>Ga0193717_1000060_pt1 | contig 117860 bp, 91 predicted proteins | sample U2c2metaG_FD_145900 | JGI IMG/M metagenome (GOLD analysis project Ga0193717, IMG submission 145900) | Soil microbial communities from a riparian zone of the East river system, Colorado, United States - U2c2 | ecosystem: Environmental > Terrestrial > Soil > Riparian zone | place: USA: East... | reverse complement strand
CGACGAGTATCAGAAGAGCCTCACCATGCTGCAACTCATCGCTGCCTTCGTTCTCGTCATCGCCTGCGCCAACCTCGCCAACCTCATGCTCGTCCGCGGCGTCGCACGTCGCCAGGAGCTGAGCGTGCGTAGCGCCCTCGGCGCATCCCGCTCGCGCCTCGTCCGCGAGATGCTCGTTGAATCCGTCACCCTTGCCGTCTTCGGAGGCGCACTCGGACTCTTCATCGCCTACGCTGGCGTCAAAGCCATCCTCGCTGTCGTCATGAAAGGCGTCTCCGTCGATCCGCTCAGCGCATCGCCCTCTCTACCAGTTCTCTTCTTCGCCCTGGGCGTCTCCGCGATCACCGGTGTGCTCTTCGGCATCGCACCCGCGCTCATGGCCTCACGGCTCAACCCCGCCGAAGCGTTGCATGGGGCCAACCGCACCACCGGCAACATCAGCGGCCTCCAACGCGCTCTCGTCATCCTGCAGGCCGCTCTTTCTGTCGCTCTCCTCAGTACATCCGGTCTCCTCATCCTTAGTCTGCAGCGGCTTCAGCATCAGGACTTCCGCTTCGAGACCCACGGTCGCCTCATCGCCTTTGTCGATCTTCAGGCCGCAGGCATCCGCTTCGACCAGCTCGACAACCTCTACCGCCAGTTCGATCAGGCCTTCGCCTCCGCCCACAACCTGCATGACACCGCCTGGGCCACCTATAGCCCCATGTCGTTCAACAACTGGAACACGGGCATAGCGCTCAATGGTGGCGATCCCAACGCCAATATGCGCGCAAGCTACACCTTCGTCTCGCAGCGCTTCTTCAACGCCGTAGGCACCCGTGTCCTCTACGGCCGCATCTTCACCGACGAGGACACCTCCACCAGCCGCCACGTCGCCGTCGTCAACCAGACGTTTGTCAAGAAGTACCTCAACGGCAAGCAGCCTATCGGCGCACTCTTTGGCCCTGATCCGCGCATGACTACCACATATGAAATCGTCGGCGTCGTCGACGACTCGAAGTACGGCAACCCCTCGGATCCAACCCGCCCCATGTTCTTCATGCCTTTCTCGCAGACCACCGACTACCAGCAACTTGACGCCTCACAGGAACTCCGCGATCAGAACACGAAGAACGAGCAGTTCGGCCACTTCGCCTCGAGAATCGTCGTCCGCTACGACGGCGATGCCGCCGCCGCCACCGCCGCTGTGCGCCGCGTGCTCAATCAGGTCAACCCCGACATCACCATCTTCTATCTCGCTACCTACGACGAGCAGGTCGGCAACTACTTTACCCGCCAGACCCTCGTCGTCCGCCTCACCGCCATCTTCGGAGCGGTCGCTCTTATCCTCGCTTCCATTGGCCTCTACGGAGTCACCGCCTACGGCGTCGCTCGCCGCATCCCCGAGATCGGCCTCCGCATGGCCCTCGGCGCCAACCGCGCCAACGTCATCCGCCTCATCCTTCACGGAGCTGCCATCCAGATCGGCATCGGCCTCGCAGTCGGCATCCCCATGGCCCTCCTCGCCGGCCACCTGCTTCAATCGCAGCTCTACGAGGTAAGAGGCACAGATATCCGCACCATCCTCGTCGCCTGCGCTGTCCTCATCCTCAGCGCCGTCGCCGCAAGCGCCCTGCCAGCCCGCCGCGCCTCCAGCATCGAGCCCATGCAGGCCCTGCGAATGGAATAGAAAATATGCAAACAGCGAAATCTACAAAAGCAAGGAACGATGATCCCGCAGCGCAAATGAGAGATCCAAATGGAATAGCGCTAGATCACCCAATTTAGTGTTTTGAGTACTTGTTGTGGATCGCTCTGGCACGCTTTCTGAGAGACTCGGCGCAAGCCATCGAAATAACGACGACCACTGTCATGGATACCCAAGCTTCAGGTCGCTGAAGTCCGCTGTGTAAGTTCCAATAAATCAATCCGGCCAGGATCGCTAGAGAACCAAACTGAATGACAGGGTGAACTGTCGGAATTGGTTTGAGCATTGGATCCCCTCAGGTCTCGCCTGCAAAATTATCATGCTTTCGCATATCACTGAATGGAAAGATCAGCCGTGACATCCGTGACCTGCACATAAAAAATGCGATTTCTCGATGGGAGCAGAGAGGTCAACAAGAGCAAAGAGCAAAAGAAAAGGCGGCCTTTCGGCCGCCTTTTTCTTTCTCACAAAACCTCAATACCCGATTGAAAACAGCTGACGCTCATGCTTCGGCTTCTCGATCTCATTTACCAAAGCAATCGCATAATCCGCAAACGAGATCTTGCTCTCTCCCTTCGCATCCGTCACCAGCTCCTTCGTTCCTAGACGGAACTTACCCGTTCGTTCTCCCGGAACGAAGAATGCCCCTGGAGCCAGATACGTCCAGTTGATATCCGAGTTCTTCAGCACCTCCGCCGCCCTCTCATGCGAGACTGCGATCGGCATGTACTCTGCCGGCAGGTGTCCCGACTGGATCAGCGTTACCCCCGGGGCCACTTCAAGCACCCCTGCCCCGCCCACAACCAGTAGCCGCGGTCCTCCCGCCTTCTTTACCGCCTCAACCTGTCTCTTCGTCACATCCACCAGCACATCGGTGTTATCGGCGGGTGGCTGGTACGCCGAGACCACCGCATCCGCTCCCTTGACGATGGCAGCGATTGCATCCACATTCGATAGATCGTCGGTCTTCGCGGTCACCTCTGGTTGCGACTTCAACGAATCCACCTTCCGCGCAACCCCCGTCACCTTGTGTCCGCGCCGCAAAAGCTCCTTGACGATCTCGGACCCTGAATTTCCCGTAGCTCCATAAACCACGACGTTCATCACTTGCCTCCTGGGGTTTCTTCCCTACTTCAGATGAAACTGGGGATTTATCAGATGCACAACATTTGTTGTTTAATTTTCCCCCTCATTTCGCATCGAAAGACCACCCAAGAAGTTTTAGACAGATTCTGAGAATCCTTCCAACAACCCAAAGAACTCGTCATCTCGACCGAAGTCGCGCAGCTTCATCGCACAGGAGATAACTTAACCTCAACCACGACGTCATCTCGACCGGAGCCGCGCAGCTTCATCGCGCGACGGAGTGGAGAGATCCCTGTATTAGCCCTTGTTCTTGCCGTTGCTTGTTTCCCCGACAGCCGCCGGCCGATGCCCCCAATACCAAAGAAGGTGGCTGTATCGTCTCTTCGCGCCGAATAAATCGCGATGTCAAGTCAGATTCTTCGGAAACGCCACAAAACAAGGGTGATATCGATGCCGATCTGATCCTGTCTCTTCGTTACAATAGAGACAGCAGAGAAAAGCCCGGAGTCTCCTCCGGGCTTCTTCTTTTTGATCCGAAAACGCGAAGTCCGGACCTAAGTTTCTATTTTAGAAGACTTTGCGCAAAACAGGGGGGGGTACCTGACCCTAGTAGACATCCCTCTGGTAGCGCTTCTGCTTCTTCATCGTGGCCAGGTACTCGGCAGCGTGTTCGAGGGTTCCATTCGAGCCCTTGGCGATAGCATCCAGCAGAGCGGTCTCAACGTCCTTGGCCATGCGCGTTGCATCGCCGCAGACGTAAAAGTAAGCTCCGCGTTCCAGCCATTCGAAAACCTCTTTGCAGTTCTCCTGGATGCGGTCCTGAACGTAGACCTTGTTGTGCTGGTCGCGCGAAAACGCCGTATGCAGATGGGTCAGCACGCCGTCCTTCACCATGCCCTGCAGCTGGTCCTTGTAGAGGAAGTCCATCTTCTCGCGCTGCTCTCCGAAGAAAAGCCAGTTGTCACCCGTAGCTCCGTTTGCCTGGCGTTCCTCAAGGAACGCGCGGAACGGAGCGATGCCCGTACCGGGCCCGATCATGATGACGGGAGCCATGGGGTCCTCCGGAAGCCGGAAGTTGTTGTTCGAGTGCAGGAAGATCGGTATCGTCGTGCCCTCGCCGGCGCGATCGCCAAGATGGCCGCTGGCCACCCCCTGGCGGCTGCGTCCATGGGCGTCGTAACGGATCACGCGAACCGTTGTATGAACGCTGTCGGAATGCACCTTTTGGCTCGAGGAGATGGAGTACATCCGCGGAGTCAGCCGCTGCAGCACGTTGAACAGCTGCTGCGGATCGGTAACGACGCCGGGAAAATCCGCGGCCAGGTCGACGAACTCACGGCCCCAGCAGTACTCCTCGGCCCGGGCGCGATTCTCCGCCCCGGTCAACACCTTCAGGCCTTCCACCTCTGGAGCGAGCTTGGCGTACTGCCCCACGCTGCCTCGCGCCAGTTTGCCGATTCCGAGCCGCGTCCGTAGAGCCTCTTCAAGGGTGATCTCGACCTTGTAGTGATCCAGCACGCGCTCGTCGCCCTTGTAGCCCAGCGCCTGCAGAACGTCCGCAACGGCTTCGGCCCGGTTCTCCGGGATAATTCCAACCGCATCGCCGGGGGTGTAGGCCATGCCTTCTTCAAGCGCCAGCTCGACGTGACGCGTCTCTTTTTCCGACCCTTCAGCGGTCAGAAGGTAGTTGACGTTGACAAGAGACGCATACGGACTGTTGCGCGTGTACTTCTGGGCGTGCCCCGCCCCGGTTTTCGCTTCCTGTTCCAGAACTTCGCTCATCCCTCTATGGTAAAACGCCTCGCGGGAAATTGCATGGCCGCAAAGGCTTCACGGAACCAGTTTCCAGGATTTGTCAGGATCGAATGCCGTGATCTTGCTGGAAGAATTGTCCGAACCCTGCCCCATATCCTTTTGATAAATCGTGCCGCGCGGCCCCAGCAGAAACGTCATCACGCCGCTGGCTCCATACTCGGCCGGGTAGGCCAAGATTGCGAATCCGGTCATCCTCCCGTCCTTTTCGTAGCTCTTCGCTCCTCCGGAAGCATGTGAACCCTGTTCCTGCAGCATGTGATAGAAGTAGCCGTGAAAGGGCTGTCTCTTATGCTCGCCTCCCTGGAAATACCCTTGCTCGGTCGCCTCGGCTACAAGGGGGCCCGCGGGACTCTCGGGCTCGCCCTCTTTCGTCTCCCAGTAGAGCCCATCCTGCTTCCCCGGTGAGCTCACCAGCCGGGCGGCAAACGAACCTGCCGGAGAACCGTCGTGTCCCTTAGCGGCATATTGCTTCTGAGCTTGATCGAGCGCCTTGAGCACCTTAATCGTGTCGAGCTCGTTGTGTCCGATCCTCCGATAGACAAGCTCCTGGGCGCCTTCTTTGGCATCAAAGTGCCACCTCCCACTGGACCGGACAATAGGAAACGGCAGCGGCCAGGCCGACGAACCTACTGTTAGAACAGCTTGCTCCGGAGAAGGCCGCTGGAAGGCATGAGCCTTTTGATAGTTCTCGAGGAACGACTTACGCTCACGCTGATCTTCGGTTGCGTCTCCAGAGGAGAGGAGATTCTCCGCATCCGGACCCAGCATCGCGCGCAACGTTTCCTTATCGTCGCTCTTTACCGCATTGAAGAGAGCCTCGGCTGCATCCTTGTAGGACGGATAGGTCGTCACATCCTGTGCATAAGAGGAAGACGGGGCGAGCAACGCAAGTGCGAGCAGAACTACCGACAAAAATTGACCTTTGATCGATGTCATTTGTTTCGCCCTCCGAAACGGGCGTGACTGCCCGCGCTGGCATGTCCACGCTGGCTGGCCTGCCGCTCTGCAGCACCGTTGTTGCTGCCGTTGAAGCCGCCGGGCCGCCTGCCCGAATCCTGGGGCGTGGAACCCGCATTATTGGGCCGTCCGTTATAAGAACTTCCAGCCGGGCCGGGCGCTCGCACGTTTCCGGAAGGACGATTCGTGGGTGGAGCGGGGCGGGTCGCTCCAACGTTTCCTGCTGGCCTCGTTGCAGGTGCGGTCGCTCCCACACCTCCCACCGGTCGAGTGGCGTTGTAGGCAGGCGGACGATATGTATTGGCAGGCGGGCGATATCCACTTGCCGGTGGACGATACGCTGCCGCTCCCGGGGCACGGTAGGGTGTCGGCGCGGGGTGATAACCGGCACGATAGCCTGGAGAATTCGGACCATAGGCTCGGTATCCCGCAGGTGGAGGACGATATCCCGGCCGCGCATACCAGTTAGTGGGGGGGCGAGCATAGACGGGGCGACCGTAGACCGGAGGTCGTGGACGATAGTAAGGCCGCGGCGCCATATAGCGGTTGTTCACGACGAACACGCTGTTGTGCACGTAGACTCCATGACCGCCCCACCCCCAGCCACCCCAGCCCCATGGTTCGTTGTTATGAGCAATCAATGCGCCGATACCAATACCAAGACCAAAGCTGAGTAACGAAGCCGCTACGACGTCACCCGTGCTTGGCCCGCTGGCCTGAGCGGGAGCAGGAGCGGTGTAGACCTGCTGCGGCTGATATTGAGGAACGTATACGACCTGCGGGTTGGCAGGCTGAACCACAATTACCTGAGTACTACCCTGCGTCGTCGTGGAGACCTTCTGGTATTCGTTGCTGTCCAGCGCTCCGTTCGCGTAGGCTGCCTGCCGCAGCTTCTGGACCGAAGCCATTACTTTCGTCTGATCTGCTTTGAATGCGCTCCCAAGGGCAGCGTAATCATCGATGTGCGCCGCCATCATATCGAGGACGGAGGGAAAGTTCACCAGCGAGATAAACGCCGCATCGAATCCCTTCTTTTGCGCAGCGTCGACTAACGCCTGCCCCTTAAGGCTGGCGTTCTGCTTCACCCAGGCATCTGTGTCCAGGATCTGCTGTGGGTCTGTTGTCGCTGCGCATATCTGCGCCAGCAGGGTGTCGGGATAGAGTGCGATCGGAGCGACGAGCTGATCCAGTTGATCCCCGGTCGGAACGGCCTGACTGTAAGCGCTCTGACTGGTCAATCCAAGGCACGCCAGGATGAGGATCGCGAAAAGTCGGAAATAGCCCATAGCAGCATCTCCTTAGGACGGTCACAGATCCAAGAGCCTTACATGCTACCGTGCTGCAGGCCGACATGGTATTTCAGTTCAGAAATAGCCTGACTGCGAATGGCTTCTGTCTTATACATCTTCCAGAAAATGGCTGCAAACGATCTCGACGATCTCGTTGGACGGAAGCGACCATAGCTTCTCGTTAAAGATCTCCACCTCGATCGGACCGCGATAACCCGCAGCCTCGACCGCTTTTCGCAATCTCCGAATCTCGATGACTCCCTCGCCCATCAATCCGCGACCCATCAGGGTATCCGGCAGCGGGACGATCCAGTCCGAGACGTGAAAGGCAAAGATCCGTTCTCCAGCTCGCGCAATCTCGCGATAGACCTGCGGATCCCACCACACGTGGTAAACATCGACGACCAGTCCAACCTGCCGCGGCTGGAACTGCTCCGCGATCGCGTTGGCCTCCCCCATCGTTACAATCACGCTTCGATCGCCTGTGAACATGGGATGGAGCGGCTCAACGCCGAGGCGGACACCGCACTTCTCGGCATGGTCGAGGACCGCAGCGATTCCATCCACGACCATCTGCCGCGCTCCATCGATATCCCTGTCTGGCGCAGGCCCATTAACCAGCACCAGCAGGTCAGTCCCGATGGCGGCAGCCTCATCGATCGCCCGCAGATTATCCTCGATCCTCTGCCGCCGCTCTTCAGCCGTAGCCGCCGGAAACATGCCTCCGCGGCACAGGCTCGACACTCTCAGTCCTGCATCGCGCAGAGTTTTTCCCACCGCTGCCGGATTATCGCCAACAGCGTGGCGCCAGGGTGCGATCCACTGAACCCGGTGCTTCAGGCAGGCGTCCACCACCTCGCGCAGCGTTGCCTTACCGGCAGTCATCTGGTTGAAACTCAGCCTCCCGAGATCGGCCACTAACCCTCCACCCCGGCAAGCTCGAGCACCAGCTTCATTCGGTTAACGGCAAGATCTGGATCTGCCAGTAGCCTTGCTTGATCGGCCAGCACAAAAAGCTGCGCAAGATGAGGCATCGATCTCGTGCTCTCCTGACCGCCCAGCATGCGGAAATGTTTCTGGTGGCCGTTCAGATAGGCAAGGAATACCAGACCCGTCTTATAAAAGAAGGTCGGTGCCTGAAAGATGTGCCTCGACAATGGAACAGTGGGCGCAAGAATCTCCTCGTAAGCGACGAAGTTGCCAGCATCGAGCGCCCTTAGAGCGAGGGCCGCGGCCGGAGCGATTCCGTCGAAGATGCCCAGCAAAGCATCGCTATGTCCAAGCTCGTCGCCTCGAATCAGCTCGGCGTAGTCGAAGTCGTCGCCCGTGTACATCCGCACACCTTCAGGCAGGAGCCGGCGCATTCTGACCTCCTGCTGCTTATCCAGGAGGGATATTTTGATGCCATCGATCTTCAAACGATTTTCCCGAATAACAGCAAGACAGGTTTCCATGGCCTCTTTGACGGAAGAGGATCCCCAATATCCCTTGAGCTGCGGATCGAACGCCTCTCCCAGCCAGTGCAGAATCGCCGGTTGTCGCAAGCCGCCGAGCAATCGACTGTACACTCGCATGTAATCTTCGGGGCCGCGTGCGCAACGAGCCAACGCACGACTTGCCATGAGGATGACGCGCCCGCCAGCAGCTTCTATGGTCTCGCACTGCTCTTCGTAGGCGGCGATCACGTCTTCGATGCTTGAGGAGGTCCCCGGCTGCAGCTGGTCGGTATTGGCTCCGCAAGCGAGCTCTCCTCCTCGCTCGCTGGCAGAGACACGAATCAGTTCACGCGCGGTCTCCCAACTCAGCCCCATTCCCCGCTGTGCCGTGTCCATCGCTTCAGCAACCCCAAAGCCGAGCGACCATAGATGCCTGCGAAAAGCCATGGTGGCGTCCATGTCCAGCGTCTCCGGATGCAGGGGATCGATGACGACATGGGCTGCCGCGAATACTCTACGCGAACGGGGAGGAGGCCCTGGAGAAACCTGCCGGGGACCTTGAGCCGTCAATTGGTACTCAGTGATTCCACCCTCGAGTGGAAGTCGAATCTTCATGATCTCTTCCTGGTTCGAAATTAGAAATAGGATGCGGACACAGCCTTGATTAGTTCAGCGTAAGCTCGGGAAGATCGATCCATCTTCTCTCCGACCAGGAGCGTATTCCCGCTTCCGCCAGCTGAACGCCTTTTGCCGCCTCGAGAAAGGTATGGGGAAAAGGAGAGTCTTCGAGCACATGGCGCAGGAACATCTCCCATTGAACCTTGAATGCATTCTCTTCTGCGACAGTCGTTGGAACGGTCTGCCATCCCTCCAGGAAAGGAATTGGATTGGGGATGTCCGGATTCCACACGGCCTTGGGCGTAATGGCGCGTGGCTGTACCTTGCATTCCCGCAAACCTGCGACCGCGCTACCCTCAGTGCCATCGACATGCAGCTCGAGCAGCTCGTTTCGGTCGACGCGGGTTACCCAGGACGAATTGATATGTACGACGACTCCGCCCTGAAGTTCGAAGGTTGCATAGGCTGCGTCGTCTGCGGTGCAGGAATACGTTCGACCGGATTCATCCACGCGCTGGGGAATGGTTGTTCTGGCCGTGCAGCTCACAGCTTTTATTTCGCCGAACAGGTTCGATAGAACATACTGCCAGTGCGGAAACATATCGAGAATGATTCCGCCGCCCTCTTCCTTGCGGTAGTTCCAGGATGGCCGTTGCGCCGGCGGCAAGGGGCCTTCGAATACCCAGTAGCCGAATTCGCCGCGCACAGACAGAATCTTTCCCAGCAAACCGGTTGCGATGACCTGCTTCAGCTTGAGGATTCCAGGAAGGAACAGCTTGTCCTGAACGACACCATTTTTTACTCCGGCGCTAACCGCTGCGCGAGCCAGGTCAAGGCTTTCCTCTAAGGTCGCCGCCAATGGCTTTTCACAATAGACGTGCTTCCCCGCCTTTAGTGCCGCATGCACACTTTTGGCACGCACCTGGGTGAGCTGGGCATCAAAGTAGATGATGTTTTCCTTATCCGCGAGGCAAAGGTCGAGATCGGTAGACCATCGCTCGACACCCCATTCGTTCGCCAGCGCTTGAAGTTTCTCCTCATTTCTTCCGACCAACACAGGTTCAGGCATCACTACAGTTTGATTGCGTAACCGGAGACCGCCTTGTTTACGGATTGCGGCGATGGATCGTCCCAGATGCTGGTTTGTTCCCATACGCCCAGTGACGCCATTCATGATGATGCCTATTTTTTGCATTCAAACCCCATCTCAAATGTGGACTACGTAGTCTAAAGCTACTAAAGCGGACTGCAGGCTGCACAATAAAAAGAAACTCCACGGGAGTTTAATGAACGCGGATAACGGTGGCAATTTGACTAAAAGTTGCGAAGAAAAGATCTCACAATGGAGAGACGTGCTCTGCCTCAGCGTAATACTTCTCTTATCCGCGCTTCTACTTCAGGCTCAGGAGCCGTGGATTACCGGACCAGGTGGCGGTGGTGCGATGTTTCAGGTCACCATTAATCCCAACAATAAAAATGAAGTGCTTTTGTCCTGCGATATGACGGGAGCGTATATCAGCCACGACGGTGGCCATCATTGGCGGATGTTCAACCTGCGAGGCAGAATCCAATTCTTCGTCTTCGATTCTGTTCGTCCCGACACCATTTATGCGGCAACGGATGTTCTGTGGCGCAGCACCAACGATGGACATACGTGGAAGCTGGTCTGGCCCCGACCGTCTAATGTACAAGCCATTCTCATGGACTCCGATCACGCAGATGAGACGCTGATTGCCCGTCACGATACTCTTGGCAAGATTGCTGCTCTTGCGATCGATCCGACGGCCCCACGAACGCTTTATGCGGCCTTTGTAAAGAAGGATCGTACGAAGCTGGTTCTCTCGCGCGATGGAGGCACAACCTGGCAAGTAGTCCTGTCGCTTTCGGAGACGCCCCTGCACATCTGGGTAGATCCGAGATCTCCGAAGAATCGACGCAGCCTCTACATTGCAACCGCCCACGGTATTCATGCCCGTATCGATGGCAGGTGGCAACAGAGGGCTGCACCTGCCGGGATCAGTTTTACCGACCTTTCAGCGGGCTTTCCTGCCCGGGATGGGACACAACCCTCTTTCTATGCCATAGCGAATGGAACACAGCCCGATTCGACCGTACTTGTGACTACAGACGGTGGCGTGACATGGAACCCATCACCGCTGCCGGGAAATGGAGCACAGCCCCGCGTCGTCGCAACCAGTCTTCACCATCCGGAGGTCGGTTATGCCTCGTACAAGGACATGCAGCTTGGTGGCGAACGATTTCAGGGTATCGCTCGCACGAACGACTTCGGCGAGCATTGGACACCAGTATGGCAATCGACCATCCACCAGGAAGCAGCCAATGTTCACGATGGATGGATCGCCGATGCGATGACGCCGGAGTGGACAGAAGAACCACTCAGCATTACGGTAGATGATCGCGATCCAAATCTCGTTTATGCGACGGATTTGGGGAGAACCCTGGCTACGACAGATGGAGGAGCGAACTGGACGGCCCGCTATTCCAAGGCCACAACGAGTTCATCCCAGACTGAAAGATCATGGACCAGCACCGGTCTTGACGTGACGACAACCTATGGATATCTGACCGATCCATTCAATTCCCGACGTCGTTTCATCCTGACGACTGATATCGGCCTTTTTCGCTCCGAGGATTCCGGCAAATCATGGACGCGCTCAGTATCAGGAGTTCCGGGGCGTTGGCGAAACACGACCTACTCGCTCGCGTTCGATCCTCAGATACAGGGAAAGATGTGGGCGGCCATGAGTGATATCCACGATCTTCCCCGTCCCAAGATGTGGCGTCATCGATCGACCTCCGATTACATCGGAGGTATATGCTTCAGCGTGGATGGCGGCCGAACATGGCAGTCGTCAAGCGAAGGGATGCCGCCTACCGCACCTACTTCTATTCTTCTCGAACCGAACAGCCCGCAAGGCCATCGTAGGCTCTGGGTGGCGACGATGGGTTATGGCATCTACCGATCTACTGACGATGGACACACCTGGTCGCCGGTAAATCGTGGGATTACACAACAGAACGCCCTGGCATGGCGTCTTGCTCGTGCTTCAGATGGAACGCTCTATGCGCTGATCGCCCGCCGCAGCGAAGATGGCAGCATCGGCAATCCAGGCGATGGGGCACTTTATCGCTCTAACGACGGCGGAGATCATTGGTCTCCAGTCGCACTTCCCTTCGGAGCCAATGCTCCCAATGGAATCGCGATTGATCCCAAGGACCCGAATCGCATCTATCTGGCCCTGTGGCCGCGTGCTACGCCACAAACCGATTTAAAAGACCTGACCCGCAACAACTCGACTGCTCCAAAACAATCTGACAAATCTCCGGTCGTCCTCAACGGGATCTATGGTGGCGTCGCTGTCTCCACGGATGGAGGCCAGAATTGGCGATGGATCCTTGAACACGATCGCCATATCTACGATGTGACGATCGATCCACGTGACCCTAAGACACTGTACGCTGCAGGCTTTGAGTCTTCAGCATGGATCTCGCACAACCGTGGCGAACATTGGGCTCGTATTCCAGGCTTCAACTTCAAATGGGGCCACCGAGTTCAGCCTGATCCGGAAGATTCGAACAAGGTGTATATCTCGACATTCGGCGGAGGAGTATGGCACGTCCCGGTTTCAGGTCCAGCCGCGCGGGATATTGCGACACCCGAGGCTGCTCCATGAAAGAACGCCCATTCTCTGCTGCAGCTTGATGAAAAAACCCTTCTTCTCCGGACCAGGAAGAAGAAGGGCATCCAAAAGGCTTGGATCTGGAAAAAGCTGTTTTGCTTCGAAGAGTTTTTAGAGCGAATTGAATCGGGTACTCGGTCGAAACGGTAGAGTTGATCAACCCATCGTTGCGGTCAGCGGCATCAATCGAACCGATCCCTCCCGACACATTGACTCCTGGAGGCAGGCTCGCTGCTCTCGATCAGGATATGAAATTTGACTTATTGTATAGACAACTGGACTGGAAAGGCAAGAAAAAATCACTTGGTCGTCACAGCAATCAAAGATTGAACAAATTTCGGTTTTTTCACGTAGTTATAGACAAACACCGAACAATGTAGATAGAAACGGACAGCGGGCGACAACCGCGTGGTCCGCAATCAGGAGAGAGATAGAGACCGTGTCAAAAGCTCTAGTTCATGCTGCGCCATCCGTCCACACGCTTGATAAAAACGGGTTCATCCCTCTCTACTATCAGATTCAACGTGCCCTGATGGAAAAGATTCACTCCGGAGAACTCTCAGAGGGAGACCTGCTCGCCTCTGAAGAGGAACTCGCGCGTACCTATCGCGTCAGCAGGATGACAGCCAGACAGGCTCTCCATGGCTTGAAGTCGCGCGGCTATGCTCTGAGTCAAAAGGGGCGAGGAACTTTTGTCACCCGGCCGAAGCTTGAAAAAAACATCATGCACCTGCGGGGATTTACAGAAGATATGAAGCAACGCGGAATGCAGCCTAGTTCGCAGCTTCTGGAGCAGACTGTCGTAAAAGCCGGTGAAGATCTGGCGGAGAACCTGAAGATCGCCCCCGAAACTACAGTGATGAAGCTGCGCCGTCTGCGACTGGCCGACGGCACGCCCATGGCGCTGGAAGAATCGTTCATCCCCCTCCGGCCATTCCCTGGGTTGGAACGGATCAATTTTGCGAAGCAATCGCTTTATTACATTCTGCGTGAAAATTATGGAGTTCGGGTCGGCTGGGCAGACGAGACCATCGAGGCCCTTCCCGCCACACGCGAAGAGTCGGAACTATTGACCATCCCCAAGAGAGCCAGCGTGCTGTCCATATCGCGCGTCATCATTACCACCGAACAGACACCGATCGAGGTGGCTTGTTCACGGTATCGCGGCGATCGCTATCGTGCGCTCATCCGGGTTCCGACCACGACAATCGAATAACCCCTCTTGCATGATTCTTAGAGGGTTGCCACGACAAAGCGTGCGGTGATTGTCGCAGGCCGGGTAATTGCGGAGCCCACTAACACCGCATGCGCTCCCAGGTCTAAAGCTTTGCGAACATCCTCAGGCTGTTGAAGATGGCCTTCCGCAATGACCGGAATTTTCAGGTTCTCTACCAGAGACTGCAGAAGAGGCCATGAGACTTGCCTGATTCCTGCCGTTTCGGCGGTGTAGCCGTAAAGAGTCGTTGCGACGGCATCCGCACCCGCCTCCTGTGCGGCAATTCCGTCTTCGATGCTCGCGATATCGGCCAGCACCGGCTTACCGAGTTCGGCCTGAATGCGTTGGATCATTCCCGGCCATGGCTCCGCTTCGCTCAATCGGCGATGAGTACAGTCAAGAGCAACAATATCGGCGCCCGCAGCAGAGACGGACTGGGCGGCAACGAAGTTTGGGGTGATATAGACTTCACCGTTCGAGTCTTTTGCCTTCACCATGCCGATAATTGGAATATTGGTAATCTCCCGAAACGCCTTGACGGCCTGGCGCCCATCGGCTCTGAGGCCGGCAGCTCCCCCTTGAAGGACCGATTTTGCCATCCTGGTGATGGTGTCGAGGTCGTCCATCGGATCGCCAGGGTCCGCCTGACAGGAAACAATCAGGCGGCCTTTAAAAAGAGAGAGAGAATCTACTTTTTTCTCTGTCTTCAAGCTTGAGATCAATACACCCTCCGGATGAGACACCGCTAGAAGGTCTGATCATACCCAGTCTGAAGCTCATGGCGAAATACAATATGGAACGGTAATCGTTATGCCTAGTTGTGCAGATGCATCGGCCAGCCGAGATACTTCTGGGCTGCCTCCTTTACTGGGCCGGCGACATGCGAGAAGTTGGCGGCGACGTGGTGTTCGAAGCCGTTCTCACAGATGTAGTGAAGCAACTGCTGCATGTTGGGAATCTCGACTACTCCCGCGCCGCCGAACGTCTGAAGAGAATCATCCGTAAAGCTTCCCTGCCCGACATACCCCTTAATCGTGCCGTCGAAGTCATCGGTGGAAAAGCGCACAAAGCTCATAGGTCCCGATTTCACTCTTCCATCCAGAGTGCCAAAGGTATTCTCCTTGCCTACCGTTCCGGCAATGATCTGCTGAAAGTCCATCTTCACGCCCTCGCGGAAAAAGTGCTTTGGCAGATTGGAACAGTGGAAGCAGACTGCTTTATTGGGATCGGCTCCGTAGTTGTTATTCCAGTCCAGCAGGGCCGAAGGAGTTTCGCTGGCAAGGCTAAGGGCATGCATAGAAACCGTTCCCATAGTGTCGACCTCGCATGCGCTGGGCAAAAGCTTTTCGCTCATCATGCTCATCACGGTGCAGGGCACGACTCCGAAAAACTCCTCCATCGAGGTCCAGCACTGAACAGAGGTGACATCGAGCGCGTTAGATTTCATCCAGGCATCAATGACCACCCCAAGCTTTGACATCTTTAGAAGTGCCACCTCCGGCACGTCATGAGCGGGAAGATAGCTCTTAATGGCATTAAGCTTTTCCTGCACTTCATGCTCGCCGTCCTGGAGACGCTGGATTCGTCCAAGCACCTCGCTCAGGTCCAGGGTATCGACGGTGATGCCACTCTTTTCCAGAAGCTTTTCCGAGTAGCGCACGGTATTGAACGCCGCGGGCCTGGCTCCGATGGCTCCGATCCGGAGATTGCGGAATCCGCGCACGACACGGCAGGTCGCAGCAAAGTCTCTTAGATCGTTGGAAAACTGCTCGGAGTCCAGTGCCTCTGTATGCAGGGTGGTCAAGGTATAGGGAATTCCATACTGCCGGAGGTTGTTACAGATGGACATCTTGCCGCAGAAACTGTCTCGCCGAAAAGCGATGCTCATCTTTCCCGCATCGTCCGGGGTAGCCTGGATGAGGATCGGAACCTGGAGATTGGACAGTCGCACAGCATCGGCAAGACCGCGCTCTTCACCAAAGTTCGGAAGGGTAATGATGATCCCATCAATCTCACGCGCATGACGTTGAAACAGCTCAGCACAGATCTTCGCCTCGCTGTAGCTCTCAACGGCTCCAAATGCAGTCTGCTCCGGAGTGACAACGATTGCTTTATGCCCCTGCCGCTCCAGGGCGGCTATGATCTCCGTCCGGCCTGTGGCTGCCAGGTGACTTGGAAAAAAACCACGATTCCCTACAATGACGCCGAATGCCATCTGCCTGCCCATCTCTCCCCCAAAATACTTCATTATCTGCCGCGAACGGCGTTAAGGACTCCCTAGCCTTTACCAGGGCGAAAACGAATCACATAAAAAATGCCGAAGATGAGAAGAAGCAGGCTCCACCACAACGTGGGATGCAATTCGTTCAATGTCGTCGGAGCTTCATGTCCAATTGCTTCGTAGATTCCGTACGGCAACAGAATTAGCCCGTAAAGCAATGGAAGGACGCCCACAAAAAACCAGATCGAGAGTCGCTCCCCGCGGCCTGTTCCCTCAGCCATAATGTTTACTCCTACCAGAAGATCAGGTTCAAAACAAAGAACACCACAATAACGATGCAGGCCCAGAAGATAGGTTTCTGCCACAAAGCGTGTGCGCCATCATCCGGAATGGGAGTAGCTCCATAGACGAGGCCGGCAAGCTGGGCATCCGGAGTCGGCTCGGTCATCAGGCTCACGATATATGTGATCACAACACAGATCAGGAAGCTCCAGAGAGCGCGATAGAGATTTTCAGCCATCGGTTTAGCGTCGGGAGAGAGCGCGATATATCGAAGTGCGCCTCCATCGCGCTGCACCCAAATCCACATTGCAATGGAGGAAACCGTACCGGAAAGCAATCCCCAGAAGCCACCAGCGTGTGTTGCTCTCTTCCAGAGCATGCCAAGTACAACCGTTCCAAACAACGGGGCTATGAAGAAACTGAAGAGCGCCTGCACATAATCCATAATGCTGGCGGCATGCGCGACCAGGTAAGCCGTTCCTACCGAGATCAACATGCCAACAATCGTCGACCATCGTCCCATGGATACATAGTGACGATCCGGCGCGTTCTTATTCATGTAAGCGCCGTAAAGATCGTAGGTCCACACGGTCGAAAATGCGCTGACATTACCCGCCATGCCGCTCATAAAACCTGCCACGAGCGCCGTAATCCCCAGTCCCAGAAGACCTGGGCCACAATAACGGATCAGCATCAGAGGGAGCACTTCGTTATAGCTATGTTGACCAGTGGCCGCAGCCACGTCTTCGCCAACCAGGTGCATGAGGCTGCCATCTGGATTTTTGAGCACCGTCAACGCCAGCAGTCCTGGCACGATGACAATGAGAGGAACTGCCATTTTGAACGCAGCCCCGATGATGGGCGCCATCTTGGCCGCACGCAGGTTATTCGCCGCGAGTACCCTCTGTACTACGAGAAAGTCTGTCGTCCAGTATCCAAAACTTATGACGAAACCAAGGCCAAAGACAATGCCCGTCCAGTGAACTCCCATCGGATTGTCTTTGAAGCTGCCGAGGGTGCTCCAGAGGTGGGTGTAGTCGTTCGATCCGATGTTTGTCGCAATCTGCGCTTTAAGATTCTGCCAACCGCCGGCCTCAATCAGCCCCAGAATCGGAATCAGGGCGGCACCCGCCCAGATCAGCACGAATTGCAGAACCTCATTAATGATGGCAGAGCGCAATCCGCCCAACATCACATACACAGCGACTGTTACCGCGCCGACCCAGATTGAGAAGCTGATATTCCAGCCAAGTACCACCTTCATGACCAGGGCCATGGAATACATATTGACGCCGCTCATCAGGACTGTCATGAAGGCGAACGAAACCGCACTCACGCCACGCGCTCCCTCTCCAAAACGGAGTTGGAGATATCCTGGGACCGAGTGCGTTTTTGAGATGTAGTAGAACGGCATCATGACAATACCGAGGAAGAGCATCGCCGGGATTGCGCCGATCCAATACCAGTGTGCCGCCAGAATTCCATACTGATAGGCTGCTCCCGCCCATCCCATTAACTCCAGCGAACCGAGGTTCGCGGAGACGAAGCTCAATCCTGCGATCCAGGCAGACATCTCTCTGCCCGCCAGAAAAAACTCCTCACTGGTATTCGTGGAACCCTTCACATAGAAGCCAATGAAGATCACGACAACGAAATAGAGCGCGAGAACTGCGATGTCGATGGGAGCCAGAGCCGTTAACTGGCGAGATGCAAAAAACAGCAGCAATTGTGGAGAACAGATTGGCATCAGGCAAACCCTAACAAGTCAGTTGCAAGAATTTATTCTTTGTCCCGAAATAACTACGACAGTCTATAACCTTTAGCAATACCTAATGAAGATAAAGTTCTTGTAGCGCAGTTCGATAGCTCTCCATCGCTCGCCGATAAGCCTGGCGACGATCTGGCCGCGGAACCTGTTTTCCATCCGTTGAAACGGCGACGCACCGATCTGCAATCTCAGCAATGCTTGTGGGAATGCCTTTGGCGCGATAAGAAACGTACATCGCCTGGATCGCGGCTCCCAGGCAACCGGCTTCTTCCTCTGCGGGCATTTGTATGGTGGCGCCCGTAGCATCCGCCAGGAGTTGTCGCCATTCTCTCGAACGTGCGCCCCCACCGATCGCAAAGATTACACTGGGCTCTCTTCCGTCAAGAATCAGGTCGAGACCATTCAGAATCCCGAAACTTACACCTTCCACTGCAGCGCGAATCAGATTTCCATTCGTAAAGTTATTGGAAGAGACCCCGACAATCGTCCCGCGGGCACGTGGAAGGTCAGGCGTTCTCTCTCCGTTAAGAAATGGCAGAAAGGACATGCCATCTGCCCCAGGCTGAGTTTCAGCCAACGCTGCATCGAGGTCATTCACTGTCTTGCCAAGTGTGTTCAAAGTCTTGGTGACGACATTGGTAGCATTCATGGTGCAGACCAATGGCAGCCACCCCCCCGAAGAAGAGCAGAATGAAGCGACTGACCCGGTCGCATCAGCAACAGGGTGCTCGCAGAAGGAATACACGGTGGAGGAAGTTCCAAGACTAAGGGTTACCACGCCTTCTCTCACGTTGCCCGTTCCAATGGCTCCCATCATATTGTCGCCTCCCCCTGAGGAGACGAGGCAGTCGGGCGAAAGGCCAAGCTCCGCGGCAACCTCGGGACGGAGTGTGCCAACGACATCTTCCGGCTTGAGCAGGGCTGGAAGAGCCTTTCTCAGCAGTCCGGATCCGCCATCGATTCGATCAAGCACTTCGTTTGACCAATCTCGCGAGCGGACATCGAAAAACGCACTCCCGGAGGCGTCGCCATACTCGGCAACGAGCTGGCCTGTCAGCCAGAAGTTCAGATAATCGTGCGGCAGGAGAATATGACGGATGCGGTCGAAATTCTCTGGTTCCCTCTCCTTGATCCAAAGCAATTTTGACGCCGTATAGCCAGTGAGAGGAACAATGCCGATCTTCTCCAGGCAGGCTGCACTTCCCCCCAGCTTCGCAATGAGCTCGTCATTCTGTGGAGCTGTTTCCGTATCGTTCCAGAGCTTCGCCGGACGGATTACCTGCATTGCATCGTCCAGCACAACCAGGCCATGCTGCTGCCCTGAGACACCCAGTGCAACTACCTTTGTGGGCGGGGCCTGCGAGACTGCCTGCCGGACTGCATCGCGTAAAGCCTCGATCCACCATTGCGGGTCCTGTTCGCGAGCTCCATTTTCACGTTCGATTAGAGAATGCTGCGCATATCCTCGTCCCAAAGGCCTGCCGTTCTCATCGATCAATAACGCCTTGGTACCCTGCGTCCCACAGTCAATTCCGAGATACATCCCTTTCCTCCATGCAGGTACCTGGTCTTTACTGCTTTCGTTCGATTGCAGAGAAAACGTTTACTGAAACACTTATCATACCGAAGGATGCATCAACCCGTTGAGGTCATACCCGCGATCTTTTCTCGCGCTTTATCGTGCGTGAAACATGCGTCGACCGATGGTAGTGGGAGTGTCTCTGCAGAAGCAGGGCTGCACCTCCACTCAAACGCGCCAGATATCCATCTCCCGCAGTGGTCAATTGCGGCGCGGGCCCTGCCAGCATTCCAGCCTCGAGCTCTTGCTGCACGACTGGGCCAATCACATCCCAACATGAGGTCAGCTCACCAGTAATTAGAATTTTTTCGGGAGAGAGCGCTGCCGTCACCAGGCGCAAGCCACGTCCCAGCGCCACGGCCTGTGACTTGATAGCTTTCAGCGCAAATGGGTCTTTATCCTGCACCTGCCGTAGTAAACCTTGCACATCCGTAAGATGGGATCTACGCGACAGCTTTCGATAGGTTCTAAGAGCCGCTCGAGATGAGGCAAACATCTCCCAGCAACCTCTCTGACCGCACCCACAGATTGGCCCTTTTGGATCGATGGGGATATGCCCGAACTCGCCAGCCAGACCATTAAACCCGGAATGAAGTTGACCGCCGGCCAGAATAGCCGTCCCCAAGCCTTCGGAGACTGCGATCAATACCGCATTTCTAACCCCCTCCAGGCGTCCTGACCATAGCTCCGATAAGAGACAGGCATTCGCGTCATTGTCAATCTCGACCTGCAGTCCCATCGCCTTTTCTAAAGCCGATCGAATATCAAATCCGTCCCACTTCAGGTTTGGCGCCATCAGAAGCCGGTGGGTTACTGGATCGATTCGCCCTGGAACACTTACCCCAATACCTTCGAAGGTCTTGTTCTTGTATTTACCCTGTAGCGATCGCATCTTCTTAATAATCTTCGAGATCGCAGCCTCGGGACTTGAAGCGGTCATGATGGACTCGTGCGACAGAAAGCGGCCACTCAGGTCAACCACGGCAACGATTGCCTGATTCGGGCGTATGTCGAGTGCCAGCGTAACCAGGTCATCATTGACGGAGAGCATCGTCGAGGGCCTGCCGCGGCCGCCACGCACCACTGGGCCTTCTTTTACCCATCCTTCGTCTATCAGGTCTTCTACAATCGCGGAGATTGTGCTGGGTTGCAACCCGGAAAACCGGGATAAATCGACCCGGGATACGGGCTGTCGAAAGCGAATAAATTCCAGAACGATGTCGCGATTAATGTCGCGAGCCATCTCACTGGATGCCAGTTGGGCTGAAGACAAATCTATCCGTCGCACTCCATAATGTTGTGCGGGCGAGGGCGAGCTGCCGTTACCCCCAAGTTTGCTTGGAAGAGTCTTCATTTATTTTGACGATCATAATATCAGCCGGAATGCACGAGCAGGAAAAGACCGCCCCACCGCGCTACCCCGGTTCCATTATGTGCAACTTACGGCTCCATCCATCATACCGTCACGAGTAAGTACCCGAATCTTGCATTGCTTTCTTCATGCCACCCCAACTGATCCGGCTTGATTCCTCAGGCGTCGCCCCACCGTGCCAATGGGTCTCCAGACTGACCGCATCGCGATAACCTGCTTTGGCCAATTCGCGAAATTGTCCCGTCCAGTCAATAATTCCCTCTCCGGTCGGAGACCATGCAATCTTGCCATCCGGCCCCTTGACCGCATTTTTAACGTGACAATGATGGATGCGATCCTTCGGCAGCATCTCCCACGCCACAGGATAGGCGTCGAGCTCTCCGCGCATTACGGCATTGCCGGGATCCCAGTTTAGAGCCAGATGAGAGGACTTCACAGCTCCTAGCAGCCGAGCGGCCTCCCGCCCGGTTGCGGTATTGCAGGCAGGTTCATTCTCCACGACTAGTAAGATACCCTCTTTTTTGCATCGCTCCGCGGCTTCAGCCAGCTTGCGATCGATCGCCTCACGGTAGGGCGTAACGTCCTCGAGCCTCCAGAAATCGAAGCACCTTACTTTGTTCGTCTTGAACTGTTTTGCCAGGGCGATGCTCTTCTCCAACACTTCATCTTGCTGCTTTAAAACATCCCCGGGAACATCTTTCTTCGGGCCTTCGGTTGAACGCGGCGCGCCCGGCCAATGAGCTTTAAACAACGGGCTGGCGATGTCAGTCACCTGCAGGTTGTATTTCGACAGGATTTTATGAACTTCAGCGAGCTCCGGATCCGTCAACGCCATCAGGCTCTTCTTCCACATTCCACGGAGCTCTACCCATTGCATTCCAAATTCTTTAGAGGCAACGGCACACGCATGATCGAAATCCTGCGCGATTTCGTCGGTAATCACCGCTACCTTGAACTGCTGCGCCCCCGCGAAGCCAAATGCTCTTTGTGTTCCAAAACCTACAGCTGCCGCCGCCGCTGCATTTTGTAAAAAAAACCTTCGGGATATTCCGTTCATCTCGCCTCATTCGTTAGGAAGGCAGCAAAACCGGCTCCTCCTTGCAGAGCCGATCCGCCGACTATACCGCCGCCTCAATTATCGTTCTAAAACGTAATTCTTGCCGAGGCCTGCAGAGTGCGGCCACCGCCCACGCCGTTCACGCTCCCCTGACCGCTGCCCAATGTGTTAGTGATACGCCCAAAGTTCCCCGATGTAAAGATGTTGCCGCTGCCGGAGTTCGGAACTGCGAACTGAGGCGTATTGCTCAGCTGGAACGCATCCAGTTTCGTCTCCAGTGCAGCCTTCTCATGCCAGAGAGGGAAGCTCTTGGCGATCGATACGTTGTTTTGGATGAAGCCCGGTCCACGGAACTGATTTCTTCCCGTGTTGCCCAGCTGAACGTTCGATGCGTTGCAACCCGTCGTCGGGCATCCGCCCGGCTGCGAGAACGCCGAAACATCCAACCATGGATTGTTTGTTCCAAGTCCGCCCAACACCTTATAGACGCCAGTCAGATTCGCCAATTGCGCCGTTCCCGGAGTGTTCAAGGTACCGCCGTTCGCGTACACCGAGAACGGTAGACCGGAGACCGCCGAGATGGTTCCCGAGAGCTTCCAGCCTCCCAGTACATAAGCGCCCACTCCCGAATTCAGATATTGATGTCCTCGTCCAGCCGGAAGCTCATACACAAAGCTCTGCTCGAAGTTCAGCTTGCGATCGAAATCGTTCGGCGCATAGTTCCGGCGAAGGTTCGCAGTCGTCAGGAAGATCACATTGCCGTCATCCCCCGTCACGTATCCGAGCCCCTTACCCCACGTAAACGCCGAGGTGAATCCCAGCCCCTTCGAAAACCGCTTGGTCAGCTGCAACTGCAACGACTGGAAGTTTGAAGAAAATCCCTGGAAGATCTTACTCGTCTGTGCGGCGCGATGAACATTCGATGGACATCCCACGCAGTTGTATTCCGGCTTCGAGGCATTGCCTCCGCCATAAATATCCGCAGGATTGTTGATATCGATATTGGAAGGTATACCCGTGCCGTGGTTGGCGACATAGGCAATCTGCATAGACATGTCATATGGAAGCCCCTGTTGAATCGCAACGTTCCACGATGCCACATAGGGATTCTTGTAATCCAGCGGAACATAAAACAGGTTCTGTGCAGCCAAGGTCGCCGTTGTCACGGGGATGATGCCGTTATCAGGAATCGGAACCGGAACCGGCGCCGGGAAACCCGCCTGGAACGTCGCTACAGTACTGCCATCTGCCAAAACAGCCGCTGTGTACGGACTTGCGCCCGACGGGTTGTAGGCGTTGTTCGAGCGGACTGGATAGTTGTAGGCATAGTTGTTATCCGCATAGGGCATATAGCTCACGCCAAAGCCACCGCGAATCACCGTGTCATCTGTAGCGCGGTACGCGAAGCCGGTGCGCGGAGCCCAGTAGCGATACCGCGTCTGCATACCCAGATTCGATGGGTTGCCGCCGATGCCGGCGATCACAAGATTGTTCGCAACCGGGTCATAGTTGGTAAACCCGCTGTCGATCTTCGGCGTTGCTGGGGGATAGAACTCCCAACGCACCCCGAGGTCGAGCGTCAACTTCGGTGTCACCTGCCATTTGTCGCTGACGAAGGCGAAGAACCACCACTGCCGATATGCCGGGAAGAACGTGTTAACGTCGCGGCCAGACTGATACGGGCTATCGAGAAGGAAGCTTGCAATATTATTGGCCAGGTTCGTCCCTGTGCTCCTCGCATCCGAGGTCTGCTGATCGGCAAACCGGAAGAGGCCGCGAGGGCTGAACGTCTGGTCCTGTAATAGATCGTCACGAATTCTACGAAGGTCTCCTCCAAACTTGATCGTGTGATTGCGAATGATCTTCGTCCAGTTATTTACGAAGTCGATATTCGATTCACCTCGAATCCACGGGACGGAAGCGGAGTAACCTATCAACGGATTGTCCGTTCCTGTGAAGCCCGTCAGGAAGATTCCCACCTGACCGCTTGAGAACTGATTGATGTTTACGCCCGGAACTCCCAGCGCATCGGCATCGTTCGACCCATAGTTGCTCGGCTGAGCGTTATTCCGCAGGTGAGCCACGCCAAACCGGACCTCTGTAAAAAGCGTCGGCGAAAAGACGTGGTTGTAGTTCACGCCTGTACTGTACGAGGTCTGTGTTCCGACGCCCTGGAAGCCGCCGCCGAATGGGCCACCCAGGAACGCGCCAAAGGTCGGCGCCTGAAACGTATTCACCCTCTGCCAGCTGAACCGTCCGCTGAGATGGTTCCGCTCGTTCATGGCCCAATCGATCTTCGTATCCCAGCTGTTCGTACCCTTAGTAAACGGCAGCGTCGTCGAGTAATTGTTCGCCGGCGTCAGCAGCGATGGATTCGGCGTCAGCCTGCCATACTGTGCAGCCGCTGCATTCAATCTCTTCAAAATATCCAGCGATACCGGGTTCACGCGGCCAATCGGAATCTGATTGTTCGCAAAAAGCGCACGCGGAGTTCCACCTTGGGCCACCGTCCGTCCATCACCGGTCGAAGGATCGAATATCTGGCCCTGCCTCACTCCGCCTGCACCCGCCGCACCAAGCATAGAGCTCAGATCAATATTTCCCTGTGCATTCTGAGTGAAGTACCGGGAATCCGGAATCGTAAACGTGCCGGTAACTGTCTCATGATCCGAACTTCCCTGGTAGTCGCCAAAAAAGAACAGCTTATCTTTGAAGATCGGACCGCCGATCGATCCACCATAGTTGTTATAAGAAAGGTGACCCAATGGAACGGTTGAGAAGTACGGCCGCGCATTCACCGCATTGTTCTGGATGTACTCGAACGCAGAACCATGAAACTTGTTCGTTCCCGACTTCAGAATCACATTGGTTACCGCGCCAATCGCACGCCCCAGTTCGGCGTCAAAGTTATTCGTCGTGATGTCCACCGACTGAATCGCATCCGCGGGAGGAATGATGATCTGCAGCAGGCCCGTGCGCTCATCGTCGTCAATGCCTTCGATCTGATATAGGTTGCCCATGCGCGGTATTCCGTTCACGCGCGTCTGCAGCGAGCCCTGCGCATTGAAGAACTGCGAGTGTTCAAACGTCGCTGGCGTCGATCCCGGCACAAGATTCAGCAGCGACTGGAAGTTCCGATTCGTCCCCATCGGGAGATTCTGCAACTGCTGCGTCTCGAGCTTCGTGCTGATGTCTGCGCGGTCTGTCTGCAGCAGCGGAGGCGCCGTCGTCACCATCACTTCTTCCGACACGCTACCCGGCGCTATGGCAAAGTCCACGCGCGTCGAAGAATTGATCAGAACATCGATGTTCTGGTGCGTCTCTTTCTTGAATCCGCTCGCAGTCACTGTAACGGAATAGGTTCCCGGCGGCAGGTTCGGAATGGTGTAGTTGCCACCTTCGTTCGTCACCGACTCATACACCGTCGCGGTCGCCGTCGCAGTTGCCGTTACCTTTGCGTTGGCAACAGTGGCTCCCGTCGAATCTGAAACGGTGCCCAGCAGTGTCGCGCTCACGGCTTGTCCGAATGACGATGAAGATAGTGTCAACGAGCACAAAACAACCCAGACAAAAAACAGCTTCGATTTCATGGCGCCAATCCTCCCGAAAAGGACGAGAGGCGGATTCTGCCTCTCGTAAAAACCTATTGTTTGAACTTCGAACGGGAACTTATCAGCACCGATTCAAGCGTGTCAAATAGAAAGAAAGCAGCGCACCACATCCTCTAATCGCAGACGGGAAGTCCACAAAAGCCCTCATTCGAGGCCTATATCGAGAGTTTTGCAGATAAACGAAGACCCTCTTTGAGTTGCAGGGCCTTTAAAGCATTTGGCACATCGAGGATGCTCCATGCGCGGATGCATCCTCGATGTGCCATGTATGTATTGAAGGGCCGGGTGTTGCGTGTGTTCTAAACTTCAGAGGCTACCTCTTGAGCCTGACTCATAGAAACTGTCAACGAGGAAGAGGGGGAATGGGGCGACAATGGAACGATGGCGCGGCCGCCGGCCCCTACCCAGGTCTGGATCCACTTGCGCGAGACAACTCGTATTAGCCCCAGGATCGCAACCGCCAGGATGGCATAACAAATAAATCCAGTCGCATAAGATCCAGTGCGTTGTCTCGATTGGCCAAGCAGATTCGGAAGAATGCCTCCACCCAGAGCTCCGATTTCGCCGATCATTCCGCCAGCAACAGCCGTAGTAAGCGGCCATCGAAGCGGAACCAGCTGAAAAGTAGCTCCGTTACCCGCTCCCAGAGCAGCAAAGCAGAGCATAAAGAGTAGTGTCGTCAACACGAGAGGCGGCTGAGCAACGAGCCCCAGAATACCCGCGATGGCAATGAGGAAGACAACGGAAAGCGTCGTGATTCCGCCAATTCGATCGGCAAACCATCCTCCTAAAACGCGCGTCAGCGAACCAGTAAGTGTGGCCAACACGGTTAAAGAACCGGCTTGAACTTTGGAAACGTGAAATTGCGAGTAATAGAACGACGGCAGAAAAGTTGCCAGACCAAGAAATCCACCGAACGTAATGACATAGATAAGGTTGAACGCCCATCCATCCTTCTCCCACAGGCAAGAGAGATGTTGACGCAGCGTCTGGCGGTCGATATCGGGTGGCTCCTTGGCGAACAAAATCATCACCAGAAGTGGCAGCAACATCATGATCGCCGAAAATCCGTACACTTTCTGCCAGCCGAAGTGCTGAGCCAGCCGCGGGGCGAGGAGAGCGGCAAGCGCTGTTCCGCTATTCCCTGCTCCCGCAATGCCCATCGCAAGTCCCTTATATTGTTTTGGGAACCAACCCGACCCCAGCGAAAGCGCTACCCCGAAACTCGCACCGGCGATGCCGAGAAGAACTCCCATAGCGAGCACATCATGAAACGTATGCACAAAGAAGTATCCGTAAAGAAGAGCCATCAGGATGGCCGTCATCTCCACAATAGCTGCGTTTTTTCGCCCGATATATTGAGACAGAATTCCTAGAGGAAAACGCATCAGCGCTCCCGCAAGCGTGGGCGTCGACACCATCAGCCCGATTTGCGCTGGCGTTAGATGAAACTGTTCGGAGATAAACGGCCCCATGGCTCCGTTCAGCACCCATACCGCAAAGGAAAAATCAAAATAGAGGAAAGCACTGAAGAGTGTGGGCGCATGTCCAGCTTTGAGAAATGTTTTGAAATTTACCATAATGCCGATGGTCTCCGTCTCGTTTGCTTTTTCGCGTCATTGGTTGTGTTCACTTACGGGTTGATGCCGTACGCCTGCTACTCAGCGGCGTTCGCTCGATACGAACAGCACACTGCTTAAAATTGGGCTCCCGTGAGATGGGATCAAATGCTCCAAGGGTGACGATGTTGGAGTTCGTCTCGGAAAAGTGGAAGGGCATGAAGACCTGTCCCGGCGCCACGATACCGGTAATTCGAAGTTCAAGATCGACGACGGCGCCACGACGGCTACGCACGGTCACTCGGTCATGCGGTTTAAGATCGAGCCGCGTTGCGTCCACTGGATTCATCTCAAGCCAGGCGTTGGGTACCATGTTGTTAAGAAGTTCAACCTCGGCGGTTTTTGTCCTGGTATGCCAGTGCTCCACCGTGCGGCCAGTATTGAGGATGAAATCAAAGTTGGAGTCAGGTTGTTCTACAAAAGGTTCACATGGAACGGAATGAATTCTGGCTCGACCATCGTCAGTAGGAAAGATGCCATCCCGATAGAGTGACGGACCACCCCATTGCAGGCCGTTCGCATCTTCTATTTGCTGCCAGGTGAAGTTGGAATAGTCGCACATGCGACCGCGAGAGACCTTCTGCCACTCTAAAAAGGCGTCATGCGTAGTTCGCCACCCCGGATACAGTTCCTCTTTAACACCTAATTTTTCTGCGATGGAAAGAAAGATATCGAAATCTGGCCGGGCCTCTCCAGGAGGTGTAACTGCGGGATTAGCCTTTGAGACTCGGCGCTCCGAGTTGGTATACGTTCCTTCTTTTTCGCCCCAGATGGCAGCAGGCAGAACAAGGTGCGCAAATTCACTTGTAGGCGTGGGATGAAAGCCATCTTGAACGACGAGAAATTCGACATTACGCAGAGCATGCTCAAGCAGTTTGTAATTCGGAAAGGAAACTGCCGGATTGGTGGCGACAAACCACAGGGCTTTGATGCGATTCTGCACGGCAGCTTCGATAATGTCGGGATAGGCGAGGCCTCGTGCTGTGGGTATTCGATCGACGTCAATGTTCCAGATGCGAGCTAGATCTTCGCGGTCCTGGGGATTGTCGTATTTGCGATAGCCTGGGAGGGATGCGGTGAATCCAGTCTCACGCGTTCCCATAGCATTACACTGACCGGTGATGGAGAAAGGCGCGGCCCCACGGCGACCTATATTACCCGTGATCAGTGCGAGATTGTTGATCGCAGCCACGGTGACAGCACCTTGGGTGGAATGGTTGACCCCCATGGTCCAGCCGATAAAAGCAGATTTAGCCCGGCCATAGAGCAACGCCGTATGGATGAGTTGTTCTTCGGTAAGACCGGTAATCGACGCTACATGAGCTGGTGTGAAGGTCGCGACAAAGTTCGCGAACTCTTCATAGCCCGTGGTATGTCGAGCGATGTAGTCCGCATCGATCAGTCCTTCACGTATGAGAATGTGAGCAATCCCATTGAGAAGTGCGATATCGCTCCGCGGCTTTAGCGCAAGATGAATGTCAGCCATCATGGCTGTCTTTGTAACTCGCGGATCGACGACAATCAGGGTGCGAGCCTTGGATCCGGGAGAGGTGCGGTCGAGACGATGACAAAGAATCGGATGATTGTCGGCAACATTCGCCCCGATCAACAAAATGACATCGGCATCCTCCATATCGGTATAGGAGCCAGGAGGGCCATCAGAACCAAAGGAAAGCTTATAGCCTGATACGGCGGACGCCATGCAGAGCGTGGTATTGCCATCATTGTTGCGTGTCCCGAAACCTAGCTGAACCAGTTTGCCGAGGGTGTAGCACTCTTCTGTGAGCAATTGCCCGGTACCGACGACGCCGAGCGACTCGTTGCCATAGCGGCTCTGGATATCGCGAATACGCGAGACCATGGTGTCGAGAGCTTCCTCCCAGGAAACAGGAGTAAGAACGCCGTCTTTACGGAGAAGCGGTTGTCGGGCACGCCCAGGAGCCGAAAGAATATGGTGCTCAGACAGGCCCTTTGGGCACAGCTTGCCTCGATTAACCGGATGATCCGGATTGCCGCGCACCGCTACAGCTTTGTTTTCGCGAGTACCGATAAGCATGCCGCAACCAACGGAACAGTAACCGCAGGTCGTTTTGGTCCACCTGTCTGCTATGCGCGACTCGGAGATATGACCATAAATGGGATCTTTGGCATAAGCGTATTTCTCGCGACGCGTATCGATCCCCGTAAACTGTTTTAGTTTGGCTAAGAATGTGTTGCTCATGCGTGCCCCGATCTCACGAAGGTAAGAGCCATGTTGAGCGGCACGACGGACACAAAGAAAAGATAGCGAGCGGAGATGACTCCCGCCAATGCAGCAGGCAGCGCTAGAAGAGGCTGTCCCGCGATGGATAGAAGAAGCGCGAGACCCACGAAAGCGAAAGAGACAAGAAAAGTTCCGCGCAAATTATGCGTGTTCAGCAAAGATGCTGCGGCGCGATGTTCATAGACCTCGGAACGGTGGAGACGAACGATACGAACCACGTGATTGAACGTCCAGAGTGCAGCGCCCAAGGCAAGCGGCCAGAAAGCAAAATCTGCCGCACCACGCGAGAAACCGTGCGTGCTTAGAAAAGGGATGTGACCTACGCGTTCTGTCGTTCGTAATAACAAAGGCATGGCAGCACTGCCTAGCAGTACAGAACTAATTAGAAAATCGGCAACAGTGTGCGACGTATTCCATGCGGGCCGCGCGGGAACGAGGTAGATCCGCGCACTGGCGACAATTCCGGCAATACCGATCACCGGGGCAAGCACCTGCAGCACAGGGAGAATCGATGCCGGAAACATCTTTATCGCCGAAAGCCACGATGCCGCTGTAAGAGATACCAGGGCAATAAACAGAGCGCCAAATAAAAGAACCTCGCGCGAAAGCCACGAACGGCGCCACATCTTGAGAGCGCGCCACGCATAGGCAGGGCGTCCCAAGTGAAAGATGGAGATATTAAGAGTCAGGGCAGTAAGCGTGAGGACGAGAGTTAGAGCAATAGGACCGGCATTGCGTGAGATCACAGAGACGACAAGAGCGCCAACGGAGAGCTGGATGAGCGAAGTCATCCAAACAAGAGACCAGTGCGGGTGCTCGGGGCGGATCGTCTCAATGTCAACGCGTTCAAGAGAGGCTGTCGCGTTTTGTGGCAGCGTGATACGTGTGGTGGAGAGGGTATGCCCTGCAGAAGGCATTCCCGGGGCATTGGCAGCTGCATGATCGCTTCGCCACTCCAACTGATCGACAATTTCAATCTCGATAGCGTTCTCAGGACATGCATTGACGCATGCTGGCTCGAGTCCAGACGTCAATCGGCCATGACACATATCGCACTTGCCAACCACACCGCGCTCTGGATTGAACTGCGGCACCGAGTAAGGGCAGTTCCATACGCAATACTGACAGCCAATGCAAGCCTCAGCGGAGTGAAGGACAATTCCTGTAACAGGATCTTTCTTGTAAGCGTCCACGGGGCAGCCGCGAACGCAATCCGCTGACAGGCAGTGGTTACAACCCATGGAAAGGTAGTGGCGCACCGTGTTGGGCCAGGTTCCCCCCTCGATCTCTCCGATGCGCCGCCAGCGAAGATCGGCCGGATTCCCGTTCTGCTCATTGCAGGCAACTTCGCAGGACCGGCACCCGATGCATTTCGTCATATCGAAATGAAAGCGGTATTGTTCCCCCGGCTGTAACGAGCGCATTGGTATAAGCGAAGATCGAACTTCTGCACCGTCATGCGGCACAATCTCAAGACCGTTCTCTGTCAGCCGAACGATATTGTTCGGTGTATCGGAGTGTGCGAGTTCGTGAAGCGGGAGCGCCATGCCGGATCCTTGCTGTCTCAATAAAGAGGCGAGACTCAGTAAACGTCGCGGTGATAGCGATGCTGATCTTTCAGCTGTTGCACGTATTCGATTGCAGCTTCATCACTCAATCGGCCTTGCTCTTGCGCGATGGTATGAAGGGCGGTATCCACATCCTTGGCCATATGAGCCGCATCACCGCAGACATACATACTGGCGCCCTCCTGCAGCCACTGCCAGAAGGTCGGAGCTTGTTCACGCATACGATCCTGGACGTAAACTTTTCGATCCTGATCACGTGAAAATGCAAGGTCGAGATGCGTAAGGTGCCCGTCGGACTTCATAGCTTGCAGCTCATCGCGATAAAGAAAGTCAGTCGCGGCGGAACGCTCGCCGAAGAAGAGCCAGTTGCGGCCCGTGTGCCCCAAAGCGCGTCTTTCATGAAGAAAGGAACGGAAGGGAGCGATCCCGGTACCCGGACCGATCATGATGATGGGCGCATTGGAATCCACTGGGAGCCGAAAACGCTTGTTGGGTTGAATGTAGACAGGCAGCGATTCGCCCCTGCCAACTCGATCCGCAAGAAGTGTTGAACACACGCCGCCACGTTCGCGATTATGGGCTCGGTAACGGACGACTGCCACCGTCGTATGAATCTCCCCTAGATGCGCGCTGGGGCTCGACGAGATCGAATAAAGCCGTGGTGTGAGCCGTGGAAGCATCGCAACGAGATCAGCGGGCTCGTGAAGAACTCCCGGGTAGTCGTGAATCAGATCGATGAGACCGCGATCATAAGTATATTTTTTGAGGCTTTCCTGCTGTTCTGGAGCCAGAAGGTGGAACAGGGCCTGGCAGCCGCCAATCGTCGCATAGGCTTCAATGATCTTGCGGCTAAGGCGAGAGATCTGAAGATGATGAAGAAGCGCGTCAAAAAGATTTGTCGCGCCGGATTTTGGAAGTTGCACCGGTACGGAGCCGCTGAAATTGAGCGCGTGCAAAATCTCTTCCACAAGATGGATATCGTTTTGAGGGATAATCCCGCAAGCGTCGCCTGATTCATAGCGAAGCATCGAATCTTTGATATTGAAAGCGACGTGCAACGTGAGTTTGCTGGACATGTCACAGGTCAGTGCGTGCTTATCGATAAGCGGCGCCTGAAAGGGATTGTCGCGCGTATAAGCCACAGTATTGCTGGACTGATTTGCTGTGGAAGATGTCCCTGTGGCCAAAGAAGACTCCGCCTTTCGAGAGGGCCGTGAGGCGACAATGTCGTCGATATTGGCGTAGAGCGTCTCCTTCCAGCAAGCAAAGCTCTCGTCAAGATCAACGTCGCAGTCGACGCGATTGCAGATCCTCGTTCCGGCTAGAGAAGCTAGCTTGTTGTCGAGATCAATTCCGAATTTACAGAAATGCTCGTAGGTAGAATCGCCCAGTGCCAGTACGGCATAAGAAAGATCCTGACAGCACGGAAAAGCCTCCAGGCAGAGCTGCTCATAAAACGGACGAACCGCGTCCGGAGCATCCCCCTCGCCATAAGTACTGGCGATAAAGATCGCATAGGATTCGGCAAACAGGGATGCGGGAGTATAACCCTCCAGAGATGTAAGGGAGACGATATGGCCTTTGGCCTTCAAATCCTTAACCACCTTGCGAGCAAGCCCCTCAGCGGTGCCGGATTGCGAAGCATAAAGAACTGCAATTTTTAGCGACGGAGGCGGATCCACGCTGGCTGTCGCAGCAGGCACGTGGGAATAGATCCCCGCAAGAAATCCATTCAACCAATTACGCTGCTCTGGCGTAAAAGGAGCGGTATCTGGGATAAAAGGAACAGTCTGCATGGTTATCCTCTCTCCTGATTGCAGAAGGATTGGAGTTTCGCAATATCGTGTCTCCGAGCAAACTGCAGGAAGGTCTCGTCCGGCTCGCGTCGTGCAGTATAGGTGGCAAAGAGATTTTCCAGCCGAGGCGCAAGCTCGCTGAAGCGAACAGCCGGAATCAGCTCTCTGGCGATTCCCTGATCATTGTCGGCGCCACCGCCGATCATGACTTGATATCCTTCGTCACCGGAAACCTTAACGCCCATCAAACCTATGTCGCCTATATAGTGCTGCGCGCACGAGTGATGGCAACCTGTGACGTGAAGATTGATCGGCTGATCGAGAACAGGAAAGCGCTTATCCAGATGCCGCGCCAACTCAACAGCATGTGACTTTGTGTCGGTGGCTGCGAAACGGCATCCTTTGTTACCTGTGCAGGCGACGGTTCCACCAAGAACAGTCTCCGACTCATAGTTCAGACCCATGCCGCGAATAGCCTGGCTCGCAGCCTCCAGCTGTGCAGTAGGAATATTGGGAAGAATAAGATTCTGCCAGACCGTGAGGCGAATCTCCCCTGTACCGAACTCATCCGCTATAGCTGCGATTGCATGCATCTGCGCTGCAGATAAACGTCCAACCGGAACCGAGACGCCTGCATAGTGCAGATCTGGCTGCTTCTGAGGATGAAAACCAAGATGAGCTCGACGATCAACATCTTTGCGCGGTTCGCACTCCGTGAACGGCACCCGGATCAGCGGGAAGGCAAGAAGCTTTTCAGTCTCTTCCAGAAAGCGTTCCACACCCCACTTATCGATCAGGTACTTCAGGCGTGCTTTCTTTCGGTCGGTACGGTCGCCATGCGCAATAAAGACCCGGATCATCGCCGCTGCAACCGCTACAGTATCTTCCGCGCGCAGGAGCAGGCCACAATCTCCGCCGAATTGACGATGCCCTGTAATGCCTCCTAAAAGAACACGGAAATAAACTCCTGCAGGAACGCTGCGTTCTTCCCGGACCGAGACCGCGACAAAGCCGATATCATTCGTGTCGGCCACAGCGGAGATGGAACCACCATTATCAAATGCGATGTTGAATTTGCGCGGAAGGTCATACATATCGCGCGAGTTCGTGATGTACGCTTGCATCGCCTCGGCGAAAGGAGCGACATCGATAAGTTCGTGCCGATCAAAGCCAGTCAGAGGGGAAGCCGTGATGTTGCGAATATTGTCAGCGCCAGAGCCGCGCGAGCTCAACCCTATGGCTTGAATGCGGTTGAGTACGCGAACAATGTCACGCGGTTGCAGCTCACGAATCTGCAGATTACTGCGCGTCGTAAGATCGGCGTTCCCAGAGCCGCATTCTTCAGCGAGCTGAGCTAGTCCGCGGAGTTGATGGGCCGACAGGATGCCCCCCGGCACGCGAAGGCGCAGCATGAATGAGTCCTGCGCCGGAGCGACATGGAAAAGCCCAAGATACTTCAGCCGAAAACGATCATCGTCAGTGGGTGGAAGATTTTGATTGTTGTACTGCAGAATCTTGTCCCAGATTGCAAAGGGATCTTGCTCCTGCTTCCAACGCTCCTCTCTCGATAGGTCGGAGACAGGTGTATTAAACCAGGTCGGCTCAACTTCACTACTCGCCTGGTTAGCAAGACCGCTCGCTGGATCGGAAGTGATGAGTCCGTTCGAAGTATGCCCGACAAAAGGCGTTGCCCCTCGTTGCGCGATACCGGCAAAAAAACCCTGTAGATATTGCTTCTGCTCCGAAGTAAACTCAGCCGGATTTGTCGCGATATCTGTGTTCATACAAGCTCCTTGAAACCACGGTTCTGTCCATATGCACAGAACAATGAATTACGAGCGCCGCGAGAGGAGACACGGAGACTCTGGCCAGAAGGCATCACAGCGCAAGCTGCGAATTACGATCAGGGCTCTTCAAGGAGCTAAGACAAATTGTTTGTTTGGGAAAAGCTGCCTTCAACGCATTGGCTGAAGGTTGAATCGCTGAACGTCAACAGGGGGACGTTCGCTGAACCGATAATAGCGGCAAACCAGCGGGACGGCAAGCGAATTTGAAAATGGGAGAAATCCTGCTTGCTGGAATTACAAACTCGTGACAGGATACGGATATCTCCAGCCCATAATTGACACCTTGATGTGTCGCGGTCATGGCTTGCAGAAATGCAGGCCCTCCGGGCGGGTGGACCCTTTGTCTGCCCAAATTCCAGCAACATTCAAAACAAAACACACTGGCACGTCTTTGTGTAACGGATTCCTCGTGGAACAGGACATGTTGGTGATGTTGATGGACACCGGAACACTCGTCACCCTGTGACGCATGTCTCGGGAAGCCTGCGCAAAATCAAGGAGAATTATGCCCCGTTCAATCGCTCGATTCATAGCTTTTCCCCTTCTCGCCCTCTCACTCGCCGGCAGTACTCTTCGCGCGCAGGAGGGATTCTTCCACTCCTGGGAGAATCGTGTACGTGCTACCTCGGCAAAACAACCCTCCTGGCCAGTTCCTGTGGTAGCGCCTGCATCAACTATCGTTCAATTGGCCCGAGTGGATTTCATAAGGCAGTACACGTCAACCCACACCCTCACATGGAATTACGACAATGGAAAGGGGATCAACTTTATCCCCTTTGCACGTACCGAATTTGATATCAATCTTCCGCCGTACATTCAGCACAATACGCCGAAGGCTGCGGACGGCGCGGGCGATATCGCGCTGGCTGCGAAGTACAGAATGTTTGCCGCCAGTGAAGGTGGAAACTACTCGACGGCAGTTCAAGTGGCATTCTCCATTCCCACTGGAAGCTACAAAAACGGTACCGCCGCAGCTACCGTGACGCCATCGTTCGTTGGCGGTAAAGGTTTCGGAAAATTTGATATCCAGTCCGGGATTGGCGGAGTGTTACCAACAAGTTCAGGGAACACAATCGGAAAGACGATTCTTTGGAATACCGTCGTCCAATATAGAGTAGGCAAATACCTGTGGCCTGAATTGGAGGTCAATTCCAGCTATTTCCACGGCGGTCCAAATGATGGGAAAAATCAGACCTTCCTGACGCCGGGCCTGATGGTTAGCAAATTCAAGCTCAGAAGCGATCGCAGGGACAGGCTTGCCTTGCTCGTCGGAGGCGCGATGCAGATCGCCACATCAAGCTACCATAGCTATAACCATGGTCTGATCCTCACCAGCCGCCTGACATTCTGATCGGGTATTGGCCGCCCAAACAGACAGAACCTCGTAATCTATAAGAGAAGATAAAATTATTGCAAACTCACTGAATTCACTTTTTTGAAAATCCTGGCCTGATAGTTGCAAAAAAGATGGACGGCTACCCATCGGAGGATCCGTGGCGCACGCAAGCTTCAAAGGACTTCGTATACTTTCGCTGGAGTCCCGTCGCGCAAAAGAGGTTGAGAAGCTGATTCGCACCTACGGCGGCGAGGCTATTGTCGTGCCTTCCATGCGTGAGGTCGGGCTCGAATCAAACGGCGAAGTTCTTGAATTCGCCGCTGGGCTCTTGCGCGGAGAATTTGACCTCGTCCTCTTTCTGACCGGCGTAGGCGTTCGCGCAATGGTCGACATCGCCCAGGAGCGTTTCGACCGGGAAGAGTTTCTGGGCGCTCTTCGCAAAGCGAAGATTGGCGCGAGGGGAGCAAAGCCAACCACTGCGCTCAGGGAACTGAAGGTTCCTGTGCACGTCATCTCCGAAGAACCAAGCACTTGGCGCGAATTGCTCGAAGCCGTGGAGAAGCAATTCGGCAATTCCCTTGCAGAAATGAGCGTGGCAGTTCAGGAATACGGAGCATCGAATCCCGAGTTCCTCTCGGAGCTAAGCGGCCGCTGCCGCACCCTCACCAAAGTTCCGGTCTATCAATGGACGTTGCCTGAAGACCTTCAACCGCTGCGTGAGAGTATCCTCGGGTTGCTGAATGGCACCATCGACGTCGTCTTATTCATGACTGCCGTACAGGTGATTCACCTGTTTCAGGTAGCGGAACAAATGAGCGTTGCATCCCAGCTGCGTGAAGCTCTTCAGTCCACGGTAGTGCTGTCCATCGGACCGACGACATCGGAAGAGCTGGCCCATTACGGCATTCAACCAGACTTTGAGCCATCGCGCCCCAAGATGGGTTTTCTGGTCAACGAAGCAGCGCAATATTCTGCGCGACTCCTGGAGCAGAAGCGCAATCGGAAGATCGAAGGCATCGTCGCGGAAACTCAGGAGGAGGATGACGGCAACAGCGAAGACGGCAAGCCTGTCCGTCGAGTTGAGGCCTCCACGCCGACGATGGCCGGGTTCCGCGATGGCCTGCGTCAGATTGATTTTCTGCATGAGATCAGCAGCCGGATTGCCGCTGCAGATTCCTTGCACCTGGTATTAGACCGAATCGTCCACTTCATCTCCACCGTGATTCCTTGCGACTCTTGTTTTATCTATGTCTTGGAAGAAGACAACCTGGTCATGAGAGCATCGAAAAACCCGCATGCCGACCTCGTCGATCAGATTGGAGTTCAGATCGGGCAAGGCGTCACGGGATGGGTCGCCAAGCATAGGCAAGCCGTGGCACTCGCATCGGGGGCGTCGAACGATTCGCGATTCAAAGCCTTCAAAAATCTCCCCGAGGATCACTTTGAAGCCATGCTGTGCACCCCAATTATGTGCGCCGGGCGCGTAGTCGGAGTGATCAACCTGCAACATCGGTTATCGTATCGACATACGACGCACGAAGTTCGATTGTTGTCGACGCTGGGACATCTGGTCGGCGCTGAGATCGAGCGTGCGCGTCTCGAAACGGAAAACTCCCAACTGGCAAACCGCCTGGAAACTCGGAAGTCCGTAGATCGCGCGAAAAGCGTCCTGCAACGCGATCTCTCCATCAGTGAAGATGAAGCCTATCAGATGATGCATCGGGAGAGCAGGCAACGTCGTAAATCGATGCGCGAAATTGCGGATGCAATCCTCCTCTCAGAAGAGCTGCGCCGCACACAGACCAGTACCTGATGGTCAGATCTCTGACATTCCCTCTAAAAATTCACCCTCATCATCAACTTGACGGTTCGTAAAACATACCTTTTCCGTACAACGGCCTCCTTGCGGTCCGCCTGTACAGACATGGAACTGTGTAGTAGAACTGCAGTTAAGTTCAAGTCAGCGCGAACGCGCTTCACTTTCTATGGCATCCACATGGAAGGCGAAGCTTATGCTTGAAGGCGACAGGATAACCTCCATCGCTTTTGACTTTTTTTGCGGCTTTTTTCAGCTATGATGCCAATTCGATTCGTCGTAGGTACAACGTCATTGATTACTGCTCTGGCTATGTTTTGTTGGAGCCCACCCGTATTGCCTGCTGCAGCGGCTCAACAAACGCGTTCTCATTCGCCCGGTTCCTTCAATTCCGGCCAGGTACGTGCAGCTGAAGATCCGGCAATAGTGGCCCGAGGCAAAACGCTCTATGGCATCAACTGCCAGGCCTGCCACGGAGTTGACCTGCGCGGGGGCGACATCGGGGGCCCCAATCTTCTGCGCTCGCAGGCAGCGCTCAGCGATCAGCACGGCGAGATGATCGTCCCCATCATTCAGGGTGCGCGCCAGGCGCAAGGGATGCCGAATATCGGCCTGAACAACGAAGATGCGGACGCCGTCGCAGCTTATGTACGGAGCGTAATCGGCACGATTGGAAGTCAAGGCAAGCCGCCCGGAGAAGAAAAAGCATTGAACATCGTAGTCGGCAACACGGACCACGGAAGCGCGTACTTTGCCGCGCACTGCAGCACGTGCCATTCTGCGACGGAAGACCTGAAAGGCATTGCAAGTCGCTTTCCCGAGCCGAAGGCGCTCCAGGCGCGCTGGCTGACAGGCGGCACGCTAATCGAGGATGGACCGGCAACCAAGGCAACCGTAGAGGTCACAACCAGCCCGGGACAAACGACCTCCGGAGCTCTGGTCCACGTTGACGAATTCCTGGTCACGCTCCGCATGAGCGACGGCACAGAGCGCAGCTATCGCCGAAACGGCGCAATTCCGCGTGTTGTGGTGCACAATCCTTTGCAGAAGCACAGGGACATGCTGCCAACCTACACGGACGAAAACATTCACGATGTGACCGCATATCTGGTGACTCTGAAGTGAAGATCAGACAAGCGCTCCCTTTCGCCTCCCTCTTGCTGCTTTCGGCCTTTTCGTTTGGCCAGGGCGGTGGTGTCTCTCCTGAAGACCTTCTGAAGCCATTGGCGAAGTCGTGGCCAACCTACAACGGCGACTACACCGGCAAACGCTACAGCGCACTGACAGCAGTGAATCGCCAGACTGTCAAAAATCTGGGCCTCGCATGGTCTTCTCAACTCACACCGGGTGACGAGTCAACCCCACCCGGCCCAGGTCCGCGTGGGAGGCGTCCCCCAGTAAATCTCACGGTTGGTGGCGAGGGCCCCGGCAACATGAACATCCGCTCTGGTTCCATCAAGGGATCCGTTCTAGCTGTGGATGGAACGCTGTACGTAACCATGCCCGACAATGCATGGGCCGTGGATGCACGGGACGGGCACCCATTATGGCACTACTTCTGGAAGACCAAGGGCGGAACCCACATTGGCAATCGTGGTTTTGGCATGTGGAATGGCTATCTCTACATGGAGACGCCGGACGATTACCTGGTCTCATTAGACGCGAAGACCGGCAAGGAACGCTGGCACAGGATGATCGCGGACGTAGACCAGGGTTACTTCGCCACGCCCGCGCCGATCGTAATAGGCAATCATGTTTTGGTAGGCGTCGGCAACGATATCGACTCTCCCGGATTTCTCCAGTCCTACGACGCTGAAACCGGTGAACTGCAGTGGAAGTTCTACACCGTGCCCATGGAAAAAAGTGATCCAGGGGCGGACACATGGAAAACTCTGGACGCGGCGCGGCACGGTGGTGCGCAAACCTGGATTACTGGCGCGTACGACCCCGCGACCCACTTATATATCTTCGGCACTGGCAATCCTACGCCCGCCTATACAACGGGCGGTCGCGGCGATCTGGACAATCTGTTTACCTGTTCGCTGATTGCGCTGAATGTAGATACCGGGAAAATGGCCTGGTACTTCCAGACCTCGCCGCACGACATGCACGATTACGACTCCGCACAGACACCGGTGCTGTTCGACGGCATGTTCAAAGGGAAGATGCGCAAGCTGGTGGCAACCGCGGCGCGTAACGGATACTACTTCACACTGGATCGTGTAACTGGCGAGCACCTGGTGACCAGCAAGTATGGCCTGACGACCAACTGGACCAAGGGCCTGACACCTGCGGGGGGACCTCAGCGCGACCCAGGCAAAGACGCAATCATTGCCGGATCGCTCAGCTCGCCGAACTCCAGTGGCACTATTAATTGGGAGCCAGTTGCCTTTTCACCGGTTACCGGTCTGTTGTACACCTACGAGGCGGATACCTTTTCGCTTTTATACCTCACCGATCCCGATCCTCGTGGCTCTATGGGCCTGGGAGGAAAGGAAGAGGTGCAGGTCGGCTCCGTGGGCAGTTATCTGACTGCAATCGACTACAAGACAGGTCAGGCGCGCTGGAGGCATCGCTTTTATAGCGACCACTTCGGCGGGGGCGGTCTTCTGGCTACTGCCGGGGGTCTTGTCTTTACCGGCGATGGGTCCGGCAGTCTTGCGGCCTACGATGCTGCTAACGGTAAAGCTCTGTGGAACACACGCATCGGTCAGGTTTCCAACGCTCCGCAGACTTTTGAGCTGGATGGCCATCAATACATCATCTGTGCGTCTGGCGACACGCTGTGGTCGTTCATCCTTCACTAGATAAAATTCGTTGCCCTGTACATGCGAATTGGCATGTAGTACTACTACTGCAAGTTTTCATCTCTTGTTGCACTGTCTCCCACCAGACCCTGATCCGGACGGGTTCGTACGTCCGGCGCCCTCACACCCTGTTACCAGAGCAAAGGAGAACAAGCGAATCATGAGTTCACGCCGTACAACGCTCGATCGACGTAACTTCCTCCGTGGTGCAGGTGGCAGCCTGGCGGCTGGCGTTCTGCTGGCATCGTCCGCGACCTCGACTGAAGCACAGGATGCGGCTGGACAGCAGGTCACCCCTGAACCCATCACACATGCGGGCGTCTTCCGGCCCCTGACCGACACGGAGAAGGTCAAGCGCATCGCCGCCAACAGCTATCCGTTACGCTGGATATTTAAGACACGTGGGAACGTCGGGGATAAAGCAACAGTCGCCAGCATGAAGGCGAAGTACGGAGAACTCAACTTTCTGGAATATCCCGAGTTCACAAAGAAGACCTTCCCTGGCGTGACCAAGATGGATATGTGGTCCAGTCTGTTCGGTGACCCCGGCGACGACAGTCAGTTCGCCAAGGTCACTGTGATGAATATGCAGGGCAAGCCACGCGAGATCCTGGAGTTCGATCCATCCACAACAAGCAGTAAGAAGTGGTTGGAGAAAATGGCGAATGCGCAAGTCAAAGCGGGCGTATATTGCCACCATATCTCCAACAATGCTCCGCGTGATATCTGTGAGCTGGACCCCGTCAAACGAAAGGAAGGTGTTGAGGTAGCGAAAAAATGGCTCGACGGCGCAGCCATGCTTGGGGCCAAGAGTATGCGCGTAAACAGCGGCGGACCACGCATCGCTCCTTCGCCGGAGGCGAACGACACCGGATATCCGAAAAACCCGAAGATCGAGGTTTACCTGGATAACTGCATCGAATCGTTCAAGGAAATGGCGGACCACGGCGCCAAGGTAGGCGTCAAGGTGACGCTGGAAAACCATTGGGGACTCACCGCAAATCCAATCAACATCCGCATCATCATTGAAGAAGTGAATAACATCTACTGCGAGGCGAGTCCGGACTTCTGCAACTGGGAGCACAAGTACCTGATGTACCACGCCCTCAACGATCTGGCTCCCTACGCGCACACAACCGTGCACGCCAAGTTCTGGAACCGATGGGACAAGCCGGATGTGCAGCGAGGCGTACGCATCATGCTGAATAACAACTACACCGGCATCTTCGCACTCGAATACGAAGACGGTCCGTGGGATGGCGTGGAGGGCGCGCAGTACTTATATCGCCAAGTCATGGCAGCCCTATAACTCAAAAAGTCCCGCGGTAGTTGACCTCGGCATGGAGCCACGGAATATGACTCCATGCCGGTTGATTTTTAAAGCCCCGCCTCCACCTTCCACTGCTTCAGCCGCTGGATAGCCGTTTCTATATCTGTCTTCTTCTGCTGAAGATCTGGCTCCTCACGCTCAATGGCCAGTAACCCCGTATATCCCATATGCTGCAACTGCCGTAGAAATGCCGGGAAGTCTACCTCGCCATCTCCAAGAGCGCACTCTGAGCCGAGCGAACCTGAATGAGCCGGCGAGCGGCCATCCTTGCAGTGGACTGAGAGCACATGTTCGCGCAATTGCTTAAGTGCCTCAATGGGATCGCCTGATCCATAAAGAATCATGTTCGCCGGATCGAAGTTCACCTTAAGGTTGCTTCGATCTACATCCGCGATAAACTCAAGCAGCACCGCCGCAGACTCCTGCCCGGTTTCAAGAACAAAGTCCTGTCCATGCTCTGCGCATGCATCGCAAAGCACACGAGTAAGCTCGAGCAGCTCTGTATAGAGCGGGTCTGCTGGATCAGCGGGAATGAATCCAATATGGCACGAGACAGCGGAGATGCCGAGCGCGTGCGCAAACTTCGCAATCTCACGTGTCCTTGCAATGCGCTCCTGACGATAGGCTGGCGTAGTAAAACCCACCGACTCGTGTACCCGCTCCAGGTTGGAGTAGTCTTCTCCCGTATAACAACAAACTGCGCTGGTGAAGGTGACATCCGAGGCAGCGAGCGCAATCTTCCAGTCATGGAGCGCCTTATCACAATCAACGGTCGGCGGCACGCCAAGTTGCCCCGCACGCAAGCCAAAAGCTTTCAGTTGCTTCAGAGTTGCTTCCGCACCATCTTCAGCCCATATCATCAGTCCGATCTCCATCGGATCTACGCTTGCCATTCCATTTCCTTTCCATTCGCCTCGCGAGAGGTCCTGAGTAAATTCGAAAGCCGAACAGCAGCCGCCGACTCCTTTGGCAGGCAAAGTTCCGGTGCGGCATTGCGTCGGCAGCAATCAATAAAATAAGCGATCTCGTCGAGGTATGGGTCATGCTGTGGGATTTCGACGATTTGCTCTCCACCTTTATCTCGGCGGCGAAGCTCTCCTTCATGAAACGATAGCAGTGCGCCATTCGCCTCGATCTCAAAGCTCGCAAAGAATGGCTCATCCGAGGCAAACCAGCCGCCTTCTACCCGCACCACCAGGCCATCGCCATATTGCAGACTCGCCTGCATCGTATCGATCGGTCCTTGGCTGACAGCGCTCAATGATTTTGGAGGGCCGAATATCTTGAGAACCTGGTCAAGATCATGGCTAAGCATATCCAGAATCGCTCCCCCGCTGCGCTTCTCCTCGCCCAGCCATCCGCCCCAACCTGGAAAGCCTGAGCCGCGCCGCAGAACGCATCGAGTCACCGCATCGCGACCCGCCTCGGCGATAAAATCGGCAGCATATTGATAAGGAAACATAAACCGCAATACCTGCCCCACCATGAAGATCGGCCCGCCATCCTCCACTGCAGCAAGTATTGCGTCGCAATCCTCCGTGGTCAGAGCCATGGGCTTTTCGCAAAACACATGTTTGCCCGCAGCCAATGCGGTAAGCACTACTTCTTTATGCAGGTCAGTAGGCAAGCACACATCCACAGCATCGATCTCCGGATCTTCCAGGATCTCCCTCCAGTCCGGATACCATGTAACATGTTCCGGCAATGGACCGCTCTCCAGCTTTAAATTGCCGCGTGCCGGTCCATCGGCAGATGGGCGGGTGCGCGACGAGACGGACTTCACGGTAACTCCCGCAATGCGCTGCATCGCCGCAAGGTGAGCGCTTCCCATAAACCCATAGCCAAATACCGCAAGCTTCATTTGCGTCTGAATTCCTTTCTATGCTCTCCGAAACGCCAACCGATTCTTCGTTCCCGAATGAAAATCACCCTTGCTTACAAGCAAACGTCAGCACGACATTTTTTGAGAAAGCCATTCGGTCGTAATCTCTTGAGAAGCTTAGAATATCCGATCGAATGTCACTTCATCATGTCCTGCTGCGCGCCGACGTATAGACCTCCGGCGTAAAGGTCAAATCCGCAACGAAGGGATAAGAAGGTTTCCTGTATTGGTTGGGCGGTAAGTGAACAATATCCTGATTGATGGCTCCGTCGGAAAGCGCCATAAGACTCGGATTGGCTATAGGATTCAGCTCCGGAGATAAATAACCGGATTTCACCACAATAATTTTGAACGACTTCGGCTGCAGCCCCAGCCGCGTAAAGTCCACGATGTCATGGTAGGGTCGGCGATATGCACTCAATACCAGCGTGATCCCTTGGATCTGTACCACAGCCTCACGTTTTGCGGCGTCCTTCTCATCCAGAAGAAACTTCACCGTGACTTCGACCTTTACGGGCTTGCTGGCAAGCGGATCGAGGGTGGCGCCGATAGATAGCGGGATCGTCTTCCCGACACCCGCCGCATAGCATGCCTGCGTTGCGGGCCGGTCGGTAATCCCCGCAAAGACTACATCCCTCGCGCCCGCGCGAAGCAACTCCTCCAGCACAGTAGCCTGATCGCTATTGCCGCCGCCCGTAGGATTATCGCCCGAGTCAGCCAGAATCGCCGGCCGCGTCTTAGCATCCATTGCGCGCTTCACGCACTCTTCCACGCTACAGACTTCGGTCCCGAAGTCGAACTCCTTGCGAGCATCCCAGTATTGCTGCGCGAGATTCGTTGCAATCTTACTTTCAGCCGCTGCGTCAGTCCCGGTGACCACAACAGACGCCGTCGACCGAGGCTCATCGGCCCAGACATAGCCCACCAGCATGGAGACATCCAGCACACCCGGCGTCTTATTCATCTCCGGAAGTTGCGCCCACAATCGCTTGCCCGGATTCCACTCCGTGCTGCTGCGCTCGCCAGGCATAAGCACCGGGACAGGAGCCCACATCAGCGTCGGGCGAATATTCTCCCCCAGGCATCGCGTAAGCATATCGCAGGCTCGAATCATGGTCTCTTCGCGGTCAATGTGTGGTGCCGTTCGGAAGGCCGAAAGCATGTCGAGGTTGTCGATCACACGTTTGCTGATATTCCCGTGCAGATCATAGCTCGCAGACATCAGGCACTTGGCGCCGACAAGTCTGCGCGCCGATTCATACCAATCCCCCTCTGCATCCTGCATGCCATCAACAAACATCGCCCCATGCATGGGAAGGTAGAGGCCATCGAGCGGCAACAACGCCTTCAGGCGATCGAGAAACTCAGCCTTGATCGCTTGGTACGTCTTCAAATCCACGGGACCACCAGGAACGGCGGTCGCAACCAGCGTGGGCATGAATGGAACGGAGTAACGGTTCAAAAATTTGAAGCGCTCGTTCCTGGAGACCTCCTCACCGCGCAGAATCGTGAAATCCTCCATGCGCGCGCGAATGTGGCTATAGGTACTGCACTCGATGCCGATGCCACCATAGGCGATCCGCGGCTTTCTATTGAGAGCGGCCCAGCCGCGGGTGCCTGCCATCGCAAGCGACGCCATGGACGAGGTTTTGAGAAACGATCTACGCAGCATCTTCAGCTCCAAATAATTTCAATTAGTGGAGAACAAACAAAGGGCGGCATCGTTCTTCGATGCCGCCCTTTTCTGTCTGTTTAGAACTTCAATCGGGCCGCAAACTGGATCAGCCGCGGGTTGTAGGCGAAAGTCGTGCCGGTGATCTGGCCGTTCAATGCATTGCCAAGCGACGCCGTTGGGTTTGCAAACTGCGTCGTATTCAGCACGTTGAAGGCCTCCGTCCGAAACTCGAGAATCAACCGCTCGGTGATATCGAAGTTCTTGAACAGCGATAGATCCACGCGCTGCAACCCAGGACCATAGAGCTGATTGCGGCGCTCGTTGCCAAACGTCGCCTGCGGCTGCGCAACAAAATCACTCGTGTCGAACCAGCGCGCCAGCGTGGGATTCGAAACCTTGCCGGAACCGATCATGTTCGGCCGGTCAGAGTTCGTAGTAGCCGGACGTGTACCCGAACGATTATTGGCGTTCGTCACGGAGAATGGCATGCCCGTATTCCAGACGATGAGGCCGTTCGCCTGCCATCCTCTGGCCATCACACCTTTGAAGCCATGCAGATTCGCTCCAAACGGCAGCAAGTAGTTAAACGTACCGGTTACGCGGTGACGCACATCCAGATTTCCGTTGCCATACTCCAACGTCGGAATCAGTTCAGCCTGTGAGCCAAAGCCATTGCCGCCGTTATTGCTGATGGTCTCGGCATCGTCCAGCAGGCGAGCCAGCGTATAGGCGACCTGCAGGTCGAGCCCCTTGTTGAAGCGGCGCTTTAGCACAGCCTGCATTGCATGATAGTTCGAGATCGCGTTGCTGGTTAGGTACGGAATGTTGGTGACGTTCGGTACCGTGGCGTGAAAGCGGCGGTAGTTGTTGAAGTTATATCCAGGGGGGCAACCTGCTGCCGTGGGAGTGAAGGTGCAGATAGACGGCGTGACAGTGTTGTAATCGTTTAGGTAGTAGGCGATACGTCGCCCAAGCTCGCCCACATAAGACAGCGTGCCAACAAAACCACCGAATTCGCGCTCCACCGTCAGATTGAATTGCTCAATGTACGTAGAGCGGAAGTGTGGATCCAACGCAGCCGTGATGCTGCCGCTTGGGTTGGTGGCGCTGTTGATCGTTGGCGTAGGCAAACCACCGGCAAACTTCAGGTACTGCGGTCCGCCGTTGGGTGCTGCAACAGCCTGTGCCGGTGTGAACGGACCGAACGTCGCGGTAAACGGCTGGTTGACCAGCGCAGCTCCCGATGTCATATTCTCCGGTGCAAAGGTCAGGCCGAAGCCTCCACGGATCACCGTACGCGGCACTGGCGTGAAGGCAAAGCCCACGCGTGGAGCAAGGTTGCTGTAGTCTGTCCGTACGTTGCCGCTCGGCGTAACACCGGGCTGCCCGGCGACTACGATGAGGCCGAGATCTGTGTCGAAGTTCGACAGGATGTTCTGAATCTCCGTGTAAGGGGTAAACAGGTCGTACCGGATCCCCAGGTTCAGTGTCAGATTTGGCGTCAAATGCACGTCGTCCTGGATAAAGCCGTGAGGCTCCCATGTCCGGTTGCGCGGCGTATACAAAATGGAGTTGCGTCCTCCCGATACATACTCGCCTGCAAGCAGAGTCGAGAAGTCGTTGAAGGTCCAGTTGCCATTGGCCGTGTCGGTCTGTGTGGTCTTGCCTTGCCGGCGGATCACACCTGCGCCAATCTTGATCGTCTGCTTGCCGCGGATGTAGTTAAGGACACCCTCATATTGAAAAGTGTTCTCGTGATAGATGATCGGTGGCCGATTGCCCAGATTCGTACCCTGGGTCACGGTGACGGCCGACAGCTCGGCCGTTCGCGAGTCCGTGTTGATATTCGGCTGTCCAAAAGCGGTGTTGATATTGTTGCCGTAGTTCAAGGGGAGCTGTGCATTGTCCAACAATGTATAACCGGCCTTCAACTCCACCAGTACATTCGACGTGAAGGTGTGGATGTAGTTTAACTGGGCCTGGTGCGCATGGCTCACAGCTGGCCCCGGATAGCTGCCCAGGTTCCCGCCGGGAAAAATATTGCCGGCAGCCGAGTTGACCAACGGGAAGAGACTGCCGATGTTGGTGTCCGCGGAGTTGTAGGTGTAGCGAAGATAAAAAAGATCGCCGTCCGCGAAGCGATGATCCACGCGGCCATCTGCAGTTTTGTTGAACTGGGTGTTCCGCGGCGTTCCAACGTAATTGCCGGCTAGTGAGGTATTGGTCGGAAGAGGAAACAGGTTGAAGTACTGCAGACCAATGGGATCAATATTACCGGCCGCAACAACGGGATACGTCACAATCCGTTTGCCCGTTGCGTCGGTCGTGTTGTTGTCCGTAAAGTTGCCGACGTTCTGGCGCTCCAACAACGTCGGTACCGTGGCCGTAGTCGGATTCAGGTTGCGAACAATGTTCAGGCCTTCATAGTCGGCAAAGAAGAAAGTATTGTCTTTGATGATCGGTCCGCCCAGGCTGCCGCCGAACTGATTCTGGCGGTACTTCGGCTTCGGAATATTCGCGCCGAACTTATAAGGATTCGCATTCAGAACATCATTGCGAAAGAACTCGTAGACCGTGCCATGAAACTGATTGGTACCGGACTTCGTAATAACGTTGATGATTGCGCCTGCAGAGCGGCCTACCTCCGCCGTGAAGACATTCGTCTGGACACTCACTTCCTGGATCGCATCGACAGAGGGACGGACACCGATGGATCCAATGACGCGCTCGTTGTTGTCCATGCCGTCGATCATCTGGTTGTTGATCACGTCCGCCTGGCCATTGACTGAAACCGAGGAGGTCTGGCGGCGATCGTCAGGCCGGTTGCCGCTGGCCAGGCCATTGTTCAAGCCTTCCGTTGCGCCTGGAGTCACCTGCACCAGGTTGATATAGTTACGCCCATTCAACGGAAGTTCCTGCGTCGCCTTCTCCGTCACCGTCGTAATTAAGGCAGCGGTGTCGGTATGGAGCGCTGGCGACGTGGCCTCTACAGTTACGGTTTCATTCGTACCACCGATATCCAGATGGGCATCTTCGCGAGCGCGGTCCCCAGCGGCTAGTCCAAAAGAAGAAATCTGGAACGACTTGAACCCAGGCGCGGTAACCGTAAGCGAATACCGGCTCGGCTTCAGCAGGGTGAAGGTATATTCTCCGCCGCCACCGGACTTCACGGTGCGCGTCTCATGGGTATCTACACTGGTCAGTTCCACCGTCGCATTCGGAACTGCTGCGCCCGAGCTGTCGGTTACAGTGCCAATCACATCTGCCGTGGTGTTCTGTGCCAGAAGCGGCAGGCTGGAAAAAATCGCGATGGCCAGGATACCCCGCGCTCCGCGTTGAAGCCAACGTCTCAGAACGTTGTGCGATGGGGTTGGGTCGACTGCTCTACATGCGTTCTGCTTGGATCCAGGAATGAATGTGTGCCTCATGAAAGCCTCCTCAAAATGGTCAAACCCATCTTTCAGTTCACGAATGTGTACTTAGCAAACGTTGCGAAAACGGAAGCAGCTACGTCGAACCGCAAACAGCAGGGAGGGAAAGCTGGCAGTAGGGAGCAGATCAGAAGCGAATTTATTCACTTACTGAAAAAATTAAAGATTCTTAGGGACAGTTCCGCTGGTATGGTTCTATAAAATCCTCAAAAGAATGCTTCGGTAGGTGGATCATATGCACGTCCTTGGCAAGCGTCAAGCTGCGAATCACGCCTCGTGGCTCTCTGCATCTCATATTGGCAGCACATGGATGGGTCTTTGACAATCGTTCGAGACAAGCCAGTGAGAATGAATGGCCACTCGGCTCGGCACGCAGTAATCATGGCACTTCTGCGGCAACCTCAACTCTCACGTTCTGAATTGAGTGAGATTGCGGATGTAAGCCCAGCCGCCATCACCGATGTAATCCAAGTCTTTCTACAGCGTGGGTTAGTGATCGAATCCCCATCGCAGGCTATGGAAAGGCGGCGCGGACGCCCAATCATGCAGGTTGAGTTGCAGGCTTCCTACGCATACTGTGTCGGGATTGGTATCACCGAATCTGCAATGCCAATGGTCATCACCGACTTGCGTGGACAAATCCTCGCCCAGGAACCCCTTCCCTTCTGCAAGACACCGGAACATCTCTTACAAGCCGTGCGCTTTGCCTTCTCCCATCTCTTGAAAAACGCATCCATTCCGCGAAGCCGGGTTCTGGGCGTCGGAATCACCGTAACCGGAATGGTCGATGCGGAGGAAGGAGTCTGCCGCTACTCTGCGGCGCTGAACTGGCGCGATGTCCCGATCGCAAAGCTCATCGGAAAGGAATTGCGATTGCCGGCATGGGTTGAGAACGATGCCAATGCCATTGCGGTGGGAGAGAAATTCTTTGGCCTCGCACGGAACTCCCACAACTTCTCAAGCATCGTTCTGGGGCGCACGATTGGCGCTGCTCACTATATGAACGAGATGCTCTACCGGGGCGACGACGGAAGCGCTGGCGAAATTGGCCACATCATTATGGACCCAGAGGGAGCGCTGTGCCGGTGCGGTCGCAAGGGATGTCTGGACACGATCGCGGGCGGTTCGGCCCTGCGCCACAAGGCAAAGCAGGCAGGTCTGCCTGTTCGCAGCATGCGCGATCTGGAGGTACTTTCGGTGCAGGGCAACGCAACCGCGACAAAGCTTCTGCGCAGCGCGGGTCACGCTGTGGGCACTGCGGTAGCATCGTTGATTCACTTGAACAATCCCCAATGCGTACTCTTCACCGACATGGAAGGATTTGAAAACGGCGTGTTTCGCGCGGCGACGCAGCAGGCCATGGAGAACAACCTCCTGCCGCGCTTCCTGGCATCGACTCAGATCCTATTCAGCGATGCAGAGCTGGCACTGCTGCCCCGCAGTGCGGCATCCATAGCGGCTTTCGAGTATCTGACCTCTCTCTAGCTCCCTATAAGACCGCGAAGATAGCTCAGGTCTTTCTTAATCTCAGGAACCGGCTCACCGGAGCCAACCCACTCCAGCTCATAAAAAGACGGAATCTTCCAACGTCGATCGTGCAGCAGTTCAAGGATCTCGCGCAGCGGCGTATCCCCCTCGCCATTCGGCACGCTCGGACCGTTCTCTTTCTTGCGGTCGTGAAGATGCAGGCTCGCGATATGGGCGCGCTGCTCTTCGATGAAACGAACAGGATCATAACCCGCAGCGAAGAAATGCGCGACATCAAGGTTGATCCTGTACCACTTGCACATGGAGAGCAGCTTTTCGTAAGCACCAGGACTCACGACACGATCCGCATCAGAGCTGGTCGTGTTATGAAAAGCCACCACCACGCGATGTCGTTCGGCAAAAGGCACCAGCTTCTCCGCGAACGAGAGAGTGCTCGAAGATGTAATGATCTCCGCGCCAAGCATTTTGGCCTGCTCAAAGCCGCTATCGAGCTCCGCATCCGTCATCGAAGCATCGAAGCTGTAGTTGAGCGCGAAGATCTCCACGCCCGCCGCAGCAAACCTGCGACGTACATCTCGAAAGTAATCCGGCGAAACGTTGATGCGTCATTGCCGCAGCTTCTCCCTACGCTGTTGCGGAATCTCGGCCAAAGCAGGAGCGGCGATCGCATCGTTTGGATGAGCTGCCTCCCGCCACCGCTTGTAAAAGCCTTCCGGCATGCGGAAGGGGCTGAGCTGTGGTGCAAAGAGCTCTACAGAATTCAATCCGAGCCGACGCGTATCCGCAAGGATCTCGTCCACCGCGGGCATACCGCCTTCCATAATCTCGTGAAAGCTGAAGGTATGCACACCCAACGGAACTACAAGCGCATCCGTCCTCTTCGCGAACAGAGGGACGGAAGCAGAGACAAGACCGGAAAGCGCGCTCGCCGCGATAAAGTCACGTCGGGTGATGCCCATGCTCCCACTCCACACGCCAAAAATAGATTCAGCAAGTGCTCACGTAAGACTGGAGCCGCGGCTTGCGCGAAAAATCCTCAATTCTTGCCGCCTGCTTCAGGCAGGGCAAATGCAACATACGATCCATGAATAGGATCCTGCGAAGCAGGATGCCCGGCAATAGCGTGCGTGTGGGTCGTAGCACGCGCAGCCGCGCAGAAGACGATATATTCCTGCCCATCCATCTCGTAAACAGCGGGCATGCCTTCGAGTGCGGCTCCAAGCTCCGCCTCCCACAACACCTTACCCGTGTCCGAATCGAGCGCACGGACCTTCCGGTCGCGAGAACCCGTAAAGATGAGCCCACCCGCCGTCACAACCGGATTGGTCTTCGGAAAGTGAGAACCCGTCTTCGTAAAGCCTTGCGCCGCGAGCTCTGGAACCTCTCCCAGCGGAATCTGCCACCGAATCGTTCCTTTGTTCAGGTCATAGGCGGTCATCGTCGTCCAGGGTGGCGCGATGACAGGTAGACCACTGCTCGCAAACATAAAGCCGAACCCGCTGCGATAGTGCGCCTTGGCAGGATCGCCAGCCGCAACCTTTGCCGTTGGCACGCTGGAAGCCGGGACATTCGGAGCCAGGTCCGGTCGCGTCAGATAGGCGATCAGAGAATCGATCTCTGGCTGCGAAAGCCGCGCAAAAGAAGGCATCGGCCCCTTGCCATAATGCACCGCGTCTTCAATCTGCTTATCGCTCAAACGCGAACGCACATCCACCAGCGAGGGAATCGCAGGCGGCTTCCCTTCCCTGTTGCTCCCATGGCACAAGCTGCAGTTCGCCTCAAACGACGCGCGGCCGCGCACCTCCGGCGAGCCGGTCTTCAGAGGCTCCGCTGCCAGCGTCAGCTTCAGCATCGACGGCACGTCCTTGGAGACGACATAAAAATATCCCTTCGCAGGATCGATCGCGGCTCCTCCAAAGTTTGCCCCGCCATTGTTGCCCGGCATCTCGACCGTGTCCTCAAGCCCCGGAGGCGTGAACAGGCCGTGATTACGCGCAGCCTTGATCTGGCGCTCCAGTTGTTCCCGCTCCGCCGGCTCAAGAAATGGACTGAGATCCTTCTCCGTAAACGCCTGGCGAGCAAACGCCGGCGGCTTCGAAGGAAACGGCTGCGTCGGCGAAGTCTCTTCCCCCGGCATATCGGACTTCGGCTCCGGGCGCTCTTCCACCGGCCACAGAGGCTTACCGGTCTCGCGTTCGAAGACCCATACAAAGCCCACCTTGCTGGCCACCGCCACCACATCCACCTTCTTGCCGCCGTGCTGTACCGTCAGCAGCATTGGTGTGGTTGCATTGTCGTAATCCCAGATATCGTGATGAACCGTCTGGTAATACCAGATAAGCTTGCCGGTCCGTGCGTCCAACGCAAGAATGCAGTCGCCGAAAAGATTCGCGCCCGTGCGATTCGCACCGTAGAAGTTGTACTTCGGACTGGCAGTAGGAACGAAGACCATCCCGCGCTTTTCGTCCAGCGCCATACCGCTCCACGCATTCGCACCGCCCACAGACTTCCATGCATCCTTCGGCCAGGTGTCATAGCCAACTTCGCCGGGATGCGGAATGGTGTGAAAGGTCCATTCCAGGTGACCCGTAAGAACGTTATAGGCGCGAATATCTCCGGGCCCGGAGTCATACTCTTCATTCGTGGCGGAACCGAGGATGAGCAGATCGTGAAAGATGCGTCCCGGATTGTAAGACTGAACCAGCGTGAGGCTTTTTGGATCACGCCCCAGCCCCTCGCGCAGATCCACCCGCCCCGCAGCGCCAAAATTCGTAATCGGCGCACCGGTGTTCGCGTCCAGCTCCTGCAACGTATTGTCGACCGTCAGAATCAGGCGGCGATCCTTCTTGTCTGCGCTCTCCCAGTAATTAATGCCGCGATTCATGATGAGCGTAGTCTTCGCGTTCAGGCTATGCGACCATAGCTCTCGCCCATTCGCTGCATCCAGCGCCACCACCGAATTGTTATGGGCCAGCACATACATGCGCCTCCCAACGACGAGCGGGTTGAACGAGTACCCCCGATCATCCCCCGTCTCGAAGACCCAGGCCTGCTTGAGCTTGCCAACATTCGTTCGATTGATCTGCTTCAGCGCGGAATACTGCGCACCATCCGGCGCTCCGCCGTAGTCGCTCCATGTAGTGTGCGGTGCCTGCGCATGGCCAACCGAACACCAGCACACCAGTGCATAGCAACCCAGCCGCAACGATCGATACATCTTCCATGGACCTTGCACTTTCGTTTATCCGCCTTTGTTCTTCTTATAGAGACACTCACCGAGCCGGAGCGGAACTTCGCCGCACGTTTCCGCACCAGCCCGACGCAAAGAGTCGGAATCTAGTGCGACGAAAGATCCCGGATCCAGATGTCTTTGAACTGCATATTCCCCGCGCCGCCCGCATGAAGCTGCAGAGCGATCTTCCCATCGCCAGCTCCCGGCTTCGGATCTGTGAAGTCGACCATCGGCACGCCATTCAAACGCGAACGATACCGGTTGCCGATCACCTCCACAAAGTAGTCGTTCCACTCGCCCTTGCGCACAACGCCCTCATTTTCAGGAGAAGGCCATACCACCCACCCGCGGCCATCTTCGGCATACACGCCAGCCGTATGGTGCATCATCGTGCAATCGATCTCGAACTGCATGCCCTGCGTCGTATCCACGGAGTTCGGCTTGAACCCTGTATGGAAGAAGACGCCGCTGTTCCCATCCCCAACGCATTTGAAACGGAGCGAGAGCTGGAAGTCCTTGTAGTCCTTCTCGGTCTCGAGATAGCCATAAGCCTTCGTCAGGCCGCGGCCATGCAGCAGGCCATCACCTTCTACAGTCCAGCTCTCCGCGCCAATCTTCGTCCAGCCCGTCAGGTCCGTTCCGTTGAAGAGTTGAATCCAATCATTCCCAGGTATCTTCGGCTTCTGCTGGCCCAACAAGTGAGTCATGGATCCGATGGCAAGGGCCGTTACGAATAGGCCACCAATACCCCGTTTCAAGAAACTTGCCTTTGTTCGTGCCGCTACCGCGGCGGGAGGAACGGAGTTCAGAAGCTCGGCCTGCGAAGATTCCATTACGATGCACTCTCCTTGTTTAAACATTGCCAGTACTTCCTCGACATCCTACATCCCTCAAACCGGATGCGGCACAGCTGCTTGTCGGTGGTCCTGTACCCCTATGCTCGCACATGGCATAAACTCTCCCACCGTCATTCCGAGCGAAGCCGAGGAATCCCTGTATTTTGCCCGTGCCGCCAAATATCTTCCAACCTGTCGCATGTTGTCCCGATGCATTAATCGAGGCTTGAAACCTGCTCCGCCAGTCGCGTCAGCAAATCCGCCTGCTCAGCTCGAATGCGCTCCTTGGCCCCCTGCAGTGAAAACCACTCTCCCCGATCCACCTCAGGAATCTCCTTCCGAAGCCCCGACTTAGGTGGCCATTCGATCTCGCATGTGTTGCTGATGAGTTGAGTCGGATCGCAGTCCCCCTCAAAGGCCCACGCAACCACAACCTTTCCACTCTTCTGGCGAATCGAACCGAGCTCAAGGAACTTGCCATGCGCTGGAAAGCCGGTCTCTTCCTGGAACTCCCGGCGGGCCGCTGCGAGCGGCTCCTCGTCCGGCTCGTACTCTCCCTTGGGAAGGGTCCACGCCCCCAGATCCTTCTTGGCCCAGAATGGCCCTCCAGGATGCACCAGAAAGACCTCGATTGCATCGCCTGCCCGCCGATACATCAAAAGCCCCGCGCTAAGTTTTTGCTTCGGTGTCATAGAGTTTGCTTCTGTGTCACAGACTCGTCATTCTCGCCCAGAGCAACAGAGTGAGCCCGAAGGAAACGTCTATTCACTTTCCCGATTCCCTCACCGGAGGAAGCGTTTCGTTAGAAGCTGCCCGCGAAGATCGACTTCAGCTTCGACCGAAGCCCTTGCTCCTCGCTCGCCTTCCTGACCTGCGTCCTGTGGGTATACAGCAGCATTCCAATCATCGCCGAAAACTCCGGCTTCGCCAGCTCCTCCGGCATCCGCGACAGCAGCACCGGATATCCGATACGCGCCGGAACTCTCAACAGGCTCTCAGCGTTATCCAACAGGCCCGCGATCAATGCGCCTCCGCCCGTGAAGACGCATCCGGCTCCCAGCGCCTCCAGAACCCCACCGTGGCGCAGATTGTCTCGCATCATCGTAAAAAGTTCGCGCGCGCGGGGCTCCAGAATCTCCGCCAGGAATCGCTGCCGCACCATCCGCGCCGGCTGCCCTCCCGAGATTGCAAGATTCCCGCCCACCTCAATCTCGTTCAACTGCGGAACCGCAGTCACCACGCAGTGGCCGTACGTCTTCTTCAACTGCTCGGCCTCTTCCACCGTGACATGCAGTCCCACGGCAAGATCGTTCGTAAAGTGATCTCCGCCGATCGGCAATACCGCGGTATGCGCTACCGAGCCTTCGAAGAAGACCGCCAGCTCGGTCGTGCTCGATCCGATATCCGCGACACACACACCCAGCTCGCGTTCATCGGCAGAGAGCACCGCCTCCGCCGATCCAATCCCTTCATACACCGTATCCGTCACCTCGAGCCCCGCACGATTGGCGCACGTAATCACGCTCTGGGCCACACCTCCCGAACAGGTCGAAAGATGCAGGTTCACCTCCAGCTTGTTCCCCACCATCCCGATCGGGTCGTGGATTCCCGGCTGATCGTCCAGAATGAACTCTTGCGGCAGAAGATGCAGCATCTCGCGATCCGGAGGAAGCGCCACGCTGCGCGCCCGGTCCACTGCGGCCCTCACCTCTTCGCGTGTGATCTCGCGCATCCGGCTGCCCAGGCTGATCCCGCCCCGCGAGTTCATGCCCCGCACATGCGTCCCGCCAATCCCCACCACCGCCGTCTCAATCCCTGCCTTCGCCGTTCGCTCCGCCGTCAGCGCCGCCCGGTTGATCGCCTCCGCCGCAGGCCCCAGCTCGGCAATCAGTCCCTTACGCATGCCCTTCGACGGCTCGATGCCATGTCCGCGATAGCGCAGCACACCATCGTGCAGTTCGGCCACCAGTACGCAGCTCTTCGAGCTCCCTGCGTCCAGCACCGTGATCAGATTCTCAAGCTTCTGATTCTTCATGAGTGAACCACCTGCGGCGGAGAATACTTCACATCTATACTCGAGCCCCGTCCTGCGTCTGTCGTTAACTGCCCCGGATGAATCCAAAGAGGAACCCGGAATGGTTCCCCGCCCGCCTTCAGAGTCGAAGCCGGTACGCCCGGAGTCTTCTGTTCCACGGCTCCGCGCTTTGCAGGAACGCTTTTCTTCACTGCCGGTTTCTTGCCTTTCGCCGACGGTTTCGCGACCGCCTTCTTCTTCGCCGTCACGGCATGGTTCGTAGTCGTTGCAGCATTGCTGTGCGTCGGAGCCACCTTTTCTGTCGCGGCCGGCGCATCCGAAGCCGCCTTCTTGCCAGCGCCGCTCTCCGTTGCAGGTGCCTGCTGCTCTCCCACCACTGGAGCCGTCGTCCCCGGCTGCATCTCCAGCACCACCTGCCGCTCGTATCGCATATCGACAGCGGCCAGGTGGGGATACTGCGTCCTCCACTCCGGCAGATGCTCTTCAAACTTCTTATATCGATCCAGGAAGTTGTCCTCGCCGAAGTGCACCATCACTTCGCCGCCCTTGTCTTGGATCACCGCACGAACATCCTCCGGGCTCGACAGATCCACCTCGCTCAACTTCTCCGAGATCTTCTCTCCACTCCCGTCCAGGTCGCTCGTGAATCTCTCATACAGCTTCATCCGCGCCGATCGCAGCGACAGCGGGTCCTTCGCCTCCAGTCCCGTCACCACCGGAAACGAATAATGCATCTTCGTCTTCGCGTCGGTCGGCATATCCAGCAGAATGCCGTTCGCGTCCACTAGCCCAATACGATTTCCCTGCCGTACAAACGCCACTGGAGTCCGTTCCATCACCGAAACCCGCAATCGATTCGGCAGAAGCCGCATCACCGTAGCATGCTCCACCCACGGCAGCTCTTCGAGCTCCGCCTTACGCTCTGCCATCGGAACCCGAAAGATATTCCGCTCGATATCCTCCCCAAACAACGACACCAGCTGCGCTCTCGTCACATGCGAGTTGCCCTCAGTCTCGATCGCCGTTGCGGAGGTAATCATGAATCGCTCATCGTGCAGGATCGCGCTTCTCGCCGCCATTCCCAGCGCTCCGCAGAGCCCCAGCAACCCCAAAACAGCCGCCACTACCGCAATCTTTCCCCCGCGCGACCGGGGCAGACCTCCGCGCAGCTTCACCCGCACGCCGTTCTGCCGCCGTCGTCCCGGCAGTACATCGTCGTCGTCGAAACTCTCCTCGTAGTCTGTAAACTCGCGGGCCATCATCCTCTTCGGCGCAAACGATCCTCTCGGCAGTGGGCCTGTCTCTTGAGCGCACTCAATCTCTGGCGCCTCTAGCACCGCCGTTCCGCGCTTCGAAGATTCGTCGCTACTTCGCAAACCCGAGCAGGGCCGCGAGAATCGCCACTTCGACTATATCCCGCCAAACGGCCTGCCCGGCCCCTCAACTTCTCCCTTGTACCCTTTCAGGAACTCACCCGCCTGTCACTCCCACCTTCCTGCTATGTTTCCCTTTACCTGTGCTAGAAGGCGCCCCGCCCGCTACCCTCCCAGCCGCTCCAGCAACATCCCCGCCGCTTGCGAGACGCTCCCTGCCCCCATCGTAAGAATCACATCGCCCTCGCGCGCCTCCCGCACCAGCGCCTCTACTCCCTCGGCAACAGAACCCGCATACTCCACCCCATCGCGTCCAATCGCCTTTGCCAACCCCTCTCCAGTAATCCCGGCAATCGGCTCCTCGCTCGCCGCATAGATATCCAGCACCTCCACGCGATCCGCATCTCCAAACGCACCCATGAACTCAGCCATCAGATCTCGTGTCCGCGTGTAGCGATGCGGCTGAAACAGCACCAGCACCCTCCCATACCCACACTCCCGCGCAGCCTTGAGCGTGGCGACAATCTCCGTCGGATGATGCCCGTAATCATCCACAACCGTCACACCCCGCACCGTTCCTTTGATCTGAAACCGCCGATCCACCCCGCGAAACCCATCCAGCCCCGCCGCAATCTGCTCCGGAACCACCCCAAGCTGCACCCCGATCGCCACCGCAGCCGCCGCATTCATCACGTTATGCTTTCCCGGAACGTGCAGAGCGAACGGCCCCAGTAAAGCTCCCCGATAGCTCACCTCGAACCTCGACAGTCCCTGCCCATCCCGCTCCAACACCTTCACTCGAAAGTCTGAATCTTCACCTTCGCCATACGTATAGAGCCGCCGCCTCACCTTCGGCAGCACCGCTCGCAACAGTGCATCATCCGCGCAGGCCACCGACGCTCCATAGAACGGAACCCTGTCCATAAACTCCACAAACGCCGCTTCCACATCCGCCATATCGCGGTAGCAATCCATGTGCTCGCGATCCAGGTTCGTCACCACCGCCAGTACGGGCGACAACTTCAAAAACGAACGGTCGCTCTCATCCGCCTCCGCCACCAGGTACTGCGAGTTCCCCAGCCGCGCATTCGACCCCAGCGCGTTCACCCTTCCCCCCACCACCACCGTCGGATCCAGGCCCCCCGCTGCCAGCACCGAAGCCACCATGCTCGTCGTCGTGGTCTTCCCATGCATTCCCGCCACGGCAATCCCATACTTCAGCCGCATCAGCTCCGCCAGCATCTCCGCCCGCTGGATCACCGGAATCTTCTGCGTCCGTGCCTCCAGCACCTCGGGATTCTGCGGATTCACCGCTGAGCTTGTCACCACCACATCGCTGCCCGCAGCGTTCGCGGCCGCATGTCCTTCAAAAACCCGCGCTCCCATCCCCACCAGCCGGTCCGTCACCGCAGACCGCCGCAGATCGCTCCCCGAGACGGCATACCCCATCGTCAACAGGATCTCCGCGATCCCGCTCATCCCGATCCCACCAATCCCAATGAAATGAATCCGAAGCGAAGGAGCAAAGAACTGATGACCGGAAGAGGCAAGTGTCACAGGCATAAATCCACTCTAGCAGCGACTTCTGGCCCACAAGATAGGCAGAACGCAGAAGAATGAGCTCCTTCACCCTCCAGCGGAAGCACACAACAAAGGATGCCCTTCTTCGAACGCGAAGCGGGCTAAGGCGACCCTGCAGCGCCGTTATAGCCAAGGCAACAAATTCGCGGCATTCGAAGCAACGAATACCGCCCACCGGGGCGAACCCGCAACCGCCGCTTCCAACAGGAAACTACGCGCAACTAACTCAATCCAAACATCTAATTTTCCCCTCTGAATCCCCATTCACTTAACCGCAACGAAACTTTACAATTCGTGTCTAACTATTCGAGTGCCTGATCCGCATAGCAAAACGGGCAAAGCGGACAGGAACCTCAGCCGATCATCCGCGAAACCCAGCGCGTTTCGGGGAAAACGAAGGATCCTCGGCGAAGGCAGGCAATGAACCTCTTCCGTAAAGTTCGTAATGTCTTCGGAGCAGCCGTTCTTGGATCCGTATTCTTCACTGGTGCAGCACTCCTCTCTCCCACTCCCGCCGAAGCGCGGGTCTTTGTCTCTGTTGCAATTGCACCTCCTGCAATACCCGTCTACGCTCAGCCGGTGATGCCCGGCGATGGCTATATCTGGACTCCTGGCTATTGGGCCTGGAGCGGTGAAGGCTATGAGTGGGTGGACGGTGCCTGGGTTCTCCCCCCCTACACTGGCGCCCTGTGGACTCCCGGCTACTGGGGCTATGGAACCGGCGGTTACCTCTGGAACGCCGGTTACTGGGGGCCTAATGTCGGCTACTATGGCGGCATTAACTACGGCTTCGGCTACTTCGGCGTAGGCTTCTACGGCGGCTACTGGGGCGGCGGACACTTCTGGTACAACCGCTGCTACAACCGCTTCGGTTCCGGCTTCCGTGGCGGATACGCCTACAACCGTCCTTACGCCGGTCACTTCGACGGACGTCCCGGAGGATCCAGCTGGGCCAACCGCGGCAACTTCGCCGGAAATCGCGGCTCGTACTACAACAACCGCGGCAACAGCTTCGGACAGAGCAGCCGGAATGGCTTCGGCAACTTCCATGGAGCCACCAACGTCTCCACGGGCCGCAACTATAACGGCAACGGCTTCGGCTCAAACCGTGGCGTCGGCAGCTCGCAGCATAACTTCTACGGCGGATCCAACCAGAACCTCGGCAATCGCGGCTCCGTCAACCAGGGCAGCTTCGGCAATCGCGGCTCCATCAGCCCCAACCAGGGCAACTTTGCAAACCGCGGCGGCCAGAGCTTTGGTAATCGTGGCAGCTTCGCCAGCTCCCAGTCACGCCCCAGCTTCGGCGGCAACTCCGGCGGAGCCTTCCGTGGCAATAGCGGCGGTAGCTTCAACGGAGGATCCCGCGGTGGCTTCGGCGGTGGAGGCGGAGGCGGTTTCCACGGCGGTGGCGGTGGTGGAGGCTTCCACGGTGGTGGCGGCGGACACGGCGGCGGTGGCGGACATCGCTAAATCATCACCCGCAATCTGAATCATTCGCGACGGGCTGAGATCAACTCTCAGCCCGTCTTTATTTTGAATAAAGTGTCATCCTGAGCCTCGCAGCTTTCCCTGAACAACAGAAAATCTGACAGCTTTTGCACCCTGCATTTCCTTCGCTTCTTTCTCTGAAACCCTGCGATCCCTTACTCTGTCCTTTTGAGATGGAAATGGAGTTTTCAATGTCGAGCATGAAGGACTACACCCCCGAAGACGGAGTCCAGGAACAGGGCAAGGCCACAAGGCGCGACTTTCTTCAGGGCGCACTCGCCGTGGCGGGCACGTTCGCCGCATCCGGCGTAACAGCCGCGCCAGCCGAAGCGCAGGTAAAACCAAAGCGCCCCAACCTCGTCTACTTCCTCGGCGAAGGCCAGCGCGCCGACGCCCTCTCCCTCGCCGGACATCCCATCCTCAAAACCCCCAATCAGGACCGCATCGGCGCCGAGGGCATGAACTTCAACAACGCCTTCTGCACGAACGCCCTCTGTGCTCCCGCACGCGCAGCCGCGCTCACCGGTATGTACTCCCGTTCCACCGGAGCCCTCTCCAACGAGCATCTCCGCACACCGCTTCCATCCGACATTCCCCTCTTCACCGATCTCCTCCGCGAAGCAGGCTACGAGATCGCCATCCTCGGCAAGGTCCATATGCACAACGGCGTCGAAGAGCGTCATTGGGACTACTACTTCGGCCACAACGATCCCGGCAACAACTACGAGAGCCCACTCTTCAAGGAAGGACGCAACGGGACCGTCGGCCCCCAGATGCAGTACCACGACATCTATCCCGATGACCTCACCACCGACAAAGCCCTTCAGTGGATCGATCAGGACCGTGGCGAGAAGCCCTTCTGCATCCTCATCTGGTTCGTCGCTCCCCACGAGCCCTTCTTCCGCCCCCGCCGCCACCTCGATCTCTACAACGGAGTTCCCATCCCCAAGCCCTTAACCTTCGACGACGACCTCAGGGGCTATCCCGGCAAGCCCAAGAGCTTCATCGAAGCCGAAAACAAGGTCGGCACGACAAACTCTCACGTCGCCTGCGCCTCACTCGAGGGCATGACCAAGGACTACTACGCCGGTCTCGTCGCCGTCGACGACAACATCGGCCGCGTCCTCGATCATCTCGAAAAGAAGGGCATCCTCGACGACACCGCCATCCTCCACAGCTCCGATCACGGCTACTTCCTCGGCGAATGGCGTCTCTTCGACAAGCGCCTCATGCACGAGCCCTCCCTGCGCGTCCCGCTCATGCTCCGCTACCCCAAGCGCATCAAACCCGGCACCGTCCGCGACGAGATGGTCCTCGACATCGACATCGCTCCCACCCTCCTCGATCTCGCTGGCGTTCCCACTCCCTCCCGCATGCAGGGCATGAGTATCCTCCCCCTCGCATCCAGACCGGAGCCCAACTTCCGCAAGGAGTGGTACTACGAGTACTACGAATGGCCCAACCCCGAGAAGGTCGCTCCCCATCGCGGCATCCGCACCGAGCAGTACAAGCTCATCCAGTACGTCATGGACCCCACCGAAGGCGAGCTCTACGACCTCAAAGCCGACCCCACCGAGCGCGCCAACCTCTACGGCAAACCCGAATACGCCGACCTGCAAACTCATCTCCACCAGCGACTCGAAGCCTTACGCTCCAGCATCCCCGAACGGCAAAAAATCTAGGAAAGGTTCTCCAACAGACACCCACAAATAGCGATGCCGATCTTTGACTCCGATCCAACTGGCATGACAGATTTATGTCAGTCTTTTCGGTGTTGAAAGAGTGGCTGAACGTCGGTGTTGAGAGAGTGCCTGAACTGCAATCCCGGACGAACGCCACCCGAAGCGTCATCCTGAGCGAAGCCTCTCGCAGCTTCATCGCGAGAGGCGCAGTCGAAGGATCCCTGTATTTCGCCCAACGAGCCCAGAATGCCAACGCCTTCAACCACGCAAAAAACAACACAAATCTGTCATTCCGACCGGAGCGAAGCGAAGGTTGAGTGTACCGGGACATGCGTTACGCTGTGGACCTGAGACATCCGTTACAAGCCACTTGCGAGTTGTTTTGAAAAGATAGATTCCGTAGTCGAAGCGGTGGGAATGTGGGAATCCCGAAGGGATTTCCAAGAGGAGTGGGAAGGGTGGGAAGCCGGCTTTATGGCTTTCCATGCTTTCCACTCCTCGTCATTTCCACCGCGGGCGCGATTGCGCACAAAGTCTGCGATGTCAGGCAGGGTGTTTGTTAGCAAAGCGCATTGATCTACTTTGCTTGGTGTGAACCGAATCCAGCCATGATTAGTAAGATGACCGCGAGGACGGTCGCCGGGAGCGTCAGCATCATTGTGATAGCGGAGGGGCCGTGGATATTCATCCCGCCGATCGGGCTTCCAAGAAGAAGCCCCACAAAGGGCGCAATAAAAACGGCTACGGCCATCATGGCTCGATGCCGCCTGTTACATAGCCTCGCCCAGCCGATGCATCCTGCGAAGCAGCAGACCACGCCTATCAAGATGCTCATCCCGAATTCGTCGTAGTGATGCTCTATAAAATCGAACCGGAAACGAACCGCTACGTCGGTATAGTCGGTATAGAAGGCGGCAGTTCCCAAAATGATCAGGAAGGCTCCAGCAAGCGTAATAAACCGGCCCCGGGCGTGTCGCCAAATGTTGTGGATCCATTCCGGAGATGATACAGAACCGGCGCGCGCTGAGTCGCTTTTCCGATAGCAGTCTTTGGAGGACCGCGGGCGAGAGTTCAAATCGCCCGCCGTGCAGATCTGAATCGCAACTCCTCTGCGTTTGGTTCTCCTATCTCCATATCCCGCGCAAGTGCTAAGTACGCTCAAGGTCGAGGCCCACGAAAGCCCTGTCAAGAGGCCACCCCACTCAACCCACAGAAACCAACCAACATAAACTTGCCGATTAGTTTCACCCCATCGCGTAACTTAGAAGTAGGGTTTGGACATAAATCCAAGCCGGCCTTCGCAATAACCCCAAACAAATCAATATCTTGCTACAAAGCATCTGCAATCAGGACTTTGACATAGAAGTCCGGGATTAAATCAAATCGAATCAAGACTTTGCGCAAATTCGATAGGGGGGTGGGGATAGCCCTAACGCGCCAGCTCCACGACCATCCCGGCGATCTCCTGCACCGCCTCGGAATGTGCCAGAGTCCTGGCCCGCTGTCCCATCTCAGCCCGCCGCCGGTCGTCCGCCAGCAGATCCGAGAGCACCTGCAATAGTCGCTCGGGTGTAAGCTCCGCCTCGACGATCAACTCCGCGGCTCCCGCAGTCACGAAGGCCGCAGCGTTCTTCTTCTGGTGATCGTCCGCCGCCAGCGGAAACGGAATCAGAACCGCAGCCCGACTCGCCGCCGCCACCTCTGCTACCGAGCTGGCTCCGCTGCGGCAGAGGATCAGATCCGCCGCGGCAAACTGAGCCGCCATGTCGTCCAGGTAGGGAGTGACTCGCACCCGCTCAAAGCCAACTCCTTCCTGCTCATAGGCCGCAACCGTCGTCTCGCCATGCCGCGCGCCGGTCTGGTGCACGACCGTAAGGTTCGGAAACTTCGCCAGCAGCCGCATCATAATCTTCGGCATGGTCTGGTTCAGGACCCGCGCCCCCTGGCTCGCGCCGAAGACCAGCAGACGCTTCGCCTCGCCCCCAGCCCTGGGCTCGATGGCGAAGAACTCAGGCCTGACCGGCGTCCCGGTGACGCGGGCGTTGTGGAAACACTTTGCCGTCTCGGCAAAGTTCACAGCCGCGGCGTTCGCGCGCTTGCCAACCAGCCGGTTCGCCAGCCCGGGAGCCGCATTCGGCTCAAAAACCAGCGTAGGAATCCGCAGCAGGATCGCGGCCAGCATCGCCGGACCGGAAGCATAGCCCCCGACGCCCACGACAACCTGAGGCCTAAAACTCCTCAGCAGCTTGACGCATCGCAAAATGCCCAGAGGAAGATCGAACAGAGTCCGAGCCCGGGTAGCAAGACTCACATTCTTGAGCTGACCCACCTTGATCAGCTCCAACGGAAATCCAGCCTCCGGAACCAGCCGCGTCTCAAGCCCCCGCGCGGTTCCGACAAACCGCACCTCGGCTCCATGAGCATCGTGCAGCTCTCGCCCGATCGCCAGCGCAGGAACCACATGACCGCCGCTTCCACCGCCTGCAATCAACACCCGCAGAGCTTCGGCCATCTCAATCGATCTCGCGAGTGACATTCAACAGAACGCCCATACTCGCCAGCATCACAAACAGCGACGTTCCACCGAAGGAGATAAACGGAAGGGTAATTCCCTTGGTCGGCACCAGCGCGACCACAACGCTCATATTGAAGAACGCCTGGATCAGCACCGTCGACGTGATCCCGAAAGCCAGAAACCGGGCGAACGGATCCGTCGAGAGGTATGCCGCTCGCAGGCCGCGATAGCCCAGCGTGATAAAAAGCGCAATGATCAGAATCGCGCCGATCAACCCCAGCTCTTCGCAGACGTTCGCGAAGATAAAGTCCGTATGCGGCTCCGGAAGATAGAACAGCTTCTGCCGCCCCTCCATCAATCCCAGTCCACGCAGACCGCCCGTTCCTACCGCGATCAGCGACTGCAGAATGTGAAAGCCGGTTCCCCGCGGATCGGCCTCGGGATTCACGAACGCCAGCATTCGCGCCCTGCGCCACGGCACCCGGAACAGCATGTAATAAAGGACAGGAGCCGAACACAACAAGCCGATCCCGAGATACTTCAGCTGCATGCCGGCCAGATACAGCATCAGCGCCGTCACCGCGGCGCAGACCATCGCAGTCCCCAGATCCGGCTCCTTCAGGATCAGCGCGACAAACAGCAGTGGCGGAAGCGCGGCGCGAAGAACCGTCCCGCGCCAGTCGTCCATCTTGTGAATCCGCGTCTGCAGGAAGTAGGCGAGGAACAGCACCAGCGTAGGCTTGGCCAGCTCCGAAGGCTGAAAGCTCGCGAAGCCGAAACGGAACCAGCGATGCGTATTGTGCGAATCGCGCATCGCGAAGACACCGATCAGCAGCACCATCGTGACGGCAACCGCTGTAAATACAAACCGGGGATTGTTATAGCGCCGATAGTCGACCTGCATCAGCAGAGCCAGCGCGATCATTCCCATCACCGCCCACATGCCCTGCCGCAGCATATAAGGATAGGGAGATCCGGTCTGCGCCTTCGCCATCACGGCCGAGGCCGAAAAGACCATCACCAGACCGAACAGCACCAGCAGCAGCACCACTCCGAAGAGCCACTTGTCCACTCCAACTCTCTTCGCCATGTCTACACTTCCTGCTGCTAACTCAATTCGTGAACGATCTGCCGAAAGGTCCGTCCGCGGTGCTCGTAGTTCTCAAACTGATCGAAACTTGAGCACGCCGGAGACAGAAGCACGACATCCCCGGCGACGGCGGCCTTCTGGGCCTCGCGAACAGCTACGTCCATCGTTCCCGCTCCCACCATCTTCACGACTCCGTGAAGCTCGCGCTCAATCTTTTCCGCGGCAGAACCAATCGTATAAACAGCTTTGACCCGTTCGCGGAGAAGCGGGGCCAGCAACGTGTAGTCCGAACCCTTGTCCTTGCCTCCGAGGATCAGGTGAATCCCGCCCGGAAACGCCGCGACCGCCTTCATCGCCGCATCCACATTCGTCGCCTTCGAATCGTTGAAATATTCGACTCCCTGAACCGTGCTGACGAACTCCAGCCGATGCTCGACTGCCTTGAAGCCAGCGACCGCGCTTCGGATCTTCTCCGCTGGAACCCCGGCAAGCCGCGCCGCGCAGACTGCGGCCAGCACGTTCTCCACGTTATGCGCACCTTTGAGCGGGATCTCCGCGACGGGCATCACCGGCTCAGCCTTCGCCCCTTCGCGAGCGACGAACACGATGCTCTCCCCGTGTATAAAGGCTCCCTGCTTGATGGGGCGACGCGGGCTGAACCAGAAGACCTGCGCCTTCGTCTTCGCCGCAACCATCTGCGTAGGCTTGTCCTCCGCATTCAGCACCAAGTAGTCTTCCGCTTCCTGGCGCTCGGTGATGCGAGTCTTCATCGCCGCATAGTTCTCGAAGTTTCCATGCCTGTCCAGGTGATCGGGCGTGATATTCAACACGATCGCGATCCAAGGACGGAACTGCTCGATCGTCTCCAGCTGAAAACTTGAGACCTCAAGTACGCTTACGGTCTCGTCGGTGCTCTTCGCAACCAGGTCGATTACCGGCGTTCCGATGTTTCCCCCCACCAGCGTCTCCACGCCACCTTCCTCGAGAATCCGTCCCACAAGCGTGGTGGTCGTAGTCTTTCCATTCGAGCCGGTGATCGCCAGTATCCGTCCCTGAAGAAACCGGCTGGCAAACTCGAGCTCGCCGATGACAGGCATTCCATAACCGATCACCTGTTTCACCTCAGGCGTATCGAGGGGAACGCCCGGCGAGATCACGATCAAGTCCTGGCGGCGAAATGTGAGCAGGCCATGTCCCCCGCTCTCGACCATGATTCCAGCATCAAGCAGAGCGGGAATCTCCTTCGCGAGCGCGACGGCACTCCGCGCATCGCTCACCGTCACCCGGGCTCCCTGTCGCCGCAAAAACATGGCAGCCGCGATCCCCGACCTGCCCAATCCCACCACCAGCACTCGCTTATTCTTCAGTTCCATAGCAGTTTTCAATCAGATCACAGCCTCATCGCAACTTCAACGTTGTCAGCGCCAGAAGCGCGAAGATCAATGCCAGAATCCAGAACCGCGCAATCACCTTGGACTCAGACCAGCCGAGAAGCTCGAAGTGATGATGCAGCGGGGCCATCTTGAAGATGCGCTTTCCATTTCGTAGTTTGTAGCTCCCCACCTGGAGCATCACGCTCAATGCCTCGAGAATAAAGACGCCGCCAATGAAGGGCAGCAGCAGTTCCTGCTTAATAGCAACCGCAACCGTTCCGATGGCGCCTCCCAGCGCCAGGCTGCCAACATCTCCCATAAAGATTTCGGCCGGATGCGCGTTGTACCAAAGGAAGCCGATACTCGCGCCAACCATGGCTCCACAGAAGATCGTCAACTCGCTCACCATAGGCATGCGCTGCAGCTCGAGATAGTCCGAAAAGACCACGTGTCCACTGACGTAGGTCAGAACGGTAAGCGCACCCCCAGCAATAATCGTGCATCCAATCGCCAGGCCGTCGAGCCCGTCGGTAAGATTGACCGCATTGCTTGCACCGGCAATCACGATCATGACGAAGACGACGAACGGCAGAAATGCAAGCCAGTGCATATGAGGAATCTGCCCTAGCGACTCCCAGACGAGATCTGGGCGAAAACGCTTGAAGAAGGGAAACATCAGCTTTGTGGAGTAGTTTCCATGGCTCTGCAGATGAACAAGAGCAAGAGCAACTCCAGCGCTGGCCAGCAGCTGCAGGCCCAGCTTCGTTCGCGCCGTGAGGCCAAGATTTCGGCGGTGCACCACCTTGATGTAATCGTCGGCAAAGCCGATTGCGCCGAAGGCCAATGTCGAAAGCATCACCAGCCAGACAAATGGGTTCGATAGATCCGACCACAATAGGGTCGGCACCAGAATCGAAATGCAGATCAGCACCCCGCCCATCGTCGGTGTTCCGCTCTTCTTCTGGTGCGACTGCGGCCCCTCCTCGCGAATGTACTGGCCGATCTGAAACTCGCGGAGACGCTCAATCACATAGGGGCCGATCAGCAGGCCGATCAGCAACGCCGTCAGGCTCGCAAAGACCGTGCGAAACGTGAGGTAGCGAAAGATGCGAAACAGGCGAAAGTAGGGGAAGAGCTTCTGATACAGCAGCCAATAGAGCAAAACATCCGCCTTCGAGTGAGATCCGCAGGATAGGCACGCATGAAGACCGCGGGCTAAAGGTATCTTAACAGCCCGGTGATGCAGGTTTCCGCAGGATTTTCCACGCGGGAACCAAACTTCATTCTATTTACGCTCCGTCCTCCAGCCGGGCGAGCGCCTTCTCCAGCCGCACGCCGCGCGACGCCTTCAGCAACACCACATCTCCTGGTCGCAGGCTCGAACGCATCCATTCGCCTGCCTCTTCGGGAGTGGCAACAAAGATCCCCTCGCCTCCGCCGGCTTGCACGCCACCTACCAGCTCCGCGGCTGCTCCCCTTACCCCAAGCACAGTCGTAACACCTTTTTCCGCCATTCTCCGTCCGCAGGCATGATGCAGTGCAGCGGCCTCGGGTCCAAGCTCCAGCATCTCACCGGCGATTGCAATATGGCGCTCGCCCGGCATCGCCATCAGAGCATCGATCATCGCATCCAGAGCGCGCGGATTCGAGTTGTAGGAGTCGTTGATGAGCGTTGCGCCGCGCCACGACAACACCTCGCCGCGCTTATCGGCAGGTCGCAGTTCACCTATGGCAGCCGCGCACTCTCCCAGTGGAATTCCGCTTCGGAGGCCAACAGCGATCGCGGCCAGCGCATTCAGTACATTGTGCCGTCCCAGCATTTTGAGATGGACCTGCGCTCTCTCCTGCCCGGCAACGACGTCGAAATGCATGCCTTCGATCCCCGCCTCTTCGATCTTCTCGGCACGAACCTCCGCGTTCTCTCCCGTTCCGTAAAGTACCGCCCGATCCCCCATGCCGCGCCCGAACTCCCGCACATAGGGGTCGTCCGCATTCAAAATTGCAATCCCGTCCGCAGGAAGAGACTCGACCAGCTCGTACTTAGCTCGGGAGATGCCGGCAAGACCATCAGGAAAGAACTCGATATGGACAGGAGCGACGTTGGAGACGACGGCCCAGTTTGGCTCCGCAATCCTCGCCAGCGCTGCGATCTCACCAGAGTGATTCATTCCCATCTCGATCACCGCTACTTCATGCTCGCGTTCGAGCCTCAATAACTGCAACGGAAGTCCAAACGCATTGTTCAGATTGCCGGCGGACTTAAGGACACGAAACCGCGCGCTGAGGACCTGTGCAACCGCCTCCTTCGTCGTGGTCTTGCCAGCGGACCCGGTCACGCCAATAACGCGCCCCGCCCACGCGCGTCGTACCGCATGAGCCAGTTGCTGCAGAGCGTTTAAGACGCAGTCCTCACAGTCCGCCACGCGCAGCAACTTCGTCTCGTCTACATTGGCGGGGATCAGCCATCGGTTGCTTACCACCGCGGCGACTGCCCCGTCAGCAAGTGCGGCGGCTACGAAATCATGGCCATCGAGCCTTTCTCCCCTTACGGCAAAGAAGAGGTCTCCTGCTCCGACCGTACGCGAGTCGATGGAATACCCTGCGGCTTCGGCAGAGGTATCGAAGATGCCTTCGGCGTGAATCCAGTCCGCAATCTGGCCCAGCGTCAATTTCATCGAAGTCCTTCCAATACCTGCGCAGCCACAGCTACGTCGTCGAACGGCACGGATCCATTCCGCAGGACCTGCACTTTTTCATGACCTTTTCCCGCAATCAAAACGATGTCTCCTTTGTGAGCAGATCGAATCGCAGTCTCAATCGCAGAAGCGCGATCCTCTTCCACAATGCAGCTGGCTCCTGTCTCTTTCACGCCGACCAAAGCCTCTGCGAGGATTGCCCCAGGCTCCTCGCTGCGCGGGTTGTCGCTCGTCAACACCACCAGATCGCTTCCTTCACCTGCTGCACGTCCCATCCGCGGACGCTTCGTGCGGTCGCGATCACCCCCACACCCGAATAACGTGATCACGCGGCCTCCCTGCTCGTTCACCAGTTCCCGGGCCAGAGCAATCAGATTCCGCAACGCATCATCCGTATGAGCATAGTCGACAACAACGGTCACACCGTTGTCGGAAGGAACGACCTCGAATCGCCCCGGCACCTGCGCGCCTGCACCTGCGGCGGTGGCAATCTGGTCCAGCGTAAGGCCACGCGCCCAAGCCGCTGCAGACGCTGCCAGCAGATTGTATACATTCACTCGTCCCGTCAAAGGCGACCTTATCTCGACAGCGCCATGAGGAGTTCGCAGGCGAAACCTCGTCTCTCCTGCTCGCATTCTTATGTCTTCCGCACAGAAGTCCGCCGCGGCTCCGAACCCATATCGCACTGGCTGCGATCGGTCGATCGTCGCTGCGAGTCTTTGTCCATACGGGTCGTCGACGTTTACCACGGCCACTCGTGGAGGCGGCGCGCCTACGCCTTCGAACAAGCGCGCCTTCGCGGCGAAGTAATTTTCCATGCTGCCGTGGAAGTCCAGGTGATCCTGCGTCAGGTTCGTGAAGATTGCGACATCGACGGGCAATCCCCAAACCCGCTCCTGCTCGAGCGCATGGCTCGACATCTCCATCACGGCCTCGGTCGCGCCTGCCTTCACGCCGTCGGAAAACAGCTCGAGGACGTCGCGAGATTCCGGCGTGGTATGCGGGGACTCGCGCACCTCCTTCACGATATGCGTCTCGATAGTTCCGATCAGCACGCAGCTTCGACCGATCCCCTTCAACATCGCTTCCAGCAGAAATGCCGTCGTGGTCTTGCCGTTGGTCCCCGTCACCGCGCTGAGGGCAAGATGCTGCTGTGGATGACCGAAGACCGCCGAGCTTGCCTCAGCCAGGGCGCGTCGGCCGTGCTCCACAAGAGCCACACCCGTTCCCGGATGCTCGCGGCGGAGAGCTTCATAAACATCGGCAGAATCGGTCACAATCGCAATCGCGCCCTGTGCTATCGCTTTATCAAGGAAGCGATTTCCGTCAGTTGCACCGCCGCGCATCGCTACGAACAGATCGCCAGGCTGTACCCGCCTGGAGTCGTACTGAACGCCGTGCACGGTCACTGCTGCTTCGGCATATTTCACCGCGGCAATCTCGCGAAGCACGTCGTTCCAATCCATAATTACGATTCTAAGTGTTCAGGGGCAGGCCCCTATCGCGCAAACCTGACCACGACTTCAGTTCCTGCAGGAACCATCGTACCGGGAGCCGGCGCCTGCTCTTTGGCAAGCCCGCTTCCGATCGGCTGTACGCGCAAGCCCATCTGATCCGCGCGCTCGACGACGGTGCGCAAGGAGCCACCATCAAAAGAAGGCACGGCCACGCGATGGCTCGCATCCACAACGATGCCGCCATCCCCTCGCGTCTGCACCGCCGGGATAATTCGGGGGACAGAAGCCACAGGTGCAGCTTGTGCAGACTCATCCTTGCCTGAGTGGAGCGCGGCAAGGACCTTCTCAGGCAGCAAATTCAGCAGCTCCGAGTCTTTGCCCTTCGCAACCGTGGCTGCCGTTTTCTTCGCGGAGAAACTCTCGGTCTTTGCCGCAATCATCGACTTATCTTCCACATCGGAAACAGAGGTCGGCGTGTCGTTGGCTGGAGCGCGCAAAGGATCGTCGGCAGGAAGGCTGTTGATGTCGGCAAACATCTGGTTCAGGTCCGCGCCGTTGTCGGATGAATCTTCGGTAACAACTTCATTTGCGGCAAGCATCATCTGCTGCTTCGTCTTGAGCGGCTGATCGTGCGGAACCCCGAGATACTCCAGCACCTCCTGCGCCACCTGCTGGAAAACCGGCGCGCTCGTCTCGGCTCCATAACGCGTGCCGACTGTCGGGGTGTCGATCACCACCGCTATCGAGATCGCCGGGTTGCTGACCGGCGCAAAGCCCGCGAAGCTGGCCACGAGCTTGGTATGCGAATAGGTGTGCGTCGCGGGATCGATCTTCTGCGCCGTTCCCGTCTTTCCCCCCGCGCTGTATCCATTCAGCGCTGCCTTCCTACCCGTACCCTCGGTGACGATGCTCTGCATCATCATCCGCATCTTGGCCGAGGTCATCTCTTTGATCACGCGATGAGCACCATCCGGCAGGGTGGCCGGCAGCTGATTCGTCGGACGGAAAGCGATGGGCTTCAGCCTTGGATCCCCCTTCATCTGGTCGGTGGACTCCAGCAGCACATGCGGCGGCATATATACGCCCCCATTCGCAATCGTGCTTACCATCGTTACGAGCTGGATCGGCGTTACCCCGATCTCCTGTCCAATCGCAAGCGACAGGATGCTGGTCGCATCCCACTTCTTTGGATTGCGAAGCAGCCCGCGCGTCTCGCTCGGCAGCTCAATTCCTGAGCGATCGCCAAAACCGAAGGCGCGCATGTAGTCGTAAAACTTCTGATTGCCCAGCTTCAGCGCCATCTTCGCTGCGCCAACGTCGCTTGAGCGCTCCAGCGCATATTGCACCGTCACGCGTCCAAGATGACCGTCTGACCTGTCATCATGCAGCGTGCGTCCATACATGGTCAGGGCTCCGCCCTGGCAGTCCACAATGTCGGTCGGCTGTACGCCGGCGGCATCAAGCGCCGCAGCATAGGTCAGCAGCTTGAACGTCGATCCAGGCTCGTACACGTCGCTCACTGCAAGGTTCTTCAGCACACTCGCGTCCATATGACGCTGATCGTTCGGATTGAATCTCGGTGCTATTGCCAGCGCAAGAATCTGCCCCGTGTGCGGATCCTGCACAACAACGGTGCCGTGCGCGGCCTTCATCTTCGCCATTTGCGCATCGAGCGCGCGCTCCGCCATGTACTGGATATTCGCATCGATGGAAAGCACCAGATTTTCGCCCGGCATCGGCTGGCTTTCCTGGCTTCCCAGGACATGCCGCTTCGCATCCACGGCGGTCATTACGTGTCCCGGCGTTCCATGCATCTCGTCGTCGAAGTGCGCCTCGAGTCCGCCAAGTCCGGTATCGTCCGTACCCACATAGCCGAGAACCTGCGCTGCCAGGTCGTTGTTCGGATAGAAGCGTTTAAACTCCTTCTGGAAATAAACGCCCTTCAGATTCAGCTCGCGCACACGTTCAGCAGTCTCGGCATTGACGCGCCTCGCAACCCAGGCGAAGTTTCTCGACGCGTTGAAGCGAGCCAGCATCTGCGGCTCCGAGGTAAAGCTCTCGTGCTCGTTATGGACAATCTTCGCCAGAATGTCCGCGGTCTCAGCGCGATTCTCACCCAGCTCATTCGGGACTGCATAGATGCTGTCGGCCAGCACCGTCATCGCAAGCTCTTTCAGCTGGCGATCGTAGAGCACGCCGCGTCGCGGAGCGACCTCAAAAGTGCGCTGCTGCTGCCTGGCGGCCCGCTCGACGAAATCGCCGTGCCGGACGACCTGCAGCCAGATCAGTCTGACCCCGATAGCTGCGGTCCAGAAGACAAAGAACAGCGCCACGTTGACAAACCGCATCCTCCGAATCGGAGCGGTTAGTGTCTGCCGTGGCGCCTTGTTCATGACGGATCTTCCAATCTCAATATGCGGATTACTGTCTTACCTACTAGCCGAAACTTACCGGGCGATGATTGCCGGAGCGTTGGCCTCAGCCCACACGGGACCGTTCGTCATCTCGCTTCCATCCGGCCGGACGACCTGACCAGGCTGAGGCGCATCGAGCCCGAGCTGCTTTGCGATCTTGTCGATCCTCTCCGGATCGGTCAGCTGCGCCTCTGTCAATCGAAGCTGGCGGTTCTGCTCGTGCAGCTGCTCCACCTGCTGCTTCTGGGCTTCGACGCGATAGCCGATCTCGATGGCGAGAAAGTGCTGCCATACATAGACCATCACCAGCACGAACAGCATGCTCATGACGACAGCGAACTGACGCATCTCACGGCGACGCTCAGGATCATCCGCCTTGACCAGCCGCGTGTTGTCAATGTGCTTAGCAAAAAAGACTTCGGGGGTCGGCCCGCGGCGCGCCTTGCCCTGCGCTTCAAGCAGTGCGCGGTTACGCTCCGCAACGGACTCGGTACGGCGTTGGGGTTTTGCCGCCGCCGCACCCATCATCTCAATCTGCTGTCCTGCCATCACCGACGCTGCCATCGCGCACCTCTCACTCTTCTTTGCTCTGCCACCCTCAAGAACGAAACCGGGCCGGGATCGTTATTTGGAGGAAGGGACTTTTTGCTGCTGGTTGTCTTTCGCCTGAAAGCACGGTGGGACAACCCCGGCCCGATCACTTGTCTGCTCCCTGCTCTGCTGCATAAGCCAAATCTTCAACTCAAATCTTTGCTACCGCCCGCATCTTCGCGCTTCTCGACCGAGGGTTACGACCCTCTTCTTCTTCGCCGGCTACCACCGGCTTCTTCGTCAAAACCTCGTACACCTTGTTGCGTCCGGCCTCCCGAAACGCATCTTTCACCAGCCGGTCCTCCAGCGAGTGGAAGCTGATCAGCACCAGCCTTCCTCCCGGCTTCAGTAGAGATGGCGCGCTCTCAAGCAGCGTCCTGATCTCTCCCAGCTCGTCGTTCACTCGAATTCGAAGTGCCTGAAAGGTCCGCGTCGCCGGATGAATCTTGTCGCCTTTCATTGATGGGGCCGCGACCGATACGACTCTTGCCAGTTCCGCTGTCGTCGTAATCGGCCGGGCCCTCACAATGGCTCTGGCGATTCTCCGCGACCTCCTTTCCTCTCCGAATTCGTAAATCAGGTTGGCGAGCTCGTTTTCGTCTTCCTGATTTACCACTTGCTCGGCCGTCTCCCCCACACGCGTATCCATCCGCATGTCTAAGGGACCATCGGTCCGAAAACTGAATCCTCTGTGCGCCTCGTCCAGTTGCAGGCTGCTGACCCCAAAGTCCGCAAGCAGACCATCCAGGCTGCCCGCCTCAATCTCGCTCGCCGCTTCGGAAAACGCCTTGGGGATCAACTTCACCTCCGGCATCTCCGAACCAAGCTCGGCGCGAAGTTCTTCCAATCTTGCCTTCGCCAACTCCATCGCCTCAGGATCACGATCGAAACCGATCAGCGTTCCCTTCGGACCGAGCCGCCTCGCAATCTCCGAGGAATGCCCCGCGAGTCCCAGCGTTGCGTCAACCACAACGCCGCCTGGTCGCACATTCAAGTACTCCATTACCTCTTCTAAAAGAACTGGCACATGCTGCGGTCTCGTCATCTTCTCCGCCCTCTGTGCTGCCCCTGGGGGCCAACTTCACTTGCTATAAACCGAACTCTGACAACGCCATCTGATCCGCTTCGGTCATCGGAGCCATTTCAAGCTCCGCCTTGAACGAATCGTGGTTCACAACCTCGAGAAACGTCTGTGAGCCCAGCACAACAACATCTCCGGTCACCTTTGCCGACTCCCGCAGTAGCTGCGGCATCAACAGGCGCCCCTGAGCATCCATCTCCGCCATCTGGCCGTAATAGTTCGTCACGTCCAGAAACTTCTTTCTTGCCGGGTTCATGGAAGGGATCGCGGCCAGCTTCTCCTCGATCTTTTCCCACTCCTTCAGCGGGTAAATCTCTGCCCGCTTCCCGTCCTTGCTCGTGATGTAGAACTGGGGACCGTACAGCTCATCCACCCTGCGCTTGAACTCAGCCGGAAGCTTCAGCCGGCCTTTCTCGTCCACACGGGTTGGGTGATTTCCCCTGAACATGACAACCTCGATACCTTTTCCAACTCATTGCTTCAGAAGGGGAAGGCCGTGGAGGTAGACTTTGTTCAAATCTTGCTTGAACTAGTCCCTTTAACTCCACTTTTTACCACTTCCGTCCACATGGTCTCGTAGTGATGAGTTGGTGTAAAGGAAAGAATTCAGTGAAAAGGGCCTGATTCCCACAATGGGATGTGGATAACTCAGCAAATTGGGTTAGCCAAAGCGATAACCACTACATATTGGGCTAACGAAGCCGGTTCATATCAAATCGGTTACTTGCGAAGCCGCAGATGGGTCTGGTAGGCGAATCAAAAGCGAAAGTCCGACACAGTTAGGAAGTCCTCTCCGATCCGTGAGCTCTCAATCGCTTTGTACGGAGTGAGAGACCTTCTTCTTTCGCAGAAGCCAGACCAGATATCCCAGGACGAGGAGATTGATAAGGAGGAGGCTGAGACGGAACCAGTTCAGATGGCGACTCAGTTCAAAGAGCTCCCACGGCAGGAACGAGACGGTCAGGATAAGGGTGAGGTACTCTGCCCAGACCTTTTCCAGCATCAGGCCAATTCCCTCCGTCAGCGCCAGGACTGAATAGGCGAAGGTGGCCAGGCTGATCTGCTTCAGGCGGTGAGCGTCGATCAGGTCGACTTTATCCAGCAGCAAGGTGACAAACTTGCTCTCCGGATCGAATTTGAGTGCTGTGGCCAGGCGCATGACCTCGTCGCCCAGATCCTTGTGCAGCAGGTGAATGGCTCCGAATCCCAATAGGAAGAAAAAGACGGCCTTACCTAGCTTGAAGAGTCCGATCGCCATCAGGCCGCGATCTCGATGTTTGCCGGCGTTGCGCGTGGTTGAGCGAAGCTGCATCCACCTGCGATCGGTCGTTAGCTCGCTCTCCATCCTGATTCTCAGTTGACGGGCTCCCGGAAGAAATGTCAACGTCCACCCGAAAGATCAGGACTGGAGGGGCTTTTTATGTCAAAAAGTGCTGGCAATCAGGAGTGCTTCGCCAGAACTCTATCCATCAGCTTGTTCAGATACGGTCTCGCCTTTGCGAGGGCGGCTTCCGCAGTGATGCCATATTTTGCCCTCAGCGCCTCCACTTTGCCGTGTTCGATGAAGGCGTCCGGCCAGCCGATGCGAACGACGGGAACATTCAGATCCAGTTCGTTCAGCGTTTCCATCACAGCCGAGCCGAAGCCTCCGGCGAGAACGTGGTCTTCCAGCGTAATGACGAGGCCTGAACGAGAGCCGAAGTCCGCAAGGCAGTCCCGGTCAACCGGCTTCGCGAAGCGCGGATTGATGACGGCAGCCGAGAAGCCCTCATGTTCGAGCATTTCCTTCAGGCGAACGGCTTCAGGAAGCATGGCTCCCAGGCCAAAGATGGCGACATCCGCGCGGCCGGGATCATTAACAATTTCTGCCTTGCCAATTTCGAGCGCGACCGGTTGAGCCTTCACCTGGGCCCCGGGCCCCGTTCCCCGCGGATAGCGTATCGCGGAGGGACCGTCGTGGAGCATGGCGGTGTACATCATGTCCTGCAACTCATCCTCATCTTTGGGAACCATGTGGATGATGTTGGGAATGCTGCGAAGGTAGCTGATATCGAACAGGCCATGATGGGTCGGACCATCGTCTCCGCTCAGGCCGCCTCGATCCATGCAGAAGACGACGGGAAGGTTTTGCAGGCAGACGTCGTGAACGATGGGATCGAACGCGCGCTGCAGGAAGGTGGAGTAGATGGCGCAGAAGGGCTTGTAGCCTTTGGTCGCCATTCCCGCGGCGAAGATCACCGCATGCTCTTCTGCGATTCCGACGTCGAAGTAACGCGAAGGATGATGCGGGCGGAAGAGATCGAGGGCAGTTCCGTTGGGCATCGCGGCGGTAATCGCGACGACCTTCTTGTTGGCGGTGGCGAGTTTGGTAAGGCTCTCGGCGAAGATCTCCGAGTAGGTCTTCTGGCCCGCGGATTTGGTCTCGCCCGATTCGGGGTCGTAGGGTCCGAGACCGTGGAACTTCTTCTGCTTTTCAAGGGCAGGCTGAAATCCGCGGCCCTTCTGCGTGATGGTGTGAAGAACGACGGGCTTGTTCTGCTGCTTGAGAAACTTGAAGGTCTCGATCAGCAGCGGCATGTTGTGGCCATCGATAGGACCGTAGTAACTGAGACCGAACTCCTCGAAGAGCATACCGGGACCGATGAGGCCCTTGGCTGCTTCTTCGGCCTTGCGAACGACGTGGCGGGCTGTCTTGCCGCCGAACTTCTCGATCAGCCCCGCGGCCTTGTCGTGCAGGTTGCTGAAGGTGGTGGTGGTGGTGATCTTGTGGAAGTATTCGGCGATGGCTCCGACGTTCTTGTCGATGGACCAGTCGTTGTCGTTGAGGACGATGATCATGCGGCGCGTCTGCGCGGCGATGTTGTTCAGGGCTTCGAACGAGATTCCGTTGGTGAACGCGGCATCGCCGGCGAGCGCGACAACGTGCTCGCTGCCTCCGGAGAGATCGCGTGCGACTGCCATTCCGAGGGCGGCGGAGAGGGCGGTTCCTGCATGGCCTGCACCGTAGCTGTCGTGGTCACTCTCGGTGCGCAGCATGAAGCCGTTGAGACCTTCGGGTTGGCGGATGGTATGAAACTGTTCTTCGCGGCCGGTAAGAAGCTTGTGAACGTAAGCCTGATGGCTGACGTCGAAGACGAAGCTGTCTGTCGGGGTATCAAAGACGTAATGGAGCGCTATCGTCAGCTCGACGACGCCGAGATTAGGACCGATGTGGCCCCCGGTCTTGGCGACCGCGGTGATAAGACGCTCGCGAATCTCTTCGGCGAGCCGCTCCAACTCAACCAGCGAAAGCTTCTTCACATCGGTTGGCGATTTTATCTTCCCTAAAATTTCGTCCATCGGGCGATTCCTGCTTCTGGCCTACTTAGATTTGACGCAACTGACTTTCATGAGACTCTTCGGCCTCTTGTTCCAACAGCCCTTAAGTATAACGGTGGGGAAACCTGTTCGTTCCCCTCCGGAACTCTTCCAGGTGCCCCCTGCACTATTTTGCGCAAAGTCTTCACAAATAATGACTTAAGCCAGGACTTTCGTCGCAAAATATTGAAAATAATGGACTTACGGATAAAGTCTTGAAATAAAGTAGTTTAAACAGCGAAAGCTCCGGACCTTCCGGAGCTTTCCTCTTGCACATCTCTATTCTAACAAAACGCAGGTGGCGAATCTGCAACTCGAAGTTGCTTGTTTTGTGTCGATTACGGGAAAATTGGCTTGACAGAAGAATGTCGTGATCTCTGCCATATAAATTCCTTCCTCAGATTTGAGAGTAGGGAGCGGGAGAGAGGACGAGGCTGTCGATGTTGCTGACGATTGCCTCAAAGCTATAGCGCTGATCGGCGGAGAGCTTCTTCCAGTCCGGGTCGGCTCGAAAGCGCTCCCACCCCGAGTTGAGGGCGTCGATGTCGGGAAAGGAGAGCATGTAGGTGAGTTTGGGAAGATTGGGACCGACGAGAGCATCCGCGAAGAAGACGTCTCCACAGCCTGCCTTGTCGAAGATCCGAAACTCACCCTGGTGAAACATCTCGACCTTGCGGATATGGTCGGCCGGCGTGGGGCTTTCGTAGGTACGAAGCTGAAAGATTCGTTTTCCATTCTTCGCCGTAGCCTCAGGGACTTTGAGCTTCGGCCATCCATCAAAAGATTTGAGGAGTGTGCTCTCGATGCGTTCAAAGGGCGGCTCTTTTGCGGGAGCGTTCCAGAAGGGTTCCGCCGCCTTGAGGAAGTCAGCATCTTTCGCGAGCAGGAGATCGACATCGACGAGGGTCTGGAGATTCGAGCCCGGGATGAGCAGATAGATCGTAGGCGTCTGGGGGCCGAACTCGACCCGGAAGGCACCGATGGGAGTGAGTCCGAGACGGTTGAGCGCCGGGATGAGAGCGGTCGAGAAGAATTGATCCGTCAGACGGGTCTGAGGACCGCTGCGCAGGGTGTATTTCCGCAGTTGATAGTATTCGCGCGAGCCGGACGTCTGCGCGGACACGGCTGGAGCGAGCGCCGCGGCTGACGTAGCGAGCGCAGCGGTGAGGAAGTTCCTTCTTTGCACGAAACGGGTCTCCAGAGAAGAGGTTTTTTGCTTTGGTCTGAAAGTCTAACCGAATTCGTTGGATGGAGGCTTTTCTCCCGCCTTAGCCGGATACGTAAGGATGGCACCTGGGGCATCCTGCAAACCCGCCTTAGTTGCTTGGCGACGAAGATGGGGCACGCTTTTTTTCGAAGCGAGAGAGGGCTTGGCATGCTGAAAGGCGATTTGTTTGTCGGGTGAACAGCATGGGTTGAGAAGCAGATTCCTCCACTTCGCCGCGCTCCGGTCGGAATGACAGTTTTAGTGGATGTATTGAAATGAGAGTTTCATGAGGAGATTGCTTCGATCGAAGGACAGTTTTAGTGGGAGGTATAAGCGCTGGTCGGATCACATTGGTTTCGCGAGTTATGCCGTGATCTCAGGGCAATCGGCTTTACTCCGCAATTCCTTCCAGTGCGGCTTCGCTGGGAATCTCTGTGTCGAACTCTCCCTCCCACTTCGCGATAACGACGGAGGCGAGACAGTTGCCGACGACGTTTACCGTGGTCCGAGCCATATCGGCGAGGGCATCTACGCCCAGCAGAACGAAGATGGGCTCAGTGGGCAGGTTGAAGGTTGCGGCCGTGGCCAGCAGCACCACCAGGATCGCGCGGGGAACGCCTGCAACGCCTTTGCTGGTGAGCATGAGGGTGAGCATCATCATGACCTGTTGGCCGAGGGAGAGTTGCATCCCGGCAGCCTGGGTAACGAAGATGCTTGCGGCAGCGAGATACAGCGTGGAGCCGTCGAGGTTGAAGCTGTAGCCGGCCGGAATGACGAAGGAGACGATGCGGCGGGGGACGCCGAGCGCCTCCATGCACTCCATGGCGCGAGGTAGCGCTGCTTCGCTGGTCGAGGTAGCGAAGGCGATGGTGGCCGGTTCGGCGACAGCAACGAGAAAGCGGCGAACAGGAACCTTGAACAGGAGAGCGGCGGGGAGGAGAACGATGAGCCCAAAGGCGACGAGAGCACCGTAGATGGTGAGGAGCAGCTTGCCGAGGTTGACCAAGACACCGAGCCCCATATGGCCCACGGTGTAGGCCATGGCGGCGCCGACTCCTATGGGAGCGAGGTACATGACGATGTTCGTGAATCGGAACATGACTTCGCTGAGGCCTTCGAAGAGGTTGAGAACGGGGGCGCGCTTTTTTTCGTTGAGACCCGCGAGGGCAATCCCGAAGAAGACGGCGAAGACGGCCACCTGGAGGATCTGTCCCTCAGCGACGGATTTAGCGATGTTTTCGGGAAAGACGTGGAGGAGGAAGTCCTGCCAGTGGGTCGCAGGGGGCGCTGCCTGCGCGGTCTCGAGAGCGACCGTGGAAGCAGGGATGGTGAGGCCTCGTCCAGCCTGGCTGAGGTTGATGGCGATCAACCCGACCACGAGCGCGAGTGTGGTGACAACCTCGAAGTAGATGAGGCTTTTGATGCCGATGCGGCCAACGCCTTTCAGATCGCCATGACCGGCGATGCCGGTGACGAGAGTGGCGAAGATGAGCGGAGCCACGATGGCCTTGATGAGGCGGAGGAAGATGTCGCTGAAGACGCGGAGGGAGACCGCGAAGTGCGGTGCGTCAAACCCCAGCTCGGCGCCGGCGACCATGGCGACAAAGATCCACGGGGTAAGGGTTCGACGACGGACGGCGTAGACAGCAAGCAGGATGATGGCGAGCCATCGAAGAGCGAGAGCGAGGAAAGACGGCGCAGGAAGCAAAGCGATGGTGATCCCCGCAAAGAGCAGAAGACTTGCCGTGGCAAGAAGTATCGATCCGGAAGAATGTGCTCTCACTTCGCGAAAGAATACCAGCAGGAGAATGGGAGGGTGATGCCGCTTCTAAGAATCGGCCGCGGCCAACCCTCCCTCAGGATTTATTGGTATAAAGATCTTTGGGCTGTGATTGAGGCGCACTCCTCCTCTGGCTCACGCTCCGTTCGCGGAGAACGATGGCCGCCGGAGAGCGGCGTCTGAAGCACGCATTCCCTTCGCAAGGGAAATCTGCACCGAGGTCTGATGTTATGCGAAAGCAAAATCTATATCTTCCCGTCGTTGCCTTCTGCGCTTTCTTGCTGGCCGCACTCTCTCCGATCGAGGCGCAGATGCCGGCATCCTCGCCTACGCTGGACGGACTGGGCCAGAAGGGGCCGGTTCTGAGTCCACTGACGCAGCCGACGCTTTCACAGGGCGTGATTCAGCTGATGGAACTGGAGGGCAAGTTTGCCCAGGCCGTAGCGGCCGGTGGAGGCAAGGCGTTTGCGAAGTGGTTTACAGACGATGCCGTCGTTCTGAACAATGGACAGCCTGCAACCTTAGGCCAGAGAGCAATTGCGGCACAGGCCCAGTGGGATCCCAAGACGTATGAGCTGACCTGGACTCCCCAGGGGGCGCAGATGGGGCCTTCGAACGATATGGGATTTACCTGGGGGCACTATGAGGGGCACTCCAAGGACAAGAACGGAAAGCCTGTGGTGATCTCGGGCCGCTATATGACGGTGTGGAAGAAGATGCCGGATGGGAGCTGGAAGGTCGCCATGGATGCAAGCTCCAACGAGCCCCCCGCCGCGGGCGAGTGCTGCGCAGTGCCAAAGCCATAAGCCCCCGCTACACCTAAAGTTGGATACCCTGTACCCTCTCTTTTCCCTAGGATCGAGTTGCAAGTATGAACGCTCTTTTGGTCAAAGACGAAGCCCTGCGAAGTCGGGCTCTTGAACAAGACGAAGCGCTCATTCCGGCGACAGACCCCATCCTCGACGACCTGGCAGGACTCGCAGCCCAGATATGCGATACCCCCGCCGCGATGGTATGTCTGATCGATGCGGAGAGCCTTCGCCTGAAAGCAGCTGCAGGGATTACGTCGACCACTCTTGCGCCCGGAAGCACGCCGTGCGCAACGGCGATTCAGGGCGAGGGGATCTGTGAGATCCATGACACGCGACTGGAGCCTGACTTCTCACCGGATGGGCTGCTGGTCGATGGACAGAGATATTGCTTCTACGCTGCCGCGCCCTTGACCATTTCGTCCGGGACAAACATCGGAACCCTTGCCGTATTGGACGTGCATCCGCGAAAACTGGCGCCCGCTCAGGCCGAAGCCTTGAGCACCCTGGGCCGGCAGGTGATCGCAAGGCTGGAGACCCTGGACCGGATCCGGGAGCTGGAGCAGGCATTCCGCTCGCAGGAGCATATCGAGTCTGCACTGACGGTTGAGAAAAACTTTGTCTCAGGTGTGCTGGATACGATCGGTATGCCCGTCGTCGTCTTCGATGCCGAAGGGCGGATTGTGCGGTTCAATCGCGCGTGCGAAGACGTATCAGGACACAGTTTCGCTACCGTGGCTGGAAATTACGCCTGGGATCACCTCGTACCTCCCCATGAAATTTCGACGGCAATCGAGTCGTTCGCAAAGCTGCGCGATGGTGTCTTTCCGACGAGCTATGAGAGCCGATGGCTGAATCGTGACGGCACGATTCGGCGCATTGCCTGGTCAGCGACTGTGCTGCGCGATACCGACGGACAGGTTGTGTTTCTTATCGCCACCGGGATGGATGTCACGGCGAAGCAGTCCGCAGAGCTGACGCTACGCGAGAGCGAAGCACGCTACCGCCAGCTGGTGGAGAGCTCGCTCGGCATGGTCTTCACCCACGACACCAAGGGGCAACTGCTCTCGTTGAACGCGCACGGCGCCGAGACGGTGGGCCGCACGGTCGATGAGATGGTGGGACATTCGCTAGCGGAGTTTATCCCGGCGAAACGGCAGACAGCCATCTACGACTATCTGCGCATGGTGAGCGAGGTGGGCGAGGCACAGGGCGTGCTGCACCTGTCGCACTCCAACGGCGAGGTTCGCGTGATTGCCTATCGCAACAAGCTGATCACGGTTCACGAGCGCGCTCCTTACATTCTGGGATTCGGAGTCGACATCACCGAACAGGTACGCGCGGAGAGAAAGCTGCGGACCCTGACGCGGCAGTCGAACTCGATTCTGGAGTCTGTGGGAGACGGGATCTTCTGCATCGACCTGGAGGGCAGGGTAACGGTGGTCAACTCCGCCGCAGCGCAGATGCTGGGCTATCGCCAGGACGAGATGCTCGGCAAGGTGATGCACGCCCTGATTCACCACACGAGGGCGAATGGAACAGCCTATCCCGTGGAAGAGTCCCCCGTTCGCAAGAGCCTTTCGAACTACGGCACGGCACGCGTGGTGGACCAGATCTTCTGGCGCAAGGATGGAACCTGGTTCCCGGTCGAGTATGTCGCGAGGCCGTTGATCGATTCGCACGCGAGCGAAAGCGGCGAGACTCGGGCAATCGGCGTCGTCGTCGCCTTTACGGACACGACCGAGCGCCGAGCGCTGGACCGGATGAAGGACGAGTTCATCTCGACGGTCTCGCACGAATTGCGGACGCCGCTTACCTCCCTTCGCGGCGCGCTCGGCCTGCTGCGCGGAGGCGCGCTGGAGGCACGGCCAGGGAAATCGAAACAGATGTTCGAGATCGCAATCAACAATACGGACCGGCTGGTTCGGCTGGTCAACGATATTCTCGATCTCGAGCGAATCTCGAGCGGAAAGAGCGAGCTGCATCTTGCGATGGTTCGGGCGGAGGATCTGCTGCGCAGGGCTGCAGGCGCGCACGAGGCGGAGACGCCGGCGGTGAGCGCGCGCATTGTCTTCGCGCCTACCGACGTCAGCGTGTGGGCTGACCCGGAGCGAGTTCTGCAGGTGCTGCATAACCTTCTTTCCAACGCGATCAAGTTCTCGGCGCCGGAAGGGGAGATTCGCATGACAGCGCGAAGCTTCGAGAATCACGAGGCTCTCTTCGAAGTACGGGACCAGGGACGTGGAATTCCCGCTGACAAGCTCGAACATATCTTCGACCGCTTTCAGCAGGGAGACGCCTCGGATTCGCGTGCCCTCGGAGGGGCAGGGCTGGGCCTGACGATCTGTCGCAGAATCATCACCCAGCACGGCGGAAAGATCTGGGCCACCAGCGTGCCGGGCGAGGGCACGACGGTTCACTTTACGCTGCCGACCCGTCCGAAGATGAATCTGCGGTAGAGAGTCTTCCCTGCCCGGCGGCAGCGGTTATCCGGTCGATTTATTTGTGGCATCTCTTCGCGAGAGACGCCCGCCTATTCGTCGTTTTCGCGGAGCTTGGCGATCACGGTGAAATCCTCAAGCGTCGTTGTGTCGCCCTTGACCTCGCCGTTGGTGGCAAGCTCGCGCAGGAGGCGGCGCATGATCTTTCCGCTGCGGGTCTTGGGAAGCGCCTCGGCGAAGCGGACGTCATCGGGACGGGCGAGGGCGCCAATCTCCTTGGCAACCCAGTGGCGGATCTCCTGCCTGAGCTCTTCGGAGGCAGTATGGCCCTCTTCGAGCGTGACGAAGGCGCAGATAGCCTGCCCCTTCAGTTCGTCCGGCCTGCCGACGACGGCAGCTTCCGCGACTTTGGCGTGCGCAACCAGCGCGGACTCCACCTCCATGGTGCCGAGACGATGGCCGCTGACGTTGAGCACGTCGTCGACGCGCCCCATCAGCCAGTAACAGCCGTCGGCGTCGCGGCGAGCTCCATCACCCGTGAAGTAGCTTCCGGGAACCTCAACCCAATAGGCATGCTCGTAACGCTCCGGATTGCCGTAGACAGTCCGCGCCAGCGAGGGCCAGGCAGTGCGGAAGACCAGCAGGCCTCCCTTGCCGTCGGTGACCAGCTTGCCCTCCTTGGTCACGATCTCGGGCACGATGCCGAAGAAAGGCCGGGTAGCCGAGCCGGGCTTGGTAGAGACGGCTCCGGGAATGGGGGCGATCATGATGGCTCCGGTCTCTGTCTGCCAGTAGGTATCAACGACGGGGCACCGCTCTTTGCCGATCTCGCGGTGAAACCACATCCACGCCTCGGGGTTGATGGGCTCGCCGACGGTTCCCAGAAGGCGCAGCGATGCGAGCGAGTGCTTCCGCACGTGCTCGGTTCCCCACTTGGTGAAGGCGCGAATCGCCGTCGGCGCGGTGTAGAAGATCGTAACTTTGTGAGCATCGACGATCTTCCAGAAGCGGTCGCACTCCGGCCAGTTGGGAGCGCCTTCGTACATCACCACGGTGGCTCCGTTCTGCAACGGGCCGTAGACCACATAGCTGTGTCCGGTGACCCAGCCGACATCGGCTGTGCACCAGAACACATCTTCCTCTTTGAGATCGAAGACGTACTTCGCGGTGAGGTAGGTCTGCACGGAGTAGCCGCCGGTGGTGTGGACCAGTCCCTTCGGCTTCCCGGTGGTGCCCGACGTGTAGAGGAGATAGAGCGGGTCTTCGGCGTCCATCCACTCGGCGGGGCATTCTTTTTCCGCCGTGAGCATGGACTCGTCCCACCACACGTCACGGCCTTCCTTCATCTGTACGGGAGTTCCGCTGCGGCGATAGACAACCACATTCTTGATCGTCGGGCATTGCTCCAGGGCTTCGTCCGCGATCTTCTTCAACTGAATCTCGGAGCCCCGGCGGAAGGAGGTGTCCTGGGTGATAAGCGCGACACAGGCGGAGTCGTTAACGCGATCGACGATCGCATGAGCGGCGAATCCGCCAAAGATGACCGAGTGCACCGCGCCGATGCGGGCGCAGGCGAGCATCGCGATAGCGAGCTCCGGACACATTCCCATGTAGATTGCGACACGGTCGCCTTTACGAACTCCGAGCCCCTTGAGGACGTTGGCGAAGCGCTGTACCTCGGCGTGGAGATCGCCATAGGTCAGCTTGCGAACCTCACCCGGCTCACCCTCCCAGAGGAGCGCTACCTTATCCCGGCGGGAGCCGGTAGCATGCCGGTCGACGCAGTTGTGCGAGAGGTTGAGCTTGCCGTCGACGAACCACTTCGCGCCCATGCCAGAGCCGTCGCGGCCGGGTTCGAGGACGCGGCTCCAGGGAGCGAACCATTCCAGCTCGGATGCGGCCTCTGCCCAGAACTCTTCCGGCTTCTCGACGCTGCGGCGATACATCTGCTCATACTGTCCGAGGCTGGAGATGTGAGCCTTAGAGCGGAACTCCTGTGTGGGTTCAAAGACCCTGTTCTCCCGCAAGCTCGAATCCAGATTCTCCGTTCCTTCTACAATCGCCGTCACAAACATTCCTCCACTGATCTCGTATAAAAAAGGTACGCTAACGCTTGTACGAGCGGCAACCTGGAGCTAGGACAATTGTCTCGGCTAAAGGACGGCAATCTTTATCTTTGTAAAATTTTCCGCTCTTCCCTTCGGCTAAGCGCGGCCAGCGACAGGTTTAGCGATCCATCTTTCGATCGGCCAGGTCATCCCTTCCACCACGTGGTGGTTCAGCTTAACTGAGAAGCGCGCTGAAGATTTCAGGGTACTGGTAGCGACACAGACGAGATCCGGGCTATGGCTTGTCCGCGAGGGCCACACTTGTAAAGACGACATACCACTGACCGTTACGCCGTGCCCAGGTATCGGCGAAGCGGGCATTCTGGACGAACGGCTTGCCTTCATCTGTACCTGAAAGATGAACCCAGCCGCCAAGGATGACGGTGTCGCCGTAGCTTCGGGAAAAGGGTTTCTGGACGGTGTAGGGATCTGTCTTCAGGCCTTTGTGCGCGATGAGGTCGATCAGCCCCGACTTTCCAACGACTGTTCCATTGGCTCGCATCAGCAGGTAATCGTCGGCGACGAGATGCTGAAGTGAGGCACGGTCTCCTACGATCTGCGCCCGGTCATACTCTTTGGCAGCCTGATCGAGCGCAGGGTCCAGTCCGTGATATTGGGCAAAGACAGGCAGTGCTGTAGCTGCAAGGCAGTAAGCCAGAAGACGAAAGCAGAGCAACCAGCGGGACATAAGACCTCCGGCATAAAGAATGGGCTATTCGGAATTCAGATGGCGCAGCCATGATATTGCCTTCGGCGTGTGCGCGCGGTGGAGATAGACTCGAGGTCAGAATGTCTCCTACCACGTTGCTTTACTGGTCTGCCGGCATGGGGCTATTTCTTGGCTTCTCCCTTGGAATGGGGTGTTCGCTGGCCGTGATGTTTTCGATCTACATGGGTGGCTATCGGGCAGCGATCCGCGAATCACAGCGTCCGGAGCCGACGGAGCGCTATCTGACGGAGCTCAAGAAGTTCAACGCCTCCCAGGATGCCCCGAGGAGTTGAGCTTGTGAAACCCCACGCAGGGGAATAATCTGAGACTGTCGTCAGCCTTTCGGTTGCCGATCTCCGGGTCCTTGTTCCGCTTCGCCAAAAAGACAGGGGCAAGGACCCGTCTCTCCTCCACATATTGGAAAGCCACCCTATTAATTTGCTTGCGCTCAATATAGGACTAATTTAGTCTTCTATCAAGAGAAGAAAGAAATTTTCCTGACTCAGCAGTCTTTTGGCGAAGCGGTTGAGCGGCGGAGAGATCGGAAACGCACCCTTGAACATTTCGCGAGGTAGGGAGCGATGCATTCTGCGTCCCTGTAGATCTGCGTCCTGAGAGGAATCGGCATGAAGTTCCTGCACAGTGCTGTGCATCATCCTAGAAAACTGTGGCTGCGCAGGGCGCTCTTCCAGATTCATCTCTGGGCCGGCGTCCTGCTCTCGCTCTACCTGATCGTCATTGCACTGACGGGAGCGGTGCTGGTCTTCGAAGACGAACTGACCTCGAAGACTCTTCCGGCGGGACTTCATCGCTACGATCCGGCACAGCGCGTGCCTCTGCTCGTAGCTGTTGAAGACTTTCGCACTCGATTTCCGGATACGAAGATCGAATATCTCGCGCTGCCAAACCCTGCCGTCCCCGCGTTTCAGATTACGGCGACGGATGCCCAGAGGCATGAGTTTCGTGTGGTGGGTGATCCAGTGATTGGGGCTCTGCAGGTTAAGCCACGCAACTGGCTGAATGTCGTCCACGATCTGCATATCTATCTTCTTCTGGGCGAGACGTACGGAGCCCAGGTCAACGGCATTGGCGCAGCTATTCTGCTTCTGCTCGCCGCAACCGGACTGGTGTTGTGGTGGCCGGGATTGAAGGTGTGGACTCGCGGGCTGCGCGTCTCGTTCCGGCACAGCTGGCGAAGAATCAACTACGACGCGCACAGCGCTATCGGGTTCTGGACCCTCGCCATCGTGACATGGTGGGCGTTTTCAGGCGTGTACTTCGGGTGGTACCGGCAAGTCGGCTTCGTCGTCAACATGGTTTCGCCTTTGCGCAATATGCTTCCGCCGACACCGCCAAAGGTTGTGCCGCTGCCTGCGGGCACACAACACGCAACGCTACCGGAGCTGCTTGAAGCGGCTCAAAAAGCGTCGCCTGCAGGACATTTAGGCGGCCTGACGAATGCCACGTTGAGCGATCCAACCTTGCTGGCAATGATGGATCTGGGAAGGCCGGGAGACTTTTCTCACCGCGATCTTGTAACCCTCGACGCAGCCAGCGGTCGCGTTCTTAACGTCTGGCACTACGGGCAGAACCAGAGCCTCGGGGACTGGGTGTTGTGGGCGATGCATCCCCTGCACTTCGGAACATTATGGGGATTGCCGATCAAAATTTTGTGGTGCCTCTTTGGGATCTCTCTGGCTGTGCTGAGCGCGACCGGCGTGTTGATGTACTGGAATCGCTATCTGGGAAAGCGTTGGCAGGCGCTTCGACAACCCATAATGCAACAGATCGATAAGGTGGAAGCCCTGCCACGCTAGCCTCGGGCGGCGAGTAAAGTCTTCAGTTCCTTTACTTCTGCTGTAAGAGCGGTGATCTGCCGCAGAATCTCGCCGCGCTCCTTGACTTCGCGTAGCGGGTCCTTCTGTTCGACGTAGAAGTTCCCGCTGGCTTCGAGGACACAGCGCTCGACCTGGCTGTAATCGTTGAGCCCCTGTTTGTGCAGAACCGTCTTCAACTCAAGCTCGCTGAGCGCTTCCTTTTTCATGGCTTCCCAATCCACTTCCCCGTGCCGGATGAGAACGGCCTGTTTGCCTTCGAGCATCTGATTCAGCTTTGGCATGCGGAACAGGATTCTCGTCAGGACAAAGTTGATCGTCAGCAGAGAGAAGACGCCGACGATTCCGCCCGAGACGGAATTATCGTCGCCGATGATCGCGTTCTGCACCGTGTTCGAAAGGCAGAGGAGAACGATCAGATCGAAGGGGTTAAGTTGCGCCAGCTCGCGTTTGCCGAACAGGCGCACAAAGAGAATCAGGCAGAGATAGACGATCACGGGCCGCAGAATCTTCTCCAGCAGCGGCAGGTGCAGATGGAACATGCTGTCGATCACAGAGAACTCCTCGTGCGACTTTGGATGCCTGCGGCCCGAATCGGCGTCTCAGGCATAACGCTGTTGATGCCACTTCCAGGCGCTGGCGATGATCTGATCGAGTTCGGGAAACTTCGGCTGCCAACCGAGCTCCGACTTGATCTTCTCCGAGCTTGCGACGAGGACGGCAGGATCGCCGGGGCGGCGATCATGCTCCTCCACCGCGACGGGGAGGCCCGTGACGCGACGCACGGAGTCGATGACCTCACGCACCGTGAAACCCTGACCGCTGCCGAGGTTGTAGATCAGCCGGCTGTTGCGATCGAGTGCGTTGAGAGCGAGGAAGTGCGCGTCTGCGAGATCACTCACGTGGATGTAGTCGCGGACGCAGGTGCCATCCTTGGTCGGGTAATCCTGACCGAAGATCTTGATGTTGGCGCGGCGGCCTGCCGCGACGTCCAGGATCAGGGGGATCAGGTGCGACTCCGGCTCATGCGCCTCGCCGTATCCTTCGATCGCCCCAGCCACATTGAAGTAGCGGAGACTGGCGTAGCGGAAGCCATGGATGCGATTCAGCCAGGTGAGCATCTGTTCGACCAGCAGCTTGCTCTCGCCGTAGGCATTGGTGGGCAGCAGGCGAGCGTCCTCGGTGATCGGGGTTGACTCCGGCTCGCCGTAGCAGGCGGCGGTGGAGCTGAAGACGAGCCGGTCGTGACCGGTCGCCAGCATGGCCTCCAGCAGGGTCAAAGTGGACATGGTGTTGTTACGGAAGTAGATCTCGGGGACCTTCATGCTTTCGCCCGCTTCGATCAGCGCAGCGAAGTGCATAACTCCATCAAAGCGATTCTCCCGAAGGGTCGTTTCGATCCTCTGGCGGTCGGCCAGATCTCCTTCAATAAACTGCGCTTCCGACGCAACCGCTTCTCGCCGGCTATGGCAGAGGTTGTCGTAAATCGTAACCCTATGGCCCGCAGCCAGTAGGAGGCGGCTTACGGTGCCTCCGATATATCCCGCGCCGCCCGTTACTAAGATGTTCATTTATGGCTCCTTACCCTTATTTCTGCATACCACAAAAGTACCAGTGTCAGAGATATAGGGTTGCGGCACTATACTTGGAGTAGTGAATTGGCAGAGTGCCGGCAACAGGACCGGTTTGGACTCCCGATTGCACGGTGCCTGCTGCAACCCTGACGCAATTCTTCACGTCTGTCTTTGTATATCCACGACGGCAGCGGCGTGTTGTCGTCAACAAATTGACGCATCGAGTTTTGCTCGATGATTTTCCCAGTTGGGCTAGGGTTCACTCTCCCCGGTACACCAGTCCTCCGGTATTTTTACCCGGATTGGTCCCAATGTTCCACCTCTTCTGCAGAAGCGGTGTCAACAAAAAGGACTTGTTAATGGCTAAGCCACTTCACAGTGACGATCCCACTCCCCGCAGTGTGCAGTTTTCGCATTTTGGCGTTCTGCATGATGGGCAGCAAAGCAAGGGATCGCTGTTCACCTCCGTCACAATCAATGTCATTCTTGCAATCATCGTCTGTATTGTTGGCGCGGCAGCCAAAAAGACTCTGGAGGCTCCGAAGCTGATGGAGATCTCTCTCTCTCCGCCCCCCAAGCCAATAGAGCCGATCAAACCCAAGATCATTCCCAAGCCACTCCCCACGCCGCCTGTAACCAAGGTGGAGCCACCCAAGATCAAGATGCCGGAGGTCAAGCAGCCCGAACCGATCAAACCGGTTGCGGTCAAGATGCCTGAACCTACTCCGGAAGTTCCTCCCGCCCCTCCGAAGCGGGTCACCGCTCCGGCAGCACCGAAGCCAGTATCCCTGGCGCACCCGCAGGCAGCTTCGGTGGTGAACAACACCCCTCATCCCACCGCTGTTGCGCTCGGTCAGCCGGACAATCCCATCGCTCCGTCGAATCGGCCTGCTACGAATGCAGTGAATCTGGGACAGAGGGGCATGCCCGGCATGCCCGCCTCGAACACTGGAACCGGTCCACGCGCAACTTCCGTGAATCTCGGCTCAGGTTCTCCGGGAAGCCAGAGTATGTCGGGTAACGGCACTCGCCCCGTGCAGGGCGTAAAGCTCGGAGTCCCCGGAGGCACCGGCCCTCTGAACTCCACCAGCCGGTCAGCCGCGGTCGGCCCCGTCAACCTGGGTCAGAACGCCCCTCCTCCAATGCCGAAGCCAGCGGCCGCCGCAACAGCCGCGAAGGCTCCGAAGGTTCTCTTTAAGCCTCGCCCGGAATATACGCCGGAGGCTATCAAGCTTCGAATCGAGGGCACGGTCTCGGTTCGGTTGCGTGTCTCCGCCAGCGGGGCGGTGCAGGTTCTTGGCGTCACAAGCGACCTGGGACACGGTTTAGGGGAATCTGCCATCCGGGCGGTACAGGCAACGCGGTTTCAGCCTGCTACCGACGCCTCAGGAAATCCCGTTGATTGGGAAGGGATCGTAAACGTCGCCTTCCAGCTCGCAGGATAGCTTTTGAAGCCGTTTCGGCCATTACTTAGTTGTATGTGTACTGTCACTAATCGCAACAAGACATCATGGATGACCTAGAGGTCACCGCAGGAGCCGTAGACATGATCTTTCGGAAACAACCCACTGCTGGTTTAACGCTGGCATTGCTCGTCACCGCTTTTTCCGCCCAGGCAATGTTCGCTGGCCCCCTTCTGGGCAGGAAAAAAGCGACCCAGGACCTGCCGGCGACCAAGCTGACGGCAAGCCAGAGTCAGCTGATTGACAAGGCGGTAGCCAGAGAGAAAGTTGTCATCAAGACCATTAAGGAGCGCGCTCCCCTGGTGGAGACCTATATCCAGAATATGAAGGCCGACAACGTGGTTGGCCAGGCTCCGGAGTCGGATCAGCACTTTCTGGGACGCGTGGAGTTCGACCGTATCATCGGCGGAAATGAGTACGAGACCAACCGATCCAACTCGGGGGGCAAGTTCGGCTTCTTTAAGCACTCCACTTCCTTTGTCACCGGATTGGGCAGCAGCCTGCACCTCAATTTCAGCGAGGTCGGCTTCGTCCAGATGTTGTTGATGGACTCGAATGATTTCGATCGGCAGCATTACCAGTTTGTTTATGTTCGCAACGAGTTTCTCGGCAATACTCCTACTGCGGTCTTCGACGTTGCGCCCATCGGCAAGGACAAGACGGGCCGTTTCTTTGGCCGTATCTGGATTGAGACGCGTGACGGGAACGTGGTCCGGTTCAATGGCAACTTCGCCGGCTCGGAGAAGGACTCCCGAGAGTACTACCACTTTGACAGCTGGCGGACCAATGTTCAGCCAGATCTCTGGCTCCCGACCTCCTTCTACGTGGAGGAGAGCGATTCCAAGAGCGTCACTCGCACTTTGAAGTTCAAAGCGATCAATCATATCTGGGGCTACGTTCTGAAGGTTCCCCAGAAAGATTCAGAGAACACCTCCATGGATGTGGTGGGAGCAACCGACGTCAGCAATGAAGCCCAGGATCTGAGCCCGTTGGGGGCACAGCGCGCCTGGGTTCAGCAGGCAGAGGACAACGTGGTGGAGCGGCTGTTCCAGGCCGGCCTTCTCGATGCACCCAGCGAGTTCGACAAGACACTTGAAGCCCTGGCCACCAATATTCTGGCTTACAACAACATCACGCTTTCCCGCCCGATTCACTGCCGCACCCTGCTGACGGAGCCTTTGGAGTCTCTCTCCGTCGGAAACACGATCATTCTTTCCAAGAGCCTGATCGACACGACTGCGGTTCTCAGCCAGGACGGGGCCCAGCAGATGGGCAATCTGAATGCGCTGCTCGCCTTTCAGCTTGCTCACATCATTCTTGGCCACCGGCTGGACACCAAGTTCGCCTTCAACGATCGCCTGCTCTTCCCAGCCAACTCGGTCTTTACTCGCATCCCGATGCACCATACCGACGCTGACAACACTGCGGCTGCCAAAAAAGCCCTGGAACTCCTCAACGCCAAGGAACTCGTGGGGGGCCAGCAGTACTTCGGTCTGTATCTCCAGCAGCTGCAGGAACGCCTCCCATCGCTCAAGGCTCTTAATCAACCCATGATCGGTGACGGCCTGGTGAAGAGCGACAATGACCAGACTTTCTGGATGGCCCCTCTGATTGCGAAGAGTCCCAAGCTGGATATGGCCAACCTGAAACAGCAGGCAGCCATGCCGTTATCCAGTTTTCTGCGCCGGGATCCCTGGACCGATCAGATGATCACGCTGCATCCGGCCTTCGAGACGCTGCTTTCGCCGGCTGACAAGATGCCTTTCGAAGCTGGCCCGGTTTACATCAAGCTGGGCTACTACAAACCACCGACTGAAACGCCGGCGGCACCTACCGCCGGGGCTCCAGCCCCAAACACACAGCCCGAGCCAGCGAATACTCCCGCTGGAACGGCAGAGCCAGCAACACCGGCTGCCTCCCCAAATCCGCCGCAGAACTGATTCGACCGTTCCGCCCGGGGGTCGTCTCAACAAGGCGATCCCCACTTTCGACCATCATGCAGGGGTGCCCATATCTCTGCAACTTAGCCAGAAAGTCCTACTGGAGGAACAATATTGAAACGTATCCTTTCCATCATCTCAATCACCTTTTTATTGGGAACGACGGCCCGGATAGCCCACGCACAAGCAACTCCAACGGCCACTCGCGGAAGTTCGATACAGATTGGAGCTGGCTATTCTTTCGCAAGTCCAGACTATGGTCAGAAGAAGATCCAGGGCTTCACAATTTATGGAGACTATGACTTTACCCGGCACTGGGGCATAGAGGGCAACATTCACCGGGTCAGCGTGATTACACCGACCGATATCGGCGAAGATTCCTACCTTGTTGGGCCGCGTTATTCGTTTCACTACAAAAAACGCTTCAAGCCCTATGTCAAAGGTCAGCTCGGCTTTGGCCGGTTCAAGACCGATTTCGATCCGGGCTCTTTAATGCCGAACTACGCCAATACCTATAAGATTTACTCCCTGGGCGGCGGTCTTGATTATCATGCAACTCCGCATATCAACATCCGGGCGGTGGATTTCGAGTACCAGGGGTGGCCCGGGTTTCGAGAGAATGGCCTGAGCCCTTATGTTTTTACCTTCGGCGCAGCATATAGCTTTTAGAATGTAATGGCAGTCGCTGCTCTGCCGATACTTACGGCGGAGCAGCCTTCCACAACAAATATTTTTTGGGCCTGCCTCACTCGTTGTTAAAAGGCCTATTTCAGGGGATCGTGATTGTTTAAACAGATTTTGATAGCTGCAACGGTATTTGGTACTTCCTCGGCATTGCACGCGCAAGCACGTCCTACAGCTATCAAGCGATCTTCGGTGCAGGTCGGGGCTGGATTTTCCAATGCGGATACCGACTATCTGCCCAACCGGGTCAATGGGACCACCATCTATTTCGATTGGGATTTCTACCATCACCTGGGCGTTGAGGGCGAGTTCCGCTACATCAAGGATGGAAAGACCAATGTGTACGAGAAGACCTACGAGATAGGCCCACGCTACTCCCGGACCTATCATGGCCGGTTCTCTCCCTACGTCAAAGGGCTCTACGGAAGAGGTGTTTTCAACTTCACCTACCTGGGAAAGACCACGGCCAACCTGCCCTACAACATGCTAGCTGCTGGAGGAGGCCTGGACTACAAGTTGCTTGCCCACGTAAATGTTCGCGGCGAGTACGAGTACCAGCGCTGGTTTGGCTTTCCGCCGAATGGCTTGACCCCTTCGGTTATCACGATAGGAGCGGCTTACCGCTTTTAGAGCCAGCTTCAAGACAAGAAAAGGCCCCGGCTCGCCGGGGCCTTTTGCATTTTCGCTCAGGATTAGAAGTGATAGGCCATACCGATCGTAGGCATCGAAATAACCTCCCAGCGATTCGTCTTGAAGTTCGCCAAGCCGAAGTCGGGAGCCTTTACGGCGAAACCGCGATACTGAGCACGGATATCCCAACTGGGACTGAGTTCATACGCCACACCGGCTCCAAACAGGGCGCCAATCCCCGTGTTCCCCTTGGTGTCGAAGTTCGTGGTCCTGTAGTCGCGGATCGGCGTGAAGATCAGGGCACCGACGCCGCCTTCGACAAAGGGATTGAAGTTCCGGAAGTTCATATTGTAGACATAGGCAGCGGTGATTTCCTGCTGGCGAGTATGAATACGCACATTCGGAAGAAAGCTGGTGCTGTAGTTTGAACTGTATTGCGCGAAGGAGTAGTTCGCCTCGAGCGCGCTGCGGGGCGTCAGCATATATCGATAGCTCCCCAGGAATCCGACCGTCTTCGTCGTGTTCAACTGCACTGCGTTTCCGTTCACCTGCGGCGTCAATATCCCGATCGCGCTCATACTTACATCCTGCCGGCTCTCCTGTGCGTACCCGAAAGACGCCATCAGCATCAGCGCGCCCAACAACATCGTCTTCTTCATTCTTCGCTAGATCCCTTCGAATTCGTCCAGAACAACTTGGTGCTGATTTGTCGGCAACGGTACCTGCCGCAGCAACTTCCAGCGCCTTCGTCACTGTCCCTTCATTGTAACCGCACAATCCCAACCCATGGCGCTTCTGAACAGAGAAAGGCCGGGGGACAGTCTTCCTCCGGCCTGTATCATGATCGGTTGGGTTGCGGCAGGGCTACTGCGGGGCAGAATCCCCCTGGCTGCGCTCTTTCATTCTGTCCTTCATCTGAGCCTGCATCGCATCGTACTTTGTCTTCTGTTCGTCCGTGAGGACGGCGCGAATCTTGTCGCTCGATGCCTTATGAATATCCATCATCTTGGCGCGTTTGTCAGCCTGGGGTATCGAGGTGTCATTTCTTACAGCCATCATCTGGGACCGCTGATCGTCGTCGATGGCCTTGACCTGAGTTTGCTGGTCCGGAGTGAGGTTGAGTTTCTTGGTCAGCATCTCTGTTGCATCGCCGCCGCGGTGGTGGCCGTGCCCTTCCATTCCCTGCTGCGGTGCTGCCGGCGCGGTATCCTGCGCCATCACTGGAAAAGCGCATAGCGCGCCACAACAAAGGGCGACCATGGCCATCCGCATACCTGCTTTGCGAAATACGGTTATCGTCATCGATTTCACCTCGCACTTGGAACGGCCGGAAGATGGCGTCCGAAGTCTGCTCCTACAGACGTCGTTTCGGTGAAAAATGTTCTGCGAAAGTGAAGAATTTATCTTTTCCGTCACGCACCGCGGTCAGTTTGGAAGCTATAGGGGTCGCCCTGGGTTGCGGCATACGATTCCACTACCTTCAGGAAGGCGGCCGCGGCATGCGAGAGGTTTGCCTGACGCCGATAGATCAGGCGTAGCTTTCGCTCGGTCTGCAACTCCGGCACCTCCAGCATGACCAGCGTCCCGCTCCGCAACTCAGGGACGGCCGTCAGCCGCGGAACCAGCGCCACCCCATTCCCCATCTCCACAAACCGCTTGATCGCCTCCAGAGATGGCAGCTCAACGCCCATTTGCAGTGGAGTCTTGTGCTTCTTGAATGTCTGGATCACCTTCTGGCGCTGCGGTGAAGGGATATTGTGCGCAATGAAGTTCTGCGCCCCGAGCTGCCGGATGGAAACCTTACCCTCTCCGGCAAGGGGGTGGCGGGGATTGACGACAAGCACCAGTTCATCCCGGTACACCACAATGGACCTGATCTGCGTATCGTCGGGACGAAACGAGAGCACTCCGAATTCAACCGAGTGGATCAGAACCTCGTCGGGAATCCGGCTGGCCAGCGTCCGCTGCACCGCCAGCTTGATCCGCGGATTCTGCCTGCGAAATTCGTCCAGCAGAGGCAACAGGTACAGACTGGTGTACTCGTTGGCGGCCAGGTTCAGACGGCCCCTGTGCAATGACCGTAACTCCGTCAGCGCCCCGGAGGCTTCGCTCCGTAGGTTCAACATTTTAGCGGCATACTCCCGCAAGACCTCGCCGGCATCGGTCAGGGTTCCATCCCTTGAGGAACGATCGAAGAGGACCTCTCCGAGTTCCCCCTCCAGCTTGGCAATTGCCTGACTTACCGCTGGCTGGGTACGATGGAGCCGTGAGGCGGCCCGTGAGAAACTCCGCTCCTCCGCTACGGCCAGAAAGGTTTCCATCTGGACCAGATCCACTTGTATCTCCTTCGGGCCGATGTCTTTGATCGCGCGAATACTTCAATTAGAAGTTTTGATACACGCGCAAACCAACATAAGCCTGCGTTATGATAACGCTCAGGATCGAGAGTGACCAGAACCATGCGAAATCCCGACCAAATCGTCTTCTTCGACACCACGCTCCGCGACGGCGAGCAGTCCCCCGGTTGCACGATGCACCACGACGAGAAGCTGCGCATGGCGCATCAGCTTCGCGACCTTGGCGTGGACATTCTTGAGGCCGGCTTCGCCATCGCGTCCGAAGGCGACTTTGATGCCGTTCAGACGATCGCCCGCGAAGTAACCGGAACCCGCATCGCCTCGCTCGCTCGCTGCAAACGTGAGGACATCGATGCGGCAGGTCGGGCGATCCAGCCCGCCAAATCGAACCGCATCCACATCTTTCTGGCGTCCTCGGATCTTCATCTCGAGTACAAGCTTCGCATCTCGCGCGAGCAGGCGCTTGACCAGACCGCCGAGTCGGTAAAACAGGCTCTGACCTACACCGAGGACGTGGAGTTTTCGACCGAAGACGGCACCCGCACCGATCCCGACTTCCTGGTGAAGATGATCACGGTCGCGGTCCAGGCGGGCGCCACGACCATCAACATTCCCGATACCGTCGGCTACACCACGCCCGAAGAGTATTCCGCCATCTTCCGCATGGTGCGCGAGCGCGTTCCGGACATTGAGAACGTCGTGCTTTCGACGCACTGCCACGATGACCTTGGCATGGCCGTCGCAAACTCGCTGGCCGGGATTCAGGCCGGAGCCCGGCAGGTAGAGTGCACCATCAACGGCATCGGCGAGCGCGCCGGCAATGCGGCGCTCGAGGAGATCGCAGCCGCGCTCATGGTGCGCCGCGACAAGTTCCCCTACAAGAACAACATCAAGATGGACCAGCTCTATCCGACCAGCCAGCAGCTGGCCGAGTGCATCAGCTTTGGAGCCGCCCCCAACAAGGCGATTGTCGGCGCCAATGCCTTCGCGCACGAATCGGGCATTCATCAGCATGGCATGCTGGCCAATCCACTGACCTACGAGATCATGACCCCGGCTTCGGTCGGCGCGGGCAGCACGAATCTCGTACTCGGCAAGCACTCCGGTCGGCGCGCTCTATCCGACCGACTGGAAAAACTTGGATACACCCTCACGCGGGAACAGCTGGATGAGGTTTATCACCGTTTCACGGAACTTGCCGACCGCAAGAAGTCCATCTACGACCAGGACATTCTCGGGCTCTTGAAGCCTGAAAAGGCCTCGGCCGTAGTCGACATAGCAACCGTCTGATTCGATCTGTCCATGCAGGGCGCGAAGCCCTCAACACCTCGTAAGAAGGAATAGCGAATGCGTCTCAAGATTGCAGTCCTCGCCGGCGACGGCATCGGTCCAGAAGTTACACGGGAAGCTACGAACATCCTGCGCGCGGTTGCCGAACTAGGCGGACACGAGTTCACCTTCGTCGAAGGCCTGATCGGTGGCGTTGCGATTACAGCCGCGGGAACGCCGCTCCCGACCGCGACACTCGATGCCGCTCTCGATTCCGACGCGGTGCTGCTAGGTGCGGTCGGCGATAACAAGTTCAATGCACTGACGCCGGACAAGCGCCCCGAGGCGGGACTATTGCAGATCCGCCAGGCGCTCGGCGGCTTCGCCAACCTTCGTCCCTCGGTTGCCTACTCCTCGCTTGCCGGCAGTTCTCCGCTGCGCCCCGAAGTCACCGAAGGCGTCGACATTCTGTTCGTTCGCGAGCTACTCGGCGGCCTCTACTTCGGTGCACCGCGCTCGTGGAACAAGGAAACGAATGAAGCCATCAACACCATGCGCTATAGCCGCGATGAGGTTGTCCGCGTGGCACGCATCGCCTTCGAGCTCGCGTCCAAGCGCCGCAAGAAAGTCACTTCAGTGGATAAGGCCAATGTTCTCGAAGTCTCGCAGCTCTGGCGCGCGACCGTAACCGAGATCGCCAAGGACTACCCAGAGGTCACGCTCGAGCATCAGCTTGTCGATTCGATGGCGATGCACATCATGAATATCCCGCGCAACTTCGACGTTGTGCTCACCGAGAATCTCTTCGGCGATATTCTCTCCGACGAAGCAGGCGTGATCACCGGTTCGCTCGGCATGCTGCCCTCGGCGACGATTGGCGGCGCGGTGAATCTTTATGAGCCTGTGCACGGCTCGGCTCCTGATATTGCAGGGACCGGGAAGGCGAATCCGTTGGGAGCGATCCTTACCGCCGCCATGGTTTTGCGGCACTCCGCCAATCTCGAGCAGGATGCTCGCGCAGTGGAGCAGGCTGTTCATAAAGTTCTGGAGGCGGGCTATCGCACCGCGGACATCGCACGCGGAGGCGAGAACGTGCAGCTTGTCTCCACGCAGGAGATGGGCAAGCGCGTCCACCAGGCACTGACAGAGTCCATTGACCGTCGCCAGGCGATGCACGCCGTATAGAACGATGAGCTGGCGAATCAAACTTTTCCTGATGAACTGCGCGGTCGCCGCAGCCCTGATCTATCGATGGAGACAGGGCGCAGCAATCGTCCCGCTGGTGATTACCGGGTTGGTCATGTTTCTTCTCGTGAACGTGCTCATCCTGCTTACGGCAAAGAGGTCCGCTTCAACAAAGTAATGCGCCGCACACTCCAATTCGCCGCAGCTGCACTTCTACTCACCACGGCTGCAGGGTCTCGCGCGCAGATTCACCTTCACAGCGACAAGCCCGTTGCAGAGGATCTTTCGTGGATGTGGCAGTACGCCAAGCCCATGCCAGACGGCCACGAGAACGGCCTCACCAACGATCCGCGCTTCCTCGATTTCCTGAAGAAACATCTGACCGCACCGCAGGGCTTCTGGGGCAACGGCAAACCACTCTGGGATGTAGCCATCGAGTTCATGGGAGTGCCCGGCATCGCGCGTTCCGACGAGAACCGCTACTTCACCGCCACCGGCTGCGTTCCTGACTTTTGTCCTGCCCGTGGGATGCTCTTCGTTGATATCGGAAGCTCGCATCCTTTAGTTGTCTTCGCTGCCATCGACTGGAGTCGCGAATCTCACGACGTTAAGGAAGACAACTCCGAGTACACGCTCTGGATCTTCCCCGATCGCTCACTCGCAGCAGCGAGTTCGCCCGACGAGGTGCCGCATTTGTCGCCTGCGCTCAAACGCAGCCTGGGCATCTTCTCCGCACAACTCAACGGCGGTAAGGTTCCACCGCTCGTGACGCACGCCTTCGTCATTGATCCCAACGGAAAGCCGCATGAGATTCCTGCGTCGCAGACCGGAGCCACCCGCTTTCACGATTCCAACCCCGTAGTACCAGCAGCGTAGGAAAGAACGATATGAGCAAAGCACCGAAAACCTTGTTCGAAAAAGTATGGCAGCAGCATGTCGTCGCCGAACCCGAAGGAGAGCCGACGATCCTCTACATTGACCTCCACCTCGTCCACGAGGTCACCAGCCCGCAGGCCTTCGAGGGTCTGCGCCTGGCGGGGCGCAAGCTGCGCCGCCCAGATCGCCACATTGCCACGGTGGACCACAACGTCCCCACCACCAGCGCCTATGACCGCCTTCACATCGTCGACCAGATCGCAGCCACCCAGGTGAACGCACTGCGCAAGAACTGCGCCGACTTCGGCGTCGAGTTCTTCGATGTGCAGGACGCCTCACAAGGCATCGTCCACATGATTGGGCCGGAGTTGGGCGCGACCAAGCCGGGCATGACCATCGTCTGCGGGGACTCGCACACGTCGACCCACGGAGCCTTCGGAGCCCTGGCCTTCGGTATCGGCACCAGCGAAGTCGAGCACGTCATGGCTACGCAGACCCTGCCGCAGTCGAAGCCGAAGACCTTCCGCATCACCGTCGATGGTGAGCTTCCCTTCGGCGTCACCGCCAAGGACATTATCCTCGACATCATCGGCAAGATCGGCACCGATGGCGCAACTGGCTATGCCGTCGAGTATGCAGGCTCGGCCATCCGCGCACTCTCGATGGAAGGCCGCATGACCATCTGCAATATGAGCATCGAGGCAGGCGCACGCGCCGGAATGATCGCTCCCGACGAGACCACCTTTGCCTACCTGATGGGCCGCCGCTTCTCGCCACAGGGAGCAGCGTGGGATGAGGCCGTCGCGCACTGGAAGACGTTGCCCACCGAAGAAGGCGCGACCTTCGACCGCGAACTCCACATCGACGCAGCCACGCTCGCTCCTGCAGTCACATGGGGAACCTCACCCGGCATGCACGCCACCATCGATGGCAAAGTTCCCCTGCTCGCTGAGGCGAAGACCGAAGCCGATCGCAAGAGCTTCCAGCGTGCCTACGAGTACATGGGACTGAAGCCCGGCACGCCAATGGAAGAGATTAAGATCGACACGGTCTTCCTGGGCTCCTGCACGAACGGCCGCATCGAAGACCTGCGCGCTGCAGCCGCGGTCGTCAAAGGTCACCACATCGCGACCAAGATCCGCGCCATGGTGGTTCCCGGGTCGCAGGCGGTCAAGCGCCAGGCAGAAGAAGAAGGCCTCGACAAGATCTTCAAGACTGCGGGATTCGAGTGGCGCGAGCCCGGCTGCTCCATGTGCCTTGGCATGAACCCCGACATCCTGCAGCCCGAAGAACGTTGCGCCTCTACTTCGAACCGCAACTTCGAGGGACGCCAGGGACGCGGTGGACGCACGCACCTGGTCTCGCCCGAGATGGCAGCAGCAGCAGCCATCACCGGTCATTTCACCGACATCCGCAAGTGGAAGCAGACGGAAGGAGCCTCACGCTAATGGAACCGATCAACATCCTCACTTCGAAGGCCGCGCCGCTGCCGTTTCCGAACATCGACACCGACCAGATCATCCCGAAGCAGTTCCTCAAGCGAATCGAGCGCACCGGCTACGGCGAGTTCCTCTTCTTCGACTGGCGCTACGATCTTTCGACGCCCGATCACGTCGAGGAACGCAAGGATTTCGTGCTCAACAAGCCCGAGCACAAAGAAGCCGAAATTCTTATCGCCGAGAAGAACTTTGGCTGTGGCAGCTCGCGCGAGCACGCCGCCTGGGCCATCAACCAGTACGGCTTCCGCGCCGTGATCGCGCCCAGCTTCGCCGACATCTTCTTTTCGAACGCAGGCAAGAACGGCATCATCCTCGCGCGTCTGACCGAAGACGAGGTGAAGACGCTGCTGGAGCGTTCAACCGCCAACCCTGAGCACAAGATCACCATCAACCTCGAAGCCCAGACCGTCACCGATGAACTTGGCTTCAACGCGCACTTCGACATCGACCCCTTCCGCAAATACTGCCTGCTGAACGGGCTCGACGACATTGGCCTGACGCTGCGTCATGAAAAGGAACTCGACAGCTTCGAATCGAAGCACAACAAGGACTTCTGGTCCTTACCGAAGACCGCTGCCTGATAACGTCGTCATTTCTGAGCAGCATTTCTCCAGCCGCGCCGCAACAACTTAGAGAGGAAGTAAAGAGCAAGTGAGCAACGAACTCGATCCGGCAAAGAAGAACTCCATTGTCCTCACCGAAGGTCCTAATCGCGCGGCTGCGCGCTCCTACTTCCGCAGCGTCGGCTTCACCAAGGAAGATCTGCACAAGCCCATCATCGGTATCGCCAATACCTGGACCGAGGTCGGCCCCTGCAACTTCCATCTCCGCGAGGTAGCCGAAGCTGTGAAGCAGGGTGTGCGCGAGGCGGGCGGAACACCGATGGAGTTCAACACTATCACCGTCCACGATGGCATCACCATGGGTACGCAGGGCATGAAGGCCTCGCTGATCTCGCGCGAGGTGATCGCCGACTCCATCGAGCTGGTCACTCGCGCCAACTCCTTCGACGGCCTGATCTGCATCGCGGGATGCGATAAGAACATGCCAGCCGCCATCATGGCGCTCGGCCGCCTCGACATTCCCGGCCTGATGCTCTATGGCGGCTCCATCGCCCCCGGCAAGCTGCCTCAGCCCGACGGAACGGTCAAAGAGATCACGGTCCTGCAGGTCTTCGAGGCCATTGGCTCGCACGCCGCTGGCAAGATCACCGATGACGAGTTAGAAGCCGTCGAAGCTGCAGCCTGCCCCGGTCCCGGAGCCTGCGGTGGCCAGTTCACCGCCAACACCATGGCCATGGCCGGAGAGTTCCTCGGCATCTCGCCCATCGAGATTACGGGTGTCCCCGCTATGTCACCGGAGAAGGCTCGCGCCTCGCGCGAAGCCGGACGTCTTGTGATGGACCTCGCCCGCAAGGATCTTCGCCCGTCGAAGATCGTCACCCGCAAGACCATCGAGGACGCTTACGCCGCAGCGTGCGCCAGTGGAGGCTCGACCAACGTCGTACTTCACCTTCTTGCTATCGCGCGCGAGTTCAACATCCCGTTCACGATCGACGACTTCAACGCGATCAGTGATCGCACGCCGCATATCTGCGATCTTTCGCCTGGTGGCAAGTACGCCGCGAAGGACTACCAGGATGCTGGCGGTTCCCGTCTCCTTGCTAAGCGTCTTCTCGATGCAGGCCTGATCGACGGCGGCCAGATCACCGTCACTGGCAAGACGCTGGCCGAAGAGGCATCCCACGCCGTCGAGACACCCAACCAACCCGTCATCTATCCCATCGACAAGCCACTCAAGCCCACCGGCGGCCTCGTCATCCTCAAAGGAAACCTCGCTCCCGAAGGCTGTGTTGTGAAGGTCGCGGGCCACGAGCGTGTGCTGCACACGGGTATTGCTCGGGTCTTCAACTCCGAAGATGATTGCTTCGCCGCCGTCGAGGCTGGAAAGATCAATCCCAACGACGTCTGCGTGATCCGCTACGAAGGCCCCCGCGGAGGCCCCGGCATGCGCGAGATGCTCGCCGTCACCGCAGCCATCAAGGGCATCCCGGAGCTCTCGGAGACCGTCGCGCTTCTCACCGACGGCCGCTTCTCCGGAGCCACGCGCGGCTTGATGGTCGGCCACATCGCTCCCGAAGCTTTCATGGGCGGCCCTATCGCCGCCGTGCACGAAGGAGACACCATCACCTTCGACATCAAGAAGCGAGAGCTGCGGCTTGAGGTTCCTGCAGAAGAGATTGCAAAGCGGTTGAAGGAAGTGAAGCAGCCGGAGCCGCGTTTCAAGCGTGGAGTCTTTGCAAAGTATGCCAACAGTGTCAGCAGCGCGAGTGAAGGTGCCGTTACAACCTAGTTTCTTTGCTTAGGGTACGGCTTCAGCCGTGCCGAAACATCAACCAGAAAAAAGGGGCTAGTCCCTGAGGTACTAGATCGATGAGCCTTCCGATTGAATATACATACGAAGTTCGAACAGGCCTCGTCGCTGGTGCATTCTATTTGTTATTGGGCATGTACATGCTCATTCGGCCCGTCAAATGGGTTACCTCCTCGTTTTTCCTTCTACCTGTTACACGCATGCATGTCCAGCACATAGGCATATCTATAAAGGCACAACGAGTTATCAGAGCACTCGGACTCTTCTTCGTACTGATCTCATGCCTAATGATTCAGCACTGCACTGAAATGTATTTTTACCTCAAGAATTTTGTGGAGCAAATATGACCGAAAAAAATCAGCACCCCACCCTAACCGGAGCCGAGATCCTCTGGGCCACCCTCGTAGGCGAAGGTGTCACCACGGTCTTCGGCTACCCCGGCGGAGCCATCCTCCCCGCCTACGATGCTCTGCGCAAATTCCCTATCCACCACGTCCTCACGCGGCATGAGCAGGGTGCCTCGCACATGGCCGATGGCTATGCGCGTGCCTCGGGTAAGGTCGGCGTCGCCATCGCCACCTCGGGCCCTGGCGCGACCAACCTTGTCACCGGAATCGCTACGGCGATGCTCGACTCCATCCCGATCGTCTGCATCACCGGGCAGGTCTCCTCCAAAGTCCTCGGCTCCGATGCCTTTCAGGAGGTCGACATCACCGGCATCACGCTGCCGATCACCAAGCACAACTTCGTCGCTACTCGCGCCGAAGACATCGCTCCGATGATCCGCGAGGCCTTCCAGATCGCTGCCTCCGGCCGGCCAGGCCCCGTGCTGGTCGACATCACCAAGGATGCCCAGCAGGGCACCGCGCTCTTCAACTTCGATGAAGCCGCGCCCGCCACCTTCCGCCCTCATCCCATGCTGCGTGCCGAATCCGCCGAAATGCACCGCGCGATCGAGCTGATGCGGGCCTCGACGAAGCCTGTCATCCTCGCCGGTCACGGCATCATCCACTCCGGTGCCGAACGCGAGGTTCTGGCCTTCGCCGAGCGCTACCAGATCCCCGTAGCCACCACGCTGCTCGGCCTTGGAGCCTTCCCCGCCTCGCATCCGCTAGCGTTGGGCATGATGGGGATGCACGGCGAGTCGTGGGTCAATCATGCCATCCAGCAGGCCGACCTTCTGCTCGCTTTCGGGATGCGTTTCGACGATCGCGTGACCGGCAACCTTACCAGCTACGCCCCCAATGCAAAGAAGATTCATATCGAGATCGACCCCAGCGAGATCAACAAAAACGTCAAGGTGGACGTCGCGTTGATTGGCGACCTGAAAGAGGTTCTTCGCACGATGGAGCCGCTTATCCACGACAAGAACTACCTTGCCGAAGCGAGCGCGAATAACAACACCAAGGACTGGATGCGCGAGATCCGCTCCTTGAAGGGTGACGCCGCCGTGCGCGACATCATCAACCTGCCCGACAATGGTCATCTCTACGCTGCGCACGTCATCAACGACATCTGGCAGGAGGCCAAGGCTGCAGGCCGCCTCGACAAGACCATCATCGCCACCGACGTGGGCCAGCACCAGATGTGGGAGGCCCAGTACTTCAAGCACGAGGACACGCGCACGCTGATCACCTCCGGCGGTCTCGGCACCATGGGCTTCGCCCTGCCCGCGGCCATCGGCGCCAAGATCGCGCGCCCCGACTGCGACGTCTGGTGCATCGCCGGGGATGGAGGCTTTCAGATGACCGCCTCGGAGCTCTCCACCATCGTGCAGGAGAACCTCCACATCAACGTCGCCGTCATCAACAACGGCTTCCTCGGCATGGTGCGCCAGTGGCAGGAGGCCTTCTATGACAAGAACTACGCCTGCTCGCCTATTCTTTCGCCTGACTTCGTCAAGCTCGCCGGCGCTCATGGCATCCCCGGCGCGCACGTCACTGAGCGTAAAGATGTGACACCCACAGTCGCCAAGGCACGCACCTCTCCAACAGCCTTTGTCATCAACTTTGCAGTTGAGAAAGAAGATGGCGTTTACCCGATGATTGCTCCCGGAGCTGCACTTCACGAGATGGTCCGCCGCCCCAACCCGCTGATCGAAACCGCAGAGGACGAGTAGATGCTTTTCGCTCGCTTCTCTGCGATGTCCCTGTTGTACGGCACGACTTGGCTCACTTCGGCCGCCGTCGCACAGCAGACTGGGCCCTTTACGAGCCTTGCCGACCTGCGGAGAAATGCAGCGCGATTTGAAAACAGGACGGTCACCGTTCGATCCCATTTTTCCCAGGGCAACGGTACTCCGGTGATCTTTGACAACGACCACACAACAGTCTTGCCCATTCAATGGAGCAATCAGATTCGTGATACACCGCAATACCGGGAATTGATCAAAGCCACTGAGAAGGATTGGCTCGTATTCACAGGCCATCTTGATGGCGGGATAAATTTCGTCATCCATGATGGCCAGTTTGATAACACGCCGCACGTAACGATCAAGGTCATCAACGCCAGAACCAATAAGCCCGTCACAGATGAACGCCTGAACGTGGCTCTCCGTGAAGACCAGATCGGTTCCGTCGCGTTGCCTACTGATACAGATGGCATCATCGACGTGACGACAGGCAATGCCACTATCATTCGCATTCTCTCGAACATGTACGGGGACTGCCGTTCAAGGGGTGAACTCTACACCAACTATTCCATCGCGGAGATTCACCAGAACGGAATTACAACCGGGAATCTCTGCAGTAATGCCAGGCCGCAAGCAAAGCCGGGCGAACTGATTCTCTACGAAATTCCAAAGACATTCATTCCGTCGTATCCAAAACCACCATTGCCATCCACACCGCCAGTGCCGGTATCTCCTGAGAGTTTTCTCGCACCTGCTCCCTACACCATTTCCTCTGAGGTCAAATGCTCCACACCTTCGTAGCTCTCGTAGACGACAAACCCGGCGTCCTAACCCGGGTCGCCTCGCTCTTCCGTCGCCTCAACGTCAACATCGTCTCGCTCACCGTCGGCGAGAGCGAGCGCGAAGGCATCTCCCGCATGACCATCGTCTGCGACGCGCCCGAGCACGCCGCCGACCGTATCCGCGCTTCGCTCTATAAGCTCGAGATCACCCGCGACGTCGACGAGCTGGGCCGCAGCGAAGCCGTCATCCGCGAGCTCTGCCTCATCAAGGTCGCCGCCGGTCCCAACTCGCCGCACGGCCAGCACTCACGCTCGCAGATCTTCGAGCTCGCAAATGTCTTTCGTGCCCGAGTCGTCGACCTCGCGCCAGAATCCATCATGCTCGAGATGACCGGAGCTGCCAGCAAGATCGAAGGCCTGCTGCAGGTGCTGCGCGAATCCAGCTTCGAGGTTCTCGAGGTCTCGCGTACCGGCCGCATGGCCATGCGCCGCGGCCATCACACCAGCCGCGTCCTCAAAGCTCTCGGCACCAAGACAACCGAAGAGACTCCCATCGCCTTTCCCGAACGCCCAGAGGCAGACGATCTACCGAATCAGTTTGCAGAGGATGAGGCGTGATCCACTTCAACAAGCGATCGAAGACGAAAGCTGAAATAAGCTCTCTAGGAAGTCGCGTGGCTGTAGCAGCAGGCGGCGCTGTGGCCATGCTTACTGGCATTGCCAGTCTTCAACGAGGCTTCCTCGCTTACCGCAGCCTTTATGGCCAGACCGTATTTGCAGGGGCAGCTATCAGTAGCGGAATTTTGCTAATCGCGCTGTCTTTGATTCCATCGACCTGGATAAGTCGCATGATAGCAGGCAAACTTCCGGTCAAGGCACAACATGTCTCCAACCGTTCCCGCAAAAAGTAAAATCAATAACACCTAACCCGAAAGAGAAAAAAAATGGCAAAGACTTACCACGACCAAGACGCAGACCTCTCCCTCATCCAGGCAAAAAAAGTCGGCATCATCGGCTACGGCTCACAGGGCCACGCGCACGCGCTCAACCTCAAGGACTCCGGCGTTGAGGTCCGCGTAGGCCTTCGCCCCGACTCGCCCAACGCCGAACGTGCACGCAAAGCCGGCCTTCAGGTCGACACCGTCGCCAACGTCTCCAAGTGGGCGGACGTCATCATGAACCTCACGCCTGACCAGACCGCGGCCAAGGTCCACAAGGCCGAGGTCGAACCAAACCTCGCTCCCGGCAAGACCCTGATGTTCGCGCATGGCTTCAACATCCGCTTCGGCACCATCCTTCCTCCAGCCGGCGTCGATGTTTCGCTCGTCGCCCCCAAGGCTCCCGGCCATCGCGTCCGCGAGGTCTTCACCGAAGGCGGCGGCGTACCTGGCCTGGTTGCTGTCGAGCAGAACGCCTCAGGCAAGGCGCTCGAGCTCGCCCTGAGCTATGCAAAGGGCATCGGCTGCACCCGCGCGGGAGTTCTGGAGACCACCTTCACCGAAGAAACTGAGACCGATCTCTTCGGCGAGCAGGCCGTTCTCTGCGGTGGCACCGCCGCTCTCGTCAAGGCTGGCTTCGAAGTTCTCACCGAGGCAGGCTACCAGCCTGAGCTCGCATACTTCGAGGTTCTTCATGAGCTCAAGCTCATCGTCGACCTGATGTATCGCGGCGGCCTTGCCTACATGCGTCACTCCATCTCCGACACCGCGGAGTGGGGCGACTATGTCGCCGGACCACGCATCGTCACACCCGAGACGAAGAAGGCGATGAAGAAGCTGCTCGAGGAGATTCAGAACGGTTCCTTCGCCAAGAAGTTCATCGAAGAGAACGAGACCGGTCGCCACGAGTTCGCGCGCATCCGCCAGGAAGAAGCTGCACACGGCATCGAGAAGGTCGGCGCCGAGCTTCGTAAGGCTATGCCTTTCCTTGATCCGGTCAAGGTCGAAAACGGAGCAGTCGTCAAAGCATAAGCTGGGTTGTCTTCCTGAGGCCCGGCTCCTGAGCCGGGCCTCTTTGCGTCACTCGACTGTAAAATTCACTCGACTATAAAAAGGACCAATGAAGAGCCCTCGCTCGCCTCTCTACGTCACTACGCTCATCGCCGGCGCCTTCTTTATGGAGAACCTCGACGGCACCATCATCGCTACTGCATTGCCGCAGATGGCGAAGAGCTTCGGTGTGGGAGCGGTCCGGCTCAACATAGGCATGACGGCCTACCTTATTACTCTCGCCGTCTTCATCCCGATCAGCGGTTGGGTAGCAGATCGATTCGGCGCCCGCACCATCTTCGCCTCCGCCATCGGGATCTTTACCTTTGCCTCTCTTCTATGCGCCGCCGCTCCTACTCTCACTGCCTTTACGCTCACGCGGATTCTGCAAGGTATTGGCGGCTCCATGATGGTGCCTGTGGGGCGCCTGATCGTCCTGCGTTCTACTCCAAAAGACAGAATCGCCCAGGCGATTGCCTATATCAGTTGGCCCGGACTCGCCGCTCTGGTCATCGGACCTCCTGTCGGCGGCTTTATCACGACTTATTTCTCCTGGCACTGGATCTTTCTGCTCAATCTGCCCATCGGCATCCTTGCACTCGTCCTAACGATTCTCTGGATTGAGAACACACGATCCGACGAGAAGCATCCGCTTGATTGGCTGACCTTCTTCTTTGCCGGCCTTGCCTCAACCGGCGTAGTGTTCGCGCTAGAGACGCTTGGCGCCGGAGACAGCCGCTGGACAACGCCTGCGGCCGTCCTTCTACTCAGTCTCTTCAGCGGATACCTGGCGGTCGTCACTGCGCGTCGCAATCCGGTCTCGCTCATCGATCTGGAGTCCATGCGGCTGAGGTCCTATCGGCTGAGCGTCTACAGTGCAAGCCTCTTTCGTATCGCCGTCGGTGTCCTTCCCTTCCTGCTTCCGCTGATGTTTCAGGTCGCCTTCGGCCTCAGCGCCTTCAAGTCCGGCCTCTATCTGCTCGCTCTCTTCGGTGGCGACTTCAGTATGAAGTCGATCGTGCTGCCCGTCCTTCGCCGCTTCGGCTTCCGTCGGCTACTCATCTTCAACGGATTGATCGTCGCCGTCTCCGTCGCGCTCTGCGCTACCTTCACCCCCCAAACACCCCCTGCACTGATCTCGGCGATCCTCTTCTTTCACGGCGCCGCTCGCTCACTCGAGTTCACCTGCATGACGACCCTGGCCTACGCGGAGATCCCCTCTGAGCGAATGTCCCGAGCCAACGGCTTCTTGTCCGCCGTCATGCAGCTCTCCATGGGCATGGGGGTAGCTGTCGGCGCTGTCATGCTTCGCCTCGTGGCGAGGGCCAGCGGGCACCTGCCCGCAAATCCGCACATCAGCGACTTTCATATCGCGATTCTCTGCACATCGGTTCTTGCCCTGGCTCCCGCTATCGAAGCTATCGGCCTTCCCCGCAACGCAGGCGCAATGACCAGCGGCCACTACTCCGATCCTGATCTTGATTTTCGCGCTACCTAGCACCGCAGAAACATCGAAACACGAGAAGCTGCAATTCCTCGCGTACCATAGTGTCCGATGAATCGAAGACAGTTTCTCCAGACGATAAGCGCAGTCACCGCTACAGGACTGCTTGGCGCTGCCAAGCCCTCCTCCTATCCAAATATCGTCTTCATCTACGCCGATGATGTCGGCTACGGCGACATCGGATGCTACGGCGCAGAATCGGTCAAGACTCCCAACCTGGACTCCCTTGCGAAGCAGGGTCTTCGCTTCACCGATGCGCACGCGACTTCGGCGACGTGCACGCCCTCGCGCTACTCCCTCATGACGGGTCAATACGCCTGGCGTAAACCGGGCACGGGCATCCTTCCTGGCGACGCCGCTCTGATCATCGATACCAAACAACTCACGTTACCGGGCGTGCTCAAGCGTAGCGGATACAAGACCGGAATCGTTGGGAAGTGGCATCTCGGATTGGGAGATGGAAATCTCGATTGGAATACTGCGATCAAACCTGGCCCGCTTGAGGTTGGCTTCGACTACTCCTTCATCATTCCCGCTACACCCGATCGAGTTCCCTGCGTCTTCGTAGAAGATCATCGCGTCGTCAATGCCAGCGCCTCCGATCCCATTCACGTCAGCTACAAGGCACCCTTCCCCGGCGAGACAACAGGGCGCAACAATCCTGAGCTACTCAAGATGAAACCCAGCCACGGACACGACATGGCCATTGTCGATGGTGTTAGCCGCATCGGCTATATGGAGGGAGGCAAATCCGCTCTTTGGGTCGATGAAGATATCGTCGATGTGCTTTCAGCGAAGGCGATCCACTTTATTGAGCAGAACAAGCAACAGCCATTCTTCCTCTACTACCCCGTGCAAGATATTCACGTGCCTCGCCTTCCCAACAAACGCTTTCAGGGAAAGACCTCGATGGGCCCGCGCGGAGACGCCATTGCGGAGCTTGACTGGAGCGTCGGCCAGATCCTGGACACTCTCAAAAAGAATGGCCTCGAAAAAAATACACTCGTTATCTTTTCGAGCGATAACGGTCCAGTTGTAGACGACGGTTATCAGGACCAGGCCGTGGAAAAGTTAGGCGCCCATAAACCAGCGGGAATCTATCGCGGTGGAAAATACAGCAACTTCGATGGCGGAACCCGCGTTCCGTTCATAGCGAAATGGCTGGACCACATAAAGCCGGGCACCACATCAAACGCCCTGATCGATCAGGTGGATCTTCTCGCGACCTTCGCTTCGCTTATCGGGCAACCGATCGCAAGTCAGGATGCACCGGACAGCATGAACGTGCTGCCCGCGTTCCTTGGCATGTCTATCCACGGTCGAGACACTCTCGTTGAAGAAGCCGGAGCGCTCTCCCTTGTTGAAAAAGATTGGAAGCTGATTCGTAGCAGCAAGAATCCGGCATACGACGAAAACACCAAAATGGAGTTGGGAAATGCTCCTCAGCCGCAGCTCTACGATAGAAAGCTTGACCCTTCAGAAAAACATGACGTTGCCGCACAAAATCCGGAACAGGTCCAACGCATGCTCGCCCAACTGAGCCGGATCGAATCGAGCGGTCGCAGCAGGCCCTAAATTCTTTTCATCGTCCGGGTTAGGAGCGGCATCCCATGGATGCCGCATTTCTTTTCGTCACAAACACACCGAATTCCTCACGAGCTCTGCTCCATTCCCCTTTACAAACCTGTCACAATGGAACAAGAGTCGCCGGTTCCTGTTTTTCCTGCCCACGACGGCAGAAGGAGATTCGCTCATGGCCGCCCCCAGCAGTTACGAAGCCATACTTCACCAGCAGCTCGGGCTCCAGGTTTTCACCGCTCCCCCTCCGCACCCGACGCCGCAGGCAGAGATCATTGCAGCATTACGCACCATCTCCGCACTCGACGGTCTTACCGAAGAAGAGTATCGCTGGTTTGCGACTCATGGCACGGAGCGAGTTGGGGAAGATGGCGCAATGGTCTTCACCGAAGGCAGTCCTTGCGATCGGATGATCTTCATCCTCAAGGGCGAGGTCCATGTGCGCCGTCATAACGCCGGCCCCATGGCGTTGTGGATTGGGCGCGCCGGTCAGATGACCGCAAAACTTCCCTTTTCTCGCATGAAGGTCTATGGAGGCGAAGCCTATCTGGTCGGTTCAGGATGGGCGCTCGAGATTCACGAATCTCTCTTCCCCGAGATGCTTGCAGCGATTCCCTCCATGGCCCAACGTTGTGTGTCTACCATGATGGATCGCGTTCGCGAAGTCACGCGCATGGAACAACAGGCAGAAAAGCTCGCTGCTCTCGGCAAGCTTGCAGCCAATCTCGCGCACGAGCTCAACAACCCGGCCTCCGCCGCGCAGCGTTCGGCGTCCAGCCTCTTCTCCGAACTGCGCCAATACGGAGATCAGAAATATCGGCTTGGCAACCTCTGCCTCTCCGATACGCTCACCTCGCAGTATCGTTCCTGGGTGGCACGCACGCGCTCCATCCTCGCGGAACAGGAAGCCTCCAATGGAGGCTCGTCTGATGCTCTCGCCATCAGCGATCGTGAGGTCGATCTGCTCACCTGGCTCGAGACGCACAACATTCCCAATCCATGGGCTATTGCACCTTCGCTGGCTGAGACTGGCATCGCCTCGACTCAACTCGACGAACTGGCCGGCCTTGTCACCTCCGAGGCGCTTCCGGTCGCCGTCGCCACCTTCGCCAGCTCGCTGCGCGTGGAGCGCATGGCCGAGACGGTAGTGAACTCGACCGTGCGTATCTTCGATCTCATCCGCGCGATCAAGGACTACTCCTACATGGATCAGGCTCCGATCCAGGACATCGATCTGTCGCAATCGCTGGAGAACACCCTGGCCATGTTCAAATCGCGCCTGCAGCATGTCTCGGTGGTAACGGATTTCGATCCGACTCTTCCTCCCGTTGCCGGTTACGGGCGAGAGCTCAATCAGGTATGGACCGCGCTGATTGAAAATGCACTTGACGCGATGAACGATCGCGGAACGCTGAAGGTCTGTACCCGGCAGCAGGGAAGGATGGCTTTCATCGAGGTGTGGGATACAGGTCCAGGCATCGAGCCGGAGCTCAAGAGCCGCATCTTCGAACCCTTCTACACCACCAAGGCCCCCGGTCGCGGGCTCGGCCTCGGCCTCGATACCGCGCAACGCATCCTCGAGCGTCACACGGGCTACATTCAAGTCGAATCGAAACCTGGAACGACCTGCTTCCAGGTCCGTCTCCCCCTGGAACAGGCACAGGCTTACTGATCGCAGAAGGCGGCGTCCGCGCAACTAGCTTTGCGCGGCGCTGCCTGTCTTCCCAACTACATCCCGCCCAATTCGCGTCACTGCCTCTACCAACAGATCGAAATCACTTCGTCGCGAGCGATGATTCGAGATCGCTACACGAATCGCGAACCGTTCCTCCAGCATGGTTCCTGAAGGCACGGCAATCCCGCCCTCCTGCAGCCGCATCAGGATCTCCTTGTTCTCAGCGTCGCTGGCTCCGGCATAACGCAGGCAAACAATATTCAAAGGCGCCTCTGCCGCCAGCTCCAGCTCGGGAGATGCCCCCACCAGAGACGCCAGGTATCGTGCCTGATCGACATTCTGTTCGATCGCTGCCGTGATCGCTTCCACTCCCTGCGACTTCAGGCTCATCCATGCTTTCAACGCCCGGAATCCTCGCGACAGTTCCACGCCGCGGTCTGCAAACCGAAGCCCGCCAGCCGCCGGTCCTCGTTCCATCCCGGACAGATAACTGGCCCCGGTGGCAAAGGCGTCCTTGTGTGCCTGTGCATCGCGCACCAGCACGCAGCCAATGTCATAGGGCATGTATCCCCACTTATGCAGGTCGAACGCCAGCGAATCCGCTCGCTCGATTCCCTGCACCATCGGCCGTAATCTCTCTGACCAGTAAGCCGGCGCGCCAAAAGCCCCATCCACGTGGAACCATAGGTCTTCCTGCACGCACAGATCCGCAATAGCAGAAAGATCATCGGTGGCCCCCGTATTCACGGTGCCTGCCGTTGCTACAACGCAAACCGGCCTGAGACCGGCAGCTCGGTCCGAAGCAATCGCCTCTCGCAGCTCATCCACTTTCATGGAGTATCCCGCATCTACGCCAACGGCATGTAGAGCCACACGCCCCATTCCCATCAGCTCCATTGCCTTCTTCAGCCAGCTATGCGCCTCGCTGGAGCAGTACACCCGCAGCCCCGGTCCGCCACGAACCCCTTCGGCCCGCACATCGAAGCCCGCCTTTACATAACGTCCCACCGCCAGCCCGATCAGGTTTGCCATGGTGCCGCCGCTCATCAGCAGTCCGCTCGTCCCGGCAGGCATTCCCATTAGCTCTGCCATCCATCGGATCACCTGCTCCTCCACCAGCGTCGCGGAGTCATCGAAGCCACCCACATTCGGATTCATCCCAGCGGCCAGCATCTCCGCCAGCACTCCCTCCGGAGTTCCGCTCCCCATCACCCATCCCCAGAAGCGAGGATGCGTATTGCCGATTCCGTACGGCAGTACGTTTTTCAGAAAGCTCTCGTAGACAGTTGAAGCGCCTTCACCCTGGCGGGGAATCGGTTCCTTCTCGATCGCCTGCCGCAGGTCTGAAGGAATCGGTTGCCACACTGGCTGTTCCCGCCTGCCCTGGAGGTAGTCGAAGATCTCGTCCACCATCCGGTGCCCAAGAGTGCGCAGTCGGGACCATTCCGCGTCCGTTCCAGGGTCAAGAGTCTTTTTCGCTTCATTCAGACGAACACTGTCGTCGTCATTCTCTGTCAAAGTCTGGCTCATAGACCTTAACAATAATCTTCAGCGGGGTTTTATCAGATCTCATGCAGGAAAAGTCACGACAACAATCGTCGATCTCAAACGATCGGTTCGCTCGCTGGACGCAGTCCCGCGGAAATAGGAGCGAGGCTACTTCGTTACTTCGACGCCGCGCCAGAAAGCTATATGATGCTTCACGTTACGAGCCGCGGGCTTGGGATCGGGGTAATACCACGCCGCGTCCTGATTTTCCTGGCCATCCACAAGAATCGTGTAATAGCGCGCCTGACCCTTCCAGGGGCAGCTCGACGTCGTTGAGCTCGGCCTGAGAAACTCTCGTTTTACCGACTCATCGGGAAAGTAAATGTTGCCTTCCACCGTCTCGTAGGTCTCGCTCTCAGCCAGCACCTGACCATTCCAAACTGCCTTCGCCATAGTCTGCAACCCGTCTTTTCAATAATTTACAGCAAAGCCGCCCAAGCAACTTCAGGCGGCGCACATACATCAGTCGCCATAGACTACTTTAGTAGTTGTAACAGAAACGATGCAAAAAAGGAAAAGCGGTATACCGGCAGTCTATGCCTTTGTCAGCCCTAAAGATCG
>Ga0193717_1000059_pt1 | contig 118049 bp, 114 predicted proteins | sample U2c2metaG_FD_145900 | JGI IMG/M metagenome (GOLD analysis project Ga0193717, IMG submission 145900) | Soil microbial communities from a riparian zone of the East river system, Colorado, United States - U2c2 | ecosystem: Environmental > Terrestrial > Soil > Riparian zone | place: USA: East... | reverse complement strand
ACCCGCGAGCCCGAAGAACGACAAGGCGATCAACCGCAACGCTCGGCGCTCGCGGGTGTGAGGCAACGGGTGCCGGAACTGCCACAAGATGATCAACCCGCTCGCCACCTCGACGATCGAGTCCAGGCCGAACCCCACCAACGCAACCGACCCGGAAACCATCCCGGCGGAGATCGCCACCCCCGCCTCGACCACGTTGTAGCTGACACTCGCCCCCGCCAACCACTGCGCCCGCCGCCCCAACGCTTTCCGCCTCGCAGCCTCCGCACCCGCGCCGGCACCCCCATCCACACCGGCACCCGCGCCAGCACCCGCACCGGCACCCGCTCCCGCACCCGCGCCAGCACCCCCACGCGCACCGACGCCGGCCTCCGCGTCTGACTGCTCCCTAGCAGTCCGCGTCCCCGCTGCTCCGGCGGAGTCCGCTTCCTCTTCTGCCGCAGGCAGGGCGACGAGCGGGAGCAGCTTCGGCTTGTCGGAACTGCTCATCGGCACTCGCCTGTGGCGTCAGGACGGCAGCAGGCGGGGTCTACGGCGAGGACCACGTGCAGCAATTCGTTCAGGGCTGTGCCGAGGCTGGGGTCGGCGAGCTCATACCGCGTACGACGCCCTTCGGGTTCCGCAACGACCAGGCCGCAGCCGCGCAGACAAGCAAGGTGGTTCGACAGCGACTGCCGGCTGACCCCGATCCGCTCGGCCAGGTCAGCCGGATAGCTCGGCCCCTCGTGCAGCACGAGCATCACCTGCGTCCGGGTCGGATCCGACAACGCATGCCCGAACCGGGCCAGCACCTCACTACGGCTGATCGTGTCCACACCCGGACAGTACAGCAACCAATGTATTCACCGGAACCTGTACCGAGCTGCTACGTCCGCATCTACAGATAGTCCGGATCGTTCACATCGGCAGTAGCGACTCCCAAGGACCGGCAGGCGGCCAACAGTGCTCGATCACCGGACGCCGCGACCAGGTCGTCATCGGCCAGCAACTCGACAGCAGCGCAGTGAACCGCGTCGTAACCGCGCAACGACTGGCTCACCGCGAGATCTGCCGCGCTACGGGACAGGTTCTCGTCGAGCTCGACGACCTGGAATTCGACCCACAACTGGTCGAGCACACGCCGGGCTGCCTCTAGCTGTGAGGGTTCCAGCCGACCGGCCCGCTTGGCACGAGCGAGGGCCGCGACAGTCTCGACATAGAGCAATCTGCTGGTGACCACCGAGTCGGCCAGCTCCCACAGTGTCCTGCAAGCCTTGCTGGACCGCTCGTCGATCAGGACCGGAACGAACGCGGAGGTGTCGAAGTAGCAGATCACCTGCGCTGCTCGTCGATCAGGTCACTCACCGGCCCGGCGGTCTTGATCGGCTCCGGAGCGGCTCGCTTGCGGCGTGTGGCCGGGGTGACCCGGCCATCTGCGATCAGGCGCTCGAGCGCCGTCGGCACCTCGACTGGCACGATCCGGGCGATCGGCCGGCCATGGTCAGTGATTGTGATCGTCCCTCCGGCGCGAACGTCTGCCAGGTGCCGGCTGAGGCCGTCGCGCAACTCCCTGATCCCGACGTCCATCTGACCTCCCGTGGTCATCAGACCTGCTGTGGTCACTATTCCTCCTTATATTGTAGCCACAATTTGGTTTTCCCAGCGTTGCGAACGTGGCTCTTCGGCGGGAGGGCAGATGGGGGGCAGGGCGGGGCAGATGGAGGTCAGGTGGCGAAGACCTGGTTGTCGTCGGCGAAGGCTTTGAATTCGAGGGCGTTGCCGGCCGGGTCGTGCAGGAACATGGTCCACTGCTCGCCGGGGAGGCCCTCGAAGCGGAGGTAGGGGTCGATTACGAAGGTGGTGCCGGCGGTGCGGAAGCGGTCGGCGAGGGCGTGGAAGGCTTCGATGGTGAGGATCAGGCCGAAGTGCGGGACCGGGACGTCGTGGCCGTCCACCGGGTTGTGGATGGCCTGTTGACGGGCCGGGGCGAGGTGCGTCACGAACTGGTGGCCGCTCAGGTTCCAGTCGATCCAGGTATCGGAACTACGGCCGCGCTCGCAGCCGACCACGGAGCCGTAGAACTCCGCGGTGGCGGCGAGGTCGTCGACCGGCATGGCGAGGTGGAAGCGGGGAATCGAAGGAGTCATGCCTTCAACCTATGTGTCCCCGCGCGTGCCGCCGAGTGATATCCACAGGGCGGCACGCTCCCCACCGGCGCGGTCAGGGCCAGATCGAGTTGACCCATTCGGGGTGGTCGATGAACGGGTTGCGGTTGTGCTGCCAGGTGTCGTAGATCACCTGGTTGCGCCGCTGCTCGAAGGCGTCCGGCGGGTCCGCCGCACTCCATGCCTTGAGCACCGACAGCTTGCCCACGTACGGCGAGGATCCGTTGTTCACCACGTTGTTCGGCTCGAGGTTGGCGAATCCGTCGCCACCGTCGTACCGGACCGCCATGTAGAAGATCATCCGCGCGACATCACCGCGCACGGCTGCCCGCGGGGAGAACGAGTCCCCGTCCGCAGCGCAACCCGAGCACTCCGCGACCGTGGAACCGCCGTTGTCGAAGTCGAGGTTGCCGCGGGCCGCGTTGACCGACACGTCCTCGGGCCGGAGGTGGTGGACGTCAGTACCGGGACCGGCCGTCGTACCGAAGCCGCCGTGGGACTGCGGCCAGACGTGTTCGCGGTTCCAGTCGTTCGGGTTGCCGCCGTTGGTGGTCTTGCTCTGCGAGCGGCCGGAGTACAGCAGGATCACGTTGTTCGAGTTCGCCGGGTCCTGGTCGGTGCTCTGCAACGCGGTCCAGACCTGGTCATAGCTGAGCTTCGTCTGGCTCGAGATGATCGTGTGCAGCGCCGCCTTCAACGCCGCGCCCGTCTTCCCCTCCGCGTTCGCGTAGTAGTCATCCGGATGCGGACCTGGGTCGCTCCCACCGCCACCGGTGAAGGCGGTCGTGTTCGTCAGACCGCCGTGCGAGAAGTACGCCGCGAGCTTGCCGGTCACGGTGATCTTCGTGCCGAGCAGTCCCGGGTTCGACTGCAGCCCGTACTGCGCCCGGAAGGCGGCCGTGATCTGTACATACAACATGGACGACGTACTGGTCTGGCTGCTCGAGTCGGCCAGCGCCAGGGCGAAGTCGTTCGGGAAGTTGCTGCGGACCACGGTGTTCGCGGCGGTCGGCTGCCCGACCACGTAGCCCTCGACGGTCGCGACGGACCCGTTCTGGGTCTGCAGCGCGGTACTGACACTGATAGTGGCGTTGGTCGCCGCGGTGGAGGGGGTGGCTCCGACGGCGAGCAACGCCAGCAGGAGGCCGATGATCAGGACTGGGCGGACTGCACGAGGTACTGGCACGTCGGGTCTCCCACGGGGCGGTGTGGAATGAGTCGAGAGCCAGTCTGCCCACCCGGAACCGGTACCGAACGTGCGCGAGGCGAATGTTGTCCCTCGAATTCGCTAACTCGCCGTTGCAGGTTGCTGCAGATTCCGTCACGAAGGACCCTGTGTTCGGCAGACTGCAGGTCAACCATCAGCACCTTGCTCAAAACAGCTGGGGAGTGGGAGCGCATGCGTTTCAAAGGAAGATCGCTGCCGTTGGCGGTCGCCGCGGTTTCGGTCGGTCTCGGCGGGGTGGTGCTCGCCGGACAGACGTCGGTGGCACAGCCGCTGGACTCGTCCGTGACCACCGCGACGACGGCGGCAACCGCGGATCCTAACGGGCCGCAGACAGAACAGGAGAAGCAGTTCATCCAGGTCGACGACTACTCCAAGCAGGTCGGTGGTCTCGGCGTCTACTACGACAAGGCGGCCGGCAAGTACGTCGTCCGGATGCCGCGGACGGCCAAGGTGAGCGCGTCGTCCGTGCGCGTCGCCGGCGTCGACGCGACCCTCAAGGCGAGCCGCGCCACCCAGGCCGAGCTCACCTCGATCCGTGGCGCGATCTCGGGCCGGCAGTGGAAGTCCGACGCGAAGAAGTACAGCTACGGCTTCCAGTACGACGCTCAGCGCGACGCGGTCACCGTCAGCACGACCGCACCGGCGGCCACGATGGCGCCGCTGCTGGCGAAGTACTCCGGCCTGGTAGAGGCGACGTACGGCGATGCCAGCCGGGACAGCCGCCAGAGTGATCCGGCACCGCATCGTGGCGGCGCCTCGATCACGAACGGCAGCAGCGTCTGCACCAGTGGATTCACCATCACCTCCACCGCGCGGTACATGGTGACCGCCGGCCACTGCTTCGGCATGGGCCAAGGGGTCACCTCGACCGGCGGCGGGCAGTGGTGGGGCAGCGTCCGCAACCGGCCGAGCTTCCCGTACTACGATTTCGAGGCCATCGGTGGAAACTCCTACGGCTCCGTGATCTACACCGGCAACGCGACCGGGTACACCAGACTGGTCAGCGGCGCTGCCGACCCGGCCGTAGGTGCTGCCTACTGCCGGAGCGGTCAGACGACGTACGAGAAGTGCTCGCAGGTGGTCACCAGCCTGTACGGCGAGTTCTGCGACGAGTCGGGTTGCACGCCGAACCTGATCTCGTACGAGGGGCCGGACGGTATCGCGGGTGATTCCGGTGGGCCGCTTTACCAGTACAAGGGCGGCACCGTCCAGATCAAGGGCTTGCACATCGCCCACGCGGGCTCCACGCAGTACGCCCACCGGTGGAGCACCATCAGGGCCGTCTTCAAGGCCTCGATCGCGATCAGGTGATCAGTTCAGCGCGACCGACCAGGGTCCGCCCTGGGCCTCGATCTCCTGGCCGCCGTCGGTCGGGCTGAACCGCTGGGTGGCGTAGACCTCGTAACCACCTGGCTCGAGCCGCTGCTTGGTCTGCGCCGCTGCCTCACCGCAGCGGCGCAGGCTGACAGTGGACTCGATGGACTTCGTCTCCCCAGGCGCCAGCACCACCGGTACTCCGCTGTCGCGGACCGCGGCCGGCGTCGCTACGACCCGCCCCTGCTGCACCACGGTGATGTCGGCGGTGGTGCCGGTCATCAGGGTGACCGGCGCTCCGGTCGTGTTCGTGACGTCCACCTTGATCTTGCCGAAGTCCGGGTTGGTGGCGCTCGGAACGAGCGTCCCGGTGGCTGCGAGCTTGAGCGGCTGATCCGCCCGGGGCGACCCACTCACAGCTCCGTCGCACTCGCCGATCGCGACGCCGTTCGCGGCGAGGCCGGAAGCAACAGGGGCTTCGTCGCTGCCGAGGTTCGGAACGATCGCGACGGCGGCCGCCGCGATCACAGCGGCGGTGCCGAGACCGGCCGCGGCGACGATGATCCGCTGCCGACGGCGCCGGCTGCGAATGCGCGGTACCAGGTGCTGCTCGTCCAGGTCGACGGTGTCGCGGCCTTCGGCTGCGACCGTGCCGAGAAGGTCCTTGAGGTCCTTCGATGTCATTGCACACTCTCCTCTGTCACGCCGAGCTGCGCGGCCAACCTGGTTCTCGCATCGGCAAGATGGCGTTTCACCGTGCCCTCGGCGCACCCGAGCTGGTCCGCGATCTCGAGGACGGACAGGTCCTCGTAGTACCGCAGCACGACGCAGGCGCGCTGTTTGGGTGACAGGTCGGACAGTGCCTGCCGGACCGCGTTCGCGGTGACGACGTGGTCGTCGTCGCCGTGCACGTCGGGTTCCACCAGCAGGTGGCGGGTGTCGTTCCACAACTTGGCGCGCCGCCGGTCGTCGACGTACAGATTGAGAATCACGCGTCGCACGTAGCCGTCGAGCTGCTGGACGTCGGCCCCCAGCCGCAACCGGCCGAACACCCGTAGCAGCGCCTCCTGAACCAGGTCGCCGGCCGCGGCCGTGTCCCCGGTCAGCAGGTAGGCGTAGCTCCGAAGCGCTCCGCCGCGTACCGCCACCAGCTCGTTGAACGTGCTTTCCCAGTCAGCCACCGGCACCGTCCCTCGGTTTTCCCTGTCAGCAAGCTAGACGAACAGCTCGCTCGATGCGTTGGGGGCACGGCCGCGGAGTTTTCAGCGGACTTTCAGGGCGGGGAGGTTGAGTCGGTGGGGCGGCGAGCGCGATAGTCGGATGACCGCGCTCGTCGCCCCACCTAGGTGTCCGGGCCCCCATCAGTCCTCGGCTGCTGCCGCGAGCTGCTCGCCCATCCACCAGTGAGGTGCTACTGGCGGGCAGCACCTCACCGACCGGTGGGAGAGGACGAAAAGTCCTCTCCAAAGGTCTGGCGTGGTGCGGACGCCGTTACGGACCGTACTCAGTCCAGGACGGAAAGTCCATGGATCGCGGAGGTCATCTCACCGTACTGACGGGTCGCTGTATCAGCAGCTAATCGTGTCGGCATGAGTGGTCCCTGCCGTCCGGTAGTCGTTCACCCGCGCGGTCGCCGCTGCCGGCGTCAGCACCTCGTCCTTGGCGTAGTACACCCAGTCCGCGGACTGGGCCCAGACGCTGGTGCCACCGGGGTGACCGCTCAGGTCGATGAACCACTGGTTGTAGTTGAGCGTCATCGGCCGCCGGGGGTAGACGTCGTGCCCTTGGTCGTCGACAGTGTGATCGCCGACCAGTTCGCCGTCGATGTAGTACTTCACGTGCCCTTCGGCGACGGTGGTCACCAACGTGTGCCAGCCGTCGAAGCTGCGACGCATCGCATCGGTCTTGCGCCAGCCGTCGAACGGCTCGACCTGGTAGGTGTTCCAACTGGTGACGAAGTTGGTCGGCCCGGTCTCACCCCAGCCACCGTTCGGCAGGTACTCCGAGAAGTCGAGCTCGCTGTACGTCGGATCCCAGTCCCCGTCGAGCGGCGAGATCGCGTAGAAGGTCTGGTTGACCAAGTTGCCGTCGCCCCCGCTTACCGGGGTGTCGCTGAACTTGAATCGGGTGGCGTAGGTACCGGCGAAGAAGCGCTCGCGGTTCTGCTGCACCTGCGCGTGCGTGGTCCCGCCGGCCGTACCGTCCGTGGACGCCCGCAACTGGAGAGACTTCTGCCCGTCGACGACCGGGAAGCTGATGTTGCTCGCGGCCCAGGTGGCACCGCCGACGCCGGGACCACCCGGGGAGGTCCGGACACTCCAGTCGTGGCCGGTGAAGTTCGGGTCGGTTCGGGAGCTGTAGTCGAAGTCGTCGAAGAGCGCGCCGCAGGCGGCTGCCTTCGATGGCCCGGCCGGGGCAGGACGTGCGGCCGCCGGGCCGGCGGCGGTCACGGCGAGAGTGGCAGCCAACAGGGCGATCGGGAGCTTGCGTGAACGAACCATGGTGAAACACCTTTCGGGGGCGGAGAGGGCGCAACCACTGGGTCACTCACAGCAAAATGGTCTATCCAAGTGGTCAAGTCAATGCCCAACTACACCGTGGTATCGCTCTCATTGGATCAACCATTGGTAAATCTGGCATCGCAGACTGGTTGCTAGAGTGTCGTCATGCGACGGACCGAGGCGCGGGACCGCCTGCTCGAACTCATCGAGATTCGCAGGCCGGGCGAGGCACTGCCCTCGGAGCGCAGCCTGAGCGAGTCCCTCGGTGTCTCCAGGCCCACGCTGCGAGCGGCTCTCGACGATCTGGCCCGCGACGGCCTGGTGGTGCGCGAGCACGGGCGCGGCACGTTCACCAGTGCACGGAAGATCCACCAGGAGCTCGAACCCACCGCGAGTGGGGATTTCCAGGTGCCACCGGCCGAGGGGACTCCTTGGCAGAGCAAGCTGATCAGCTTCGACCTCGAGCAGGCGGGCGCCAGACTCGGCCAGCGGCTGGAGATCTCCCCGGGCGATCAGCTCGTCTCGGTGGTCCGGCTGCGCCTGGTCGACGGCTTGCCGATGTGCATCGAGCGGATCCGGATCCCGGCCGCTTTCGTGCCGGGGATCACCGGGCGCGACTTCGAGGTGGGATCCCTGTACGACCTGCTCCGGTCGAGGTACAAGGTCGCGGCGCGGGAGGCGGTACAGACGACCGAGCCGACTGTGACGGATGCGCAGGAGGCCGCGTGGCTCGGCGTACCGCTGCACTCGCCGGCGTTGTTGTTCGAGCGCACCACCCGGAACGCGGACCGCGCCGTGATCGAGTACACCCGCTCCATCTATCGAGGAGACCGCTACCGGATCACGACGCGGTTGACGTTCCCTGACTAGCCGTTCCCTGACTAGCCCTTCACCGCGCCGGCGGCGACGCCGGTGGTGACGCGGCCCTGCAGCACCAGGAAGATCAGCAGCACCGGCAGCATGAACAGCGTGGCGGCGGCCATCGTGGCGCCCCAGTCCGTGCCGAAGGTGTTGCTGAACGAGGAGAGCCAGACCGGCAGCGTGCGCTGGTCCTGGTTCTTGATGATCAGCAGGTTGGCGAAGGCGAACTCGTTCCACGCGGTGATGAAGCCGAACAGCGACGTTGACAGCAAGCCGGGCGCGAGCAGCGGGAAGACGATCCGCCGGAACGCCTGGAACTGGTTGCAGCCGTCTACCTGAGCCGCTTCCTCGAGCTCGACCGGGATGCCCTTGAGGAAGCCGCGCAGCGTCACGATCGTGAACGGCAGCGTCATCATGAAGTAGATCAGCGTCAGGATCGGCAGCTTGTCCAGCATGTCCGTGTCGCGGGCGATCACGTACATCGGGATCAGCAGCGCTTCCCACGGCGTCATCTGGGCGATGAACACCATCAGGATGAACGCCTGCCGGCCCTTCCACTTCATCCGGCCGACGGCGTACGCCGCCAGGCAGGCGACCACCAGCGACAGCAGTACGGCGCTGATCGCGACGAACGCGCTGTTGCGCCAGAAGGTCCAGAAGCCGTCCGCGTGCACCGCCGTCCCGAAGTGGGTGAACGTGACGTGCGTCGGGAAGAACGACGGCGTCTCGGCCTGGATGTTCTTGGTCGGCTTGAACGCGGTCAGCACCATCCAGTAGACGGGGAAGACCGAGAGGGCGAAGACGCCGAGGGCCAGGACGTTCAGCGTGATCTTGCGACTGAGGCGGGTTCTCACAGTTCGCCCTCCTCCTTGAACATCTGCCGGAAGTAGGCCAGCAGCACCACGGCCAGGATCAGCACCGTGACCATCGAGATCGCCGCGCCCAGGTCGTACCGGTTCAGCACGGTGGCGATCTGGTACGCGTACACGGGCAGGGTCAAGGTGGCGTCACCCGGGCCGCCCTGGCTGATCGCCCAGATCTGGACGAAGCTCTTGAACACCCAGATCACCTCCAGGCACAGGATCAGCCCGAACATCGGCCGCAGGATCGGGAAGGTGATCAGTACGAAGGTCTTCACCGAGCCGGCGCCGTCGATCTGGGCCGACTCGTGCAGTTCCTTGGGCACCGTCGTCATCGCGGCGTACAGGGTCAGGGCCGCGAACGGCACCGACTGCCAGACGATCAGCATCACGATGATCGCGAACGTCGAGTTGCCGTCCGCGAACCACGCCTTGCCGTCGAACTGATCAAACCCGATCGCGACCAGCACCCAGTTGACGACGCCCAACTGGGACTGGAACAGCCACTGGAACACCGTTGTCGCGGCGATCACCGGGATCGCCCAGGCGACCACCAGGCCGCCCATCACGGCGAACCGCATCCACTTGCCCAGGGCACCGATCAGCAGCGCGACCAGCGTCGCGAGCACCATGATCAGCCCCACGTTGATCGCGGTGAACACGAAGGTCCGGGCGACCACGCCCCAGAACTTCTGGTCGGACAGGATCTGCCGGTAGTTGTCGATCCCGACGAACTCGGCCCCACCGCGGATGAGCTGCGCGATGCCGAACTTCTGGAACGAGATCAGCAGGTTGCGGACCAGCGGATATGCCAGCAGGTACGCCGTACCGATGACGGTCGGCGCGACCAGGAGGTAGGGGAGGACACGCGCCCACAGGGGTCGCCCCCGCCGGACCGAGCCCGGCGAACCGGGCTCGGTGGCGGGGGCTGCTGTGGTCGTTTCAGCTTGAGCCACAGCCATAGTTCTACTTGGTGTTCAGGGCCTGGGTGATGATCTCGTCGGCGGCCTTGGCCGCGGCGGCCGGGTCACCGCCGGTCAGCACCTTGGTCTGGTACTCCTTGATCGGGTTCTTCGCCTCGACCGCGGCCCAGTTCGGGGAGTTCGGGGTGGCCTTCCCGTTGGCCGCACCGGCCGCCATCGCCGCCACGCCCTCGTCCGCGCCGACCGACGCGGCCAGGCTGGTCCGGTTCGGCACGTACTTCATCGTCTTGGCCAGGTCGGTCTGCCACTGCTCACCGGCCAGCTCCTTGATGAAGGTGTACGCCGCGTCCTGGTTGGCCGAGGCCTCCGGGATGATCAGGTCCGAGCCACCGGTGAAGACGGCACCCGGCTTGTCGGCGGTCTTGCCCGGGATCGGGAAGTAGCCGATCTTGTCCTTCAGCGCCGGGTTCGCCGCCGCGATCAGCTCGGCCGCACCCGGCACCGCGATCATCTGCGCGATCTTGCCCTGGGCGAACACGTCGGTCTGGGTCGGCTTCGCCTCGTCGGAGTCCTTCGGGCCCTTGCCGAGCGCCTGGATCTGCTTGTAGAAGTCCATCCCCTTCAGCGCCTCGGGGGTAGCCAGCCCGCCCTTCCAGGAGTCGCCTTCCTTGACCGCGAGGTCGCCGCCCTCGTCCCAGATGAAGCCGGACAGCACGTAGAAGTTCTGGCCGGGCAGGTAGATGCCCTGGTTGCCGCCGGTGTTCACCTTGGCGGTCGCGGCCAGCCACTCCTCCCGCGTCTTCGGCGGGGCGGTGATACCGGCGGCGGTGAACAGGTCCTTGCGGTAGAGCACGACCCGGTTGGCCGCGTAGTACGGGATGCCGTACTGCTTGCCCTCGTAGTTGCCCGGACCCGCCAGACCCTCGATCCAGTCGTCGCCCTTGAGGTCGGCCTTCTTGTCGGTCAGGTCCTTCACGCCGCCGGAGGCGGAGTACTGCGCGACCTGGGTGTTGCCCACCTCGATCACATCCGGGGCGTCCTTGCTGGCCAGCGCGCCGATGATCTTCGGGCCGATCCCGTTCCATTCCTGGATCTGGACATTGGCCTTGATGTCGGTGTGCTTGGCGGCGAAATCGTCGGTGAAGCGCTTGAGGAAGTCGTCCGAGACGCTTCCCTTCATCAGCCACACGTCGATGGTCGTCGGGCCTGCGGCGGCGTCATCGTCACCACCCGAGGAACCACACGCGGCTAGCGCGGTGAGAGAGAGGGCCGCGGTGGCGGCGACGGCAAGGGAACGGAACTTCATCGGATCACCTCTGGCGAAATAGCCGGACCGGCTCCGGCTGACTGGTATGAACCTGTCGTTCAGTGGCGCACAGAATTGCCCAGTTTCCGCTGACCAGTCAATAGTTCAGTAGGATCCGTTACTAAATGGTGAGAGCGCGGCCAGGCCGGAAATCTTCCGGAAACGTGGGATCCTCTAGCATCTAGCGCACCGAACGTTGCGGATAGCGCAACATACCAGTTCAGGCGGTGGTAAGTCGTTCACCGGACCAGTCCGCCTGCGGACAAGCGGTTGCTGGGCTGTTGGTCAGGCGGCGGCCAGTGCCGGAGTGTCCAGGCGCTGGGCCCGGCGGAGACCGACGAGCAGCAGACCGATGGAGATCACGCCGACGATCGCGTAGGTGAGCCGGCCACCGACCCCGTCCCAGGTGGTGTGCAGGGCGACAGCCAGCGCGTACATGCCGAGGAAGCCGAGGAAGTGCTTGCCACTGGGCGCGACCGCGTAGCGCCACAGGCCCCAACAGCTCAGCCCGGTCCAGGCGGCGTGACCGGCCGGGGACAGCAGACCGCGGATGAAAAGGGTCTGCTCGGCCGCGCCGACGTTCCCACCGGACTCGAGCAGGGCGACGAACGCGTAGCCCATCGTCTCGAGGACGGCGAATCCCGTCCCGACCGCGACCCCGATCACGATGCCGCCCGCGATCGAGCGGTACCGGTGCCGGAAGAACAGCACCAGCACGACCGGGACCACCAGCTTGGCGGCTTCCTCGATCAATCCGACCCCGACCATCGGCAGGGCGCCCAGCCGCCGCATCGCGTCGTACTCGAGCAGACCGGCCACCACCACGCCGACCACGCCGCCGAAGACCAGCGAGCCGCCGAGCGTCGGGCCGTCGATCAGCCAGGCGCCCGACCGGCCGGCCGCGAAGGTGACGAAGGTCAGCGGGACCACCAGGGCCCCCAACAGGATCAGGGTCGGGAAGAGGTTGGGGTTGCCGGTGTCGGTGAGGACCGCGAGCACGGCCAGATAGAGCCCGGCGCCGATCACGAACATCCCGATCCAGGCCCATCTGCGGACAAGCTGTGCCGTCATAGCTCGATCCTGCACCCTGTCCGCCGCGCCCGCAGCTGAATCGGCGAGCGTGTCCGCCACCACTCCTGGACCCGGGTAGCGCGTGGCGTGGTTGGGACATGTCGCATGTCAGGCAGAGCCAGACAGGGCGCGGGAGCGAGGTGCACCTGCAGACTCGGTCGGAAGAGGTGCCCGGCCCCCTGCCTCTCGAAGGAGACCGCCCATGACTTCCCCGCTCAAACGTGCCGCGATCCTTGCGGTTGTCCTAGCCCTTGGCGGTACTGCGGCCATCCCCGCGACCGCCGCTCCCCGTGGAACTAGCGGCGCGCCGACGTCCGCAGTACAGGCCACGTCCGCCAAGGTCACCCTGATCACTGGTGATGTGGTCGAGGTGACCGACGCCGGCGCCGGGAAGAAGGCAGCCACTGTGCAGCCTGGTCCCGGACGTGAACGGGTCACGTTCCACACGGTCGAAGTGGACGGCGGACTGCGGATCCTGCCGAGTGACGCCGTCCCCTACATCTCGTCCGGCGTGCTCGACGCGAACCTGTTCGACGTGGACGAGTTGATCGCCGACGGCTTCGGTGACGCCGCCTCCGCCAGCCTGCCGCTGATCGTCCGCTACAACGGCGGCGCCCGCATCCAGTCCCTCGCCGGTACTACGACTACGCGGCCGCTGGAATCCATCGGCGGAGCTGCTGTCACTGCTTCCAAGGCGGAGTTGCCCGGATTGTGGGAGGCGCTCAAGCCGGCCCAGGTCGCCCGGACGCTGGACCAGGGCGTCGCCAAGATCTGGCTCGACGGCAAGGTCCGACCGGTGCTCGACAAGAGTGTCCCGCAGATCGGGGCTCCGGCCGCGTGGCAGGCCGGGTACGAAGGCGCGGGCGTGGAGGTCGCAGTACTGGACACCGGTGTCGACGCGGGGCATCCGGACCTCGCCGGCAAGGTGCAGCAGGCACAGGACTTCTCCGACAGCACCACCGGACCGGTGGACCACTTCGGCCACGGCACGCACGTCGCGGCCACGATCGCCGGCACCGGCGCCGGCGCGGGAGGCACCCGCAAGGGAGTCGCTCCCCAGGCGGATCTGCTGATCGGCAAGGTGCTCAACGACGACGGGATCGGCTACGACTCCTGGATCATCGCCGGGATGGAGTGGGCCGCCGCCGAAGGCGCGAAGGTCGTGAACATGAGTCTCGGCGGAGGCGCCACCGACGGCACCGACCCGCTCAGCCAAGCGGTCAACGGGATCACCGCCGAGACCGGCACGCTGTTCGTTGTCTCGGCCGGCAATGAGGGTCAGGACGAGAGCGTGGGCACGCCCGGCGCGGCAGCATCCGCACTGACCGTCGGAGCTGTCGATCGCAACGACGCGCTCGCTGAGTTCTCCAGCCGCGGCCCTCGCGTCGGCGACGGCGGGTTGAAGCCGGAGATCACCGCCCCCGGCGTCGACATCGTCGCCGCCCGCGCCTCCGGTACTGCGATGGGCCAGCCAGTGGACAACCTCTACACGGCAGCGTCAGGTACCTCGATGGCGGCTCCGCATGTGAGTGGCGCTGCCGTTCTGTTGGCGCAAGCGCACCCGGACTGGAAGGCCGACCGGTTGAAGAACGCGCTGGTCAGTACGGCGAAGACCAACGCCGACCTGAGCGTCTACGCCCAAGGCTCCGGCCGGGTGGATGTGGCCCGGGCCGTCTCCCAGAAGGTTTACGCCACCGGGGTCGCCGACTTCGGTCTGATCACCAGCGGCGAGTCGTCCACCAGGACCATCACCTACAAGAACGACACGTCCGCGGCTGTCACGTTGACTCTTGCGGTGGATGTGGACAACCTCGATACGCACAAGCCCGAGACGGATGCGCTCAGCCTGCCCGGCAGTGTCACCGTGCCGGCCGGCGGCAGCGTCGACGTACCGGTCGGGCTGGACCCGGCGAAGCTCGACCGCGGTCTGCACAGCGGCTGGATCGTTGCCACCGGCACCAACGGGGTCGTCACCCATACCGCCGTCGGCGGGTTGCGGCAGGGGCCCAAGCACACTGTCACGCTGCGGGCGGTCGACCTCGCGGGCCAACCGACCGGCGTACCTGTCGTCTCCCTCTACGGCGACAGTGCCCGGTCCGACCTGCTCACCTGGATCCCGTCCGGCGGGACCATCAGCGCCGAGGTCGAGGAGGGCACCTACCTGCTGCACTCGATCGTCGAGAGCACGGATCCGCAGGACGAGAAGGTCAGCCTCTTCACCGACCCGAACATCGTCGTGGATCAGGACCGCGAATTCGTCATCGACGCCCGTAAGGCAGTCCCGATCACGATCGAGACGCCCAAGCCGTCCGAACAGCAGACGGTGCTGAGCTACTACGTGCACCGCGAGTACGGCAACGGCCGCAAGATCAGCCACGGCGTGATGCACTTCAGCACGGTCCAGCAAGTACGGGTCACGCCGACCAAGCCGGTACGCGAAGGCAGTTTCGAGTTCTCGTCGCGCTGGCAGTTGGTTGCGCCCCTGGTACAGGCCTCGGTCGCCGGAGTCCCCGGGCCGCTGGAGATCAACCTGCTGCACCAGTCGCCCTCCTTCGAGGGCAAGAAGCGATTCACCCTCGTCGCCGCCGGTCCCGACCTGCGCGGAGTCAAGGGCAACATCGCCGTACTGGACTCCAGCGAGGACGGCTGGGGCAACGGCAGTGAGCAGGACCAGATCGCGGCGGCAGCGAACGCCGGCGCCGCCGGGGTCATCCTGGTCCGCCCGCCGGACTGGTCCGCGTGGACCGTCTGGCGCCCGACCGGGGAGCGCGAACCGATCCCCGCGATGGTCACCACCACCAAGGACGGCCAGAAGCTGCTCAACCGAGCCAAGGCCGGCCGGGCCACCATCGATCTGACCCTGACCACCACGAGCCCCTACCTGTACGACGTGCTGCAGGTCTCGGCCGGCCAGATCCCGGCCAAGATCACCTACAAGGTCACCCCGCAGAACAGCGCACGGGTGGCGACGAGCTACTTCGACAACGGTGGTTTCGACTGGGCCAAGGAGCAGCGGTTCGGCTGGCGGCCGTGGCAGGAGTACGCCTGGAACGACTCGCAGCGGATGATCGAGACGCCCCAGGTCCGCGAGGAGTGGGTGACCTCGGGTGACTCGCTCTGGCAGCACCGGGTGCACCACCTCTATACCTGGGACGAGATGAACCCGCTGGGCGGTGGCATGACCGCTGTGCCGCGCACGTACCGGACTGGGTCGTCTACGGAGAGCTGGTTCGAGCCGGTAGTCCGGCCGGCGGCTGCGCCGGGGTTGGTGTCCACCCGGACCGGGGACAGGTTGTCGCTGCGGGTGCCGACGTTCGTCGATGCGGCCGGGCACTACACGCTCGGGGAGACCACCTCTACTTCCGCAGTACTGCGACGTGGTGGTGCTGTGGTTGCGGAACTACCTGACGCCTGGCACGACGTAATCACGAGCGGCGGCGACGCGCAGTACCAGCTGGAGCTTGCTACCTCACGGGTCGACCAGGAGGGCGAGTGGAACTGGGGGACCAGTACTCGCACTGTGTGGGACTTCCGCTCCAAGAAGGTTGCCGAGGACAAGGCTGTGGCGTTGCCGCTGCTGCAGGTGGACTACGACGTACCGGTTGATCTCTACGGGAAGGTGGCGGCTCGACCTCACCTGATCGGGTTCAACGTGCGTCAGCAAGCTGGGGCGCCTGCGGCTCGGTCTACCTCGCTGCAGGCGGAGGTGTCCTTCGATGAGGGGAAGAGTTGGCGGCGGATCGTTGCTGTCGGCGCTCTCGGGCACTACGTGGCTGTGGTTCCTGCAGGCAAGGGGACTGTGTCGCTGCGGGTGGTTGCCGGGGACAACGCCGGTAACAAGGTCAGCCAGACCGTGATCCGGGCCTACGGGCTCAAGTAGGTTCTGCGGGCCCGGGCAGGGGGCAGCCTGCCCGGGCCCTTCAGAGCCAGCCGCGGCGAGCGGCTTGGAAGGCGAGGCCGGTACGAGTGTCGACGCCGGCCAGCGCCATCATCCGGTCGAGCCGGCGTTGGACTGTGCGGCGACTGATGCCGAGCTGCGAGGCGATGGACTTGTCAGGCACGCCGGCGACCAGCAGCGACAGCAGGAAGCGCTCGGAGTCGTCCAGACCCTCCAGATCCGCTGGGGTATCGCCCTGCACCCGTACCGGAGTCGCCTCTTCCCAGTGGCTCTCGAACAGCGCGAGCAGAGCATCCAGCAGTTGGCCGCGGCCGATCACTGCGGCCGTGGGTTCGCCAAGGCCGAGTTCGTTGTCGCGGACCAGCGGGCAGACGGCGGTGGACCTGTCCACGATCGCAAGCCGTACCGGCAGCAACGGAAGCGCCCGGGCCTCCTCGCCCCAGCTAATGCCTTCCGCGATGGTGTCGAGCTCACCGGGCGTCTCCAGCAGGGCCCGCTCATAGATGGCCCGATACCGTACGCCGCGGCTGAGTGCTCCGTGTTCCTCGGTGTTCTCGGCACCCTGCATCGCCAGCGGGTTGGCCCGGCAGAACCAGAGGATCTCTTCCTTGGCGGACTCCTGCAGATCGCGAAGCCGGTCCCGCAGCGCGGTAGCGCCGACGATCACCTCGACCAGGTGATGGGCGTCCCGCCGGTTCGCACTGGCACGGAACTCCTCGCTCAGGGAGGCGACGGTCTTGCGGGCTGATTCGAGGGACTCCTGCCGCCGGAGCAGCGTCGTACCGAGGGCGACGTCGGGTGGCAGCGGCCGGAACACCGGGTCGTCGCCGGGCTGGACCGCGACCAGCCCCATGGCCTGCAGGCGCTGTAGGACCTCGTCCGCCTCCTGCTGTGGCAACTCCGCGACCTCAGCCAACTCGGCGGATCGTGCGACCGACAGTCCGACCAGCAACCGGTAGGCCCGCTCCTCACGCGCATCCAGCAGCCCGTCGTGCATCGCCCCCACCTCCTCGAACCCCCCACCTAATCAGCCGTTTCCCTGCGGGGCGAGCATTTTTGTCCAGCATTCGGCACAGCTGGGTCAATCGCTTGCTTCGCCACCCTGACCCGGCCGGGTCGAGCCGCCCTCGCGTTCCTGGCACAGCTGGGCCAATCCAACCTCTTCACACCTGGCACCGCCGTGCCATCACGAACCTGTCGCCACCCCGTCACTCCAGGCAACACCCGCCCGCCCCTGCACGCCATCGAGAGAGACCGTCATGACCTGGACCGACTACGCCGGCCTCGCCGGCCTGGCAGCCGCCGCCCTTCTCGCCATCTGGCTCTTCCTGGGTGCCGGCAACACCACCACCCCGCACCGCAACAACAACCCGCGCCACTCCACGCCGGCAACCCCGCAACCCCCTCGTCACCGAGCCTCCCGCCGCGCCAGGCAGTGACCCACTCACCGCCCGTGGTTCTTGCCGTTCTGAGGGTGAGCGGGACGGGTTAAGGTGGGAGCGCTCTCATGCCTGTTGGAGGGGTCCATGCCTGAGGTTCGCCAGTACCGGAAGACCGATCGGGACGCGGTCGGCGACATCTGCGTCCGCACCGCCGACAACGGCGGCGACTCCCGGTCGATCTATCCAGACCTGGAGTTGATGCCGAGCATCTTCGCCTACCCGTACGTCGACCTCGAACCGGAACTCGCCTTCGTCCTCGACGACGGCGGCCAGGCCGTCGGCTACGTACTGGCCTGCGCCGACACACCTTCGTTCGTACGCCGCTTCCGCACCGAGTGGATCCCGAGCCTGGCCGACCGCTACCCGGCGCCGACCACTCCACCGACCACCCCGACCGAGCAGATGATCGCCCTGCTGCACAACCCGGAACGCCTGGTCATCCCCGAGGTCGCGGCCTACCCCGCGCACCTCCACATCGACCTACTCCCGCCCTACCAGCGCTCCGGCCACGGCCGCGCCCTGATGAGCCGCCTCCTCACCACCCTCGCCTCCCAAGGCATCCCGGCGATCCACCTCTGCATGCTCACCACCAACACCAAAGCCCGCGCCTTCTACGACCGCCTGTCCTTCCACCACATCCCAGTCCCCGACGTAGACGTCGTGACCTACCTCGGCCGCAGTACTACGAACGGTTCGTAGTACTAGGGAGTGGTGTGGTTGGTGGAGCGGGGGTCGGTTACGGCGCGGGCTCGGTAGATCTCGCCTTTGAGGGCTGTGGTGCGCCAGGGGCGGGCGACTGTGAGGGCGGGCTGGAAGTCGGAGGCGTCGCGGTCGAGGTCGACGATGGTGAGCTCTGACTCGGCTTGGGCGGCGTAGGTGCCGAGTGGGGTGATCAGGCCGGACGGCATCAGGTCGGCGGTCTGGGCGGGGAGTGACATCGAGATCCAGTACGCGTTGATCGCGGCGTACGCGCGAGCCTTGAGCTCGAAGATCGAGTCGACCGGATAGGCGGACAGCAGCAGGCACTCGACGCCAAGGCGTTCGTACTCCGTGAACAGGTGCGGGAAGTTGATCTCGACGCAGATCACGCAGCCGAACCGGTAGCCGTCGACGTCGAAGACGACGGGTTCGAAGCCGGGGCTGTAGAAGTGGGTGATCTCGGTGTGCGAGCAGAAGCGTTTGTCGTAGCGGTCGACGATCTGGCCCTGGTCGGAGATCACATACAAGCTGTTGTGCGGACGGTTCGGCGGGGTCAGGGGATGCGCGGACCCGAGCACGACCCACAGCTCGAGCTCCGCGGCCAACGCCATGATCTGCTCGAGTTCATCGCGTACCGCGGCCCAGTCGACCTGGGACCAGTCGGCGATCTGCTCCTTGGCATACCCCGACAACATGCCCTCGGGGAACTGGATCAGCCGCGCCTTCCCGGCCGCCGCCTTCTTCATCAGCGAACGGACCTTGGGCCCGTTCACCCGCGCATCATCACTGATAGCCGGCTGAGCAATACCGATCCGAATCCCCGTCATCGCCCCACCGTCTCAGGCTCCACAGACAGAACAACGACCGACCACACCCAAGGTCAGCGGCACAGGTCGGCTACTGGGCGTTCCAAAGTGCCTGTCCATCCCAGCCAACCGGGAAGCCCATGCTGTTCGTCGGTGACATTCCGGTCTCGGCAGGAAACTTGCGCACATGCGTCATCAGTGTGCGCGGCCAACTGTTGCCTGGGTCGATCTGCCGCAGCAGGTAGGCGGAAACCGCGAGGCTGGAGTACACCTTGTCGATGGGCACCTGGTTGGCCAGATGCAGCAGATCGGATCCAACCTGATGCTGGTTGAACTTTCGTATCTTGTAAGTCATCGACCGGTTCCAGAGTCGAGCGTGGTGTGCTGCCACGTTCCGCAGGTAGTTCACCGCCTCGAGCCAACCGCCGAGGAGAGGACCACCCTTGACGCCCAACTCCCGGGCAATCAAAGTCTGATCTTCTTGCCGCATCAGGTTGAAAAGGCGGACCAGTGCGCCGAACGTGAGAACTTCGACCGCGATCCAGACAGGCAGTTCCTCGTACTTGTGGAGGTTGTGGCGGAGGAAGTCCTCCTGGCCCGACTCTCGGATGGATCGCTCGTAGCCACTCAGCCAGACCTGATGGCGAGTGTCACTGGTCCGACGATCACGCCGCCGGGGCTGAACACAGACGCTTTCATTCAACGACGCGATGTTGAGATGGCCGAACTTGTCCCGGGCTCCCAGCACGTAGGAGATCTTGGTCCTCAAGCCGATTTCAACCGTCTCGACGGCGTCGAGCACGAGCAGGCGAAGTTTCCGATCGAACCGCCACAGACTTTCTACACCGCTGAATTCGGTGCCTGGTGTGATCGTCTCTGAGCGATAGTGAGTCGGGCTGGCCAGAGTCCGCTGGTCTCGGGGAAGCATTTCACGGAAGGGATAGACATAGGCAGACAGCCTGTAGTAGCCGACCGTCCTCAGGAGGCGCAGCGCTGCTTCCTCGTCGGAGACTTCAAGCCCGCGACCCTGGAGGAGCTTCAACTGTTCCTCGTAGGTGCGGTGAGGCTTGATGTAGGTGCCGGCCATCAAGCACTCCTCGGGGAAAAGAAAACCGGCCCTTGCAGTCGTGGTGACTAGCAGCGGGACCGGTGTTGATGGGACAACGATAGCGCAGAGTGTCGGCAGGGGGAGACCCTGTGTGCACAACCGAGCCCGGCTGATCTGTGCAGTCCCACCCGGGCAGACCCCAGCAAAAGCAAAAGTCCCGGTCGCTTGGACCGGGACTGCTTGAGACGCTGTGCGCGAGGGGGGAGTTGAACCCCCACGCCCTTTCGGGCACACGGACCTGAACCGTGCGCGTCTGCCTATTCCGCCACCCGCGCGCTGGCTGGTTCTGAGGCTCCTGGGAGGCTCATCTGCAACCGAGGAAGAAGATTAGCATGCCGATCGGGAGACTCTCACATTGCGGGTTCGGCCGAACCTCCCGATACGATCGATCGTCGTACCAGTGTGCCCACCGCACACCGGTGGGCGTGGCGTACGGCGCGCCGTCTGCCGGCGCCGTACGGCAAGCACGATCGTTGGGTCCAGCCGACGACCGACCGTGGAGGAGGACGCGTGCGACCGCTGCAGCGCTTCGAACGACGCCTCGAGGGCATCGTGAGCGGGGTCTTCGCGCGCGCGTTCAAAGGTGACGTGGAGCCGATCGAGCTGGCCGCCGCCCTCAAGCGTGAGATCGACAACACCGCGCGGATCCTGTCCAGGGACCGCCGGCTGGTGCCGAACCACTTCACCATCGAGCTCGGCCCGGACGACTTCGAGCGACTGAACGCCTACGGGCGGACGCTGAACCACGAGCTCGCCAATGAACTGCGCGACCACGCCGACATCCAGCGCTACACCTTCTCCGGACCGATCGAGATCGAGTTGACCCAGCAGGACGATCTGCCGACCGGCAAGTTCCGCGTCGTCAGCGCCACGGTCGCTACGCCCCAGCGCCCCAAGCCCCAGCCCGCCCAGCCCTACATCCCCGACGAAGGCCAGACCGTGCTGCAGAGCGCGCCCGTGCCACCGCCGCCCGCACCCGCGCCGGTACGCCGCGGCCACCCGCAGGTGATGCTCGAGGTCAACGGCCGCCGCCGCCCGATCAACCCACCCGGAGTGGTGCTCGGCCGCGGCACCGACGCTGATATCCAGATCAACGATCCCGGCGTCTCGCGGCGGCATGCGGAGATCCGGTTGATGCCGGAGGGACCCGGTGGTGTCAGGGTGGTGCTGGTCGACCTAGGCTCCACCAACGGCACCCTGGTGAACGGACGCCGGGCGGCCGAGGCCGAACTGACCGACGGATCGACCGTGAGGATCGGGAACACCACCATGACGCTGCGCCTAGCGGACGAGCCGATCGCCCAGCCGCCGAGCAGCGGGTGGTGACTGGCCTTCCATGTCGGAACTGACACTGACCCTGATCAAACTGGGGTTCCTGGCCCTGTTGTGGATGTTCGTCCTGGCGGTCCTCTCCGTGATCAGGTCGGACCTGTTCGGCGCCAAGGTGGACAGCCGCGCGGTCGCCGCGCCCGTAGCGCAGAACAACGGCCGCACCCCGAAGCCGGTCAAGCCCACCAAGAAGCGGAAGGGCCAGCCGGGTTCGGTGACGATCGCCGACGGGCCGCAGGCCGGCGTGGGCGCGACCCTGGGCGACGAGCCGGTGGTGATCGGCCGTGGTTCGGACTGCCAGATCCGGCTGGACGACGACTACTCGTCCACCCGGCACGCCCGGTTGTTCCAGTCCGAGGGCGAGTGGTGGGTCGAGGACCTCGGCTCCACCAACGGGACCTACCTGGACGGTCAGCGGGTGACCCGTCCGGTGCCTGCCGAGATCGGCGGTTCGATCCGGATCGGCCGTACGACGCTGAACATCGCGAAGTAGGCCGCCGCCCATGACCTTGTCGCTCGACTACGCCGCACTGTCCGACGTCGGACGGGTCCGCCGCAACAACGAGGACTCCGCGTACGCCGGTCCACACCTGCTGCTGCTCGCCGACGGTATGGGTGGTGCCGCCGCCGGTGAGGTCGCCAGTGCCGCGGCCGTCCAGGTGATCCGCCGGCTGGACAAGCCGGGCATCACCGGCGAAGACATGATCGAGGCCCTCGCCGGAGCAGTGCACCGCGCGAACGAGCGGCTCTCCGAACTGGTCGAGGAGGACCCCGAGCGCGAGGGCATGGGGTCGACCGTGACCGCGCTGCTGTTCGACGGTCAGCAACTCGGGCTCGCGCACCTCGGCGACTCCCGGGCCTACCGGATGCGCGACGGGCGGCTGGAGCAGCTCAGCCACGACCACACGTTCGTCCAGTCCCTGGTCGACGAAGGCCGCATCTCCAAGGAAGAGGCCTTCACCCACCCCCACCGGAACCTGATCCTCCGCGTGCTCGACGGCCGTCCGGACTCCGACCCGGACCTCCAGATCCTCGACGTGCAGGCCGGCGATCGCCTGATGCTGTGCAGCGACGGTCTGCCCGACTACGTCAGCGACGCGGTGATCGCCACCTCGATGTCGGACGGTACGCCGGACTCCGTCGTGGTCGAGCTGATCACCCACGCGCTCGAGGCAGGGTCGAACGACAACGTCACCTGCGTCGTCGCGGACGTCATCGAGACCGCACCCGCCAGTGGGGATACCCCGCAACTCGTCGGGGCCGCCGCCGAGCTCGCGCAGGGTGGTACCGGCCGGACCGAGCACACGATCGCAGTACCGGGCAGTGGTGAGGAGAACGACGGCCGCGGGGGGGACTTCGATCCGGAGGAACTGCGGTATGCGCCGCGGGCTCCGAAGCGGTTCCTGTGGTTGCGGCGCCTCGCAGTGCTGGTCGTCGTGCTCGGACTGATCGCGGGTGGTGGCTGGTTCGCCTACAGCTGGACCCAGAACCAGTACTACATAGGCACCGACGGCGACTACGTGGCCATCTTCAAGGGTGTGGACGAGCAGATCCCCGGGCTCAACCTGTCCAACATCTACGAGGTCCAGTCACTGCAGGTGGACAAGCTGCCGACGTACAGCCGGGAGCAGGTGGAAGGCACCATCCAGGCGGACGATCTGACCGCGGCCCGGGGCATCATCACCGAACTGCAGCGGACCGCCGACGAGTGCGCGGCCAAGCAGACCCCCAAGCCCACCCCGCCGAAGCCCAGCACCCCGAGACCCAGTACGCCGGCCACCTCGGCCAAGCCGCCGGCGAGCACTCCGCCCTCCACACCGGCATCGACGCCGTCGAACGGATCGGACAACCCCGATGACTGCGACGGCGTCCGATGAGTATCGCGTCCACCTCCGTCATCCAGATCATCCCGCGCACCCGGCGCGGGGTGGAGCTGTGGCTCCTCATCGTGGCCATCGGCGTCTCGGTCGCCGCCTACGTCAACATCGGCCTCACCGTGCAGGACAAGGTCCCGGCCAGCACCGGGTACTACGCCGCCGGGATCGGCCTGCTCGCCCTGATCGCCCACTTCGCCCTCCGCTACCGGGCCCCGTACGCCGATCCGGTGCTGCTGCCCTGCGCCGTGCTCCTCAACGGCCTCGGGGTCGCCATGATCCACCGGGTCGACCTCGGACTCGCCAAGGCCGCTGAGGAGGCCGGCCGCGATCCGAGAGGTCCGGCGGCTCCGCAGCAGATCACCTGGACCGCGGTCGGCATCGTCCTGTTCCTGGTCGTCATCCTGCTGATCAGGGACCACCGGCGACTCCAGGCGCTGACCTACACAGCGGGCCTGGCCGGTCTTCTGCTGCTCGTCCTGCCGCTCGTCCCCGGCCTCGGGGTCAACATCAACGGCGCGCAGATCTGGGTCCGCTTCCTCGGCATGTCGTTCCAGCCCGGCGAGTTCGCGAAACTCTGCCTGGTGGTCTTCTTCGCCGGCTACCTGGTGGTGAAGCGGGACGTGCTGACCCTGGCCGGGCACCGGTTCCTCGGCCTGGACCTGCCCCGGGCCCGCGACCTCGGCCCGATCCTGATCGCCTGGGCGGTCAGCCTGGGGGTGCTGGTCTTCGAGAAGGACCTCGGCTCCTCCCTGTTGTTCTTCGGCCTGTTCCTCTTCCTCCTGTACGTCGCGACCGAACGCGCCGGGTGGCTCCTGATCGGTGGACTGCTGTTCGCGGCCGGGGCCTGGTTCGCGTACGCCACCTTCGGTCACGTGCACAAGCGGGTCGAGGATTGGCTGCACCCGTTCAACGAGGTCGGCGGTCAGGTATCGAACGCCTTGATGGGGCAGGCATGGGGCGGGGTGCTCGGCCGCGGACTCGGCCAGGGCCGGCCGGAGCTGCTCCAGTTCTATGCCCAGAGCGACTTCATCATCTCCTCGTTCGGCGAGGAGCTGGGGCTGACCGGCATGATCGCGATCATCCTGGTCTACACGCTGATCGTCGAGCGCGGTTTGCGGACAGCGTTAGGCTGCCGGGACATCTTCGGCAAGCTGCTCGCGACCGGTCTGGCGATGTCGTTCGCCCTGCAGGTGTTCGTGATCGTCGGCGGCGTCACCGGGCTGATCCCGTTGACCGGCCTGGCCACACCGTTCATGGCGCTGGGCGGCACCTCGCTGGTGGCGAACTGGGCCATCGTCGCGCTGCTGCTCCGAATCAGTGACCAGGCCCGCCGGCCCCAGACCCCTGCGGCGCCGGTCTCCGACGACACGATCGCCCTGGCGGTGCAGAAGCAGTGAACTCAGCCATCCGAAGACTGGCCGTGGCCGCGATCGTCCTGATGCTCGCGCTGATGGCGAACTCGACCTACTTGCAGGCGTTCCGGGCCGACGACCTCAACGGCCGCAACGACAACAGGCGGGTCCGCGACTCGCAGTTCTCGGTGGACCGCGGCCCGATCCTGGTCGGCAGTACGCCGATCGCGGAGAGCAAGGAGTCGAACGACCAGTTCGAATTCCAGCGGACCTACCGGGTCGGCCCGCAGTACGCGCCCGTCACCGGTTTCTACTCCTACCTGTACGGCCGGGCCGGCCTCGAGCTGACCCAGAACTCCGAGCTGAACGGGTCGGACCCCTCGCTGGCGTTCCGCCGGGTGGTCGACGTGATCACCAACCGTCGCCAGCAGGGTGCGAGCGTCTCCCTGACGCTGAACGCGAAAGCCCAGCTCGCGGCATACAGCGCAATGGGCAACAAGAAGGGCGCGGTCGTCGCGATCGAGCCGAAGACCGGCAAGGTCCTAGCGATGGTCTCGACACCCTCGTACGACCCGAACCAGCTGGCCAGCCACGATCTGGACAAGGTCGGCACGACCTGGAAGAAGCTGCTCGAGGACCCGAACAAGCCGATGTCCAACCGGGCCATCCGGGAGCTGTATCCGCCGGGTTCGACGTTCAAGCTGGTCACGGCGGCCGCCGCACTGTCGAGCGGTAGGTACACCCCCGAAACGAAGGTCCGCTCTCCTGCCGAGCTGGAACTGCCGCAGACCACCACCCCGCTGAAGAACGAGAACCTCCAGAACTGCGGCGGCAGCGACAACGCGACACTCACGGTCGCGCTGCGGCTCTCCTGCAACACCGCGTTCGGTTCGGTCGGTCTCGACCTGGGCGCGGACGCGCTCCGCGAGCAGGCGGAGAAATTCGGCTTCGGGGAGAAGCTGCTGCCGGAACTGGGCGCGGTCGCCAGCCAGTTCCCGGCCGACCCGAACGCCCCGCAGGTCGCGCAGTCCGCGATCGGTCAGTTCGACGTCCAGTCCACCCCGCTGCAGATGGCGATGGTGGCGGCCGGGATCGCCAACGGCGGCGACGTGATGAAGCCGTACCTGGTCCAGAACGTGAAGACGGCGGACCTGAAGACGGTGTCCGAGACCAAGCCGGAGTCGCTGCACCAGGCGGTCACGCCCGAGGTCGCGAGTCAGCTGACCCAGATGATGATCGACGTGGTCAACAACGGCACCGGTAAGCCGGGCCGGATCGACGGCGTCCAGGTGGCCGGCAAGACCGGTACGGCGCAGACCTCGCCGGATCGGCCGCCGTTCGCCTGGTTCACCGCGTTCGCGCCGGCCAACGACCCGCAGATCGCCGTCGCGGTGATGATCGAGGACGCGAACGTCCCGCGCACCGACATCGCCGGCGGCACGCTGGCCGCCCCGATCGCCAAAAAGGTGATTCAGGCGGTGCTGGGCCAATGAATCCGTTCCCCGCCCCACCACCGGGGTCGATGACTTCGCGGAATGATTCACTGACAGTGCGTCTAGCCAACGGGGGCTCACGTGTGGCTGCGGCTACCTTGGGCAAATTGAGTGTGTTCCGGACAGGTCCGATCCGCGCAGGTTGGAAGGCAGAGTAATGACATCGCAGGCACGTCTCGTCGGCGGGCGCTACGAAGAAGGCGAACCCCTGGGCCGGGGAGGCATGGCCGACGTCCGCAAGGGCGTCGACAACCGGCTCGGACGCACTGTCGCGATCAAGCGGCTCCGGGTCGATCTGGCCAGCGACTCCACCTTCCAGGCCAGATTCCGGCGCGAGGCACAGTCCGCGGCATCGCTGAACCACCCGACCATCGTGTCGGTCTACGACACCGGTGAGGAACCGGACCCGAACGGCTCCGGCATCACCATCCCGTACATCGTGATGGAGTACGTGGCCGGCAAGACGCTGCGCGACCTGATCCGCGAGGGCCGCAAGATCATGCCCGAGCGCGCCCTGGAGATCACCTCCGGCGTGCTCGAGGCGCTCGACTACAGCCACCGGGCCGGCATCGTGCACCGCGACATCAAGCCCGGCAACGTGATGCTGACCCCGCAGGGCCAGGTCAAGGTGATGGACTTCGGCATCGCCCGGGCCGTCGCGGACACCTCGTCCACGATGACCCAGACGGCCGCGGTGATCGGCACCGCGCAGTACCTGTCGCCGGAGCAGGCCCGGGGCGAGACCGTCGACGCGCGGTCCGACCTGTACTCGACCGGGTGCCTCCTGTACGAACTGCTCGTCGGGCGGCCACCGTTCGTGGGTGAGTCGCCGGTGTCGGTGGCCTACCAGCACGTCCGGGAGGAGCCGGCCCCGCCGTCGGCCTTCGACCCGGACATCCCGCCGGAGGTCGACGCCGTCGTCCTGAAGGCGCTGACGAAGAACCGCGAGCACCGGTACCAGAGCGCCAACGAGATGCGGCAGGACATCCACCGGGTGCTCGCCGGACAGCAGGTGACCGCACCGATGGCCGCGGTCGCGGAGACCCGGGCGATCCCGGCGACCGCGGTCGCTCCTGCGATGGCCGGCGGTCCGCAGTACGGGCAGACCCAGCCGAACGACCTTCTGCCGCCGGACGACGGCGACGACGAGGCGCAGGCGGCGCGGGCCCGGCGGAATCGCGGGCTGGCGTACTTCCTGCTCGGTCTCGCGATCGTGGCTCTCGCGGTCGGCGCCTACGCGATCATCACCAACCTGGGCGGCGACGACACCGCCAACACGCCGACGCAGGTGGCTGTCCCGGCTGTGTCGGGCAAGACGCTTGACGTGGCGACCGGTCAATTGACGGCCCTGGGGCTGAAGGTGGCCTCCACCCAGGCGGCCAGTGCCACGGTGGAGAAGGGGCTGGTCGTCAGCTCGAATCCGACGGCGAACACGATGGTGGACAAGGACTCCACGGTCAATCTGGTGGTATCCGCCGGGCCGAACACCTTCCCGGTCCCGGACGTGATCGGGAAGACGGAGTCCGAGGCCAGGTCCCTGCTGGGGGCACCCCCGGGGAACTTCGAGGTCGCCTCCAACGCCAAGGAGCAGGACAGCGAGGAGCCGGCCGGAACCGTGCTCAGCGTCAGCCCGGATCCGGGCAAGAGCTACGGCCCGGGGACCGAGTTCACCCTGACGATCTCCACCGGCATTGTGAAGGTCACGGTGCCGGACCTGATCAAGCAGAACCAGGATGACGCAACGGCCGCGCTGAAGGCCCTCGGCCTGGCCGTCGGCTATGAACAGGCTGCGTCAGGGGCTGTCCCGGGCACCGTGGTCAAGCAGAGCGTCGCGCCGAATTCCAAGGTCGACAGGGGCACCAAGGTGATCATCACGATCGCGATCCAGCCCGAGGAGACGCCATCACCGAGCGACACCCCGTCTCCGACCGACACCCCGTCGTCGCCCACCATCACGCTGCCCGGCGGTGGCGGCGGCCCGGGCGAAGGTAACGGCGGCCCAGGCGAGGGCAACGGCGAGTAGCCAGGACGCACCAAAGGCCGCGGGATCTCCAAGGGTCCCGCGGCCTTTGCGTTGGATCAGTTGGCGCGTCCAGATCAGCTGACTACGGGAGCCATCCCCGCCGAGCGGGCGACCGCGTCCGGGTCGCCGCAGATCTCGAGCCAGTTGGCGAGCATCCGGTGGCCGCCCTCGGTGAGCACGGACTCGGGGTGGAACTGCACTCCCTCGACCGGCAGATCGCGGTGCCGCGCGGCCATGATCACGCCCGCCTCGGTCCGCGCTGTCACCTGCAGGACGTCCGGCACGCTGTCCTCGGCGATCGCGAGCGAGTGGTAGCGGGTCGCGGTGAACGGCGAAGGCAGTCCGGCGAGCACGCCCACGCCTTCGTGGAAGACCTCACTGGTCTTGCCGTGCAGGAGTTCGTCGGCCCGGCCGACGACACCGCCGTACGCGACGCCGATCGCCTGCAGGCCAAGGCAGACGCCGAAGATCGGGACCTCGCCGCCCTTCTCCCTGACGATGTCCACACACGCCCCGGCCTCCTCCGGCGTACCTGGGCCGGGCGACAGCAGCACTCCGTCGTACTCCGAGACCTGGTCCGGACTGACCTCGTCGTTGCGCAGCACGGTGGTGTCGGCCTGCAACTGCTGCAGGTACTGCACCAGGTTGTAGACGAAGGAGTCGTAGTTGTCGACGACGAGGATCCGTGGCATGCGCACCATTCTGACAGGTGCCGACCACTTAGCGACCGCTGTTGCTCGGGGTCGCGGAGGGGGTGGCCTCGAAGCCCGGCACCGTCGCGCTCTGCAGGTCCAGCGACCCCTCGTACGCCGGCATCGCGATCGACGACTGGGACTTCACCTCGTAGCCCAGCTGGAACTTCACCACATAGTCCTGCAGGTTCTCGATGTACTTCGAGTCGTCCAGCGCCTGTTGCAACTTCTGCCGGTCGCCGATCGCGGTGATCCGGTACGGCGGTAGGTACGGGACCCCGTGCAGGACCACGGAGTTGCCCACGCACTTGATCCCCGTGGTCGAGATCACCCGGTGGTTCTGGATCGAGATCGCATCGGCACCACCGGCCCAGAGCGCGTTCACCACGGCCTGGATGTCCTGCTGGTGGATCACCAGCCAGTCGGCGTCGACATCCGGGTTGTCCTTGACCACCTCGGGCGGCGCATCCTTCAGCGTCACGGTCAGACCCGGGCCGGTGACAGGCGTCGTACCGACCGCTTCGGACAGGTCCTTGAGTTGCTTGGACAGCTTCGGCTCGATCGAGCCCTGCTGGGTCTGCAACTGCTCGATGTCCTGGCTCAGCGCGGCGTGCTGGCGGGTCAGGGTGGCGCTGCGGCGACTCTGTTCCTCCACCAGGCCAGCGAGCGTAGTGTTGCGACTAGGACGGAGATCGGTGCCACGGGCGTTGGTGGCGCTCGTCGCGAACAGCAGACCAGCGCACAGCAGCGCGACTGGCGCACCCACGCGCCAGAGCGAGATACGCCTGAGCCTGCTCACCGTGAACCCCATACTCTCGTCTGCACTACGCTAACCGAGGCCAGACCCAGTGGTGTGGCTGGTGACAGCCTCGCGAACCGAGGCGACACCACTCACCTTAGTGTCCGCTACAAGGAGCCCAGCCATGCCCGAGTCGAGCAGTCGGAACAAGAAGAAGTCGACCGCGGAGAAGCCGCAGAAGACTCCGAAGAAGCCGCGCACCTCCAGCCGCGTCTGGGTGGCGCCGCTGATGCTGGGCTGCTGGCTGCTCGGACTGGTCTGGCTGGTCGTCTTCTATGTGGCCGGCGAGGACATCCCGGTGATGCGCGACCTGAACAACTGGAACCTGCTGATCGGCATGGGCCTGATCGCGGTCGGTTTCGTCGTCTCCACGCAGTGGATCTAAGTTCTAGCTCCTGAGTTATCCACACTGGTATCCCCAGCTGTGCACAGCTTTTGGCGAGGTTTTCCCCAGGTTTTCCCAAGGTTTCGCACCGTTCTGGGGAGAAATCGGCCAAATCTGTGGATCATCAAGGTTTGATCACCCCTTTATCCACAGCTGGGGAGGAATCCTCGGTCGCGCGGGACCTGAGCCGTCGACGGGTCTGATCGCCCGGCGTAACGTCGGCAGCGTTCAGCGGCCTGGGGACACAGGGGAGGGTCTCACGATGTTCGTACAGGTAATTCAGGGGCAGGTGACAGACGCCGAGCAGGCACACGCCGCGCTCGACCGGTGGGCTGAGGAGCTCGCGCCCACTGCGAACGGCTGGCTCGGCACGACGGCAGGAGTCACCGACGACGGGCAGTTCATCGCACTGGCACGCTTCGAGTCCGAGCAGGACGCCCAGCGCAACAGCGCCCAGCCCGAGCAGGACAAGTGGTGGAGCGACCTGTCGTCGCTGTTCCCCGACGGTGCCACCTTCCACGACAGCAACGATGTGGTCACGGATCTCGTCGGCAACCCGGACTCGGCCGGATTCGTCCAGGTCATGCAGGGCCGGGGCTCCGATCCTGACCGTGCTCGGGAACTGATGAGCGAGGACTCCGACAAGTGGGCCGACTTCCGGCCTGACCTCGTCGGCAGTGTCGCCGCCATGTACGGCGACGGCGAGTACACGATGGAGATGTTCTTCACCTCCGAGGAGGCGGCCCGGGAGGGCGAGAAGAAGGAGCCGCCGCCGGAGCTCAAGGCGCAGATGGACGAAATGAACTCGTTGTCCACCGGCATGCCGGCCTTCTTCGACCTCAAGCACCCCTGGCTCTACTCACCCCGCTAGCCCCGAAGGACGACGGCCAGTCGCGCCGCGAAGTCCGCGGGGAACTCATGCCCCAGTCCGGGCAGCCGTTCGACGGTGAGCCCGAACGCGGACGACTGCGGGCCGGCGGTTCCCGCAGCGCCGGAGCCAGTACTACGACGCCTGCCGCGGGCTCGCGGGACAGGGCGACCACCCGCCGAAATCCGGGCAACGGCTGAAGAGTCGCAAGATCGTCGTCCTCGGTCAGGATCGACGGCCCGTGGATCCACCGGCTCGAAAAGGGCAAGAGCCTCGCGTTGCCGGCCCTCGGAGTACACGGCTTCGGCACGGTCGGTCAGCTGGTCATAGCGGGCCTCAGGAGTCGTCACCCGACCGATCCTGTCAGGCCGCCTGGGACTCGTCAGGAATATATGTAGACATGTACGTAGGCCATACGTATAGTTCTACGTAGGAGGAGAGAGACATGCCGAACAAGACGATCTACGTTTCCGACGACGACCAGCCCCTCTACAAGCGGGCCCAGGAACTCGCCGGCAACTTGTCCCAAGCCATCTCCCTTGCGCTGCGGCGGTACGTGGAGATGGAGGAAGGCCGGCTCGAGGGCTTCGAAGAGATCACCGTCCGGGTCGGGCGCGGAACAGGCCGCCAACAGCGGTTCTCCGGCGTCCTGCTCGCCGAGGGTGGCCGATCCAACAAGGACGGCTACGAGGCCTTCAAGGTGTACCGCAGCCGGACCGGGAAGTTCGTCCTGCACGCCGACCGGCGCCAGCAGTACAGCAGTGTCACCACCGTCGACGGTGAGGAGCAGAACTACACCGGCTGGCGGAGCTGGATCGGCAGCTTCAGCAGCAACCAGACCTGGAGCATGGCGCAGGGCGAGGCCACCCTGCACGTCGTCGAGACCGTCGAGGAACTGCGCGCGCTGATCCCGGACGACCTCTACGCGATGGTCGAGGAAGCGGCTGACCAGCCCACCGTCGAGGACCTCGACATCTGACGGTCCACCTACCCCCCAACTGAACTTTCCCCACCAACGGCGGTTCGACGCATAGAGCCGGCCGGATGGTTCAGCACGCCTGAAACCTCCTCCTCCACACCACATCAGCCACCTGGGTCAGGTTCACCCTGCCCAAAAACAAGCGAGGACCCCATGAACAGTGCGACCCCGGCGATCGACGTGACCGGACTCCACAAGGCCTACGGTGACAAGGTCGTGCTCGACGGCATCGACCTGAACGTTGCCGAAGGCACCATCTTCGCCTTGCTCGGCCCGAACGGTGCCGGCAAGACCACGGCCGTGCACATCCTGTCCACCCTGATCACCGCCGACGCCGGCGAGATCCGGGTCGCCGGGCACGACCTGCACAGCGACCCCGAAGCGGTCCGCGCCGCGATCGGCGTCACCGGCCAGTTCTCCGCGGTCGACGGTCTGCTGACCGGCGAGGAGAACCTGATCATGATGGCCGATCTGGCTCATCTCGGCCGGCGCGAAGGACGCCGCCGGGCAGCCGAACTGCTGGAGCAGTTCGACCTGGTCGAGGCCGGCAAGAAGCTCGCGATGACGTACTCCGGCGGCATGAAGCGCCGGCTCGACCTCGCGATGACGCTGGTCGGGAGCCCGCGGATCATCTTCCTGGACGAGCCGACGACCGGGCTCGACCCGCGGAGCCGGCACAGCATGTGGCAGCTCATCCGTGAACTCGTCGCCGGTGGAGTCACGGTCCTGCTGACCACGCAGTACCTGGACGAAGCGGATGAGCTCGCGGACCAGATCGCAGTACTGGATCACGGCAAGTTCGTTGCCCAAGGCACCCCTGCACAGCTGAAGCGGCTGGCACCGGGTGGGCATATCCGGCTCCGGTTCAACGCGCCGGAGGAGTACACGCTGGCCACCCAGGTGCTGCCGACCGCCTCCCGCGACGACGACGCCCTGGTCCTCCAGGTGCCGAACGACGGCAGCGTGCACTCGCTGCAGGCCCTGCTGTCCCGGATCAACGACGCCTCCCTCGAGGTGGACGAACTGACCGTCCACACCCCCGACCTGGACGACGTGTTCTTCGCCGTCACCGGTCAGCCGACCGCCAACGACACCACCGACCAGAAAGTGATGAGCAAATGAGCACCGCGACCTACCCAATGGCCGACACCGCCACGATGCTGCGCCGCAACCTGCGGCACGCCCTGCGGTACCCCGGCCTGTCCCTCGGCGCCCTCGGGATGCCGGTCATCATGATGCTGCTGTTCGGCCTCATCTTCGGCGACACCTTCTCGGCCGGTCTCGGCGGCGGGAGGGGCTTCGACTACATCGACTTCCTCACCCCGGGCATTCTGCTGATGTCGATCGCGTCCGGGACGATGTCCCCCGCGGTCAGCGCCGCGATGGACATGACCGAGGGCATCGTCGCCAGATTCCGGACGATGGCGATCTTCCGGCCGGCCGTCCTGACCGGGCACGTGCTGGCCAATGTGATTCTGACGATCATCAGCCTGACCCTGGTGGTCGGATTCGCCATCGCGATCGGGTTCCGCCCGAACGCGTCGTTCGGGGACTGGCTGCTGGCGGCCGGGTTGCTGGTCGCGCTAACCGTCGCCCTGACCTGGTTCGCGATCGCCCTGGGCCTGACCAGTAAGACCGCGGAGGGGGCGAGCAACATCGTCCTGCCGATCAGCCTGCTGCTGCCCTTCCTGAGTAACACCTTCATCCCGCTGGAGTCGATGCCGAGCGGCATCCGCTGGTTCGCCGAGTACCAGCCGTTCACGATCATCATCGACGCCCTGCGCCACCTGCTGCTGGGCATGCCGATGGACAGCAGCAACGGCTGGCTCGCCATCGCCTGGTGCCTGGCCATCGCCCTGGTCGGCTACTTCTGGGCCCAGAAGAGCTACAACAAGGGCACGGCGGCGTGACAGCTCAACGCGTTCACCAAGTGGAAAGGGCCGGGCTCATGACGGTGCGCCCAGGAGGTTGGCCCTGGTCCGCACGTGGGCCGGAACCAGTAGATCGCAATCGTCGTTGGTGACGGGTTCGCCGGCGACGACGCGGAGCGGGATCACGCCTGTCCAGTAGGGCAGGTCGAGGTCCTGCTCTTCGTCGTTCGCGCCGCCGCCGCGGGTCTTCACCGAGGCCTCGGTCAACGGCATAGCCAGGACTGACGTCTTGGCCAGCTCCTTGCGGTTCGGCGGGCGGCTACCCGCGGAGCGGCCCGGCACCAAGTGGTCGACGATCGTGGTCAGTCCATGCAGCTTCTCGTCCGGATCCTCGACCAGCCGCGGCGTTCCGAAGATCACCGCCGACCGGTAGTTCACCGAGTGATGGAACGCCGAGCGGGCCAGCACCAAGCCGTCCGTATGAGTCACGGTCACGCAGATCGTCTGCTCCGGCGCCGCCACCACACTCCGCGCGGCCACCGAGCCGTGCAGGTAGAGCGTCCCGTCCGGCCCCTTCCCGAGGTCCACCCCGTACGCCGTGGGCAGGACGACCGGGTCTCCTTCGAGGATCAACCCGAGATGGCAGAACATGCCCTCACGGAGTACGTCGTACAGGGCGTCGCGGTCGGTCGCGGCGCGGTCCTTGGAGCGACGCAGCGAGGTCCGGGGAGTCGGTTGCAGCGGCGTGACGGTGATGGTCATGTGAACCAGCGTGAGGCGTCAATGGCATGCTGGCACGGTCCATTCCCCTTCGAATCAGGTAGTCCACTTTGGATAGCTCGTTGCCCCTGACGCTCACCCGCGACGCCGGTGTGCCGCTGCATCTGCAGTTGGCGGAGCAGTTCCGGGCGGCTGTGCGGGACGGTCGGCTCCAGGCCGGGCACCGGTTGCCGTCCACCCGGGATCTGGCCCTGGAGTTGGCGGTGTCGCGGTCGGTGGCCCAGGCGGCGTACGACCAATTGCACGCCGAGGGGTGGATCGCGGGACGGACCGGATCGGGCACCTACGTGGCGGACGTAGTACCGCTGCAGCCGTCGGTGCGTCAGCGACGCAAGCCCGTTCCTGAAGAGTCGGAGGCGTTGCTGACACTCCGGCCGGGGATCCCCTACATCGCGACCGAGCCGGATGCGGGCTGGCGGCGAGCGTGGCGCGAGGTGTCGACGCAGGCGCCGCCGCGTGGCTACGACAATCCGGCTGGGTTGCCGGCGCTGCGGGCGGAGCTGGCAGAACATGTCGGACGGGTGCGCGGGATCGCTTGCGAGCCTGAGAACCTGCTGATCACGAACGGCACCACGCACGGGTTGCGGCTCCTGCTCAGCGTGACGCAGCAGCCGGGCGCCCGGATCGCGATCGAGGATCCGGGCTATCTCAATGCCGTCCGGGCCGTTCGCGATCACGGACTCGAGGTCGTCGACATCCCTGTGGACGCGGACGGCCTGAAGGTGTCGGCGCTGCAGGACGACCTGTCGGCGGTCTACGTCACGCCGTCGCACCAGTACCCGCTCGGCGGCCGGCTACCAGTTGCCCGACGCAACGAACTGATCCGGTGGGCGCGGCGGACCGGCGCGACCCTGATCGAGGACGACTACGACAGCGAGTTCCGGTACGATGTGGCGCCGTTGCCCGCGCTGGCCCAACTGGATCTCGACCAGGTGGTCCACCTCGGCACCCTGTCGAAGATGCTCAGCCCCGCTCTACGACTGGGCTGGCTCGTCGCCTCACCATCAGTGGTGGACCGCCTAGCGGCGTACCGCGCGCAGTCGGGCGACTGGCCGGGCTGGCCGATGCAGGCCGCCCTCCTCGCGATGCTGCGCGACGGCTACCTCGACCAGGTCGTCCGCCGAGGCCGCCGCCTGTACGCCGACCGCCGCAACTACACATGCTCCGTCCTGGCACCGTACGGCCGCATCATCGGCCAGGACGCCGGCCTCCACATCACCCTGCTCCTACCGCCCACCACCAACGACCGAGCCGTCGCCGCCCAAGCCCGCGCCGCCGGCGTCCAAGTAGCCCCTCTCTCCGACTACCGCCGATCAACCCCCGGCCCACCCGGCCTAGTCATCGGCTACGCCACCCCCACCGACCCCGACCTGCACGCGGCCCTCGCGATCCTCGTCGACGTCCTGAGCAGGGCTGTCGGGAACAACAGGAGGTAGTGCCCGCACTGCCCCCGACCGCCACCGTCCTGAGCGTGGCGCCCGGCTCAACCGCCGACTACCTCCTGTCGTTCCCGACAGCGATGGTGGTTAAGGCGAGGCTGGGTTGGTTTTGAGGGGTGGTTGGACGGTGGGAGTGTCGGCGGTCCAGGTGAGTTCGGAGAGCCACATGGTGCGGCCGGGTGGGTCGGAGCCGACTAGGGCTGGGTCCCAGGCGTGGTAGATGAACCAGTAGCGGTTGTCTTTCTGGAGGACCATGTTGTGGCCAGGGCCGGCGGCGTCGGGGGAGGTTGTCAGGATGGGGTCTCCTGATTTGGTGCAGGGGCCCGTGGGTGTTGCGCAGAGGGCGTGGCCTACGGCGTAGGTCTCTTTGTCGTAGGCGTTGGCGGAGTAGAAGAGGTGGAACTTGCCTTCGCGTTCGACCATGTACGGCGCCTCGACGAGATTGCCCTCCCACGGCAGCGTCTGCTTGATCAGGCGGATGGTCTCGCCGATCAGCGTGAGGCCGTCGGGCGAGAGCTTGGAGACGTAGATCCAGGTGTCGACGCCGATCGCGTTGCCGTCGTTCTTCCAGTAGAGCCAGCGTTGTCCGGTCGAGTCGGTGAACGGGCTCGCGTCGATCGAACCACCCTCGTCCGCCTGACAGATCAACGGTTTGCTCGACTTGTCGACAAAGGGACCTTCCGGCCTCGACGCCACCGCGACGCCGATGCATTGCCGCTGCGACTCGTCATCCGCGGTCGTGTAGTACATGACGTAGCGATCAGCAGCCTGTACTGCGACTTCGGGCGCCCACACCTTCCCCGGCGAACTCCAGGCGGGGAGCTCCGGCAACGCATCGCCCACCTGGTCCCACGTCACCAGGTCAGCGGACTTCAGCGTCTGGATGTTGCCGAGCGGCCCGTTCGTGGCGAAGGCGTAGTACCCGTCATCTACCGCGATCACGTGCGGATCGGCAAAGTTGTTGTCGTACACCGGATTCGTGAAGCCCATCGCTGCCCCTTCGCTAGGACTACTGGGGTCGCCACCGCCACAGCCGATCAGAGCCAGCAATAACAGCAGCGCCCCCAGTAGACCCCTCACTTGCTCGTGTAGAACCGCAGGTAGTCGAACGTTGCGACCGGGGGCGGGTTGGAGCCGGTCTGGTCGCCGTGCGCGTACAGCCCGAGCTGGGGCGTCGCCCCGGCCGGCAGTACCCAGGAAGCACCCCAGGTCCACTTCACTCCGTCGGTGCTCGTCCCTGCCCGATAGACGTGCTCTCCGGCAGCATTGCGGTTGTAGGCAAGCCGCATCCACAAGGTCGACGCCTGACGACCGATCGCAGCACCGCCGTAGCTGGTCGCGCCGTCTGAACGCGCCACCAGTTCACGACCGAACTCGGTCTGCCTCGTCCGCCAGATCGCCACGTCACCGAGGCGGGCGAAGTCGTCGTCGTTCAGGTACGCGATCATCCCGGCCTGCTGGTAGTTGCGGATGTCGCCCTCGCCCAGATCGAGGTGCAACTTCGTCTCCGCGATCCAACTGTTCCCGGCAGGAGTGTCGTGGAAGAGCAGCCCCGCGTTGTTGCCGGAGCCGACCAGATCGGTGTTCTGCAGCGGCCAGGACAACTTGCCATCAGCAACGACTGCCTTGGCGTCGGGCCGTACCCAGTTCCACCCGGGCTCGAGCCCACCACCGTTGAACTCGTCGCCTGCCAGCAACTTCCCTGTCTCCGGTACTGCGGCCAACCGGCGGACCGGTGTTGCCACGGCCCGTACGGTCAAGTTGTCCAATTCCGCCGAGCCCAGCCAACTCACCGGAGCCGACCGCACCTTCAACCCCGGTACTACGAGTCGCGCCTCGGCGTAAACGTCACCGAGCCCGACATCGTTCGCCCGGGCCGTCACGGTATCCCCGGACACCTGGACGCTGAGCCTGTTCCACTGTGAGCGGTCGAAGTCCGCAGGCAGCACCGCAGTCGCAACGCGGCCACCGACCACAAGGCTGACCTTCGTCGCCGAGACCGTCGCGACGACCGATCCGCCGCCGAGCACCGTGGTGAAGGACTGACTGCCGAGCCGCACGTCAGCGTCCACGCGGAGCGAGCCACCGGGTGCGGACTGCTTGGTCGCAGCGACGCCGCGGACAGCAGCACTCGGACCGCCAAGCTGGTCACCAGCCAGCCTGGTCGCACCGTGGATGCCTGGGGCCGGGTCCGTCGAGTTGATCCCCGCTGCCGATCCTGTGGTGGGCGCGGGCTGCGGTGTCTCCGACGGCCCGAGCCCGGCCCGCGTGCGGGGCCAGCCGTCGATCCAGTCGATCCGGTCGATCAGCATCGGCCGGCGGTTGATCCCGAACGGGTCGGTCAACCACGGGGTGCCGCGGTCGATCGCGTGGTAGACGATGTGGTCCTGGCCGGCCGCGTCGGTGAGGAACGCGTGGTGGCCCGGACCGATCCACTTGTTGCCGTTCTGGGTGATCACGGTGGTGCCGCCGACGCGCGACTCGTTCAGGCTCGCACCGGTGGCGTCCAGGAACGGGCCCTTGGGAGACTTGGACCGGCCCGCGAAGACGGAGTACCCGGTGGTCGGCCCGGCACAGCAGTTCATCGAGGAGCCCATCAGGTAGTACCAGCCGTCGCGGTAAACGACGTACGCGCCCTCGTAGCGGTCGCCGACGGTCACCTGGGTAGGAGTACCAACTGCGTGCAGACCGTCGGAGGAGAGTTCGGTGACGGAGATGCCGCCGTAGAAGCCGCCGCTGTACATGTAGCGCTTGCCGTCCGCCGCAGTCAGCATGGCGGGGTCGATGGTGCCGAAGAAGCCGCCGTTGCCGTCTGGCTTCGGTGCGACCACCGGGCCGTCGGTCGCGATCCAGGGGCCGGTCGGTGTGGGGGCGGTGGCGACGCCGATCGCGGGATCCCCACCGGGGTTGGCGAGGGTGTCGGTGACGGTGAAGTACATGACGTAGCGGCCGTCGAAGTAGCGGATGTCCGGTGCCCAGAAGAACGAGCCCGGTGCGGCCCACGCGGGCTTGGTGGCGTCGTTGAAGACCGTGCCGAGGTACTCCCAGGAGCCGAAGTCCTTGGTCCGGGCCATGTGCATCAGGCCGAAGGGGCCATTGGCAACCAAAGGATCGGAGGTGGCGTAGGCGTACCAGTAGCCGTCGCGTCCCTGGATCACGGACGGGTCGGCGAAAGTGTCGGCGAAGGATGCTGAGATGGCGTTGGTGGTGGTGGCTGCCGGAGCAGGCGGGGCAGCGACGGCGGCCGTAGTACCGGCTGTCACCGCGGCCACAGCGAGTGCTGCGGCGAGGAATTGTCTAGGAGGCACGGGCGGGTCCCCTCTCGAAGAACTGAATCAACCTTTGATGCCGCTGCGGGCGACACCTTCGATCACGTAGCGCTGGACGAAGACGTAAAGGATGAGGACAGGGACGGCGGCCACGGTCGCGCCGGCCATGATCACCGGGTAGTCCGTGGTGTAGGCGCCCTGCAGCAGACTCAGACCGGCCGGCAGGGTGAGCCGCTCCGGGCTGAACAGGACGTAGAGCGGCCAGACGAAGTCGTTCCAGTTCGACAGGAAGGAGAGCACGGTCAGGGTGGCGAGTGCCGGTTTGGCGTTCGGCAGGATGATCCGGGTGAAGATGATCCAGGCGTTCGCGCCGTCGATCTGCGCGACCTCCTCGAGTTCCTTCGGGATGGCCAGGAAGAACTGCCGCATGAAGAAGACGCCGAAGGCACCCGCCGCGCCGGGAACGACCAGCGCCCACAAGGTGTCGAGCCAGCCGAACCTGTCCATCAGCAGGTAGTTCGGCATCAGGAAGACGAAGCCGGGCACGAACAGCGTCAGCATGATGACGCCGAAGATGGTCCGCTTGAACGCGAATTCCATCCGGGCCAGCGCGTAGCCGGCCATCGACGCCACCACCACGACCACCAGCGCGTGCAGGCCCGCCGCGGCGAAACTGTTCAGCGCCCAGCGCAGGACCGGGTTCTGACCGCCCGTGGTGAGGATCTCCCCGTAGGCGCGCCCGGTCGGATCCTGCGGTACCAGGGTCGGCGGCGAGGCCTGCGACTCGCCGATCGACTTGAAGGAGGTGATCGCCATCCACAGCAGCGGGGCGATCACCAGTACGGTCAGCAGGATCACCAGGATCCAGAACGCGACGGACGGCCGGCGCCTCATGCTTTGCGCTCCCTCAGCAGCAGGAAGGCGATGATCGAGACGACCGCCAGGCACAGCGCCAGCAGGTAGCTCATCGCGGTCGCCTGGCCCATCCGGAACTGGCTGAAGCCGGTGTCGAGCATCACCATCAACGCGGTTCTGGTCTCGTCACCCGGCCCGCCCTGGGTGATCAGCGTCGACTGGCCGAACATGTTGGCGCTGGCCAGCAGGGTGATGGTCACGATGAACACGCTCACCGGCCGGAGGCCCGGCAGGGTGACGTTGCGGAACTGCTGCCACTTGTTCGCCCCGTCCAACTCGGCCGCCTCGTACTGCTCGGCCGGGATGTCCTGCAGACCGGCGAGGTAGATGATCGAGTTGAAGCCGGCGGTCCACCACACGGTCACCCCGACCAGCGCGATCCACGCCCACGGCTGGTCGGTGGTCCAGCCGATCTCGCCGATGCCGAACACCCCGAGGAACGCGTTCAGGATGCCGAAGCTGGTGTCCAGGATGTAGCGGAACATCAGTCCGACGACCGCCACGCCCAGCACGAAGGGCGCGAAGTACACGGCCCGGAAGAAGGTCCGGCCCGGGAAGTGACGGTTCAGCAGAACGGCCAGACCGAGTGGCAACCCGACCAGGAAGGGCACCGACGCGAGCGTGAAGATCCCGGTCGCCCGCATGCCGTGCCAGAACGGCTCGGCGGTCGCCGACAGCGGGTCGAACAGGTCCTTGTAGTTCTGCAGTCCGACGAACGGCTTGCCCGGCAACTGGAAATCCCAGTCGTGCAGGCTCATCCAGAAGCCGAAGATCGCCGGCCCGATCACGAACAGCAGAAACAGCAGTAGATAAGGAGCAAGGAAGAGGTACGGCGTCGCCCGGCCGTACCCGCGCACCCCCGTCGAAGCGCGGGTACGGCGCTTGCGGACGGCGCCTGCGCTGGTATCGGCCACCGGCGTGGCAGGAGGTGCAGCGGTGGGCATCCTTATGCGCCGTACTTCTTGCGGTTGGCCTCCAGAATCTTGTCGGCCCGGGCCGACGCGTCCGCCAGCGCCTTGCCGGGCTCCGCCTTCAGCAGCACGGCCTCGTTGACGGCCTTGTTCAGCTCGGCCAGCGCGTCACCGATGCCGGGAACGGGTGGCGGGAAGTGCAGGTCGTCGATCTGGGTGGCCAGCGAGGCCTGTTCCGGCAGCGCCTTGAACTCGGCGGACTCGCGGACCTGCTTGCGGGCCGGCACCTGGCCGCCCTTGGCCCACTCGAGCGACTTCTGGCTGACGTAGCTCACGAACACCCGGGCGGCGGTGGACTTGTTCTGGTCCGGCGTCTTCAGCTTCGGCAGGCAGAACTGGTGCGACCCGGCCCAGGCGGCCTTGGTCCCGCCGATGTTCGGCAGCGGAGCCACGCCCCACTCCAGGCCCTTCTTCTCCTTGAACGTGTTGATGTTCCAGATGCCGTTCCAGACGAAGGCGTTCTTGCCGTTCATCACCGCGATGTTGTCGGCGTCCTGCGCGACGTTCTTCGGGCTGTGTCCGTTCTTCACCAGGTCGACGAACCAACTCAGCCCCTTGACGCCAGGCTCCTCGTGCCAGGTCGCCTTCGACGACTCCGGGTTGAACAGTTCGCCCCCGAACTGCCACAGCAGCGCCTGGACACTGAGCACGCCGGTGAACTGGAAGGGCGTGGCCCAGTGGCCTTGGATTCCCTTACCCTTCAACGCGTCCAGCGCCGCGGCGTACTCGTCGGCGGTGGTTGGCGGCTTGGCCGGATCGAGACCGGCCTGGGTCATCAGCTTCTTGTTGTAGAAGAACCCGAGCGGGTGCACGTCCAGCGGGATGCCGTACCGCTTGCCGTTGTACTCGCCGGCCTTCCAGACGACATCGGCGAAGTCTTCCTGCTTGAGCTCGAGTGCCTTCGCCACGTCGTCCAGCGGCTCGATCACGTTGCGCGCCGCGTTGGTGGCGAGCGAGTCCACGTGCATGATCGCGACCGCGGGACCACGGCCACTGCCGACCGCGGTCGGCAGCTTGGTGTAGTAGTCGGCCCACTGCATCACGGTCATCTTGACCTTGATGTTCGGGTGCTCGGTGTTGAACTGGTCGACCAGCCGCTTCATGAACGGGCCGTCGCCGCCGGTGAAGCCGTTCCAGAAGTCGAGTTCGACGTTCGGTCCGTCGTAGCCCTTCGCACCGCCGTCGCCGGTGGCCGGGGCCGCGCCGGGCTTGCCGGACGACCCTTCGCCGCAACCGGCCAGGATGCCTGCCGCGCCCAATGCTCCGATACCACCCAGCACGAGTCGCCGGTTGATGGTGTTCACCGTGTACCTCCAGGGGAGAGCCTGATCATGTGCCACGAGGCAGGGGGCAACGTGGCCGTGCAGATGCCATGGGTGACCGTGGTGCCATCCAGTTCGCGCGGGACCACCCGATCGGGGTCGTCGGCGGTGTTCACAGCGGCCCGGTCGTCGTCGTACAGAGCCAGGTGCTCCGTCAGTTCCAGCTCGCCGAAGCTGTGCAGGGGAACCTCCAGCCCGATCGTCTCGGTCTCGCTCCGGTTCACCGCGAACACGACCACCTCGCCGGTCTCGTCGTTGGCGGTCGCGGTGGTCCAGAGCGCAGAGACGGTACCGAAGGCCTGGGTGTCCACCTGCGGGCCGGCGACCTCGGTTCGTAGTACGCGATTGCCCGCGTGCCGCGCGGTCAGCGCGAAGGGGTGGAAGATCGTCTGCCGCCAGGCGCGGCCGCCCGGCTCGGTCAGGATCGGGGCGATCACGTTCACCAGTTGCGCCTGGCAAGCGATCTTCACCCGGTCGGCATGCCGGAGCAGGGTGATCAGCAGGCTGCCCACCACGACCGCGTCGTCGACGTCGTACACGTCCTCGATCAGGCCGGTGGCCTCGCGGATCTTCAGCCCGAGCTCGCCGGGGAAGCGGTCCTGGTACCAGACGTTCCACTCGTCGAACGACAGGGTCAGCTCCTTGTCGCTGCGCTTGAGCGCCTTCACGTGGTCCGCGGTCGCCACCACCGAGCCGATGAAGCGATCCATCCCCTCGGCGGCGGCCAGGAAGCTCGCCCGGTCATCGCCGGCCGGTTCGTAGTACGCGTGCAGGGAGATGTGGTCGACCAGGTCGTAGGTGCGCTCCAGTACCACGCGCTCCCACTCACCGAAGGTGGGCATGGACGCGTTGCTCGATCCGCAGACGACCAGTTCCAGGTCGGGATCGACCCGCCGCATCGCGTTGGCGGTCTCCTCGGCCAGCCGGGCGTACTCCTCGGCGGTCTTGTGACCGATCTGCCAGGGACCGTCCAGTTCGTTGCCCAGGCACCAGATCCGGATGTCGTGCGGTTTCTCGTGACCGTTGGCCACCCGGCGGTCGGACAACTCGGTGCCGGCCGGCAGGTTCGTGTACTGGAGCAGTTCGACGGCCTCGGTGATGCCGCGGGTACCGAGGTTGACCGCCCAGATCGGCTCCACCCCTGCTTTTCCGGCCCAGTCGACGAACTCGTCGGTGCCGACCTGGTTCGACTCGATCGCCCGCCAGGCCAGGTCGAGCCGCCGCGGCCGCTGGTCCTTGGGGCCGACGCCGTCCTCCCAGTTGTAGTTGGAGACGAAGTTGCCGCCGGGATAGCGAACCGCGGTGACGCCGAGTTCGCGGACCAGGTCCAGGACGTCGGTGCGGAAGCCGTCCTCGTCGGCGGCCGGGTGATCCGGTTCGTAGATGCCGGTGTAGACGCTGCGGCCCATGTGCTCGACGAACGAGCCGAACAAGCGCCGGTCCAGCGCGCCGACGACGAACGCCGGATCCACGGCAAGGCGTGCCACTGTCACTGGATCAGTCCTCCCGCACGGTTTACATCGATTAACCTGGATTTCTACAACGATTGACATGCGCTGTAAAGACTTGGGCACCGCTGCTGAGGTTCTCGTCACCGGGCCGTGACCCGTTCCACGGCGTGGCACACTCGGCACAGCTTTGGTGGAAGGAGCTTGGATGGCGACAAGGTTGAGTGACGTGGCGGCTCGGGCCGGCGTCTCGGTGAAGACGGTCTCGAACGTCATCAACGACTACCCGCACATCACCGCGCAGACCCGGTCCAAGGTCGAGGCGGCGATCGCGGCGCTCGACTACAAGCCGAACCTCAGCGCCCGTTCCCTGCGCAAGGGCCGCTCCGACTTCATCGCCCTGGCCATCCCCGAGATGGCTTCGCCGTACTTCGCCGAACTGGGTGCCGCGATCTCCCGGGCAGCGAAGAAGCGGGGGATCACCGTGCTGATCGACCAGACCGAAGGTGAACTCGCGGCCGAGAAACTGGTGCTCGACGGGATGCGGGGGCAACTGATCGACGGGATCATCTTCTCCCCGATCACCACCACGCCGGCCAAGATCGCGTTGGCGGACACTGCGAAACCGCTCTTGCTACTGGGCGAACGGCACGCCGGCGGCACCTTCGACCACGTTGCCGTGGATTCGGTCCAGGCTTCGTTCGACGCGACCACCCACCTGATCTCGATCGGCCGCCGGCGCATCGCGGCGATCGGCGTCGGTGGCGGTGCGGGCACGGGAACCGTTCGCCGCAAGGGATATCGCAAGGCTCTCAAAGCCGCCGGACTGCCTCACGATCCGGCTCTCGAGCTGGCCGGAACGGGTTATCACCGCGAGGACGGTGCCGCTTCGATGCGTTCACTGCTCGAACTCCCGGAGCCGCCGGATGCGGTCTTCTGCTTCAACGATCTACTCGCCCTGGGCGCCCTCCGCACCCTGGCCGAGGCCGGGTTGTCCGTGCCGGGCGACGTTGCGGTGGTGGGTTTCGACGACATCGAGGACGGCCGCTTCCACTCGCCGGCTTTGACGACGATCTCACCCGACAAGGAGTGGCTGGCGGAGCACGCAGTCGGCGTCTTGCTAGAGCGGATCGCGGGAACCGGTGAGGCCGACCGCCGCGACCTCACCGTTCCCTACACCTTGCAGATCAGAGAATCCACCAGCGGCTAGAACACACTCGCGCAAGTGGTCAGGTTCGCGGTGACCGAGGCGCCGCGAGCCACGGTCACTTGCCGGGTCTCCAGTACCTGGCCGGTTGGGCGTTCACACGTCAGCGTCCACGACTCCGTGCCGCCTTGCTGGACGGTGATCGGTCGCGTCGACGGGTTCGCGTGGTACGTGTAGCTGCCGCCGGCCGGGACCACCATCGTCGTGTCGAGCACGTCGGGGATGTTGGTGCCGTTCCAGGTCTTGGTGTTGAACGACTTCTTCAGGCGCAGTACGGCGCCTGCCGGTCCGGACCCGGTGATGATCGAGTGGCGGGCCGGGTTGATCGTGCTCTCCGCGGCGATCAGGTAGGCCTCGCGGTTGCCCTTGCCTGCCGTGCTTCCTGAGCCGAAGTAGTAGTTCACCACGGTCGAGAAGGCCGGATGGAAGCTGCTGGTGCCGTGTTCGAAGGTGAACCCGAGCCCGCCGGTCGCGTAGTACGACCAGTCCTCGGTGGTCCCTGTGGTGTCGTAGAGCTGGTAGCCGAACTGGCTGGAGTACCCGTTCTGCGCGGCCATCTGATCACCGAGAGCCTTGTAGATCGCCTCGTCCGGGGTGTTCCCGGCGCCGGCGTACCCCGGCTCACGCAGTACGAGGTTCGAATAGGTGTGGTTGGTGATCAGCGTGGTCACCTGGTGGGCCGAAACGAGTGCCTGGATGTTCTTCGTCTCCGGCTCGCTGAACGCGCTCGGGCCGCGGTAGGTCTCGGACGTCAGGCTGCTGGACGCGCCCGGACCACCCCAGAAGCCGGAGTAGTTCCGGTTCGGGTCGACGCCGCGGGACCGGTTCGCCGACTGCGCGCACTGACCGGCGGTCGGAAGCTGGCCGTTGGTGATCCGGCAGTTCTTCCGCTTCATCTCGTAGCCCAGCGTGCGGCTCAGGTTGAACCCGTCGGGGTTCACCACCGGGACGAAGATCACCCGCGACTTGTCCAGGATGTTGGTGATCCGCGGGTCGACCCCGTCGTTCTTCAGCAGGTCGTAGGCGAACTCCATCGTCAGCTCACCCGACGGCCATTCCCGCGCATGGTGCAGCCCCATCATCAGGAACACGGGCTTCCCGCTGCTCGCATTCACGTCGCGGCTCACCTCGATACCGCGGACCGTGCGGTTCTCCAGCGAGGTGTTCCGCAGCGTGAACTGCTTGACCTTCGTCGGGTACTGCGACGCCAGCGCCGCCATGTCATTCGTGTAGTCGGCCAGTTGCCGGTACGCCGTGCGTCCGCTGGGCAACGTGGCTGCCACAGCCTTCTGGGCGGCTGCCTTCGCATAGGCGGCATCAGCTATCTCGCGTTCGCGGTCTGCGCCGACCAGGTCGTCCTCCAGCACGGACCAGGTGAAGCCGGCCAGCTGCAGCAGCCTGCGATCCTGGTTGCCGTAAGCAACGACGTCGACGTAGTCCCGGCCGGACGACTCGGCCAGGTCGAGGTCGAGGGTCTGCAGGCGCTTCTTGTCCACACTGGCCGGTGTCTTCACCCGGAGCAGCTGGATCAGTTCGGCCGACTCGTAGGCCTGCGCTTTGCGGTCGGGTGGCGCGGCGGCCTGGACCTGGCTGCCGGCACCGACGGCCAGTACGGCCGCGAGCGCGAGGGGGATCAAGCGGTTCCATCGGGCGGGATGGGACACAGTAACCTCCAGTAGTGAGGCGAGTGCGTTTTGTAACTGGAGGGTAAGGGCCGGGTTCGCCGCAAGGAAGCTGTTGTCTCAACTGATCGATAAAACATCCGAGCGAGGCGGTCAGGCAGTGGATGAGGAGAGTTTGCTCCTCAGCGGGGATGGATGGCGGAGAGTTGTTCCGCGAGCCCGCGGCGTACGGCCGGCAGGTACGAGGCCAGGCGCATCAGGACGTTCCGGGCCGGCCGGAGGGCGGCGGGGACGGTTGCCAGCTTGGTGAGTCGGTGGGCGAGCGCCACGACCTGCAGAGCCTCCGCGCGACTGGCGACGGCGTACTCGTCGAGCTTGTCCTCGCGACCTTCCTTCAGCGCCACCGACAACGCGTCGCCGAGATCGACCGCGTCACGAAGACCCAGGTTCATCCCCTGACCACCCGCGGGGCTGTGGGTGTGGGCGGCATCGCCGGCCAGCAGCACCTTTCCGTTGCGGTACCGATCGGCCACCCGCTCGTGGATGCGGAAGCGGGATCCCCAGATCACCTCGGTCACGCGAGCGGTCGTGCGCTGCGGCCCGCGGACATCGAGAAGCCGTTGCGCGTAAGCGATATCGAGCTGCTCCGGCGCCTGGTCGACCTCGGCCACCAGCCTGTACGAACCATCCGGCAGCGGAGCGACCACGAGCAGGCCGGCCGTCGAGAAGAACAGTTGCACCTCTTCCTGGGTCAGCCCGCGGTCGACCCGGACGTCGGCCAGGGAGAAGTTCAACTGCAGCGACTCGCCTGAGTACCCGAGGCCCGCGAGGTCGCGGATCGTGCTGTGCATGCCGTCGGCCGCGACGACGTACCGGGCGGAGATCACGTCACCGCTGTCGAGGGTGACCTCGGCACCAGTCGCGCTCTGGGTCACCGCGGTCGCGACGTACGGGCGGTGGACGCTGCCGCCGAGTTCCTCGAGGCGGTCGAGCAGGACCTGCTCGGTGACGTTCTGCGGGACCATCAGGGTGTACGGGTACTTGGTCGGCAACCGGTCGAAGCGGACCGGGATCAGCTCGCGGTCGCCGTCGCGGATGGTGAACTGCTCAGCCTGGATCCCCAGCGCCGCGAGACGGTCGGCCACGCCGATCCGCTCGAGCAACTCCAGGGTCCGCGCATGCACCACCGCGGCCCGCGAGGTGTTCGCCCCGGCGGCCTGCTTGTCCACCACGGTCACGTCGTGCCCGTGCCCAGCCAGCGACACGGCAACCGCCAGCCCCACCGGCCCAGCACCTACCACCAGTACGTCGGTCCGCTCCGGAATCCCAGTCATCGTCAGCTCCTCGTCCGGCTGGTCAACATCTGTTGGCCAACGTTTGTTGACATGACTGTAGCGAGCCGCATTTCCCATGTCAACGCTTGTTGACCTACTGTTGGCGGCATGACAGGAACAGCGCCCGAGGGCGGGGTCCGGCGGTCTGATGCGACCCGGGCCGGCATCCTCGCGGCAGCGCGGGAGCGGTTCGCCGCCGACGGGTACGAGCGGGCGACGATCCGGGCGATCGCAGCGGACGCCTCGATCGATCCGGCGATGGTGATGCGGTACTTCGGCAACAAGGAGAAGTTGTTCGCCGCGGCAGCCGAGTTCGACCTGCGGCTACCCGACCTGGCGGACCTGCCGCGGGACCGGATCGGCGCGGCGATGATCGAGCATTTCCTGAACCGCTGGGAGGGCGACGACACCCTGATGGCCTTACTCCGGGCCAGCGTCACCAACGAAGCGGCGGCCGACCGGATGCGTCAGCTCTTCCTGAGCCAACTCGGCCCGGCGATCGCCAAGATCACCGGCAACTCCCCGGACACTGCCGTCCGCGCCGGCCTGATCGCCACCCAGACCCTCGGCCTGGCCCTCTGCCGGTATGTGCTCGCTCTCGCACCTGTGGCGGACATGCCCCACGCCGCCGTGGTCAGCTGGCTAGGCCCCACCCTGCAGCACTACCTGACGTCGCCCAGCCCGACAGCGCCACCTGGGTCGTAGGTCAGGTCCGGGCTCTGCCTCGGCGGCGTTTGGAGTCCTGGAGGAAGATCCAGGCGACGGCCGCGCCGATGATGAAGCCGCCGAGGTGGCCTTCCCAGGAGATGTTCGGGACGATGAACGAGATCACCGCGGTGATCGCCACGTAGGCGAGGATCCAGGTGACATCCAGGCCTCGCGCCTTGCTGATCACCAGCAGCGCGCCGACCAGGCCCAGGACCGCGCCGGAAGCGCCGAGGGTGGCCCCGAACTGGTTGCCCAGCAACCAGACCGCGACACCGCCACCGAGGGCGGACAGCAGGTAGAGCAAGGCGAACCGCAGCCTGCCGAGCATCTGCTCCAACGGCGGGCCGACCTGGAAGAGCATGAAGAGGTTCGAGAAGATGTGGAAGATCTGGACGTGGGTGAAGGCCGACGTGAGCAGTCGCCACGGCTCGGTGTCCACCAGGGCCGGGACCAGGACCAGTTCGTTCACGACCCGGCTGCTGCCGGTACGCACGGCGATGAACACCAGGATGTTCAGACCGAGCATGGTCCAGGTGACGATCGGGGCGGTGCCCCGGGCGATGCCGCCCAGCGAGGTCCGGGTGCGCGGCACCGACCTCGCCCCGTCCGCGAAACAGGACGGGCACTGGAAGCCGACGGCCGCGTCGTTCATGCAGGACGGGCAGATCGGCCGGTCGCACCGTTGGCAACGGACGCCCGCGGGCCGGTCCGGATGCCGGTAGCAGACGGTCTCGGTCACGCCGTGGTCCTTCACAGTCAGGGGTTTCAGGATGGGGGAACTGTCAGTGGAGTCGTGAAGGCCGGCCGGCCGCAGGTGCGGTACGGCCGGCCCCCACGGTGGATCAGCTGCTCTTGCGCTCGATCTTGACGGCGTTGATCACGATCGGGTCGATCGGCCGGTCGCCCGACGCGGTCTTCGCGGTCGCGATCGCGTCCACGACCTTCTTCGACTCGTCGTCGGCGACCTCACCGAAGATGGTGTGCTTGCGGTTCAGGTGCGGCGTCGGGACCACGGTGACGAAGAACTGCGACCCGTTGGTGCCCTTGCCGAACTGGATGCCCGCGTTCGCCATCGCCAGCAGGTACGGGCGGTCGAACTGGAGCTCCGGGTGGATCTCGTCGTCGAAGCTGTAGCCCGGCGAGCCGGTGCCGGTTCCGAGCGGGCAGCCGCCCTGGATCATGAAGCCGTCGATCACCCGGTGGAAGCCGAGGCCGTCGTAGAAGCGCGCGGTGCTGGGCTCGCCCGTCTTCGGGTCGGTCCACTCCTTCGTTCCCTCGGCCAGGCCGACGAAGTTGGTCACCGTCTTCGGCGCGTGGTCGGGGAAAAGCCTGATGACGACGTCGCCCTTCGTCGTCTGCAGTGTTGCGAACAGTTCTTCGGCCACGGGGTTCACTCCTCATCGGTTACGGCTTACGGCTTCGATCCTGTCACGGGGGACCAAGACGGCCCAATCGGAGCGCCGGGGAGCGCTTCCCGCTCGGCCCCCGCCGTTTATCGGCTGGGTACGTCGTACGATGCAGACGAAGCCGGATTTGTCCAGAGCCGTACCAGCTCGTCCATACCGCCGATGGGCCAATGGAAGCCCGCGGGTCGCGGGCGCCACCGAGGAGGAACCGTGGTTTTAAGGAAGTCCAAGGGCCGGGTCGAGACCGCGAAGGATCGGGTCCGGCCGTACGCCGAATCGGCATCGCAGAAGGTCGGGCCGGTCGCCGGTCAGGTCCGGGACCACCTCGCACCGGCCATGGGCACCGCACGGGAGAAGGTGTCGCCGTATGCAGAGAAGGCCGTCGAGCGCGGTGCGACCATGGCCCACGCGGCTGCGGTGAAGGCCGGTCCGGTGATCGACGACGCCCTGAGCAAGGTCGGCCCGGCCACCGAGCACGCCGCTGAGAAGGCGCGCGAGCGGTTCAACGACGACGTGCTGCCGAAGGTGACCGCCGCCCTGGCGACCCTCGCGGCCGCCGCAGAGCCGGTGGTCGAGGAGACCTCGCGCCGGGGCAAGGCCACCAAGGCCGCGCTCAAGGGTGAGGTCGACGCCCCGAAGAAGAGCCACAAGCTGCGCAAGGTGGTGCTGTTCCTCGGCTTCGGCGCACTCGCCGCCGCCGCCGTGCGGAAGCTGCTCACCCCACCGGAGCCCGCGTGGCAGTCGACCCCGACCAGCGGCCGCGACTACAGTTCCGCACCCTCCGGTACTACGTCGCGCCCGGCCGCCGACAAGCCGGCCGGCACCGCGGCCGCGGGTTCGGCGACCACCGAGGCCAAGGACACGACGTCGGTGAACGGCAAGACCGACGCCAAGCCGGAGGACGAGGCTGTCGACGCGAAGACGGCGAAGACGTCGTCCAACGGGACCGCGAAGAAGGCGGCCACCAGTACCCGCAAGCCGGCCGGCCCGAACAGCACCAAGCCGACCGATTCCTGAACCAACCCGAACACCGCAACGGCGAAGGCCGCGAACCCTGCCAGGGTCCGCGGCCTTCGTCATACCGGGGTAGGTCAGCGGGTCAGTTCGCTGGGGGGCGGGTCGGACCTTGGGTCCAGGTCGCTGTTCTCGTCGGCCCAGAGGTTCTCGTCCGGCCCCAGGTCCTTGGCGTCAGCGTTGTCGTCGTCGGCCGAGGTGCGGTCGGGGCGGGTGATGGTGACGCGGCCCGCCGACAGCAACTGGGTCGCGTACCGGTGGGTGATGCAGGGATAGGTCCCGCCACAGTGCCGGCAGACGGCATCGTTGCGGTGCAGCCAGGGGAGCACACCGAACCGCTTGATCCAGGTCAGCGGCTCACGGTCGGGGGCGTGCAGTCGCATCGCCGATCGGGCCGCACTCTGGATCTCCGGCGCGGACCATTCCTCCGCGCTCTTGTCCATCAGTTCACTCAGGTCGGGATTGGGCGAACCGGACGAGGACTGGGTCATCTGTTTCGTCTCCGGGCAGGGGGCGGGCGGTGACAGGCGGAACTGCTGGCCGCTTGGCCGGCGCGGGGGGATCACCAGAGCGACCGTGGTGGAACGAGCGTTTGAAGTGTGTCAATGCGATTGCTCACGGCGACATTAGCGCCTGCCCGGCGCATGCCCGCCGACCGGGGTCGGCAAGCCCGAAGTACTGCCCTTTCGGCCCGTGAAAGGGCTTGCCGTCAGCCCCAGAGGGTCTCGAACGAGACCCGCGCCTCCAACTCGAGGAGATGGCGTTTGCGGGGGATGCCGCCGCCGAAACCGACCATCTTGCCGCCGGCCCCGACCACCCGGTGGCAGGGCACGATCACCGGGATCGGATTGTGGTTACACGCCACCCCGACCGCCCGGGCGGCCCCTGGGTCGCCGACCGCCTTCGCCACGTCGCCATAGGTCTGCATCTCCCCGTACGGGATCCGCTGCAACTGGCCCCACACCGCGCGCTCGAACTCGGACCCGCCGCGGACCGACAGCGGCAGGTCGAACTCGGTCAGCTCACCGGCGAAGTACGCCTTCAACTGCTCCTGCGCCGCGGCCAGCAGTCCGCCGGGCGGCACCGCGTCCGGCTCGACCGGTGGGTCGAGGTCGACGGCCCCGAACCGCACGCAACAAAGACCGTCGTCGTCCACAGCCAGGGACAGGTCACCGATGGGCGAATCGATCACAGACCAGCGCATCTGCTCATTCTCGCCCTCGGCACCGACAGTTTCAGGGCCACCCGGGCACGGCCACGGGGGTACGGAAGCGGCAGAATATGACCTGACCACCGGCGTCGGTCGTCGACACTCGGCAACGGTGGCAACACAATGTTCTCGCCCGATCACACCGTGTTGTGCTATCTCTGGCTCTTTGTGCAGTCCGGTCGCTCAACCCTGGCACCGGGCCCGGCGACGAGGGGGTGTCCGTGACCGGTCCTGCCGAACCCCCTCCGCTGCGGTTCCCGTCGTACGAGCCGCACGCCGCCGATCCACCGGCGAGCGACCGGACCTCGCGGGTGACCGGGCCGCCGGTGAACGAAGTACCAGGGCCATCCGCGGCAGATGCCGGAGGCAACGGGCTGAAGCGGACGCCCGGCGGCGCGCACCGGATGCCGAGCCGGCCGCCTGAGCCGCCGACGGATCGGTGGTTCAGCTCCGAGCGGGGGATGGGGCTGGCGGCATCCATCCTGATCGGTGCGGTCACGGTGCTGAGCTGGGCGACCGCCTGGTCGGACTGGAACTCGTACCGGACGCTCCGGCTCTACGACAACGACCCTGACAAGCTCGACCAGGCCGATCTGATCTCGGGTTCGCTCGGCATGGTCGCGGCGCTCGCGCTGTTCGCAGCCGCGGCGGTGTTCGTCGTCTGGCTCTGGCGGGTCCGGTGGAACGCGGAGATGTTCTGCCGCGGCGAGCACCGGTTCACCCGCGGCTGGGTGCTCGGCAGCTGGATCTGCCCGGTGGTGAACCTCTGGTACCCGAAGTGGGTGGTCGACGACATCGTCGCGGCCAGCGACCCCCGGACGCCGCCGCAGACCGCCACCCTGCGGAGCATTCCCGGCACTCGGCTGGTCTGGGCCTGGTGGCTCACCTGGACCGTCGGCCTGGTGCTCGACAACGTCGCCCAGCGCAGCGTCCTGGACGGTGCGCCGGAGATCGGCGAGCTCCGCCAGAACGCGGTGATGTCCAGCATCTCGGCAGCCAGTACGACGGCCGCGGCCGTCCTCGCGGTGCTCCTGATCCAGCGGGTGAACGAGCTCCAGGCCCAGCGGCAATGGGTTCCCTGGTGGGCCACCGGCGACTCGAACCCGCCGTACAAACCACTTGCCCCGTAAACCAAACCGTCACGGACCGTCGACTGCCTCGTTACAAGTGGTGATGGGCGTAAGAAAAGAACGCGTTAAGTCGATACCCTCCGTGCTGGGACTGACTCCACACGGGTACTTACTTCGTGGTATCAATGTGGCTCGGTCACGCGGGGGCAGGATTCGACCGAAACGCCGAACAGACGGAGTTCCAGCAACGCGAGGGACGCAAGACGTGAGCCACCCGCAACCAGCCGTCCTGTCTGCAGTAGAAGACAACGACACTTGGCAGCCGCATGCGGCTGAGGAGTTTCAGCAAGTCGGTACCGTCGGCAAGATCGCCATCGGTCTGCTCGGTGCCTCCACGCTCACGCATCTCATCTCGACCTGGTCGGACTGGAACACGTACGGCGTCGTGAACCAGTACCTCGGCGGCGGCCTCAACGTCGACGACGCGGACCTGAACCGCGCCGACGCGATCGCCAAGGTCACCGCGATCCCGAACGTCATCATCTCCGTCGCCGCCGCCGTGGTCTTCGTGATCTGGCTCTGGCGGTCCCGGGTCAACTCCGAGGTGTTCTGCCAGGCCGACCACCGCCGAAGTCACGGCTGGGTGCTGGCCAGCTGGTTCTGCCCAGGCCCGAACCTCTGGTATCCCAAGCAGATCGTGGACGACGTCTGGCTCGCCAGCGATCCGAAGACGCCGGTCTACATCGACGACCTGCGCCGGCTCAGGAAGCCCCTCCTCATCAAGGTGTGGTGGTGCGCCTGGGTCGGCGCACTCGTGTTCGACGTGGTGATCCGCCGCTTCCTGATGTGGATGGAGGCGACCGTCGGCTCGCTGCGCGGGATCGCCCTGGCCGGTACCGCGTCGCTGATCCTGACCGCCGCCGCCGCGGTCGGCGCGACGCTGGTGATCCGCCGGATCAACGCGATGCAGACCGAGCGCGAGTGGATCCCGTGGTGGGACCAGCGCGAGCCGAAGCTCACCGCGGTCCCGACCTACGAGGTCACCAGGGTTCCCACGTACGCCGAGGAGGATACCTCCGAGCAGGTCGCGATCGCCGAGCCGATCGCGGCTCCGGCCCGGCGGCTGGAGCTTCAGCCGGCGATGGCCGGCGGTGGCACCGAGGAGGCGCCGCAGTGGAGCCCGTTCGCCGAGGTCGTGGAGACCTGGCAGGACAGCGGACCCGAGACGCAACAGTTCAACCCGGCCGAGACCTGGCGGGACGAGCCCGGCCCGGTCGAGGAGGCCACGCCGTCGTACCAGCAGACGGCCTCCGGCCTGGAGACGCCGACCTGGTCGACGCCGTCGAGCCCGTTCACCCCGGCCGCCGACGACCTGCTGTCCGCGCCGCTGCCGAGCTGGCAGGCCGAGACCGTCGCACCGCCGTCGCTGTCGGTGGTCCAGCCGGACCCGTACTCGTACCAGCCGGCCGCCTACGAGCCGTCGTCCTACCAGCCGGCCGAGCCGGAGCCCAGTACGTCCTGGACCTCGACCTACTCCGAGGCGTCCTCATATGACACCTCCTCGGACTACCTGACGTCGTCGGAGCCGATCCCCGCACCCGAGCCGGAGCCCGCACCCGTTGCGCGCGCCGGTCGCCGGGCCGCTCGGGTTGCGGTCGACAGCCCGTCGACGATCCAGGCCGAGGCAGAGTCGGCCTCGAGCTACTACGAGTCGGCGCCGGTGTCCGACCCGGCCGACTACCTGACTCCGTCGAAGCCGCTGCCGCCCGTTCCGTCGTACGGGCCGGAGCCTTCGTACACCCCGGAGCCTTCGTACACCCCGGAGCCCGCTTACAGGCCGGAGCCGGCTCACACCCCGGAGTACAGCGCGGAGCCCACCTACGCGCCGGAGCCCACCTACGCACCCGAGCCGACGTACGCCGCGTACGAGGCCCCGGCGGCGTCCCCGAACTACGAGACCTCGTACACCTCGGACTACAGCTCGTCGTACTCGTCGGAGCCGACGACGTACAGCGCTGACTCGTACGGGTCGTCCTACACCCCGGAGCCGACCTACGAGTCGTACAGCTCCTCCTACGACTCGTCGTCGTACCAGCCGAGCTCGTACAGCGCTCCGACGGACTACAGCAGCGAGAGCTACGAGGCGACGTCGTACAGCCCGAACTACACGCCCGAGCCGTACACCAGCGACTACAGCGCCCCGACGGACTACAGCAGCAGCTACACCGAGCCGGTTACGCCGCCTGTCACCGAGTACCAGTCGCCGTACTCGTACGAGCCCGCCGAGCCGCCGGCCCCCGCGCAGCCCGAGCCCGAGCCGGAGACGACCACCACTGCCCCGCGCACCCACCCGCGCCGTCGCTGGGTCTGACCCGCCAACGCTTTGACCAACCTCGCCTTCTCCACCCTGGGCTGCTCCGGCGCCCCACTCGAGGCTGTGCTCGAGCTCGCCCGGAGCAACGACATCTCGGGCCTCGAACTGCGCACGGCGGATGACGAGTTCACCCATATCGGCCTCAGCACCACGCAGCGACGTGAACTGAAGAACCGCATCGACGACGCCGGTCTCGAGATCCTCGCGATCAACAGCTACGTCCAGCTCTGCGGTGTCGAGGAGCAACCACTCGACCAGCACCTCGACCTCGCCGCCGACCTCGGAGCCCGCGGCGTCCGCGTCTTCATGCGAGACGATTCCAGTACTGACAACGCCGGTACCGCGAACTCGCCGACAGCCGGGGAGTTCCGGGCGATGGACCGGATCACCCGGGCCCCCAAGGACGTGCACATCCTGCTGGAGACCCACGACTCACATTCCGCCGGTGCCCGGATGGCCGCGTTCTGCCGTTTCCTGGACCGGGACATCCTCGACCACAACGCCAAGGTGATCTGGGACAGCGCCCATACCTGGAGCCACGGCGAAACCCCGGCCGAGTCCCTCGAACTCCTCAAACCCTGGATCGATTTCCTCCAGATCAAGGACAGCGACTCCACCCAGAACTACAAGCCGGTCGCGATCGGCACCGGCGACTACCCGATCGCCCAACTCCTGCAGGCGATCCAAGGCACCGACTACTGGCTCTCCCTCGAGTGGGAACTGAAGTGGCACCCCCACCTCCCACCCCTCGCCGAAGCCCTCCCCGCCACCCGCACCTGGATCGGCGTCTAAGCGGCCTGGGTGGTGGAGTGAATGGTGCGATGGGGAGCAAAGTCTTCCTCATCGTGGTCGGTCGGTTCGCCGGCCAGATGCCAGCTCCAACTGATGGTCGGCGTGATCCGCAGATAGGTGCCGGGACCGAACTGCCCAGAACGGTCGATCACCTCAGCAGTCCCGTAGACCCTCAGGAACCGAGGGGACCACGGATCCATGGAGACCAGGTCGTCGATCACCAGCGCGATCTCCTGGTGACCGGCCCCCACGTTCAGCACCTTGCGGGTCCGCGCCGGATGGATGCCGCCACCGATGTAGAAGTACGTTCCGTCGTACTCGAAGCCGACCGGTACGACGTCCGGCTGACCGTCGGGACCGACCGTGGCGATCCGGCCCAGGGGTTGCGATTCCAGGTAGGCGAGCTCTTCGGCGGTGAAGGACATCGGGACTCCTCAGCGAGTAAGGTACAACGGTCGTTGTAAATTGGTACAACGACCGTTGTACCGCAAGGAGGGTGAGTGGACAAGCGGAGTGCGATCCTGCGGGGCGCGTTGACGGTCTTCGCGCGCGACGGGTACGCCCGGGCGAGCATCGACGTGATCGCCGCCGAAGCCGCTGTCTCCACGCGCACGATCTACAACCACTTCCAGGACAAGGCCGGCCTGTTCGGCGCGGTGATCCAGGAAAGCGCCACCCGGGTCGCCGCCGCCCAGCTCGAGATCGTCGACCGGCATCTGCGCAAGATCACCGACCTCGAAGCGGACCTGATCGAGTTCGGGATCGCCTGGCGCGCACCGATGCCGGATTACGCCGAGCACTCGGCGCTGGTCCGGCAGGTCAACGCCGAAGCCGGGCACATCCCCGCGGAGGCGATCGAGGCGTGGCAGCAGGCCGGACCACTCGCTGTCCGCCGCGCGCTCGCGGATCGCCTGGCCGCGTTCTCCACCGATGGCCTGCTGACGGTGGACGATCCACTGCGGGCCGCGCTGCATTTCTCGTTACTCATCAGCGGCACGAACCCGTCGTACCGAGGAGGACCTGTGGAAGACCTGACCGAGACTGTGACCAGCGGCGTGCGCGCCTTTCTGCACGGATACGGCCGCTGATGCGGTACCGGTTGTTCGGCCGGACCGGGTTGCGGGTGTCCGAGTTGTTCCTCGGCGCGATGCGGTTCGGTTCCGTCGAGCAGGCCCGCCCGATCATCGACCTGTACGCCGAAGCCGGTGGCAACATGATCGACACGGCCGACGCGTACGGCGATAGCGAGGACATCATCGGCGAGGTGCTCGCGGGACGCCGGGACCGGTTCGTGCTCGCGTCGAAGTACACGTTGCCCCGCGACAGTTCCGACCTGAACACGGGCGGCAACCACCGGAAGAACCTCAGGCTCGCCCTGGAGTCCAGCCTCCGCCGGCTGGGGACCGACTACCTCGACGTCTACTGGGTGCACTGCTGGGACCGGCACACCCCGATCGAGGAGACCGTGCGCGCCCTCGACGACGCAGTACGGTCCGGCAAGATCCTGTACGCCGGGATCTCCGACGCGCCGGCGTGGATCGTGTCGCGGGCGAACACCCTCGCCGAGTGGCGCGACTGGACGCCGTTCGCCGGACTGCAAGTGCCGTACAACCTGCTCCAGCGCGACATCGAGCGCGAACTCCTGCCGATGGCCGAGGCATTCGGCATGACGGTGGCGGCGTGGGCCCCACTCGCCCACGGGAAGTTGGCTCGGCCTGACTCTGATGATCACCCGGTACTGGCCGCGGTACAGGAAGTCGCCAAGGAGCTCGGGGGGACGCCGGCCCAGGTTGCGCTGGCCTGGACCCGCGCGCATTCACGAGCGATTCACCCACTCGTCGGCGCGAGCTCGACCGAGCAGCTCGCGGACAATCTCGCGGCGATCGACCTCGTCCTGCCGGCGGAATCCGTTCAGCGACTGGAGTCCGCCACCGCTTTCCAGCTCGGCTTTCCCGGTGATTTCATCCCGCCGGATCTGTTCGCACCCGATCTCGTGGACGGCCGTTGAAATCGAAATCAATTCGGCCTAGGCCACAATTCTGATTCGGTCTGGGCACGGCGCATGACGTCGGACACCACTCACTCGTCTAACCGTATGAAGTCCCGACGGGGGACCTCTTCGCAGGTAAGGACAGTCGTGATGAGTAGAAGTTGGTGGGCCAGATGAGCCCGCGGGCGGTGGAGAAACGAGCGCGACCGGGGAACGAAAGCGGTCCGGCGGCCGTCGGACCTCCGGCAGACCTCGCGGCGGTTGGTGGTGTGGAGGATCCTGGTGTCACGGCCTCCGACCGCCACGAGGCCGACGCACCGCCATCCTCGGAAGTGGAGACCTCATGATCGGATTCATCGTCGCCGGACTCATCATCGGAGCCCTGGCACGACTCTTCAAGCCGGGTAAACAGAACCTCGGCATCATCGCCACCCTGCTGCTCGGTCTGGCCGGCTCGGTCATCGGCGGCCTGGTCGCGAACCTGCTCGGCACCGGCGGCATCTTCGAGCTCAACGTGCTCGGCTTCGTCGTCGCGGTGATCGCCTCGGTCCTGCTCGTCGGCACCGCCGAGCAGCTGTCCGCCAAGCGCAGCATCAGCAAGTAGCGAGTAGCTGAACGGGTCCCCCGGGACCCGTTCAGCTCCGCAGCATCAGACAGGTGTCGCCGAACTCGTGCCAGAGGTAGCCGCGTTCGAGGGCGGCGTCGTACGCGTGTTGCACAGCGTTGCCCCCGACAACGGACTCGAGCAGCAGAAGGTGTGACGCGTCGGGCGCATGCATGCCGGTGATCAGGCCGTCCACTACCGCGGCGGGTCGCTCCGGGCCGAGTACTAGGTCCGTCCAACCGGCCGAAGCAGCCACGGATCCGTCAGGCCGAGCAGCTGTCTCGATGGCTCGTACTGCGGTGGTGCCGACCGCGATGACCCTTCCACCATTGGCTTTCACCCAGTTCACCAGCCGCGCAGTGTGCTCCTGTACTGCGTATCGCTCGGGCAGAGGTGGTTCGTGGGTCTCCAACGAGGAGACGCCACAGTGCAGCAGGATCGGCGCGATCAGCACGCCTGCGGCAGCAAGGTGGCTCACCAGTTCGAAGCTGAACGGCCTGCCTGCGCTAGGCATCTCAGCCGACCCCGGCTGATTCGCGAACACCGTCTGGTAGAGCGCAAGCGGCCAACGCTGACCCACGTACTTGTAGGAGATTGGCCTCCCGTTGCGGCGTAGGTAGCCGACTACATCCGGGGTAGGCGGCTGCGCTATCCACAGCCGGGTCAGGCCGGGCTGGTACGGCGCAACGAGGGTCAGCACGCCCTCTGGCAGTTCCACCTGATCGCCCACAGCACCACCGAACATGGGCGAACCGTTACTCCGCAGCTCGACCACCCAGTTGCCGTCGTCCAGCTCTGTGGAGAAGTGCACTGTGCCCAATACCTTCCCCGCCCCACCGCCCCAGTCGCCTGGCGCTACACCGGAACCCGTGATCCAGGAGCCGTCGACCGCGGCCGGCAAGGTGGCCGAGGTGTTCACCAGGAGCAGATCGCCCGGTCGGAGGTGTTCGCCGATCCGGTCGAACCGGGTGTGCGTGACGGCCGACCCCTCCGCGACCAACAGCTTCACCTGATCCCTGGCCAGCCCGCGAGCTTCCGGCGGTTCGACCGCGTTCAGCTCGTCGGGCAGGGTGAACCTGGTCTGTGGATGAACTCTCACGAAGCCACCGCCTGGGCGAACTCGGCCGCGCGGTACCGGCCACTGGCAGGCCTGCTGTCCAGCAACCGTAGGAAGGCCGGTACGACGACGGCGGGCTGCGGCCGGTCCGAGATGTCCTCGCCAGGGAAGGCCGCCTGGTGCATCGCAGTTCGCAGGTCGCCGGGGTCGACGGCGTATACAGCCAGCTCGGGGTGTTCCGCCGCGAGTACTGCGCTCGCGTGGTCGAGCGCTGCCTTGGCCGAGCCGTAGCCGCCCCAGCCTTCGTAGGCCTCGACCGCGGCGTCCGAGCTGATGTTGAGCACAATTCCGGCAGCGGCTGTCAGTTCGGGGAGGAATGCCTGGGTCAACGCGATCGGAGCGATCACATCCACCTCGTAGACGCGACGGAGCTCCTCCAGGTCAGCCGCTCCTAGTCGCTGCAGCGGGCTCGGGCCGAGGTAGCTAGCGTTGTTCACCAGCAGGTCGAGCCGGCCGAGTTCACCGACGGCGTCGACCAGGTCGGCGCGGTGTTCGGGATCGGTGATGTCGCCCGCGACCGGGACGACATCGGTCTGGCCGGCGAGTGCGTCGGCCGCATTCTTCAGCGCTTCCGCGCCGCGAGCGTTGATCACCAGTGCCCAGCCGCGCTCGGCCAGACCATGCGCGAGCGCCAGTCCGAGTCCGGCGGAGGCACCGGTGATCAGGGCGACAGGACGGGTCAGAGAGTCAGGAGTCATGCCCGCTACTCTCATACTTCAAGCGAGCTTGAGGTCAACCCCCCGGTCGCGGGATTCTGCTGAGCGAGGAACGGCCGGCCAGGGCAGTGGCCGGCCGCTCCGGTCAGTGCATCAGGAGCTGTAGACCTCGTACTCCGACAACTGGCCCGCCGGCCAACCGGTGTTGCCGGTGAAGGTCAGACGGACGTACCGCGTGCTCACAGCGGACGGCAGCGTGATCGTGGCCGTGTTCCCCGATGCCGCATCGAAGCTGCGACCCGCGGCCGCGGCCAGCTGGCTGTACGACGACCCGTTGGTGCTGCCCAGTACTGCGATGGTCTGGGTCCGGGCGCCCCAGGCAGAGTTCGGTGGAAGCTTCAGCACCAGACGCTTGACGCTCTGGTTGCTCCCGAGGTCGACCGTGAGCGACTGAGGCCACGAGTTGTTCGTGCTTTCCCAATAGCTGTTGGCGTTTCCGTCCACGGTGTTGCCGGCCACGTAGGTCTGCACAGAGCTGGTCGCCGTGACCGACCGGCCCGCCGCAAGGTTGCCGCCCGGGGTGGGAGTGCCACCACCGCTGCCCGGATCGACCCAGGCGCAGCCGCTCCAGGTCGAGTCCCAACCGCTGTTGCCCGCGCCGCGGTTCAGCGAGAAGGTGCCGCCCGGGTAGGCACAGTTGTAGACACCGGCCCGGCCGATGCCGGAGGCAGTGACGTTGCTGACCGACGCGGACCCGGTCGTCTCGGCCTGGAAGGCGAAGGTGCCGGCGCCCTCGATCGAGCCACCGTCCACGGTCACGTTCTGCACCGCCCGGCCGGCGCCCCCGCCGTCGACGAACTGGTACGCCGACCACGGGCTCGCCACCAGTCGGTTGTTCGTCAGTCGCACCTGGGCGTTGATCTGGGTGTCGTATGCGTCCACCCGGATCGCTCCGTGCGGGTGGTTCGTGCCCCAGTTCGGGTTCATCGAGCCGGTCCGGACCAGCGTGTTCCCGGACACCGTGATGGTGCCCGCGAGCGGGAAGAACGGCGATCCGAACGACTGGTTCGAGATCGCGATGCCACCGCCGAGCGGGTTCGTGTCGGAGATCTGGTTGTCCCGGACGGTCAGGTCGGTGCCGCCGTAGATCGCGATGCCGTTCGCCAGGTTCGGCTGCACGATCGTGTTGTTGGCGAAGGTGCTGTTCCGGTTCGCCGAGTGCAGGGACCACATCGCGAGCGCGTCGTCGCCCTGGTTGCGCAGGAAGTTGTTCCGGACCTGCACGTTGTACGCCGTGCCGTTCAGGTTCAGGCCGTCGGCGGTCATGTCGTAGAACCGGTTGTTCTCGACCACCAGGTTGTCGTTGTTGCCGGTCAGCCAGAGCCCGACCTTGAGGTGCTGCAGCCACAGGCCGGACACGATCGAGTTCGGTCCGAGGCTGCCGTTGACGAAGTTGTCCGGCGAGTAGTCGTTCCGCTCGGTCACCTCGCCGATCACCGCGAAGTCGTAGAGCTTCACGTTGCCGCCGCCGTTCGGACGGTCGATCAGGTGATGGCTGAGCAGGGTCGAGTGCCAGCGGCCGGCCCCGCGGATCGTGACGCCGTCCGGGTTGATCGTGCCACCGACCTTGAAGCGGCCCGGCGGAATCCACACCACGCCACCGGATCCACGGGCCGCGTCGATCGCCTGCTGGATCGCTCCGGTCGCGTCGTTGTTGCCGTTCGGGTCCGCACCGCGATCCGTGATCGAGATGGAGCCACCAGGCTGACCGGCCGGGCCGGCGACGTTCTCGAACTCGACGTCGTCGATCGTGTACGGCCCGGCGGTGTTCTCGCCGTCTACCTGGAGCTTGATTTTCGCGCCCGCGTTGACGGTCTGCCCGAGTTGCAGGCGGGCGTGGTCGTAGAGCTTGTGGGTCTGGGAACCGGCGATCCACGAGGTGGTGACGAAGCTGTATTTCGCCGTCACCGCCAGGGACTGCGAGAGCTTCTGCCCGTTGACGTAGACGGACAGGGTGCCGGTCCGGCCATCCGGAACGGAGTACGCGACATTGATGGCGTTGGTGGTGACGGGGGCGGTGAACTCGACGTACTGGCCGCCGTTGAGAGTGACGGCCTGGCGGTTCGATGCCTCGGCGGCGAGGGTGCCCTGGATGTAGCTGGGGCCGATCTTGCTGCCGTTCGTCGCGGAGTTCTCGGCTTCGACGATCGTGAACGGCAGAGTGGCGCCGGCGGCCTGGACGGCGGCCGGTGCTTGCTCGAGTGCGGGGGAGTTGATCGCGGCGGCGGACAGGCCGGCGCCGGCGACCGCTGTGCCGAGGGCGAGCGCCAGAGCGGCGGTCAGTCGTCCGGCAGGGCGTGCGGGGATGGATGGGGGCATGAAAACTGCACCTTCCTCGGGGGCGGGCCGGTCTTCGTGCACCGGCCGGAGGAGCGAAGTTCGCCACACCTTAAGGAAGGAGATAACTTTCCGCAATAGTTCGACTGCTTAACGCAAGTTATCAACAGCTGTGTATACCACTGTGGACGTAGGTTCTCCCGAAAAGTCCGTCAGGGCAACAGAATCCCGGGGTTGAGAATGCCGTTCGGATCGAGCACGCGTTTGACGGCCTGCAGGGATTCGACGGCCAGCGGACCGATCTCGGCCGCGTAGGGCTCGCGATGGTCGGTGCCGACACCGTGGTGGTGCGTGATGGTGCCGCCGGACGCCGCGATCGCGACACTCGCGGCCGCCTTGGCCTGCCGCCACTGAGCGACCGGATCGTCGGTCTGAGCGGACACGATCGTGAAGTAGAGGGAGGCACCGGTCTCATAGACGTGCGAGACGTGACAGAGAACCAACGGCGGAGTGCCCTGTCCGGAGAGCTCCTTCACGAGCGCCTCGGTGACCGCCGCCTTCAGTTGCGGCAGCGCCGACCAGAACCCGGCCGTCTCGAGCGTCTCCACCAGCGCCCCTTGGTCTAGCAGGGGATCGCGCAGGTACGGCGCGCGGTAGCGACCTTGCCGCCAGGTCTCACCTGGTCCCGCACCGAGCGACTCCCCGCCTGCGCCCGCCAGAAGCTCGGCTACCTCGGCCTGACGGACAGCCGTCCTGGTTCCCTCAAAACCAACGATCGCCAGTACGCCGCCCGCGCCGTCCCCGCCGAGCACCTTCGGATCGGCCAGGTTCACCGCCGTCTCGACCTCGTCGGACAACCGCAGCACAGTGGGAAGCGGTCCGTCCTGCGCCAGCCGGCGGATCGCCGTCAGCCCCTGGTCGAACGAGTCGAACCGCCAACCCTCGAATGATCGCTCGGCCGGCCGGGGCCGGATCCTCAGCACGACCGAGGTGATGATGCCGAACGCGCCTTCTGAGCCAAGGACGAGTTGCCGGAGATCCGGACCGGCCGCGGACATCGGGGCGCGACCGAGCTCGATCGTGCCGCGGGGCGTGGCCAGGGTCAGGCCGACCACCATCTGATCGAACCGCCCGTACCCGGCTGACGACTGACCACTCGACCGCGTTGCGGCGTACCCGCCGATGCTGGCGCCTTCGTACGACTGGGGGAAGTGGCCGAGGGTGTAGCCGTGCTCCGCGAGCAGGGCTTCGGCTGCGGGACCACGAACTCCGGCCTCGAGGGTTGCCGTGCGGGAGATCTCGTCGAGGTGGGTCAGGCGGTTGAGCCTGCTGAGGTCGACCGCGATGAACCGCTTGGCCGGCGCGAGTCCGCCGACGACCGACGTGCCTCCCGCATAAGGGACCACGGCGATGTGGTGCTCGGAGCAGGCTGTGAGCAGCTCCTGGACGTCGTCGTGCGATCCCGGGTAGACGACTGCGTCGGGCATGTCCGAGGTGTCGCCTGCGCGGTGGCGGAGGAGATCCGGGGACCTGTAGCCGCGGGTGTGAGCCCACCGCGTTTCCAGGTCCGTCCGGACGTGCTCGGCGCCCAGGAGCTCGGTGAGGAGTTGCTGGACGTCTTGCGCCACACCCGGGCGATCCGTGGGATCAGCCGGGGGCGCGGTTGGTCGGCGTACGCCCAGCTGCTTCAACGCCTCGGCAGCGGCGGCGGGAAGTTCGACGCTGTGCGCGGGGTCGCCCCAGCGGCCGGGCGTGAGTTGCACCACCGGGAGGTCGGACTCGGTCATCGATGACTCCCCATCGGTCGACTTCGGGGGTAGCGTCTCGCGAGGGGACGGGACCCCTGACCCCAGCCCCCTCGCGAGCAGTTCCGGCACATCAAAGTCGCTGATACACTCTGACGTGTGATGTCTCAGCGTAGCAGCGAAATCGACACCTCCTCCACTGAGGCGGCCGCCACGACGAGTTCCGAGGCGACGCCAACGTCGCGTCCGGCGCCGGCGAACGCGATCGGCGAGGAACGGATCCTGGACGCAGCGTACGAACTGCTGCTGGCGATCGGGATGCGGCGGATGACGATGGCCGACATCGCCCGGCATGCCGAGGTGTCCCGGGCGACGCTGTACCGGCGCTGGCCGAACGTGCAGGCCGTCGTGGCCGCGCTGATGACGCGCGAGTGGACCACCGCGCTGGTCTCGGCGTTCCAGCCCGACTCGGTGGACGGGCGGTCGCGACTGGTCGAGGGCGTGGTCGAGGTGGTGGCGAAGACCCGGACCCACCCACTGATGCGGAAGATCATCGAGCTCGACCCCGAGTTCCTGACGCCGTACCTGCTGGAGCGGCGGGGGAGCAGCACGGTCGCGCATCTCGCGCTGGTCAAGGCCGGGATCGAGGCAGGGCAGGCCGACGGTTCGATCCGCGCGGGCGACCCTGACTGGCTGTCGCGGCAGATCATCCTCGTCTCGCTCGCTTCGGCGGTGTCGGGGCCGGTGCTCGCTTCGGCCGACGAGTATCCCCAGCTGGACGAGGAGCTGCGGGTGATGCTGACGAGGTACCTGACGCCATGATCGCCGTGGGCAACGCCAGCCTGAACGCGGCCCGGCGTACTCGCGAGCTCGACTGGCTCGACACCACCGGCAAGGTCGACGTGCTGGTGATCGGCGGCGGCGTCACCGGTGCGGGCGTCGCGCTCGACGCAGCCTCACGAGGTCTGACCGTTGCCCTGGTGGAGAAGCACGATCTCGCCTTCGGGACCAGCCGGTGGAGCTCCAAGCTGGTGCACGGCGGGCTGCGGTACCTGGCGTCCGGGCATGTCGCGATCGCCTACGAGAGCGCGGTCGAACGCGGCATCCTGATGAAGACGACCGCGCCGCATCTGGTCCGCCCGGTTCCGCAGATCGCGCCCTGGTTGCCGCAGGCAAGGTTCGCGCAGGCGGCGATGCTGCGCTCGGCCTTCCTCGGCGGGGATGTGTTGCGGCTGGTCGCACGCACCAGCAGCAACTACCTGCCCCATTCGCGACGGGTCGGCTCGGCCGAGATCCTTCGCTATGCACCGACGGTGCAACCGCACGGCCTGCGTGGCGGCTTCCTCACCTGGGACGGACAGCTGTACGACGATGCACGGCTGGTCGTCGCGATCGCGCGAACGGCTGCTTCGTATGGCGCCAGGGTGCTCACCCATTGCGCGGCGGAGCAGGTCACCGGGCAGGGTGCTGTGGTGGTCGACCAGTTCTCCGGCCGGCGGATCGACGTGGACGCGGGGATCGTGATCAACGCGACCGGGATCTGGGCGGATCAGGTTGCCTCGGGCATCAAGCTGCGGCCGAGCCGGGGGACGCATCTGGTGTTTCCGCAGTCCGCGTTCGGTGGTCTCTCGGCGGTGCTCACTGTGCCGGTGCCAGGGGAGCTGCGGCGGGTGGTGATGGCGATTCCCGCGCCTGATGGCCGCGTGTACGTCGGGCTGACCGATGAAGAGGCGCCGGGGCCCGTCAGCGACGTACCGCGGGCGACTGAGGCGGAGATCGACTTCCTGCTGGCGACCATCAATGCGGCGGTGCGCGCTCCGTTGACGCGGGCCGACCTGATCGGGACGTATGCGGGGCTGCGGCCGCTGCTCGACACCGGGCATCACCGGGGTGAGAACAAGACCGCGGACATCTCCCGGCGGCATGCTGTGATCACGAGTCCCGACGGGATCGTGACGATCGTCGGAGGCAAGCTCACGACCTACCGGCGGATGGCGGAGGACGTTCTCGACGTCGCGCTGGACCAGTCGGAAGTCGAAGTGAGGCGGCAGTGTCAGACGCATCGGATCCCGCTGGTCGGGGCGGCCGATCAGGTGCGGCTGGCGGCTGTGCGGGCGCCGGCGCGGTTCGTGGCGAAGTACGGCGTCGAGGCTCTTGACGTGATCGCGGTTCCGCCTGAGTTGCTGGAACCGATCGCGCCGGGATTGGCGACCACGCATGCCGAGCTGCGGTTCGCCGTACGGCATGAGGGTGCTCTGACCGAGGACGACCTGCTGGATCGCCGTACCCGGATCGGTCTTTCTGCCGCGGACCGGCTCCTCGCACTGCCTGCCGCACAGGCGGCCTTCGCCTCCGTCTGAGCCTTTTTTGGGCCCTGTGGATTACTTGGGGAGTCGGGCCTGAGGTTGGGATAACTTGTCTGTACCGGGGACTGGGGAGGTGGGGATCGTGAGTCAGCCGTATCCGGGGCAGTATCAGGGGGCCTATCCGCCGGTGCCGTACTCGGCGCCGAAGTACCGTCCGTTGCGGCGGATCGCGCTGGTCAGCATCGGGCTGATCGGCCTGACCTGCATTGCCTCAGTGATCCAGTCGGTGCTGCTGTGGACGTCGTACGAGGACGTGAAGCGGTTCGTCTACGGTCTGCTCTCGGAGGAGGAGATCGACAACGGCATCGAGACGGTCGCGGGGGCCGGGCCGTTCCTGGATCTGGCCGGCTATCTGTTCCTGGCGACCGGGATCGCGTTCCTGATCTGGCTCTGGCAGGCGCGGGAGAACACCGAGATCCTGCGGCCGGCGTTCGCGACGACGTACCAGGCCGGGTACACCACCGGCAGCGGCGCGCATCGGCACGCGCAGGGCTGGACCATCGGCGGCTGGGTCTGCCCGATCGTCCAGTTCTGGTATCCGCTGGAGGTCGTGCAGGACGTCGTCCGCGCCAGTGAACCGCCGACCCGGCCGGGGATGGTCGACACAGGTGGCGTCCGCGGCCTGCTCTACGGCTGGTGGGCGGCCTGGACCACCTTCTGGGTGATCGTGGTCGGCGGCGGCGGGGTCGCCGTCGTCAGCTTCTTCGTCTGGATCATCCGGCTGGTCGACCGGGCCGATGCAGCGCAGGCCACCGGTGATTACGTCGACATCTACGACCTGCAGGACTTCATGGTCCGGGTCGCGCTGGCAGTGAACATCGGCTTCACCGTCGCGACCGTGCTGCTCATCGTCGCCGCGATCACGATCTCGCTGCTCCTGCTCCGCGTCACCAACTGGCAGGACGCCCGCGGCCCCGAACTCGGTCCCACACTCCCCGCCCACTCACCCTCATACCCCACCCCCGGCCACCTCCCCGGCGGCCCGGCTCCAGCGCATCCGCAGGTCGGCCCACCGCAGTACGCACCCCGCCCCTACGACTCCACCCGAGGCACCTACGGCTCAGGCGGCTCGGGCTACGGCAACTACGGCCCGGGCGGCCCAGGACCACCCCAGCCGCCGACCCCGCCCGGAGGTCCGCCACCGGCACCCTTCCCGACCGACGGCAGCGGCCAGCACCAACCCCCACCCGGCGGCACACCCCCTTGGCACCGCCCCCGCTGACAACCCCGCACACGATCCCGGACGACCTCGCCGGGCAATGCGTGCGTGGGCCGGCACCCGCCCCCTCCCACCACCATTCACCAGTCCAGCGCAGTAGACCTAGAGGTACCAAAGCGCCGCGGTGGCGTCGTCGTGGCGTTTGCCGCGGAAGCTGCCGGTGAGCGCTGCAGCGTCGTAGGCCCGGACTCGATCGATCAACGCCTGCGGGCCTTCGCCGGTGAGCACTTCTAGGAGCTCCTCCCACGTGTGCCCGTAGCGCTCGGCATAGCGGGAGGCCCCGTCTGTCAGGAGTGCGACCAGCTCGACGTCGGCGCGTTCCGTAGTACCGGCGACTGCCTCGTACGCCGCCTTCGGTTCGGTACTCGCCACCCAGAACCCGCCCGCCTGGTTCCGCAGCCGCCGCACCGCCTCGAATGTGTACTCCGGCAGCAACTCGATCCGGTTGTCCGCCACCACCGTGATCCGCTGATCCGGAGAACGCAGGACGACCGGCGAATCGGCGAGCACCAGATGCTCGACCTCGCCCGCAGTCGCGCGCACGATCGACACCGTCGACGACGGGCTGTCCGGATTCGCCAAATCGCAGGTCGACGCGTGCTCGGCACACACCGCGGCGATCGCATCAGCCAGGAGGTCCGCCAGCGGCGCCTCCGACCGCCCGAGCAGCGGCACCACCAACTGCCGGCCGAGTTGCCCGACCAACCACGCCACCGTGTGCCGGCAGCCCGAATCGACGCCGGGCGGCGCGGTCGCCCCATCCAGGATCACCACGAACTCGGGCCCGCTCAGCACCAGATCCTCGTTGACAGCAGGCGCCACCCGATCCGGCGCGGGCTGACAGGCTGAGCGGAGCTCCACCCGTCCATTCAACCTTGCACGGACGCCGGACCCCGAGCCCTGTCATGCGCTGCCCAGGTGTCGATCAGGGACTGGTCGAGGCTGATCTGGCAGGTCCAGCCGAGGTGCTTCTCGATCAACGTCGTGTTCGCCTGTTGCCAAGGCGCCGCATCCGCGGGCGAACCGGCATGCCCCGCGTGGACCGCGCCTTCGACGACCTTGGTGGGGATCCCACTGAGCTCGATCAGCCGGTGGACGACGTCCCGCGCCAGCGCTGCCCTTCCCGATCCGACGTTGAGCACGGGCGGCAACTTGGCATCGGTGAGCGCGGCTGCAACCGCCGCTGCCGCGATGTCCCGGACGTCGACGTAGTCCCGCCAAGCTTCCAGGGACCCCATCTGCAGGGTGTCGGTGGTCCCGACCTGCCGGATCACCCGGCCCACCAGAGTGGAGGCGGGCGACCCCGGCCCGGTGATCTGGAACGGCCTCAGCAAAACCGCGTCGGCACCGTTGCGCTGCGCCCGGAGTACCAGCTCCGAGCCGGCGAGCTTGGTGAACCCGTACGGCGCGACCGGGCGGAGGTCCACTTGTTCGTCCTGGCTCGTGCCGTGCGGCGCCCCGCCGTACTCCGCGGCGGAGCCGAAATGGACGAACCGGGCGTTGGTCGCGTGGTTCCGCATCGAGGAGAGCAGTGCCTCGACCGCGACGACGTTCCCCCGGGTGAGCTGGTGCACATCACCGTGGGTAGCAGCGGCAGCGTTGATGATCACGGTCGGTTTGTACCGGCCGATCTGCGCGTCCAGGGCATAGCTGTGCCCCGTGGCGAGGTCGAACTGCCGGTGGGGATCGCCCGTACTCCGGGTCATGCCCCGGTGCTCGATGCCGCGCTCCGCCAGCAGCGCGCAGATCTTGGTCCCGAGGAAGCCGCCGGCGCCGAACACCATCACCCGCTCTGATCCGGTCACCTGCACCATCTTGCCTCCCGTCGTTGTCGATCCCCTGAACTTTGTCCGTCGGGGTCGTCACAATGCAGGGGAACCGAGAGGAAGTGCTGTGGCTGACCGCAAGCACGGGCGCCCCGCGCCTGCCACCGAGACCACGATCCGCGACTGGGATGACGCCGACCCGTCCGGGCAGACCTACGCCAAGGTGCTGTTCATCGATTCCGACCTGACCGAGATCGCGAACCAGGGCGGGGTGTTCGAGGAATGCACCTTCCGCGGCGTTCGGTTCAACGCCTCCACCCACACCGATGCGGCGTTCGTGAACTGCACCTTCGTCCGCTGCTCGTTCTTCGACACCACCTTCACCCGCTGCAAACTGATGGGCAGCATGTTCGACGACTGCGCCTACAGCCTGCTCAAGGTCGAAGGCGGTGACTGGTCCTTCGTCGGCTTGCCGGGCGCCGATCTGCGAGGTGCGGAACTGCGGGGCGTGAAACTACGCGAGGCCGACCTGACCGGTCTGCGGGCGGCCAAGGCGATCCTGACCAACGTCGACCTCACCGGCGCCTGGCTGCACCATGCCGATCTGTCCGGCTGCGATCTCCGCGGCTCCGACCTGTCCACGCTCGACCCGCTGACGGTCGAACTGAAGCACGCGATTGTCGATCTGACCCAGGCGATGGTGATCACCGAGTCCCTCGGCCTGGACGTCCGGCCCTAGCCAAGGTGTGGATATCTTCCGTGTTATGACCCCTTCATCCCCCGAATAGTCCACAACCTGTGGATAACCTTCCACCCCTCCACGGCTCGGCTTCCAAGGTGGTGAAGGGGGAGATCAGCGAGCCCGGGCCACTGGGCGGCTCGCACGCTGGATCGGGATGGGGCGGAGGGCCAGTTCGCCGCGGCGATGACGTGCGGGTGGTCTCCCACGCATCACCAGTACTGCGCTGTGCTCCACGACGTACGCGGGACTCGTCAGGGTCTGGACCCGGATGAGTACCTGCAGTGCGGCCGCCAGGCCGACACCGGCGAAGGCGCCGAGCGTGTTCGCGATCAGGTCATGCAGTTGGCAGGATCGGCCCAGCGGTGGAATCAGCGCCTGGACCGCCTCCACGGAGGCCGACAGCCCGATTCCGGCGGCGATACTGTCCGCCGGGCGGCCGCTCGCGAGGGTAAGCATTCCGGCGGCGGGGATGAAGAGCAGGACGTTGAGCAGTCCCTGTAGCGAGGTGAGTCCGCCGGTGGTGGTCAACTGGGTCCCGCAGGTGCCGATCCCGCCCAGGTGGTGGCCCGTGGGGCTGAGCGTGGCCGCCAGGATCAGCGCGATCGAGGCCGGCAGCAGGAACGACGCCAGCCGCGGTACCAGGTCACCCCGGCGGCGGACCGAGGAGATGACGAGGGGCAGCGCCATTCCGGTCAGCACGAGCCACGTGTCCAGCAGGTGCGGGATACCGCGATAGGTCTCGAGCACGTGTCCGGATCCTCCGTCGTCAGCCGGGACCCCGCGCAGCCCCGACCGGACCCCGCGTGATCACGTCGTCAGTGGTTCGTCCCGATGACTTCCTCATCAGACGATCAGCTGTCGGCGAGGCCGCCCGCTAGGCCGATCCAGACATCTGCACGCACCCGCAAACCAGCCGTGCAGTCCCCGTGACAATCCGTGCACCAACTGTCACGCCATTCACCTTTTAGTAGCCCAAGGCAACCTCTCTCGACTTGATGCCATCGGCAACGTCTTGGGACTACCTCGATCCCGGGCTGACAAACCCCTTGCGCCAAGGTCCGGAGCACCTGCACCATCCGTGGATGGACGACACGCCCCAGCGCTTCCCAGACGCCCTTCCTCCGCTACGCTCAGCGGCCCTCGAAGCGGGCTTCACCATGTCTTGCGACGAGCGCACCGGCAGCCTGCTCGCAGTACTGGCAGCCGCCCGCCCCGGTGGCAGGATCCTCGAGCTCGGCACAGGTATTGGCGAGGGAACCGCCTGGCTCCTCAGCGGCATGGACCAGGGCTCCCACCTGATCTCGGTCGAGCTCGACTCCGCCGTCCAGGCGGTTGCCCGCGCCCAACTGGGCTCCGATCCACGAGTGACGTTCGTGACCGGAGACGGCGGCGACTGGCTCGAGGCCTACGACGGCGAGCCCTTCGACCTGGTGTTCGCCGACACTTGGCCAGGAAAGTTCACCCACCTCGACCGAGCCCTGAGCCTGGTCACCAGAGGCGGAACCTACCTAATCGACGACCTGCTTCCACAGTCCGGCTGGCCCGAGGACCACCACGACTCGGTCAGCCAACTGCTCGCCGACCTGGACGCCCGCCAGGACTTCCACTCCGTCCGGTTGACCTGGTCAACCGGCCTCCTGATGGCTGTACGAACCAAGTCCTAGGGACGGGCTCTAGGCGTCCTTGTGGCTGGTGATGTTGATCAGGTTGCCGTCAGGGGCGCGGACGAGGAACCGTCGCAGGCCCCAGGGTTCGGTGGTCAGCGGGTGGACGATCTCGAAGCCCCGTCGTTTCGCGTCTTCGTACGCCTCTTCCACGTCGTCGCCGACAGCGACCGAGATCACCGAGTCCTCCGGAGCGGTGGCGTCGCGGGTGACGAGTTGAACGACAGCCCGTCCGTCCGGTGACTGGAATCGGGCGACCCAGCCCATATTGAGCCCCTCATCGCTGAGCCCGAGGTAATCCACGTAGAAGTCGCGAGCTTCGCCAATGTCAGGAACAGACAGGTTCGCAATGATGCGAGTGGGCTGCACTGCTGCCTCCATCTACCCGTAGCTGATGACGTGCCGACGATGCCCACGATACGGGCAGAATGACGACCTGCCCTGCGACCGACTTGGCGTCACGCGCCCAGTGCTCCTCAGCTCACTGGTCCGCGGTGAAGTCGGCGAGGAGCTCGGCGATGAAGGAGTGGGCATCGCGCACTGCGGCGGGATTGCGGGTCCGGTAGTAGGGGATCGCGATCATTCTCAGGGAGAGGACCCAGCCGCGGGCGCGGATCCAGGTGTCCTGGTCGACGCGCATCGCGTCGCGGAAGGCCTGTCGTGAGTCACCTTCGAACAAGTACCAGGCGGCCAAGAGATCACCGGCCGGGTCGGCGGCCCACGCAGTACCGAAGTCGATGACCGCAGCAAGTCTGCCGTCAACCACCAGGACGTTTCCCGGCATGAGGTCGCCGTGGATCCACCTGGGCGGACCGGCCCAGGTGTCCGCTGCCAGCGATGCCTCCCACGCGGCAAGCACGAGTCCGGTATCGAACTCGTCGCGCAACTCATCCAGCGCCTCACGAAAGAGCGCGTCACGCGGCGCCAGCGGCGTACCACGACTGAATGGATCGTCCGGCGGAACCGGAGCACCGGTCGTGTCGACCGTCTGCAGGCAGTGAACGAACTCGGCAAGCTCACGCGCCGCGGCGATCGGGTCGGCGAGCTGATCCCGCTGGAAGGCCTCGCCCTCCAGCCACCGGTACACGCCCCAGCTGAAGGGATACCCCGCTCCAGGTGTCCCGAGAGCCAACGGCTCGGGTATGGCCAGTGGAAGGTGGGGGGACAGGCGCGGCATCCAGGTCAGGTCCTTCTCCACCTGACCTTGGTTCTGCGCGGTGCGAGGCAGCCGGACCGCCAGATCAGGACCCACCCGAAACGTCACGTTGTCCGTCCCCGACGCTGCGACGACCTGAACCGGAGCGCCGGCCCATTGCGGGAACTGCTCGGCCAACAGGCGCACCACCAACGACGCGTCGATGTCCACCTCGTCATCGTGCAACTTGGCGACCTTGGACATGGTCACGGAGTCTCACACCCACCTCGCTATCGGTCAACCGACTTCCAACCGCCCCCACTGCTGCGTTTTCCAGAGGGGCACGCAAAGGGCACGACCTTCTGATCCGGAGCCGCTGTTAGCAAGCCCGTCAGCGGGCGCACCGGCGTAGGGTTCCGACATGGTCTCGGCCGCACAGCATCGTCGTCGTAACTGGTGGGCAGTGATCGGTGCGGTCGTTCTGATTGTCGCGAACGTGGTGTGGTCCCGGTTGGCGGGTGCCTCGGAATGGACAGACTCAGCCATTTTCGGGTCGCCACTCGCTGCGTTGGTCGGGGCAGTGGCTGGGTGGGGAGTAGCGGTGCTCGTGGAGAGACGTGCTCGCTAGAACGCTGTCAGGGGAGTTGAATCCCGCCTCGTTCAGGATCAGGTCCGGCGGGCTCAGGGCGGGGCGAACGGGTTGCGCTGCGTTGCGGCGAGAGATTTTTTTGGGGCTGTGTCGATCCGTCGGCCGCTCGTTCGACCTGTGGGTGCGAGGGCCGAGAGGCGGCTCCCGAGGGACGAGGAGAACGCGATGTCGCAGTACATGCTGATCATGCGGGGCACCGATGAGACGAACGCGGCCATGATGGCCAACGTCGACGAGCTGATGGCCGCGACCCGCCTGTTCATCGAGGAGTTGGCGAAGGCCGGCGTCTACGTCGCAGCCGAAGGGCTGGACGATCCGGGCCAGGGTGTCGTGGTGCATTTCGGCGACGAGGCCCCGGTGGTCACGGACGGGCCGTACGGAGAGACCAAGGAACTGTTCGGGGGCTTCTTCCTGCTCGATGTCGCCTCGAAGCAGGAGGCGGTCGAGTGGGCCAAACGGGTCCCGGCGGCCCCCGGGTCCAAGATCGAGATCCGGCGGGTGCCCGGGGAGGACGAGGTCCCGCAGGACAGCGGGAAGTTCGTCAAGGAAGGGACCTTGCGCGAGAGCAGCGGCCGGATCTGATGGGTCCGGCCGACGTCGAGGCCGTCTGGCGGATCGAGTCGGCGCGGATCGTCGCCGCGCTGACCCGGTTCACCGGCGATTTCGGGCTGGCCGAGGATGCTGCCCAGGAGGCGGTGGCCGAGGCGCTGGTGTCATGGCCGCTCAGCTCTCCGACCAGTCCGGCCGGCTGGCTGATGGCCACGGCCCGGCGGCGGGCGATCGACGCGATCCGCCGCCGGACAGCCCTGCAGGACCGCTACGCGCTGCTGGCGGCTGACCCGGTGGTCGACGACGACATCGACCCCGACCGGATCGACGACGACATCCTGGCGCTGATGTTCGTCAGCTGCCACCCGGTGCTCTCCCCGGAGGCTCGGGTGGCGCTGACCCTGCGCGTGGTCGGCGGCCTGTCCACCGAACAGATCGCCCGCGCGTTCCTGGTCACCGTGCCGACCGTGCAGGCCCGCATCACCCGGGCGAAGAAGACGATCGCGGCGGCCGGGGTGCCGTTCGAGCTGCCGCCGGCCGGTGAGCGCCGGGAGCGGCTGGGCGGCGTGCTCAGCGTCGTCTACGTGATCTTCACCGAGGGGTCGACGGCCACGTCGGGCGACCGGCTGCTAAGCCCCGGCCTCGCGTACGAAGCGATTCGGCTGGCCCGCACGCTGGCCGCGCTGCAGCCGGACGAGCCGGAGGTGCACGGTCTACTCGCGCTGTGCGAGCTGACGGCCGCGCGCTTCCCGGCCCGGACCGACCCGGATGGTTCGCCGATCCTGCTGACGGACCAGGACCGGCGGCGGTGGGACTTCTCGGCGGTCCGCCGTGGGCTGGCAGCGCTGGCCATAGCATCGGTTCGCGGGCTCGGCCCCTACGGCCTGCAGGCTGCGATCGCCGCTGCCCACGCATCAGCGCCGTCGGTCGAGGAGACCGACTGGGATCGGATCGTGGTGCTCTACGAGGCGCTCGGCCGGGTCGCACCCTCGCCGGTGGTCGAGCTCAACCGGGCCGTCGCCGTGGCCATGGCCTCGGGTCCGGCGCAAGCCCTGGCCATCGTGGACGAACTGATCGCCTCGGACCGGCTCCCCGGTTCGCACTTGGTTCCGACCGTACGCGGTGAGCTGCTGGCCCGCCTCGGCCGGCGACCGGAAGCGCGCGCCGAGCTGGAACTGGCGGCCCGCCTGTGCACAAACCAGCGCGAACGCTCAGTACTCCTACGCAAGGCGACCGCCCTGAGCTGAGGCCTACAGCGCGGACGGAGGTCGCTGGCCGAGGACACAGAACTCGTTACCTTCGGGGTCTGCCAGTACAACCCACGATCCATCACCCTGGCCAATATCAACACGCTGTGCGCCGTGGGCCACCAGACGAGCCACCTCGGCGTCCTGGTCGTCAGGCCTGAAGTCCAGATGCAGTCGGCTCTTAGCCTTCTTGCTCTCATCAAGCCGGACGAAGTCCAACCCCGGCAGGCGATCCGGCTCCGGGCGGATCTCGAACTCGTCAGCAGAGGAGTGGACCACAACCCAACCAAGAGCCTCGGCCCACCACTGCCCCAAGGTCACCGGATCTACCGAGTGAACAATTACCTGTTCCCATTCCAAGGTCATCCGCCGAGCTTAGACATGCCAGGGCTTCAGAAACAGGCACTTTAGTTCGGAGAAGCCAGCCCAGCATGGCGCGTGCCCCGTGTCTTCCCGTCTGCCGTTCAGCCCACGCGTAGCGCGATCCGGAGACGCCAGAGGGACCGAGATGGAGCGGATGGGGCATGCCAGCTCGCGGGCGGCGATGATCTACCAGCACATCTCGAAGGACCGGGACCGACACATCGCGTACGGCTACGGTTGCCGTATGCCTGAAGACGGTCCGCCGGAGCTATCACCGGATCCCGCGGACGTAGTAGTGACAATCACCCGGATCGTCGCTTCTCCGTGGCCGACCACCGAAGGCGAACGGCGCGCCATGTTCTCCGAGATGGCCTTCCTCGAGCGCAGCCCCGCCACCGAGCCGCCGGAACGAACAGCCGGCATCTTCAGTACCTCCCTTAGCGATGAGGTTGCCGGCTCCTGGAGCACCTTCAACGGCGAGTTTCTCGGCCTCAGCTTCTTCCTCTACCTCTCACCTGACCCAACCGACCCGAAGCCCAGAGCTGGCTATGACGCCTTGAGGCGTCTCTTGTCTGAAGCCTTCGGGGCACCCGTCGAGGAGTGGGGTCCGGCACACATGCCGGCGAGCGCCTGGACCATCCGAGGCCTCGTGTTGTCCATGTACTGCCACGGCCGGGGAAACGGCTGTGTGCAAGTTGGCCTTGAACATGCCGAGCGAACAGCCGCAAACAGCGCCGCCAGGGAGCCGGAAATCAGGCTCTGACCTGAGGAAAGAAGGTTGTGGAGACGAGGGGACTCGAACCCCTAACCCCTGCCTTGCAAAGGCGGTTCAGGCACTCCCGCTGGCCTGAGCGGTCAGACCGTGAGCCTGGGCTCGGCTGGTTTCTCCCCGTGAGTGACCGACCGAGCCCACTGCCGCGTTCTCGTAAGGGCACGCAGAGGGCACGACCGCTTAGCACGTCTCCTCGACCACGAGCAGGGACCTGCGCTGGTCGTCCTTAAACTCCCCCGCCTGAAAGTCCGTGTAATCGTCCACCGAAGCACCCCCCTTGCCGTCCAGGTAGGGGCGGATCATCGCCGTGAATTTGTCCCGGTGCTCAAGGGTTACGTCGCGGATTTCGTTCGCATAGGCGTGCAGGACTCGAACCTGTGGGTCGTCGATCAGTCGTTCGATGCGTTTCCAGGGCAGATCTCCCCCACGCAACTGCCAGCGAGCGCCGGTCTCATCCGTGTACTCGCCGGATCTGATCGGTTGGTACCAATCGATCGACGGCCCTGCTGGCTCCGGGTTCGCGGTGACTACCTCGTCGACCATGCCAGCGAAGGTCTCGTGGCGGTCGTGCTTCCGATTGCGTCCCATCCGTCCATCATCACCCGATCGGAGCGCCGTTGGGTTCTCAACCGCCCAACCTTGCGTCTTCCCGTCTGCCGTTCAGCCCACGCGTAGCGCGATCCGGAGACGCCAGAGGGGACAAGGTGGAGCGCCCTACCGGACGAACGACCTTGTCCCCTCTGGTGGCTCCTGATAGGTCCTGACTGGGCTGAGCGGCAGGCGGGAAGACGCACCCCCGACCAATAGGCCGGCCGATTCGGACCGTCATCCCGGAGTCGTGAGGCCCCTGCCGGAGGCAGATTGTGTGTCGTGATCAGGCCCGACAGTCAAGCGGCTAAGACCGACGGGTTAAACCGGCGATCAGACGCCTGGCTCGTTGGCCGCTGGCAGCTGGTCTCGTGTGTATCGAAGTTGCATTCCACCCGTTGGCCCGGCGAGGACGGCGCCCTGGCGCCGCCCGCAGCCGGGCCTTTGCGCGCCGGAGGCGCGCCTTGATCCATAAGAGCCAAATTCGGCAGAGGGCTAGAGCAACCGGGCGGTGTAGCCGTGCTGGACCAGCTCGTCGTATGCCTGCTTGACGTTGTCGGGCATCGGCTGCGGTACGGCGAATCCGCGTTGGGCGAAGAGGTCGATTCGCTGCGTGTCGCCGACGAGCATATTGAGGACGCGGTCGACGTCGCCGATGGTCTCGATGTACTCGGCTAGGGGCAGCGGCAAGGATGCACAGATCGGGTCGACCTCGGGCCAGATCTTGCGGCACGTGGCGTAGGCCCTGCGCTGCTGGTAGGGCCTGGAGATGAGGGTTACCGACTTGGGGAAGATGCCACGTTCGGCGAGTGCAGCTCGGGTGAGGACGATGTTCTCGCCGGTGTTGGTGGCCTGGGATTCGAGGATCATGGCATCGGCTGGGACACCCAGCTCCTGGGCGTGCTCGGCGTAGTGGATTGCTTCGCCTCGGGGGAACCGCTCGACGGTCGTTGGCGCATTCGCGCCGGTGAACACGATGAGCGGGAACATGCCCTGGTGGTACAGCTCGGCCGTGTAGGTCGCGACGCCCAGGTCGTGGCTACCGAGTCCGACGCCAACGTCGGTCGGACGTAGCTCGTGGTGCATGTTGTGGTAGTCCCACAGGACCTGAGTGGCCTCAAGTACATCGGTTGGTACCGCAGTGCTTGGACTCATTCGGGGATCGTAAAGGTGTAGGTCCAGGCGAAGCGACTGGCCGCGTGCACGCCTCGGGCGAACTCGACCACACGACCCGTACTGGTCACCGTGCGACGGTGCAGGATCATCACCGGCTCGCCCGCCGTCAGCTCCAGCTGCCCCATCTCGTCGGGTGCCGACTGTCCACTTCCACGACCTCCGCCACACCGGCAACACCCTGGTCGCTGAGAATGGCGCAACGCTGCGGGAGTTGATGGAGCGCATGGGGCACGCCAGCACTCGCGCGGCTCTGATCTACCTCCACGTCTCCAAGGGCCGGAGTAAGCACCTGGCCGACGGCCTGAGCACGCTCATCGATGCGGCTCGGAACGCGGGGGAGTCGAAGTGAAAGGGCACGCGGAGGGCACGGAGACTTCGGAGATTCTCTCGTTGCCTGGCCGGTCAAGCTGCGAATGTGGGCGTGACCTGGGGAAACGTAGTTGTGGAGACGAGGGGACTCGAACCCCTAACCCCTGCCTTGCAAAGGCAGTGCTCTGCCAGTTGAGCTACGCCCCCGTGGGGTGGTCAGCGACCGGGTGTGACCGGGTCGACGGCCTCGGCCCAGAGGTCCTGCTCGGCGCGGGCCTGCTGGGTCTTCTTGTAGGCGAAGTATCCACCGATGCTGGCCAGCAGTACCAGCAGAATCTTCTTCAGCACCGGTGACTCCTTGGATGGACGTTCGGGATGTGGGCCTAACAGGATTTGAACCTGTGACCTCTGCCTTATCAGGGCAGCGCTCTAACCAACTGAGCTATAGGCCCGCGTTACGGGGTGAACCCGGGAGAGATTACCGCACTCGGTGCCCGTCTCCCAAACCGGTTCCAGCCGGACCAGGACCTCGCCCGACCGGAACCAGGTCACCGGGCTCAGTCCTCGCTCGCGAGGGTGACTTCGAGGCCGCCCAGCAGCGTGGCGGCGATGTTGTAGAGGAACGAGCCGAGCGTCGCCAGCGCGGTGATGATGAGCACGTCGGCGCACGCCAGCAGCGTGGTGAAACCCATCACCTTGCCGGTGTTGACGTAGTTCTCGATCCGGAACGGCTCGGCCGACGGGGTGCCCAGCACCTCGGACACCGTGTTGTTGATGTTGTCGAAAACGCCCGCCGCACCGATCGCGGACCAGACGATGAACACCGCGACCCAGGTGACGATGCCGAAGGCGATCGACAGCAGGAACGCCGTCTTCATCACCGACCACGGGTCCAGCCGGGTCAGCCGCAGCCGCGCCTTCCGGGTCTGCGGCCGGGTCGATGTCTTCACCGTCGGCTCGGTGGCAACCCGGACCTTCGGCTCCGAACTGCCCTGCGTCGCCGCTTCCTTGACCGCCGCGGCCTTCTCGAACACGGCCTGCTTGGCCGCATTCACCTTGTCGCCGAAGGTCTCCGTCGTCGACTTGCCCGGGATCGACTTGGCCGGCGTCGAGAGCTTGCCGGTCTGCCCGTACGCCGAAACCGGCGGCGGACTGGCCAACCCAGGGGCAGCACCGGAAACCGGACCAGGGCTGGGCAGCCGTGGCTCCGGACGCCCAGGCGTACTGGGATTCACCACCGGCCGTGGCGTCGTCGGGGGTGCCTGCTTCACCACCGGTCGCACCGGTGGCTGCTGCGGAGGACGGGCCGGCTTCGTGGCGGAAGACCCCGACTGGTTGGCCGGAGGAGGCGTGGCCGGTCGCTGCGGCGGGCGGAACTCCCCGGGCTTCGGGGTGTTCGCAGTACCGGGTCTGGGCTGGCCGCTGCCGTTGGAAGCAGGGTTACGACCGTTGGAGGTCGGTGTGGCCGGTGGGGTCGACTGGCTCTTCCCGGCGGTCCCTTGTGAGGGCCGCTGGGATTTGGAGTTGTCTGCCGCCCCATCAGGCCATGTCGGCCTCGCGCGGTTGGTCATCAGATGCCTTCCTGGCCGGCTTCGTCGCCTTCGACGGTAGCCGCGTCCTCGATGTCAGTCGAATGCTGGTCATCATTCTGGACGCTTCCAGGGGCGGGTTCGGTTGTCGATCCGTCCACATCCTGGGCACCTTCGGCACCCTCGAGGCCATCCTCGGCCTCGTCGTCACCGATGGTGAGGTCGGTGTTACGCGCGATCGCGACCACGGCGTCGGATTCGCCGACTCCGGCGAACCGCACACCCATCGTGTCGCGGCCCTTCACCGGCACACTGTCGACCCGGCTGCGGACGACCTGGCCGCTGGCCTTGATCGCGAGCACCTGGTCGGCGTCGACGACGATCAGCGCACCGACCAGTGAGCCGCGCTCGTCGTTCAGCTTGACCGCCTTGATGCCGAGCCCACCGCGGCCCTGCTGCCGGTACTCCGAAACCCGGCTGCGCTTGGCGTAACCGGCATCGGTCACGGTGAACACGTACTGCGCGTCCTCCTCCGACCCGGCCCGGATCACGGACATCGCCAGCAACTCGTCGCCGTTGCGGAACTTCATCCCGGTGACGCCGGAGGTGGCGCGACCCATCGGCCGCAACTGCTCGTCGTTCGCGGTGAAGCGGATCGACTGGCCCTTCTTGGAGACCAGCATCAGATCGTCCTCGGCGGAAGCCAGCTCGGCGCCGATCAGCTCGTCGTCGTCCTCGCGGAAGTTCACCGCGATGATGCCGCTCTGCCGGGCCGAGTCGTAGTCGGTCAGCGCCGTCTTCTTCACCAGGCCGCGCTTGGTGGCCAGCAACAGGTACGGCGACTGCTCGTAGTCCCGCAGCGTCAGGACCTGGGCGATCTCCTCGTCCGGCTGGAACGAGAGCAGCCCGGCCACGTGCGAGCCCTTGGCATCTCGCGCCGACTCCGGCAGCTGCCACACCTTGGCGCGGTAGACCCGGCCCTTGGTGGTGAAGAACAGCATCCAGTGGTGGTTCGTGGTGGCGAAGAAGTGCCCGATCTCGTCCTCGGCGCGCAGCGCGGCACCACGAACGCCCTTACCGCCACGGTTCTGGGTGCGGTACATGTCGGTCTTGGTGCGCTTGGCGTACCCGCCGCGGCTGATGGTGACGACCACGTCCTCGTCCGGCACCAGGTCCTGCACGGACAGGTCGCCGTCGGCCGCGATGATCTCGGTCCGGCGCTCGTCACCGAACTTGTCCACGATCTCGGCCAGTTCGTCGCGGACGATGTGCCGCTGCCGGACCGGGTCGGCCAGGATGTCCTCGAGGTCGGTGATGATCGCCTCGAGCTCGTTCAACCGGTCGATGATCTTCTGCCGCTCCAGGGCGGCCAGCCGGCGCAGCTGCATGTCCAGGATCGCCTGGGCCTGCACCTCGTCGATGTCCAGCAGCTGGATCAGCCCCTGCCGCGCCTCCTCCACGTCGGGGCTGCGGCGGATCAGGGCGATGACCTCGTCCAGCGCGTCCAGCGCCTTCACGTAACCGCGGAAGACGTGCGCGTTCTTCTCGGCCTCACGCAGGCGGTAGCGGGTCCGGCGCTGGATGACCTCGATCTGGTGGTCGATCCAGTAGGTGATGAACAGGTCGAGGCTCAGCGTGCGCGGCACGCCGTCGACCAGCGCAAGCATGTTGCAGCCGAACGTGTCCTGCAGCTGGGTGTGCTTGTAGAGGTTGTTCAGTACTACGCGCGGTTGGGCGTCCCGCTTCAGCACGATCACCAGCCGCTGGCCGGTCCGGGACGACGTGTCGTCGCGGATGTCGGCGATGCCGTTCATCTTGCCGGTGTTGACCAGCTCGGCGATCTTCTGCGCCAGGTTGTCCGGGTTCACCATGTACGGCAACTGGCTGACGACCAGGCTGGTCCGGCCCTTGGCGTCTTCCTCGATGTCGACCACCGCGCGCATCGTGACCGAGCCACGGCCGGTGCGGTAGGCGTCGTCGATGCCCTTGTAGCCGACGATCAGCGCGCCGTTCGGGAAGTCCGGGCCCTTGATGTGCTCCATGCACGCCGCCAGCACCTCTTCCTGGCTGGCGTCCGGGTTCTCCAGGCACCAGTTCGCGGCGGCCGCGACCTCGCGCAGGTTGTGCGACGGGATCATCGTCGCCATCCCGACCGCGATCCCGGCCGAGCCGTTCACCAGCAGGTTCGGGAAGCGGCTGGGCAGGATCACCGGCTCCTGCGAGCGCCCGTCGTAGTTGGGGCGGAAGTCGACCGTGTCCTGGTCGATGTCGCGCACCATCTCCATCGCCAGCGGCGCCAGCCGGCACTCGGTGTACCGCATCGCGGCCGCCGGGTCGTTACCCGGCGAACCGAAGTTGCCCTGGCTCTGGATCATCGGCGCGCGCATCACCCACGGCTGGGCCAGCCGGACCAGGGTGTCGTAGATCGCCGAGTCACCGTGCGGGTGGTACTGACCCATCACGTCACCGACGATGCGCGAACACTTGGAGAAGCCCCGGTCCGGCCGGTAGCCACCGTCGTACATCGCATAGAGGATGCGGCGGTGCACCGGTTTGAGGCCGTCACGCACCTCGGGCAGCGCGCGGCCGACGATGACGGCCATCGCGTAGTCGAGGTACGACTGCTGCATCTCCGTCTGCAGATCGAGGGGCTCGATCCGGTCGTGTCCAGGAGAAATGGGGGTCTCGGTCATCTGGTGCTCGTCCCGTTCAAGTCAGTACGTCGGTGAGGTCGGCGCTGCGAGTGGTTCGCCAGGGCAGGACCCTGGCGACCCTCAGATATCAAGACGGTGCTAGATGTCAAGGAAGCGAACGTCCTTGGCATTGCGCTGAATGAAGTTGCGTCGGGCCTCGATGTCGTCGCCCATCAGGGTCGCGAAGGTCTCGTCGGCGCGGGCTGCGTCGTCCAGGGTGATCTGCAGCAGCACCCGGTTGGCCGGGTCCATCGTGGTCTCCCACAGCTCCTGGGGATTCATCTCACCCAGACCCTTGTACCGCTGGGTGGCGTTCTCCTTCGGCAGCTTCTTGCCCGCCTCGTGGCCGGCCACCATCAGGCCGTCCTTCTCGCGCTCGGTGTAGGCCAGCTCGTGCGCCGAGTTGCTCCAGCGGATCTTGTACAGCGGCGGCTGGGCGGCGTACACGTGGCCGCGCTCGATCAGCGGGCGCATGAAGCGGAACAGCAGGGTGAGCAGCAGCGTCCGGATGTGCTGGCCGTCGACATCGGCGTCGGCCATGATCACGATCTTGTGGTACCGCAGCTTCTCCTCGTCGAAGTCCTCGTGGATGCCGGTACCGAGGGCGGAGATGATCGCCTGGACCTCGTTGTTCTGCAGGACCTTGTCGATCCGGGCCTTCTCGACGTTCAGGATCTTGCCACGGATCGGCAGGATGGCCTGGAACTTCGGGTCCCGGCCACCCTTGGCGGAGCCACCGGCCGAGTCACCCTCGACGATGTAGACCTCGCACTCCTCCGGGTTCGTCGACTGGCAGTCGGACAGCTTGCCCGGCAGCCCGCCGCCGCCGAGCAGTCCCTTGCGGTTGCGGGCCAGCTCGCGCGCCTTGCGGGCGGCGATCCGGGCACTCGCGGCCGCGGTGGCCTTGCGGATGATGTCGCGGCCCTCGGCCGGGTTCTGCTCGAACCAGGCGCCGAGCCGGTCGTTGACGACCCGCTGGACGAAACCCTTCACCTCGGTGTTGCCGAGCTTGGTCTTCGTCTGGCCCTCGAACTGCGGATTGCCGAGCTTGACCGAGATGATCGCGGTCAGGCCCTCCCGGATGTCGTCGCCGGTGAGCCTGTCCTCTTTCCTCTTGATCATGCCCTGGTCCTCGGCGAACGAGTTGACCAGTGAGGTGAGCGCGGCCCGGAAACCCTCTTCGTGGGTGCCGCCCTCGTGCGTGTTGATCGTGTTCGCGAAAGTGTGCACCGACTCCTGGAAGGAACCGCTCCACTGCATCGCCACCTCGAGGCTGAGACTGTCGTCGCCCTGGGCCGCCTCGAACGCGATCACGTGGTTGTGCACGGTCTCGCGGATGCCGGTCAGGTACTTGACGTAGTCGATCAGGCCGTCGTCGTACTTGAACGACTGCTCGACCGGCTGGCCCTCGGCGGTGTGGTCCGGACGCTCGTCCCGGATCACCAGTTCGAGGCCCTTGTTCAGGAACGCGTACTCGCGGAACCGGGTGGACAGCGTCTCGAACGAGTACGTCGTCGTCTCGAAGACATCCGGGCTCGGCCAGAAGGTGATCGTGGTGCCGGTGGAGTCCGACGTACCGATCTCGGCCAGGTCCGCGTCCGGGACGCCGACGGTGAAGGACTGGGTGTACAGCTTGTCGTTCTTCCGAACGTCGACCTGGAGCCGGGAGGACAGCGCGTTCACCACGGAGACACCGACGCCGTGCAGACCACCGGACACCTTGTAGCCGCCGCCACCGAACTTGCCACCCGCGTGCAGCACCGTCAGGACGACGGTGACGGCCGGCTTGCCCTCGGACTCGACGATGTCGACGGGGATGCCACGGCCGTTGTCGACGACCCGGACGCCGCCGTCGGGCAGCAGGGTGATGATGATCTTGTCGCAGTACCCGGCCAGCGCCTCGTCCACCGCGTTGTCGACGACCTCGTAGACGAGGTGGTGCAGACCCCGCTCACCGGTCGACCCGATGTACATACCCGGCCGTTTGCGCACCGCGTCGAGGCCCTCGAGGACCTGGATCGCGCTCGCGTCGTACGCCGTCTCGACGACGCTGGACTGGATCTCACTCAGCTCAGGTAGTTCGACTTCGGTGCCGGTGCTGTCGGCGGACTGGATTTCATCGGTCTCGGTCGGCTCGTCGGTCACCGGCTGTTGTCCTCCTCGGACCCCGCGTGAACGGGGCATCGATGCACAATGGAAGCCGCTCATACTGTGTTCATCAGCAGAGCGGCTTTCTCAATGGCTCCAGTCTACCTGTCGACCGAAGCAGAACCTGCCATGAGGCGGCTGAAACTCATGCCAGGGCGTCTTTTCGCCCTCCTGGCCATGTCCCCTATCGCGGGTGGGGGCTCGGAAAGCGCTCACGGCCCCTCAGTGGCTTCTGATCGGATTGCCACTGACAGTCTGATCGGCGAGACCCGGTGCCCCGCACCCGGCGGCCCTTAGGATCAGCCGGGTGGAAAGCCTGGACGACGTCATCGACGCCATGATCGCCGATCGGGTGATCCATCGACACCGCCGCAAATGGCTCATCGCCCTCGCCGTCGTGGTCATCCTGGCCCTGGTGATCCTCGTGTTCGGCGGCTGGAAGAAGCGCACCGGCGCCGCTGTGGACACCGTCGACGCGCCGTACTCGGTGGACGCTTCGCGGTTCGAGTACGGGATCAAGTCGGCGAAGATCGTCCGCACGCCGAAGTCGGAGTACCAGAAGGCCGAGGCGAAGGTGGTGGTCAGCATCGATGCGCTGAACACCGACGAGGAGACCCATGCCAGCGCCCCCATCAGCGGCCGGGACATGCTGCTGGTCGTCGGCGACGGCGAACCGCTGGAGGCGAGCATCCGCTGCAAGAACGAGTTCGGCTACGACCTGGTCTACGGACTGCCCAGGGTCGAGTGCACGGCGGAGTACGACGTGGCTCCGGACTACACCGACACCCACGTCAAGATCGGCGTGATCGGGCAGGCGTACGAAGCCGAGAGTTCACTCGTGTCCGGGGACGATCCGGTGTGGCTGCAGGGGGACGCACTGGTCGTGGTTCAGATGACAGCGACCGTGGAGACTGAGAAGCAGCCGTGAAGATCTATCGCCCGACCACCGTCATCGTCGGTGTCGTCTTCGTCCTGCTCGGCGGCATCCTCCGGCTCGCCGATCCGGCTGAGGTGCTGGACGATTCGAGCCGGCAACTCGTCCGGGGCAGCATCGGCGCTCCGCTCACCGGCAAGGACTTCACCCTGACCGTCACCCGGGTCAAGTTCGCCCAGAAGGTACTGCAGAGCGAGTCCGACGATCCGGATGAAGTCCTCACCACGGAAGGGGTTTTCGTCGCCGTCGAGTTCGAGGTCGCCGGCAGGCATCTCCCGGAGACGATCGGTGACCTCAGTCTCGAGACTGACGGCGGAGCCACCTACGAACCCTTCAGCAGCCCCAGCGCCACCAGCGCCACCGCGCCCGCTCCCGGCTTCACCGAGAGTCAGGCCGCCGTCTTCGAGGTCAACCCCGCGGACCTGGCCGGCCTGACGTTGCGGGTCACGCCGATGCAGTTCATCAGCTACTTCACCACCAACTACGCCATCGATCTCGGGATCCCCTCCGAAGACGTCGCGGCCGACCTGGTCGCCAAGGCTTCGACGGCGACCGGGCAGGAGTACCTCGTGCCGCGTCCACAACTGCGGGTGACTTCATGACCAGGGCTACGAATCTGGCGGCCAGGATCGCCGTCCTGATCGCGTTGGTGGCAGCTGCCGTGTGGTCCATTGTCCAACCGGCTCTCGATGCGGCGGAGAAGAAGAAGGAGACCACGATCACCGAGGTGGTCAGCAGGGGACCGGTCGAGGTCGGCGACATCGAGTGGAAGCTCGAGTCGCTCCGCGTCTACACCCAACTCGCGGACACCGAAGGCAAGAAGGTCGATGTCAACGTCCCGGCCGGCGCCTCGATCGTGGTCGCGATGATGGAGATCAAACCGCTCGACGGGGTGGCCATGAAGAACGACGGTTTCCTCTGCGACACCCAGTTGATGGACGACGAGGACAACATCTGGAAAGAGGCGGACTCGGTCTACGGGCTGACCCTTCCGACCGGTTGCTCCGACGAGGACCACCCTTTGACCCGGGGGAAGGCGACCAAGGTGATGAAGGTGTTCGTCGTACCGTCCAAGTCCGTGCCGCGGCTGGTCGGTCTGATCACGCCGACCATCGGGACGCTCAACCCGGAGAAGCGGGTTCTGATCAGCCTTTGACCGGGGCCAGCTCACCGGTTTCGCCGGCCTCCGCGGTCTGCGTGGTCTGCGTGGTCTGGGCGGCGGCCTCGGCGCGGACGGCGCGGCCGACAGAGATGCACTGGTCGAAGGCCGCCGCGAGCAGAGCCACCCGGAAGGTCTCGAAGACGGTCTCCACGATCAGGGTCGTCAGGTTGGCCGCCGTCGAGTCGAAGAGCGATTGCTGCGGGTCACCGATCAAGCGCTGCACGAAGATGAAGGTCCAGTTGTCCGCCAGGGTGAAGGCCGTGTAGACCATGCAGACGACACCCAGATAGACCGGACCGACGCCGACGAGCAGGCGGAATGCGTTCAGCGTCGGGTAGAACTTCTCCTTCAGCCCGCCCAGTACCAGGTCCGGAGCGCGGCCGGCGATCGCTGCGACCCGTCCGGCCTGGGAGCTCTGGGCCTGCGCACTGAGGCTCCGCTCGAACCGGGTTCCCTTCAGCAGCGCCCCCGCGGACAGTGCCCGGTGCCCGAAGACGACAGTGGTGATCGCCAGCCAGGTCAGCGGCTCGCCGACGCCGTCCTTGAACAACGGCCAGAGGGTCTCCCAGAAGACGCCCCACAACCACTCGATGCCGGCCGGCACCGGGATGTGGATGCCGGAGAACCAGTCGGAGACGGCCTGCCACCGGTCGCTCAGCCCGAGCCAGAACCGGCGGTCCTTGAACCAGCCGGTGATCTTGTCGATCACGATCGGCGTGATGATCAGGGCCAGCAGCAGGAAGAAGGCCTCGCTCCACACCTGGATGAACTTCGCCGGCCGGCTCGGCCAGCGGTCGTCGATCGCCTCCACCACCCGCCGGACCACCAGCAGGATCACGATGGCCGGCAGGAAGTCCTTCCAGGTCCCGTTGTTCACCTGGAGGATGAAGTCTCCGCCGATCCCGTTGACGGCGGTGTACTCCAGTCCCAGCGCCTTGATCCGTTCGTCGAGGAATCCCCAGGCGGAGTAGACGGCGACGATCGGCAGCAGCGTGATCGAGAGCAGTTCCAGCAGTCGTTGCTGAGTGGGATCGATCGTCTCCGTCGTCTCGTCCGTCGCGGCGTCACGCCAGCGGTAGAGCGAGCCGGCCAGCATCCGGATCATCGCGACCAGGACGACCATCTGGAGCAGCACGCCTGCTGAGAACAGGCCGATGCCCAGACTGCGGTGCTGATGCTCGCCGAGCCAGATCGCGGCCAGGATGGAGACACGGAAGCCGAGATAGCCGGCTACGAACCAGGTGACCAACGGCAACAGGTTCCGCCACCACAGCCGGAACGTGTCCGCGATCAGCCGGACAGCCTCACTGAATCCCTCGACGAGCGTACGCATCGGGCCCGATCCTAGGGGAGTCTCCGGGCCAAACCACAAGCCGATCAGCCACTGATCTCAACAGACCTGGACCTAGGTCAGCCGTAGGTGTCTCGGGGGCCTCGGCCGCCTCGGACTGTGCGGGGGCCTTTGCGCCAACTGGGGGCGTTGGGCCCTTGGACGTTGACCCGGGTGACAGTGCCGTCGCCGAGTTCGGCGTTCAGGCGGCGTACCAGGTCTGGGGCGAGCAGGCGGAGTTGGGTGGCCCAGGCGGTGGAGTCGGTGCGGACGGTGAGCTCGGTGTCGGTGTAGCTCTCCGGCTTGCAGTGCTCGGCCATCTCGGGGCCGACGATCGCGGGCCAGCGGGCCATCACGCCGTGCACCGCGACGTCGACCTCCCACCCCTGGTCGCGCATCAGCCGGCCCACGGTCGACGTCAGCAGTTGGGGATCACGGTCGTCGGGGCGGGCGCCGCTGACCTGCGAACCAGTGGACCGCCGCCATCGCGATTTCCGAGCCGGTTTGACCGGTCCATTGACGGCCGCCATTCCCTTCAGGCGGCCGGCCAACGACTTCGCCAGATCCAGCCCCTGTTTGTCGTGCTCGGGAGCGCTCAACTGCTCCGGCGCATCGTTCGCGCCATCGCTCTCAGAGCCGCTCTCAGAGGAATTCCGGGGTTTCGGCTCGGTTCTGGAGGGCTCGGCGCGGGGTTCCGGCTCGGGCCGATCCGGCACAGGCCGCCTGCCGAACCCGCCGAGCAGGTCCGCGTCCGGACGGAGATCCCCGTCCTCAGGCACGCCGTACCGTTCCGTCTCCGACGTCGAACCGGGCTCCGCGCAGCTCATCCGGTACGTCGGCCCCGACCGCCGCGGTCACCAGGACCTGCTCCGCCGGCGCCACGAGCTCAGCCAGCCGGTTACGCCGTTGCGAGTCGAGTTCGGCGAACACGTCGTCCAGGATCAACACCGGCTCACCCCCGTCCGCCCTCAGCAACTCGTACGACGCCAGCCGCAGCGCGAGCGCGAACGACCAGGACTCACCGTGACTCGCATACCCCTTCGCAGGCAAGTCCCCCAGTCCGAGCACGACATCGTCGCGATGCGGCCCGACCAGCGAGACCCCGCGCTCGAGCTCGTCCGACCGCCGCTCCTGTACTGCGCTCAACAGCACCTCGGCAAGCTGGTCCCTCGACACGACTCCTGGCTCCAACGGCACCGACGACTTGTACTCGAGCCGGGCATCACCCTTGCCTCGGGCAACAGTGTCGTACGAGCCGGAGACCAACGGACGCAGGGATTCCAGCAACTCGAGCCGGGCGGCGAGGAGTTCGGAGCCGGCCCGGACCAGGTGCGAGTCCCACACCTCGAGGGTGCGGAGCTGTCCCTCGACCGAGCCGCCCGAGCGGTTCTGCCGACGGGCCATCGAGGCACTCTTCAGCAGGGAGTTGCGCTGCTTCAGGATGCGGTCGTAGTCCTGCCGGACGCCGGCCAGCCGGGGTGTCCGAAGGGTGAGCAACTCGTCCAGGAAACGGCGGCGTTCGGACGGATCGCCCTTCACCAGGGCGAGATCCTCCGGTGCGAAGAGCACCGTCCGGAGCAGTCCGAGCACTTCCCGCGGCCGAGGAACCGGCGCACGGTTCACCCGGGCCCGATTTGCCCTCCCAGGATTGATTTCAAGCTCGATCACCAGATCGCGCTCGTGGTCGGATTTGACCTCGGTGCGCACGATCGCCCGGGCGGCGCCGGCCCGCACCAGTGGTGCATCGTTCGCCACCCGGTGCGAGCCGAGCGTCGCGGTGTAGTGGATCGCCTCGACCAGGTTGGTCTTGCCGTGGCCGTTCGGTCCGACGAAAGAGGTCACGCCTGGGGTGAGCTGGACCTCCGCCTGCTGGTACGACCGGAAGTCGACGAGTCCCAGGGCGGTGACATACACCTCAGTGCTTGATCGGAGGCGTCGCGTACGACGGGTCCTCGGCACCCTTCACCGCGTGGCCGCCGAACTGGTTCCGCATCGCGGCGATCGCCTTCATCGCGGGGGAGTCCTCCTGCCGCGAGGCGAACCGCGCGAACAGCGAGGCGGCGATGGCCGGCACCGGGACCGCGAGGTCGATCGCCGCCTCGACGGTCCACCGACCCTCGCCCGAGTCGTCGGCGTAGCCGCGGATCTTGGACAGGTGCGGGTCCTCCTCAAGCGCGTTCACCATCAGGTCGAGCAGCCACGACCGGATCACGGTGCCCTCGCGCCACGAGTCGAACGTCTCGGTCACGTTCTCGACCATGTCCGCGGCCTCGAGTAGTTCGTAGCCCTCGGCATAGGCCTGCATGATCGCGTACTCGATGCCGTTGTGGACCATCTTGCTGAAGTGCCCGGCGCCGACCTTGCCGGAGTGCACGAATCCGAACTCGCCCTCGGGCTTGAGAGCGTTGAAGATCGGCATCAGGGTCTGGACCGTCTCGGTCTCCCCGCCGCACATCAGCGCGTAGCCGTTCTCGAGGCCCCAGACGCCGCCGGAAACTCCGCAGTCGACGAAGCGGATGCCCTTCTCCGCCAGCTGAGCGGCCCGCCGGGTGTCGTCGGTCCAGCGGCTGTTGCCGCCGTCGATCACGATGTCACCCTCGGACAGCAGTTCGGCGAGCTCGGTCACGACCGGATCGATCGCCTGCACCGGCACCATCACCCAGACAACCTTCGGCTGGTCGGTCGCCGTCAGTTGGGCGACCATGTCGGCCAGATCCTTGGCGTCCGAGATGGCCTGGTTGTGGTCGAAACCGATGACGGTCAGACCCGCGTTGCGCAGCCGCTCGCGCATGTTGCCGCCCATCTTGCCGAGACCGACAAGGCCGAGCTCCATCGTGAATCCCCTTGTTCTGTTGGCTTATCCCGGTTCCGACCGCCCCAGTCCCGGGGACGGTCAGCTGTTCAGGCGGACCGGCATCAGCACGTACCGGAACTCAGTGATCGGCTCGCCGTCGAAGTCCTTCACACCGGTCAGCTCGGCCGGCTTCGTCGCCTGGGTGAACGCGAGATGCGCCACGGATGTTCCAATCGCGTTCAGGCCGTCCAGCAGGTACGTCGGGTTGAACCCCACCGTCACGGGTTCCCCGACGACGCGAGCCTCGATCGACTCCGACGCCTGGGCCTCGTCGCCGCTGCCCGCGTCGAGCGTGACCGAGTCCTCCGAGAACGTCAGCCGGACCGGCGCGTTCCGCTCGGCCACTAGGGCGACACGCTTGACGGCCTCGACCAGGGTCGCGGTGTCGAGCCGGACCCGGGTGGCGATGGCGGAATCCGTCGGGATGATGCCGCGGACCTTCGGGAACTCGCCGTCGAGCAGCCGGGTGGTGGCACGGCGGTTGCCGCCGGACACCTCGCCCTCGAAGCCGACGATGCCGTCACCGCTGCCAGGCGTTGCCAGGGAGACGATGATGTCGGTCCCGGTCATCGCTTTCGCGGTTTCGGACAGCACTCTGGCCGGGATAAGGGCAGCAGCAGAGGCATCTGGGGATTGCGGGTTCCATTGGAGCTCACGAATCGCCAACCGGTAGCGGTCGGTCGCGAGCAGCGAGATCGTCGAACCCTCGATCTCGACCCGGACGCCGGTCAGGACCGGGAGGGTGTCCTCACGGCCGGCCGCGGTGACGACCTGGCTGACGGCCTGAGCGAAAACGTCACTGCGGACGGTCCCGCTGGCGGCCGGCAGATCCGGCAAAGCCGGATATTCCTCTGTGGGAAGCGTTTGGAGCGTGAACCGCGAAGTGCCGCAGGTGACCTGCGCCTTCGAGCCGTCCACAGCGAAGTCCACGGGCTGGTTCGGCAGGCTCTTCGAGATGTCGGCGACCAGCCGGCCGGAGATCAGGCACTTCCCGGTGTCCGCCACCTGGGCGGGCACGGTGACGCGGACGGAGGTCTCGTAGTCGAAGCCGGACAGGGTGATCTGTCCTTCCTCCGCTTCGACGAGAAGTCCCGCAAGGATCGGGACGCTGGGACGACTGGGCAAGCTGCGCGCGGCCCAGGCCACCGACTCGGCCAGTACGTCGCGCTCGACGCGAAACTTCACCGCTGGGTGCCTCCTGATTCGGCTGTGTGCCAGGCAGATCCTGCCACGGACAGATGTGATGTGCGCCAACCGGGCTTGACATGGCGGTTCGGGCGGGTCGCGTAGCGGCCGTTCGAGTGCCACCGAGGACAGCCTGACAGGTCCCTCTGACAGTGCTCCGGAAGGGGCCGAAAGTCGAGTTGTCCCCAGGTTGGGTGGCCAGAACCTTTTGTGGACTGGGAACTCTCTACAGATTCCATAGGGTTCTTCGCACCGGTGGATACTGTGGAAAAGCGGTGAGATCGCAGGTCAGAGACCATTTCACCCTGGGGACCAGGTGTGGACGAAAATCGGCCGGTCTTGGGACGCCTGGTGACGAGGCTCGCGATCCACACAGCGAATCCACAGGCCGGGCCCGAGTGTCCACCGAGATACCCACAGTTATCCACAGGACTTTCCCCAGCCTGTGTGGTTCGCGTGACCGTGTCGTAGCGCTCGGCGTACAGGCTTCTTCGACGCGGTCCGCGGGGTCATTGCTGCTTGGCCTGGTGCTTGATCCGGTTGGTCAGTTCGGTCACCTGGTTGAAGACGCTGCGGCGCTCCGACATCAGTTGCCGGATCTTGCGTTCGGCGTGCATCACGGTGGTGTGGTCGCGGCCGCCGAACTGCTGGCCGATCTTCGGCAGCGACAGATCGGTCAGCTCGCGGCACAGGTACATCGCGATCTGCCGGGCCGTCACCAGCACCCGGCTCCGGCTGGAACCACAGAGGTCGTCGATCGACAACCCGAAGTACGAGGCGGTCTGGCCCATGATCATGCTGGCCGTCACCTCCGGCTTGCTGCCTTCCGGGATCAGGTCCTTCAGCACGATCTCGGCCAGGCTCAGGTCGACCGGCTGCCGGTTCAGGCTGGCGAACGCGGTGACCCGGATCAGCGCACCCTCGAGCTCACGGATGTTCGTCTGCACCTTCGACGCGATGAACTCCAGCACCTCGGGCGGCGCGGTCAGTCGCTCGGTGGCGGCCTTCTTCCGCAGGATCGCGATCCGGGTCTCGAGGTCGGGCGGCTGGATGTCGGTGATCAGGCCCCACTCGAACCTGTTCCGCAGCCGGTCCTCCAGCGCCTCGAGGCGTTTCGGTGCCCGGTCGGAGCTGATCACGATCTGCTTGTTCGCGTTGTGCAGCGTGTTGAAGGTGTGGAAGAACTCTTCCTGGGTCTGGATCTTGCCTTCCAGGAACTGGATGTCGTCGATCAGCAGCACGTCGACATCGCGGTACCGGCGCTGGAACTGCGAGGCCTTGTCGTCCCGGATCGCGTTGATGAAGTCGTTGGTGAACTCTTCGCTCGACACGTATCGGACCCGGGCCCCGGTGTAGAGACTGCGGACGTAGTGACCGATCGCGTGCAGCAGGTGGGTCTTGCCGAGTCCCGAGTCGCCGTAGATCAGCTGCGGGTTGTAGGCCTTGCCCGGTGCCTCGGCGACCGCGACGGCCGCGGCGTGCGCGAACCGGTTCGAGCTGCCGATGACGAAAGTCTCGAAGGTGTACTTCGGGTTGAGCCGGGCTTCACCCTGGGCCTCGGTGGCCGGCCGGGCGGACCCGTTCGGTGGCGGCGCGACCGAGGCGAGCGGCTGACCGATGGCGTCGGGCGCGGACAGCGCCGACTGGGGCGGCTGGTTCTGCTGGAGTCCATGGTTCTGCTGAAGGCCGTGGTTCGGCTGCATCCCCTGGTGCGGTTGCATCCCGTGCAGGCCCTGCGCCGGCTGCTGCAGCGCGGATTCCTGTACCGCGGGTTGGGCCGGCGCGGCTGGTTCTCGGAGTTCCGGGTCGAGTGACGGGTCGACCGTCACCGCGATGCGGATGTCGCGACCGAAGCTCTCGGTGAGGATCCGCTCCAGATCGGGGCGGAGCCGGGTCTCGAGCTGGCCACGGGTGAAGTCGTCCGGAACCGCGACGATCGCCGTGCTCTCGTGCAGGGTGACCGGACGGGAATTCGTCAGCCAGGCCCGCTGGTTGGGTGGCAGTCCGGCGAGGACCCGGGTCCAGGCTTCGTCCAAGTCCTTCACTTCGGCCTTGATTCCTGCATTGGCGGACTGGTCCTCGACCACGCGTTGCTCCCCGAATCCATCGCTGCGGTGGCCGGTGCTTCCCGGGTTCCCCCGGTCAGCGCGACCTTTCGACCCGACACCCTGCGTGCAGCCGGCGGCCACACATCGCAGTTGCTGTTCTCCTCAGCCGGGTTTCCTCATTGTCCACATCGTTGTCCACAGTTGTGAACGAAGCGTGGAGCTGGTTGGTTACCGGTTTCGGGGTGTGGGACCTCTGACGTGAAGGGCTGACGCTAACAAGTCCGGCCGCACCGCTTCAAGCCGTCATCCACAGGCTATGGATGCCAAATTGGGGGCAACCTCCGGCGTGTCGGGTAGACGCCGGAGGGTAGTCGTGGTTCGGGAGTCGCGCTCGGTAGCCAAGACGTCAGGGTGTGACGACGACTCGACACTGGGTTCCGCACGTGTTTCTTCCACAGACCTGTGGAAAACTATGGGGACGGCTGGTTTGACCTGTCCACAGGCGGCCACGTACCGTGGATCGGTCGGTGTTGAGCCGGCCGTTTCGTGCTGCGCTCCCTGCGGGACCATGTTTGTCGGCGGCTAGTTGACTGGGTTTCTTACAGCGGTGTGCAGGACCTGCGCCAAGCGGCAGATCTATCAGTGGATTTGTCGACAAACGTGATCTCGAGTAACCGGAGTCATTCCAGTGAGCAAGCGGACGTTCCAGCCGAACAACCGTCGTCGGCACAAGAAGCACGGCTTCCGTCTTCGGATGCGCACCCGTGCGGGTCGCGCCATCCTCGCGTCCCGTCGCGGCAAGGGCCGTCAGCGCCTGGCGGCCTGAGCCGTCGGGCTGACAGTCCTCCGACGGTGACGACCTCGTGCTACCCGCGTCGAACCGGCTCCGCCGGTCCGACGACTTCCGACTCGCCGTCCGCTCCGGACGACGGGCCGGTCGGCATGCGGTGGTCGTGCACATGCTGTCGCGGTCCGGCGCCGATGGGACCGAGCCCGCTCGTGTCGGATTCGTGGTGAACAAGGCGGTGGGCAATGCGGTTCTGCGGAACCGTGTCCACCGCCGCCTGCGCGCTGTGATGGCTGCGCGGCTCTCCGAACTACCGCCCGGCAGTTTGACCGTCGTGCGGGCTTTGCCGGCGTCGGCCTCGTCGTCGTTCGACGACTTGGCCACCGAGGTCGGCGGCGCGCTGCGGCGCGTGCTGGAGCCACGATGAAGATCGCGCCCGTCAAGTACGGGATCATCGGTTTTCTGAAGCTGTACCGGAAGTTCGTCAGCCCGATGTACGGGCAGGTGTGCCGGTTCTACCCCAGTTGTTCCGCTTACGCTCTGGAAGCGGTCGAACGCCACGGCGCGGTGCGCGGTAGCTGGCTGGCGGCGAGGAGACTCGTCCGCTGCCACCCGTGGAACCCCGGCGGCTACGACCCCGTTCCACCCACAGATGTCGACCAGCGCGGAGACTCCGTTTCCGCCAACCAGCCCGGATCGTCCGTCGACGCCGGGCCTGTGCAGCGAGGTGCTTGAGTGAATCTTCTGGCCATCCCCGAACTTGCGTTGTGGGACGGGATCGTAGACGTTTTCAACGCCGTGATGACTCCGCTGTACTGGGCGGTGTCGGCGCTGCTGGTGGGATGGCACTGGCTGCTGTCACAGGTGTTCGACCCGGACAGCGGGTGGGCCTGGGCGCTCTCGATCGCCGGCCTGACCATCGTCATCCGGACCCTGCTGATCCCGCTCTTCGTGCGGCAGATCCGGTCCAGCCGGAACATGCAGTTGCTGCAGCCGAAGATGAAGGAACTGCAGAAGAAGTACGGCCATGACCGGGAGAAGCTCGGTCAGGAAATGATGAAGCTGTACAAGGAGACGGGCACCAACCCGTTCTCCTCGTGCCTGCCGCTGCTGCTCCAGTCGCCGATCTTCCTGGCCCTGTTCCGCGTGCTCGACTACGCGTCGAAGGGCAAGACGCACAGCAGCATCATGGACCCGCACGTCCAGTCGCTGCAGCACGCGAAGATCTTCGGTGCGGAGATCTCGCAGACCTTCCTGAAGGCGAACGGCCCGGGCGAGAACAACGTCAAGGTCGTCGCGATCGTCCTGATCATCCTGATGACGGCGACGATGTTCACCACCCAGCTGCAGCTGATGCGCAAGAACATGCCGAAGGAGGCCCTCGAGGGCCAGGCGGCGCAGATGCAGAAGATCATGCTCTACGTCTTCCCGGTCTTCTTCCTGATCGGTGGCTTCAACTTCCCGATCGGTGTGCTGATCTACTGGTTCGTCTCGAACCTGTGGACGATGGGCCAGCAGTTCTACGTGATCCGCCGCAACCCGGCACCCGGCACCCCGGCGTTCGACGCGATGGAAACTCGCAAGCGCGAGCACAACAAGCGTGCTGGACGGCCGGCCGATGACGGTCTGGTGACCGCCGACGGCGACACGGACGAGTCCGGTTCGGACCGGCGTCCCGCGAACCGGCAGCAGCCGAAGCGTCAGTCGCGGAGCAACCGGAGGACGGGTGGAGCCGCCGCGGGTGGTGCCACGGACTCGACCCCCGCCGCGAGCGAGGGCAAGACGGAGCAGAAGGCATCGAGCAACGGCCAGCAGGCGACGCCCGCGAAGAAGGCTCCCGCAGCCAAGAAGACGACGGGTGCGAAGCGTCAGCCGGCCGCGAAGTCGCGGGCCCAGCGGACCGCCCAGCAGAAGGCCGCGCAGAAGAAGTCCGGCGGCGGCCGCTCGTAGGTCCGGCAGTCGGCCGGACGCCACCGGCTCTGCCGCTTTCCTGTGCTCTGTAAGACCTGGGTCCCCGTGGGGCGGATCTCGAACTGTGAAGGAGTGGCCGTGAGTGACGGCATGCAGAACCCCGAGTCGGACAAGTCCACCACGGTGCCGAGCGGTGGCGGCGATCGTCTGAAGGCGCTGGAGGCCGAGAGTGACATCGCGGCCGACTACCTGGAGGAACTGCTCGACATCGCCGACCTGGACGGCGACATCGACATGGACATCGACGGCGATCGTGCCGCTGTGTCGATCGTGGGCGCGGACCTGAGCAACCTGGTCGGGGAGAACGGCAAGGTGTTGGAAGCGCTGCAGGAGTTGACCCGGCTGGCGGTTTACCGCGAGACCGGTGAGCGGTCGCGGCTGATGCTCGACGTGTCGAACTACCGCGCGAACCGGAAGGCCGAGCTCGAGCAGGTCGGCCAGAAGGCGGTCGACGAGGTGAAGGCCAGTGGTGCCCCCGTGCGCCTCGACCCGATGACGCCCTTCGAGCGCAAGGTCGTCCACGACGTGGTCGCCGCCGCCGGGCTGACCAGCGAGTCGGAGGGCGAGGAGCCGCGTCGCCGGGTCGTCGTCCAGCCCGCGTGATCGCTGTGTCCTGCTCGTGACGGATGACGTTTCACGTGAAACACCGCCGCTCGTGGAGAAGCTCTATCCACGAGCGGCGGATCGGCTTGCCGCCTTTGCCGACCTGCTGGCGACCGAGGGAACTCTGCGCGGCCTGATCGGTCCGCGCGAGGTGCCACGGCTCTGGGACCGGCACCTTCTGAACTGTGCAGTGCTCGAGCGGCTGATCCCCGAGGAGGCCACGGTCGCCGACATCGGCACCGGGGCCGGACTCCCGGGGATCGTGCTCGCTCTCGTTCGTCCCGATCTCCAGGTGTCGCTCGTCGAGCCGTTGCTCCGACGCACCACTTTCCTCACCGAGGCGGTGGAGAGCCTGAAGTGCACCAACGCCGAGGTCGTCCGCTCGCGCGCCGAGGATCTGACGCCTGCGTCGTACGACGTGGTCGCGTCGCGGGCGGTGGCTCCACTGGCCAAGCTGGCCGCGTGGTGTCTCCCGCTCTGTGTCGAAGGCGGTCTGATGCTGGCCATGAAGGGCGCCTCCGCAGAGGAGGAGTTGGCCGGCGCGGAAGGCGAACTCGAGGCCCTCGGAGCGGAAGAGTGGCACGTCCACCAACTCGGTGTGGATGAACTCGCCCAGCCGACGACGGTCGTGAGTATTGTGGCCGGACGTGCTGCGCGGGGATCCCAGCACAGAAGACGCGGGAGGTGAGCGGGTTCGTGAGTCGTGCCCTCGGATGGCCTGAGAAGAGCACCGGTGAACCCCGGGTGACGCAAGGGATCGGCTGGCCGGCCGAAGGTTCGGCAGCAGTCCGCCTCGTCACCCCCGAACCCGCCGAGCACCCCTCGGCGAACAGCGCTTCATCAACGACGACCGCGGCGTTGAGTGCTGATCCCGTTGTTTCGCTGCCGGTGAGCAGTGAGACTAGAATCGCCACGCTTTCTGATCCCCGGTCTCCTCTGCAGGCGGCCGCCTCGATCGGTCTCGATACGGGACCTCCCGAGGCCGGACTTCCTGAGAGCGACCCGGCGCCTGTTTCACGTGAAACGGTGCCCGCCGAGGCCGCCGAGGAAGACTTCCCCGAGTCACCACGACCTGTGGATGACTACCCCCTGGCAACACCCCCTCACACGGGGATTCATCCACAGAAGCCTGTGGATGAACCTGGGGGCAAACCCGCCCCAACCCCCACAGACATCCTCTTCGGGCCAAGTCCCGCACCTATTGGAATGGGCGCTATGACTGCCGCACAGATCGCCGCGCGGGCCACGTCGGACGAGCTTCAGCGACGCCTACTCGAAACTCCGATCGCCGCCGCCACCGAACGGACCTTGCTGGTGAATGAAGGACGCACGATGGGCCGCGAGTTCCCGCTGCCCGCAGAAACCCGGGTCTTCGTCGTCGCCAACCAGAAGGGTGGCGTCGGCAAGACCACAACCACCGTCAACGTCGCCGCCGGCCTCGCGCTGTACGGCGCGCGGATCCTGGTGATCGACCTGGACCCCCAAGGCAACGCCTCGACGGCCCTCGGGGTCGACCACACCGAAGGCACCCCTGGCATCTACGAGGCCGTGATCGAGGGAGAGCCGCTCGGCAAACTGCTCCATCCGTGCGAGGAGCATCCCGGCATCATGGTGGTCCCGGCCACGATCGACCTGGCCGGCGCCGAGATCGAACTCGTCAGCATCGTGGCTCGTGAGAGCCGGCTGAAGAAGGCGCTCGACGCCCACCTGGCCGAGACCGAGGCCGCGGGCGAGAAGTACGACTACGTCTTCATCGACTGCCCGCCCTCGCTCGGACTCCTCACCGTGAACGCCCTCACCGCCGCGCGCGAGGTGCTGGTCCCGATCCAGGCCGAGTACTACGCGCTCGAGGGCCTGTCCCAACTGCTCCGGCACATCGACATGGTGAAGTCCCACCTGAATCCAGGGCTGGACGTCTCCACCATCCTGCTGACCATGTACGACGCCCGCACGAAGTTGGCCGGCGAAGTGGCAGCGGAGGTCCGCGGCCACTTCCAGGAGGCCGTACTGCGCACCGCCGTACCGCGGTCGGTCCGCATCTCCGAAGCACCGAGCCACGGCCAGACCGTGCTGGCGTACGACCCGGCCTCCGCGGGAGCCCTGTCGTACCTGGAGGCGTCCCGCGAGATCGCCATGCGCAACAACGCCTGACGGTCGCAGTCAGCAGGACCCGCAGTTGTCAGTTTTGTAGGCAGTCGTACATCGCAGTAGTCGAAAGGGAGCGTCGATGAACACCCGACTCGGACGTGGACTCGGTGCGCTGATTCCCAGCACACCCGCTCCCGGCAGTACGACTCTGGGCAGCAAGTCCCACTCGATCCCGGGAACTCCGCCGATCCACACCGGCCCGGAGCTCGCCGCGGTTCCGGGGGCGGAGTTCGCGGAGCTCGACGTCAAGAAGATCAGCCCGAACCCCAAGCAGCCACGCAGAGAATTCGACGAGGACGCGATGGCGGAGCTGGCGCACTCGGTCAAGGAGATCGGCCTGCTGCAGCCGATCGTCGTCCGGCGGCTGACCGAGGACACCTACGAACTGGTGATGGGTGAGCGGCGCTGGCGCGCCACTCAGGAGGCCGGTCTGACCACGATCCCGGCGATCGTGCGGGAGACCTCAGATGACGTCATGCTCCGCGATGCCCTGTTGGAGAACCTCCACCGCAGCGAGCTGAACGCACTGGAAGAGGCCGCCGCGTACAAGCAGTTGCTGGACGACTTCGGCTGCACCCAGGAGGAGCTCTCGACCCGGATCGGTCGGTCACGCCCGCAGATCTCCAACACGCTCCGCCTGCTGAAGCTCCCGGCTTCGGTGCAGCGGCGGGTCGCGGCCGGGGTTCTCTCCGCCGGCCACGCCCGGGCGCTGCTGGGCCTCCCTAGCGGGGACGCCATCGAGCGCCTCGCCCAGCGGATCGTCGCCGAGGGACTCTCGGTCCGCACAGTCGAGGAGATCGTCGCCATGGGCGACATGTCCGCCGACGACCCGACCCCGGCGCGCCGCCGCAACAAGCCGGTCGCGCCACGCCTGGTCGACCTGGCCGACCGCCTGTCGGATCGCTTCGAGACCCGCGTGAAGGTCGACCTCGGCAAGACCAAGGGCAAGATCACCGTCGAGTTCGCCTCCATCGACGACCTGGAACGCATCGTCACCTTGATGGACCCGAACAAGGACGGCTCCTGATCCAGCGGCCCACACAGCCAGAAAGACCACCGCCCCACAGCCAACATCGGCTGTGGGGCGGCGGTCTTTGAGTTGGAGGCGCATTCGACTGGTGGGCTGACGCGGGGCCTGCGGCTGGAGACCAGCGGTGCGACCAGCGGTGAGACCAGACGCGATCTACCCCGCGCGGGATTTGTCGACAAACCTACTTGGCGACCTATCGGCCGAATGTTTCATGTGAAACATTCGGCCCGCCGCGGCTACGAGCGGGTCAGTTCGTGGGTGGTCTTGCGCTCCGCGTAGAACGACAGGAACGGGATGGTGCCGGCCAGGGCGACCAGGACGAGCCGGGGGAGGGACCAGCGGACCCGGCGGAACAGGTCGAAGGTGGCGAGCAGGTAGACCATGTACAGGAAGCCGTGCAGCGGACCGACGACGTTCATCGCGGACGGATCGTCGCCGAGGTACTTGAGCGGCATCGCGACGAAGAGCAGGACCAGGAGCATCACACCCACGACGTACGCGATCACGCGGTAGCGGGTGAGTGCGCCCCGGATGGCCGGCGTGAGGGAGGAACCCGGCGAGGCCTGGGAACCTGAGGCGGACGTGGCGGGGTCTACGGGGGAGGTCACGCTGAAACGGTACCGCTTGCCCCAATGGCGTCATCGTCCTGGTCGGCCTCGGTGGAGCGGTGGGCGTCCAGGACCATCCGGCCCCACATCCAGAGCGTGAAGGCCGCGAAGATCCACCACTGGAAGGCATAGGCGACGTTGCGCAAGCCAGCGTGGTCCGTCGGCGGGCTCGGCGCCGGCACGATCGCGGGCGCGGCGTCAGCGGCGAGGGCCGGCGTGCTGGAGGCGAGCACGACGAAGGCGTCGTAGATGCGGTAGTCGACGAGGTGAACGATCGTCGGGATGCGCAGCGACTGCAGGACCCGCCCCTTGGAGGCGTCGCCGGATGCGTCCTGGGCCTCCGAGGCCGCAACGGCACCAGTGATCGCAACCGAGCCCGATGGGGGAGTCGCCGCCGGGTCCTCCACTGCGGCGACCCAGCCGCGAACGACCATCACTGCTTCACTTGGTTGGCCATCGGTGTTCCCGACGTTCTGCGAGCCCTGCTCGAGCAGGAGCGGGGTGACAACCCAATAGCCGTCGCGATCATTGACCCGCCGGTCCGAGACGAAGATCTGGTCCGCTGCCGGTCCCCAGGTGCCGGTAACCGTGACACGTCGACCGACGGCCTTGGACGGCAGTCCGGCGTCGATCGGGAAGAGCGACTGCAGTGAGACAGGCTCGGCCTCCGCACGCTTGGCGGTCGCCGCGTCCGTCTTGGACCGGTACACGTCCAACTGCCACACACCCAGCACCGACATCACCGCTGCGATCGCGAGAGCAAGTAAGAGCAGCCCCGTCCAGCGAGGCGTCAGAGCTGTCCGCCACAGCGGTCGCGCCGGCGGCTGAGGGGCGGTGGACACAGGCTCAGTGGTCGGCGCGACTGGCATCAGGACCTCAGCGGGCGGCCGCAGCAGCCAGCAGATCGCGGCAGAGAACGCCGAGCTCCACCCCAGCCGCTTCAGCAGCCAGCGGAACGAGAGACGTCTCCGTCATCCCTGGTGCGACGTTCACTTCGAGGAACCACGGAACGCCCTCGGCATCGACGACCAGATCGGAGCGCGACAGATCCCGCAACCCCAGCGCCTGATGTGCGGTGATCGCCGGAGCAGCGCAGGCCTTGGCCACGGACAGCTCAAGCCGAGCCGGTACGACGAACTGGGTGGCCCCCGCGGTGTAGCGGGCCTCGTAGTCGTAGAACCCCGAGTCCGGCCGGATCTCCACGGCCGGCAGCACCCGTGGCCCGTCGCCGGTGTCCACCACCGTGACGGCCACCTCGGTGCCGTCGATGTACTCCTCGATCAGAGCCACCGGCCCGTAGGCGTAGCAGTTCACCATCGCGGTCGGCAGCTCGGCGGCGGAGCGCACGATCGAGGCGCCAAGAGCGGATCCACCTCGCGCGGGCTTGACCACGAGCGGCAGACCGATCTGGCCGATCACCGCCTCCATCAGCGCGGCGGCACCCAGTTCGCGGAACGTGTCGTGCCCGAGCACCACCGACTCCGGCGTACGGAGGCCGGCGGAGCCGACCATGGTGCTGGCGACTGGCTTGTCGAAAGCCGTCCGGCAGGCGGCTGCATCGGCGCCGACGTACGGCACGCCGTACAGGTCGAGGACCTGGCGGAGGGCCCCGTCCTCGCCGGTCACGCCATGCAGGACCGGAAACACCGCGTCGGGCGGATCGTTGCGCAGACGTTCGACCAGGCCGGCGTCGACGTCGCGGAGCTCGACCTCGACTCCGACGCTGCGCAAAGCGTCGGTGACCCTCCGGCCGGATCGCAGCGAGACGTCGCGTTCGTGCGACAGACCGCCGGCCAGCACCAGCACTCGACCCAGATCACTCATAGAAGTTTCCCGATCACTCGTGGGCGACTCCGGCAGGGCGCCGGTCCCGAGGCCCATTTGAACGGTACCGCTACCGGGGGTGCGACTAACCCGGAGCCCGGCACCAGCTCAGCTCAGCTCCGGACCCGGAGCGTCGTAGTTGCCGCGCGGCCCGGGCGTCAGCGGACCGAAGGTCTGCCGCAACTCGAGCTCCTCGTTGATCACGCCGGCCAGCCGCGCGACCCCTTCGGTGATCCGCTCCGGCGTCGGATGACAGTACGACAGGCGCATGCACTGGGAGCCGAAACCGTCGGCGAAGAAGGCGGTTCCGGGCACATAGGCGACCCGGGCGGTGACGGCGCGCGGCAGCATCGCCTTCGCGTCCAGTCCTTCCGGCAGAGTCAGCCAGACGTAGAACCCACCACCGGGCCGGGTCCAGGTCGTTGCCGCAGGCATCTTGTCGGCGAGCGCCGCGAGCATCGCGTCACGGCGCTCGCGGTACATCTCCTGGAACTGCTTCACCTGTCCGAGCCAGTCGTGCCTGGTCAGGTACGACGAGATCGCCAGCTGACTGAACACCGGGGGACACAACGTCGCGGACTCCTGCGCCAGTACCAACTTCTCCCGTACTGCGTGCGGCGCGACTGCCCAACCCACCCGGAAGCCCGGCGCGAACGTCTTGGAGAACGACCCGAGGTAGATCACACCCTCGCGATCGTCCGCCCGCAGCGCGCGATGCGGATCTCCGTCGAAGCCGAGCAGCCCGTACGGGTTGTCCTCCAGCACCAGCAGGTCCGCGCGCTGGCAGATCTCCAGCACCTTGTGGCGGCGCTCGGCCGACAGCGAGACACCGGCGGGATTGTGGAAGTTCGGGATCGTGTAGAAGAACTTGATCTTCTTGCCGGCCGCCCGGACCGCGTCGATCGCCTGCTCCAGCGCCTCCGGCCGAACCCCGTCGTCATCCATGGCGACGTGGACGACCTCACACTGGTAGGCGCGGAACACACCCAGCGCACCGACGTACGAGGGTGCCTCGCAGATGACCACGTCGCCCGGATCACAGAACACCCGGGTGACCAGGTCGACGGCCTGCTGGCTGCCGACGGTGACGACCACGTCGTCGGGATGAGCCTCGATCCCCTCCAGCCGCATCACGTCGCAGATCTGGTCGCGCAGGGTCGGATCACCCTGGCCCGAGCCGTACTGCATCGCGACGGCGCCGTTGTCGATCACCAGGTCCCGGACCGCGCCGCCGACCACGTCGAGCGGGAGCCCGGCGATGTTCGGCATGCCGCCCGCCAGCGAGACCACCTCGGGCCGGCTGGCCACGGAGAACAGCGCCCGGATCTCGGATGCGGTCATACCCTTGGTCCGTGCTGCGTACCGATCGACGTAGTTGTCGAGACGGGTCTGCCGGACATCGGGCAGGTCAGCACTCACGGAGCGGCTCCAAGTACAGGGCAACGAGGGGAAGGCACCAGGCTACGCCGAAGTAGCCGAGCGTGTTCGCGAGCCCGGGCTGCCGAACGGTGCAACCTCTCACTACCATGCCTTATAGGGGCAGGTTCGACCATGCCGGCGACTGCCGTTTGAGACGGCCGGGCACCGGTCCTCCCGCCCCGGCGCGACTCTGAGTGCTGCGGAAGGCAGGGACGGGATGAGCGTGGGGAAAGCGTTCGGCTGGATGCTCGGCGGACTCCTCCTGGGCGTGCTCGCCGGGTTCGCCGGTGAGCTGTTCCGCCGACAACCGGCGGCCAAGGTGCAGCAGCGCTACGTCGCTCCCGAGGCGGCGCAGACCCCCGGCGCACGGACCCCGGCGCCGGCGGCCCGATGAGCCCGAGCCGACGGTTGCTCTGATGGCGCGACGGCTGGAACCGCTCACGCTCGCCAATCTGGACGAGTTGCCGGGACCCTGCCGTGCCTGTGTGTTCTGGGAGCTCGACCCGGTCGCGGCGAACCACGCCGGCCGCAACGGCGACACCGGCCTGGAGAAGGAAGCGTGGCTCTCCCAGTTGCTGCTCGACTGGGGGACCGCCGGCGTCGTCCTGTACGTCGACGACGAGCCGGCCGGGTACGCCGTCTACGCGCCGGCCGCCTACCTGCCAAGGATCCAGGCGTTCCCGACGGCACCGGTGAGCCCCGATGCTGTGGTGCTCGCCACAGGGCGGATCCTGCCGCGGTACCTCGGGATGGGGCTCGGCAAGATCCTGGTCCAGGCCGTGGCGAAGGACGTGCTGAAGCGCGGATTCCGGGCGGTCGAGGCGTTCGGGGACTCCCGCTGGGACGGCCCGGGATGCGTGTGGCCGACGGACTTCCTGCAGGCGGTGGGCTTCGGCGTCGTACGGGAGCATCCTCGGCATCCGCGGCTCCGGCTGGACCTCCGGTCGGCCGTCACCTGGCGCAGTGAGATGGAGGCCGCGGTCGAGCGGTTGATGGGCGCGATCCGGCCCGAGCCCGCGCAACCGAGGCCGGTGACCGTCCGGGACGGCCTCAGCCGGGAACCGATCCGGACCACCAGATCAGTCGGAGACGCCACCACCTAGCCCGGACGCGGCAGAGAAGGGACGATCGCCACCATGGTCTACCGCTTCCTCGGCGACGTCATGATGATCCTGCACGGGGCGTTCCTGCTCTTCTTCGTGCTCGGCGGCTTCCTGGCCTGGCGGTGGAGCAAGGTGATCTGGGCGCACCTGGCCGTCATCGGGTGGAATCTGGCCATCGTGATCCTCGACTACGACTGCCCGCTGACCGGGTCGGAGAAGTACTTCCGCCGCAAGGGCGGCGAGGAGACGTACGAGGCCGGCTACATCAACCACTACCTGGACGGCAGGATCTGGCCAGAGGGAGCCACGCCGACCGCGGAGAAGGTCGGGTTCGCCCTGGTGGTCATCTCGTACGTCGGGTTCTTCCTGATCCGCCGTCGGTCGAGGCAGCGGGTTACCGCCAACCCCTGACCAGAACCAGGGACAGGTCAGTGGACACCCGGACGTGGTGGGTGCCGGTGGTCCCCATACTTGAGGGGTGTCCAGTCGCATCGCCACGCAGGACCCGGTCGAGACGTACCTGACCGGGCTGAGCCATGCACTGAGCGGACCTCGCCGTCGCAAGGCGGACCTGCTGGCCGAGGCGAGGGACAGTCTCGTCGACGCCACCGAGGCCTTCGAAGCAGACGGCCTGAGCCAGCGGCAGGCCCAGGAGTCGGCGGTCGCCGACTTCGGTGAGCTGTCCGAGGTGGTGCCGGGGTACCGGTCCGAGCTCGGCATCGCGCAGGGGCGGCAGACGGCTTTGATGCTCTGCCTGGCGCTGCTGGCCCAGCCGATCGTCTGGCAACAAGGCGCCTGGGCCTGGACCCAGGAGCCGGAGTCGCCGAACGCCTTCATCGGTCTGCTCAACCAGGCCGTCGAAGTGATCGGGATGCTGGCGATCATCGGTGCCGTGCTGGCGCTGGTGGCGACCGGGCTGGGGCTGCGCTATCCGGTCGTCCGGGACCGGGCGACCAGGACGACGGCGATCTTCGCACTGGTGAGTTGCGTGCTGGTCGGCGCGATCGCTGTTTGCATGGGGCTGTGGAGCCCTGAGTTGCACGGCTCGGACCTGGGCGGTCTGGCGGTGGTCGGAGGGTTCACACTGCTGCCGCTGACACTCGTGACGCGCTCGGCGTACCGCTGTCTGCGCCTAGCCTGAAGCCTCACCCGGTGCGGGGCGGAGAACGCCCTCGACGACCGTGCGGAAGGTGTCCCACTCACTCTTGCCGGTGGCAAGCATCTTCTGACCCGCTGAAGTGAGCTGGTACGTGCGCCGCTTGCGCCCACTCACCGTGCTCCACTCGCTGGACAGGTAGCCGGCCCGCTCGAGTCGGCGGAGCGCCGGATAGAGGGTGCCCGTCGGCAGGTCGAGCGCGCCGCCGCTGCGCTCCAGCAGGGCCTCCATCACCGCGTAGCCGTGCAGCGGTTCGTGCTCGACCACGGCCAGGATCATCGGATCGAGGTGTCCCCTGAGTGCATCTGCCTTCATGTAGCCAGTCTACTCATAGAGCTGCTACTGTCGATAGGCAACATGTAGACGCGCTACATGTAGCCGCAACTTAGGGAGCCGAACATGACCGTCGACACGTCCCAGCGACCGACCGCAGGAGGGGCGCCGCCGCGGAAGAGTGGCCTGCTGCACCGCGTCTCCGGTTGGGCGATGCGCCACGCGGGTCCCGCCGTCCTGCTGTGGGTGCTCGCTCTCGTCGCCGTCACGGTGGCCTCGACACTCGTGGGGAACGAGTACCGCAACGACACCTCGCTGCCGGGCACCGACTCGCAGCGGGTGATCGAGACCTTCCAGGAGCACCAGCCGGAAGCCTCCACCGATTCGATCCAGATCGTCCTGCACGACGGGGCCGGGCTGTCCCAGCCGGCCACCCGGAGCCGGATCACCACGATGCTGACCGAGGTCGGCACGCTTCCGCACGTCGCGGACGTGGCGGACCCCTTCACGGCCAGGGGATCGGTTTCCGCCGACGGACAGACGGCGTACGCGACTGTGGCGCTGGATGTGGCGGCGCCCGACATGCCCGCCGAGGATGTGCGCACGATCATCGCCAAGGCGCAGGAGATCGACGGCAGCGGCCTGCAGGTGGAGCTCGGCGGCGACCTCGTGCGCGGGGCGCAGGAAAGCAGCGGCGGCGCGTCGGAAGGCGCGGGAATCCTTGCCGCGCTGGTGATTCTGGTCTTCCTCTTCGGCTCACTGCTGGCCGCGAGCCTGCCGCTGCTGACCGCGTTGTTCGCGGTGGGCAGCACGCTCGGCCTGCTGGTGCTCGCGTCGCACCTGTTCACGGTCCCCGACTACACGGCCCCGGTGATGATGTTGGTCGGACTGGGCGTCGGCATCGACTACGCCCTGCTGATCTTCTCCCGCTACCGCAGCGAGATCCTCAACGGCGTCGACCGTCCGAGGGCAGCCCAGATCGCGCTCGACACCGCGGGACGCTCGGTGCTGTTCGCCGGCTGCACGGTCGTCATCGCTCTACTCGGTCTGCTCGCGCTCGGGCTCGGTGCGCTGCAAGGGGTCGCTCTGGGCGTCACGTTGACCGTGCTGATGACCATGCTCGCCGCCGTGAGTCTGCTGCCGGCGTTGCTCACCCTGTTCGGCAAGCGGATCGAGCGCAGTGTTCGCAAGCACGCCGCCAAGTCGCGGCGTCACCCTGGTGATGGCTGGCGGAAGCTGGCTGTTCTGATCCAGCGTCGTCCGTGGGTGCCGCTGCTGGCCGGAACGGCCGCGCTGGTCGCGATGTGCCTGCCGGCTCTCGACCTCCGCCTCGGTTTCGCGGACGCCGGCACGGACGACCCGGCCACCACCACCCGGAAGGCGTACGACCTGCTGGCCCAGGGATTCGGGCCGGGCTTCAACGGTCCGCTGATCGTCGTGTCCGAAGGAGACCAGGCGGCTGCCGAGGCGCTGAACGCCAAGCTGGCAACGGATCCCGGCATCGCTGCAGTGACCCCGCCACAGTTGATGGCCGACGGCAAGGTCGCGACCGTGATGGCGTTCCCGAAGTCCGCACCGCAGGACGAGGCGACCAGCGACCTGGTCCAGCGGCTCCGGGACACGACCCTCCCGGCGCTGTCCGCGGACACCAATGCCACCTACCTGATCGGTGGTGCCACCGCCGCAGCCGACGACTTCGCGGCGGCGGTCAGCAACCGGCTGCCGATCTTCGTGCTGGTCGTGGTCGGGCTCTCCGCCCTTCTGCTGCTGGCGGTCTTCAGGTCCATCCTGATCCCGATCAAGGCGGCGCTGCTCAACCTGCTCAGCATCGGCGCGTCGCTGGGGGCCATCACGCTGGTCTTCCAGCACGGCTGGTTCGGCGCCCAGCAAGGGCCGATCGAGGCATTCGTCCCGGTGATGATCTTCGCGATCGTCTTCGGTCTCTCGATGGACTACGAGGTGTTCCTGATCTCCCGGATCCACGAGGAGTGGCGGCGTACCGGTGACGCCAGGGAGGCTGTCCGGGAAGGGCTGGCCAACACGGGCACCGTGATCACCGCGGCGGCCGCGATCATGATCGTCGTCTTCGGTGCGTTCCTGCTCAGCCCGTCCCGGATGTTGCAGCAGTTCGGTCTGGGGCTGGCTGTCGCGGTCCTGCTCGATGCCGTACTGATCCGCTGCGTCATCGTTCCGGCCGTACTGCGCCTGCTCGGCGACCGCGCCTGGTGGCTCCCGCGCGGCCTCGACCGGGCGATCCCGACGATCGCCCTGGAACGCGACGACAGGTGAATGAAAGGCCGGTCGTGATGAACTGCCGTCGGAGTCCGTCTGTTGGGGGGCCGCACCTTGACCATCGAGAACCGTCGCGTGCTGATCGTCGGCGCGAGTATCGCCGGACCTGCGCTCGCCTACTGGTTGCACCGCCACGGCTTCGAGCCGACAGTGCTCGAACGGGCGCCAACTCTCCGCCCCGGCGGCTACAAGATCGATGTCCGCGGGGCTGCCATCGACGTGGTCGAGCGGATGGGCCTGAAGGACCGGCTCGAGGGCCTCGAGACCGACATGCAGTTCATGTCCTTCGTGAACAGGACCGGCAAACGGCTCGCCAGCGTGCCCGCCGACCTCTTCATGGGTCGCGGCGAGGCCGACCTCGAAGTGATGCGCGGCGACCTCAGCCAGATCCTGTACGACGCGACGCGGGCTGAGGTGGACTATCTCTTCGGGGACAGCGTGGTCGGGCTGAGCCAGACGGCCGAAGGTGTCGAGGTGATGCTCCAGCACGGGGAGCCGCGGACGTTCGACCTGGTGATCGGCGCGGACGGGCTGCACTCGGCGGTCCGGGAGCTTGCCTTCGGTCAGGAGAGCCGGTTCGTCCGCGACCTCGGGCACGGCGTCTCCATCGGCACAGTCCCGAACCACCTGGCCCTCGATCGATGGGAGCTCATCTACAGCACTCCGGGCCGGACCGTGAACCTCTACAGCACCGGCAAGGACGTCGACGCCAAGGCACTCTTCCTCTTCCATGCACCGGGCTTCAGTTACGACCGCCGGGATGTCGCCCAGCAACGGAAGATCCTGCGCGACACGTTCGCCGGCAACGGCTGGGAGACCGACCGGCTGCTGGACGGCATCGAGGAAGCGGACGACTTCTACTTCGACACGGTCAGCCAGGTGGAGTTGGAGCGGTACTCCGCGGGACGGATCAGCCTGGTCGGCGACGCGGCGTACTGTCCCTCCTTCGCCTCAGGTCAGGGCAGTAGCCTCGCGCTCGTCGGGGCCTACGTGCTGGCAGGCGAGCTGAAGTCGGCAGGAGGCGACCACATCAGGGCCTTCGCGCGCTACGAGCAACTGATGCGGCCGTACGTCGAGAAGAACCTCAAGCTCGGTCGGGACAACCTCGGCCGGATGGTGTCGAAGAACGCGTTCCAGAGCTGGATGGGCGCCGTGATGATGCGGGTGCTGCCGAAGCTGCCCGGCAAGGACGGGATGATCGCGAGGATCACCCAGCCCATTCACGCGGCCGCCCGCGCGATCACCTTGCCGGAGTACCGCTGACTGACCGGCCTAGACGGTGAGTTGGCCGAGGCGGAGCATGCCGGTGGCGGCGTCCTGCTCCGGCGGCAGGTAGACGCGCTGGATCGCGACCACGATCGCCTCGGCGACCACATCGCGGAAGGCCGCGTCGGCCAGCCGGGCGGAGTCGTGCGGGTTCGTCACGTAGCCGATCTCGAGCCGCACGGCCGGCATCTTGGTCCGGCGCAGCAGGTCCCAGGTCTTGGTGTGCGTCCGGCAGTTCAACAGATCCGTGCGCGCGACGATCTCACGCTGCACCAGCCCGGCGAACTGCTCGCCCACGCTCGAAGAGGCACCGTGCAGATCGGTGCCGTAGTAGTACGTCGCGACACCCTGCGCCTCGGGGTTCATCGACCCGTCGGTGTGCAGGGAAACGCAGAGATTGGCGTCCGTCTCGTTCGCGAATGCGGCCCGGGCCAACTCGTCCGGCCCCTGGTCGCGCCCACGGGAAAGATAAGCCCGTACTCCGGTCGCGCCCAGCCGCCCCTCGATCCGCGAAGCGAGGTCATACGCCACGTCGGACTCGCGCAGGCCGAACCCTTCCCAGCCGTAGTCGAACCCACCATGCCCCGGGTCGATCACCACGGTCTTGCCGGACAACCGCGGCCCGGCCGCGCGAACCGCCTCGGAAGCGCGGAGAGCGTCGGGCCGGCCACCGGTCGCCATCGGACGGATCCGCTGCAGTGCCTTGAAAGTGGATGGGCCGCAGGTGCCATCACCGGGCAGCCCCATGTTGCGCTGGAACTCGGTCACCGCGCGCTGGGTGTCGGCTCCGAAGATGCCGTCCACCCGGGCGACCGCGAACCCCAGCTCCTGCAGCTTCGCCTGCAGTGCCACCACGTCGTCCCCGGTGAGCGGGTGCGAGACGACGTACGTCAGCAGCCGGTCGCCCAGCCGCCAACGTGCGTCGTCGATCGCGCGGTACGTCTGCGGTCCGACGATCCCGTCGATCATCAGGCCACGTTGCTGTTGGAAACCACGCACGGCGTGGGCGGTCGCCTCGTCGTAGACGAAGTGGCCACCCGGTTCCAGCAGGCCTAGCCGCTGCAACTTGCCGATGATCTCGGCAACGGCCTCACCGCTGTCACCGATCCGGTAGATCCGGGCGCCTTGCGGGCCTTCCAACAATGGGCCGGACATCAACTCTCCTTGCCGTGCGGCGGACGGGCGCCACCAGGACGCCCGGACTCAGGCAGTTCAGCTAGTGAAGTCGGCCAGTTCCTTCAGCAACGCCGCCTTCGGCTTCGCGCCGACGATGGACTTGGCCAGTTCACCGTTCACGTAGACGTTGATGGTAGGGATACCGGTAACGCGGTAGTTGCTCGGGGTGACCGGGTTCTCGTCCACGTTCATCTTCAGGAAGGTCATCTTGTCGCCGTGCTCGGTGGAAAGCTCCTCCAGGATGGGGGACACCTGGCGGCACGGACCACACCACTCGGCCCAGAAATCGACCAGGACCGGCTTGTCGCTCTTCAGTACGGTCGCGTCGAACTCGGCGTCGGTGACGGCATTCATCTTCTCGCCCACGGGCGTGATTCTCCTTAGGTGGTAGTGAGGTTCAGACGGAGACAGGCTCGGTGGCGGCCGCGGCCGCGGTGTGCTCGGCGTGCTCCAGCGTGGCCAGGAAGCGCTCGGCGTCCAGCGCCGCGGAACAGCCCGTGCCGGCCGCCGTGACGGCCTGACGGTAGGTGTGGTCGACCAGGTCGCCGGCGGCGAAAACGCCCGGCAGGTTGGTGTTCGTGCTGCCGTTCTCGACCAGCACGTAGCCCTCGTCGTCCAGGTTCACCTGGCCCTTGACCAGCTCCGAGCGGGGGTCGTGGCCGATCGCGATGAACAGACCGGTGACCGGCAGTTCGCGCGTCTCGCCGGTGACCGTGTCCCGCACCGTCACACCGGTCAGCTTGTCGTCACCGTTGATGGCGGCGACCTCGGAGTTCCAGGCGAACTCGATCTTGTCGTTCGCGAAGGCGCGCTCGGCCATGATCTTGGAGGCGCGCAACTCGTCGCGCCGGTGCACGATGGTGACCTTGTCGGCGAACCGGGTCAGGAAGGTCGCCTCCTCGATGGCGGTGTCGCCACCACCGACGACGGCGATCTCGTGCTGCCGGAAGAAGAAGCCGTCACAGGTCGCACACCAGGACACGCCGTGTCCGGACATCCGGTCCTCGTCGGGCAGGCCGAGTTTGCGGTAGCCCGAGCCCATCGCCAGGATCACGGTCTTCGCCCGGTGCACGGTGCCGGCGGAGTCGGTGACGAGCTTCACGTCGCCGGTCAGGTCGACCTCGACGATGTCGTCGGGGACCAGTTCGGCGCCGAAGCGCTCCGCCTGGGTGCGCATCTCGTCCATCAGCATCGGGCCCATGATGCCGTTGGCGAAGCCGGGGTAGTTCTCCACCTCGGTGGTGGTCATCAAAGCGCCACCAGCCGTGACGGATCCCTCGAAGACCAGCGGGGACAGCTGGGCACGCGCCGCGTACACCGCGGCCGTGTAGCCGGCCGGGCCGGAGCCGATGATGATGACGTTGCGGACTTCTGCCTCGCTCATACAGGTGTTCCTCGGTGTCGTCGAGACGGTCATTACGTCGTACTCAACGGATCCTAGAGGCCGACCATTCCCACGGTACCCACCGGCGGTCCACCACAGACAGGCGGCTCACCCACGTGCCGTGCACGAGACCTCAGCGGTTGCGCAGAGTCACGGTCGTGTCGTAGATCGGGGTGGCGACCCCATCTGAGGTGTTACAGCCGGTGACCACGAAAAGCGAGATGTCACGGGGTGATCCGCCCTGCAGGCCGATCACCGTCGCGCGCTTGCCGTCGACCTTGGCCGGCTGCACCAACCGGACCACCGGATTCGGTCGGCCGGAGGCGAAGACGTTCGCGCAGTCGATCTCCGCGGAGTCCCCGTGCAGCACCGGATCGGTGGTGTTCTCCAGCCAGCGCTGCGCCTGCGGACCCACCTGCGCGGTCGACAACGTCGGCACCGCGATCGGTGAGCCGGTCGGGTTGATCCCCGCGGCTCCGTCGTTGCTGTGGTCCGCTGTGCTGATCACCACACCGACGCCGGCAGCCGCGACCACGAGCACCGCGGCGGCCGCTAGCAGCAGCTTCGGCAGGTGCCGGCGTGGTTCCTCCCGCAGTTGGACCAGGGAGTGAACGCCGACCGTGGAAGAGCGCAGTACGGACTCGGAGACGATCACGGCGTCCAGGTGCTCGGCGACGTCGGTCGGGATCGGGATGTCCGCCCGGCCCTCGTCGGCGAGGTCGTCGGACAGTTGCACCAGCGCGTCGTGCGTCTGCTGGCAGTCCGGACACGCCTTCACGTGTTCACGAGCGCGGTGTGCCTCGGGGGCCGGCAGCAGGTTCTCGATCAGATCCGCGATCGTATCGGTGTCCAGGTGCTCGAGATGTTCGCTGGTCGGCAGACCGGATTCGGTCATCGGGAACTCGCCCCCTCGAGGGACGTGCGCAGAGTGGTCATCGGTGAGGTGCTCCGGTAGACGATCGCGGGGCCGCAGGATGGCGACTCGGCTTCGACGGGCGACCAGGTCATTCGGTTCCCATCGATTTCGCCGCGGCCTTCGCAGGCTCCCCATCCGTCACTGCGGCCCCATCCGCCGCGCCCGCCTCAGCCGGTACGGCGGGTAGACCGCTGCCACCGCGGGTGGTCTGCCAGTGCCTGAGCAGCGGGAGCAACCGGGCCCGGCCGCGGGCGCACCGGCTCTTCACCGTGCCCGGCGCACAGCCCAGAATGGCGGCCGCCTCCTCGATCGAGTAGCCCTCCATGTCGACCAGGACGAGCGCACTGCGCTGGTCGGAGTTGATCTGCTTCAGGGCGTGCAGGACGTCGAGCCGGCGCTCACGGACCTCGGCGGGATCGTCCTCGGCCGGTCCGGCCAACTCGGCCGCGCGGTCCTCGTCCTCGGGCAGCGGGTCGGCCGCCCGGACCTGGCGGCGGCGGATCCTGTCCAGGCAGGCGTTCACCACGATCCGGTGCAACCAGGTGGTCACCTTCGCGTCGCCGCGGAACGAGTCGGCCCGGCGGAAGGCCGAGATGAAGGCCTCCTGCAGTGCGTCGGCCGCCTCCTCGGGCTCGCCGAGCGTCCGGATCGCGACCGCCCACATCCGGTCCCGGTGCCGCTTGACCAGGTAGCCGAAGGTGTCCGGGTTGCCGGCCACGTGCAGCCGGAGCAACTCGTGGTCGTCCATCGTCTCGTACACGTGGTGCCCCGGCCTGTCCGCCGGCGCCCCGATCCGGGGAATACCTGGCGGGGGCGGTGGAGTCGAGGCTGTTTCCGATGTCATCGCTGGATCGTGACCTCCGAGATCTCGCCCCGGTAGCCACTGCCGTCCTTGGGCAGACTGGTCAGCCAGACCAGCACATAGCGGGTATTGGTCGGCGCGGCCAGCTTCAGTACCGCCGACTCACCAGCCTCTTCCGCGTTGGCGACCGACTTCCAGCCGCCGACCGTGGTGGCGGGCTTGGACGGATCGGCGCTCGGCACCATCAGTTCGAGGTTGGTCGGGTCGCCGACCAGGTTGACTGTCACTTGTGACACGTCGGTGAGCTCGCCCAGGTCGTAGTAGATCCCGACGCCTTCCTTCAGCCCACCTAGGTTCTTCTTGCTGTACGACATCGTCGTCCAGGTGGTGTCGGCCTTCCCGTCGTACGTGTTGGCCACGTCCTCCGGGTGCTCGGACCCGTTGCCCTTGGGCTTCGGGTCGAAGTCCTTGGCGGCCTTGATGGTGACCTTCTCGTTGGTCGGCACCGGCGGACCCGAACTCTGCGGGGCATCCGGGGTCGCGTTGCTGCCCTGGTCCTTGTTGATCGCGCCCTTGACCAGGAACTGCGCCATCGCGATCACCGACAGCAGCGCCAGCACGGCGAGCAGGATCAGGATCCGGCCACCCCAGCTGCCACGCTGCCGCGGCTCGTCCGCAGGCGGCTTGCGGCGGCCGTTGCCGTTGTGGCTCGGCGGGCTCTGCCGCCGTACCGGCCGGGCGTCGGCAGCTGGCGTGTACGCCGCGCGCGGCGGTGGTGCCTGGCTATGGCCGTTCTGCTGAACAACTGCCGGCGTCGGGTCCAGGGCGGGGGTCAGTACCGGCGGGACCACCTGGGTCGCGTCGTCGACGCTGCCGTTCTGCCGGGCGACCGCGACCGTCTCGTCCATCTGGCTGGGCGGCTCGTGCGAGCTGCCGACCACTCCGGACAACGCGGCGGACAGACCTGCGGCACTGGTGATCGGGGCGGCGTGGTGACGGGGCGGCTCGGCCAGCAGTCGGTCGCAGATGTCATCCAAGGAGCGGGGCACCCCGGCGCGGACCTGCCGGGGACTCAACAGCCGCCCGTGCTCGATCGGCGCGGGCTGGAGTCCCCAGGCCGGTGCCGGGCCGGGCCACCTGCCGGTGAGGGAGGCATAGAGGATCTCGCCGAGTGCGCGGACGTCCTGCTCCGGACTACCCGGTCCGGTCGAGCGCAGCGCCGCTTCGGTGGCCAGGCCGACGACCTTGATCGCGCCGGCGTCGGTGACCACCACAGTGGACGGGCTGATCGAGCCGTGTGACTGGCCGGTGCGGTGCAGGTTCTCCAGCGCCTCGGAGACCTCGCGGGCCAGCCAGCCAGCCTGCTGCCCGGTCAGCGGGCCCGCGCTGAGCATGCGTTCCAGGGGACGGCCGCCGGCCCACTCGCGCACGCAGTACGTGACGCCGTCGTGCATGTCGCAGTCGAGGACCCGGAGGAAGCGCGGGTCGGCCGCGGCGGCGGCTCGCCGGGCCGCGTCGAAGAGGGTGTTGGTCCGCGGGTCGCCGATCGGCAGGACGTCCACGATGACTGCTCGGTTGAGTACCTCGTCCACTGCCCGCCAGACCCGCGCACCGTCGATCTCCGCGAGCAACTCGGCGATCCGGTAGCGGCCGGCGAGCAGGGCACCAGGACTGACGGTCTGGTTCGACACGGTGTCTCTCGCC
>Ga0193717_1000058_pt1 | contig 119186 bp, 87 predicted proteins | sample U2c2metaG_FD_145900 | JGI IMG/M metagenome (GOLD analysis project Ga0193717, IMG submission 145900) | Soil microbial communities from a riparian zone of the East river system, Colorado, United States - U2c2 | ecosystem: Environmental > Terrestrial > Soil > Riparian zone | place: USA: East... | reverse complement strand
CAACAAATCCGCGAGGGGGCGGTGCATTTTGAGCCATTTCCCTTATCGCCTCTGGAGACACCTGTTGCTTTGCCACGGCAATCTCTTGACGTTTGTATGCTTCAATACGGGCCAAGACGTTCGGTTTTTCTGAGGCGATCGAATCTCCATCCGAGAGGGATGAGGGAGATTTTGAGTTCTGTATATTCATCGATATGGTTCCTTTACTGGTATACATGAAAGCTCTTTATGATCGGTAACTGCTAACCCTTCGGTTGTGGCAGCGGTACTGTTTTTAACTACACCTGGCCATTGGTTTTATTCCCACAGGCGACAATGTTTTTCCAATCCTTTGATGCTTGCGACATAAATTGGATTAGCCATTCGAAGAATATTTCCAAGATCTCTCCGATTCGATGTGTCTATCAGTAGGTTTGTATCGAATCTTGAGATCTGTACAAGAAAAAGCTCGGAGTCTAAGCTCTTCGCTCCATGTCTGGGAGTGCTGCTGGCGTGCAGCCAGCAACACCCTTTCTCCCCGTCTTTGAATGCCGGATTGTTATTCGGAATCGGGGAAGGAAGATGCCGCGATTGAGTCGCAGGCATTTGGAGACTTGTAACCAGGAATCAGACGCTCACAGATGCCGGCGTTCACGGTACCGTAGGTCGTGCCTGGCTTGTGTGCAAAGCCTGCAAAGTACTCCTGAATGAAGCCTTCCTTGAAACGCTTTCGAGGATATTGGGCGACAATTTCTTCGCGTAGCTCCGAAGGAAACTGATCGAAGCCTTTCCCAACCACATCGAGACCAACCCCCGAATAGAGTAAAGCTACTTCGGGACTCATGTACTGAGTGATTCCGGGAGTGGTATGCAGAGCGATAGCTTCCCAGGCAATTTGTACTCGTTCTTCAGGAATGTCATGTGCAGTAAGGAATTGACGGGCGGCGTTTGCGCCATCGACTTCGAAGCGTTGGTCAGGACTCGAAAATTTACGGATGAGACCGAAGTCATGGAATGCAGCCGCGACGTAGAGAAGTTCAGGATCGAAGCGAAGTTTTTGTTGACGGCCCTGCTCCGCCGCGAACAAGTAGACCCGGATCGAGTGATTGAAAAGCAGATCCGTGGAATGCTCGCGCAGGAGTTCAGTGGCTTCTTTCGCAAGCAACGAATCGGGGATGACGAGAGCAGAGGATAGATTTGACATCGCTATTGCTCCTTTGACATCAACGGTAGTGTCTTTACAGGGAATGCGCCACGACAGAGATACAGCAATTTCGGACATGGCCCGAGAACAAATCATCTGCAGCAGATGTACATTTACGGGGCGAATATCCTTACAACCTGCGTACAGTAACGCAAGTTGTAAGGAACTGTATAGCTGCCCTGCTCTGCTCGGCGAAAGATCACATCAGGCGAAGGCGATCTTGATAGGAGTAAAGGTCACCGCAAGCGATGCGTTGGAAATGACCCGGCGTGGGCCTTGCAACCCAGCCGGTACAACATCCTGACATCCCTCAGCCAACTTAACCGGCCTTCATGGCCTTGATCGCCTCGAGTCGTGCGGCCTTCAAAATCGTGACTGGATCACCTGCCGACGCGAATTCCATACATATATAGCGGTCATAGTGCAGTGCAGCGAGCTTGCGATAGATATTGTCGTAATTCACCTCGCCCGTGCCCGGCTGGTGGCGTCCCGGAACATCGGCAATGTGCACCAGACCGACCTGGTCGATGTTCTTCTCGAGCTTTTCGATCAGATTTCCCGCCTGGCGCTGCTCGTGGTAGAAGTCGTAGAGCACCTTGATCCGTGGGCTTCCCACCGCGCGTGTGATCTCGAAGGCCTCGGCAACACTCGTCACGGCCTCCTGCTTGTGTTCCAGAAGATCGATCGGCTCCAGTACGATTTCGATCTCATCCTTCTCGAGAACATCCGCAGCGTACTTCAGCGTGTCAACAATCGCTGCCCTCTGTTGCTCTGGTGTTTGTTCAGGGACGCGTGTGTACGCGGTATAGATGAACTGCTTGCAGCCCAGCTCCTTCGCGCCTGGAATTGCTTTGATCAGATCGTCATGAAGAGCTGTCCGTTTGGAGTGGTCCGCCAGCGCGTTCCGTCCCGGCACTGCGCTGTCAACCTTCAGACCAAGCGATTGCTTCTTCGCCAGGTTTCGCTTCCACTGTTCCGGCGTCCACTTCTCATATTCGTTGCCAACCTCGACGGCGTTGTAACCCGCCGCCGCCGCCAGATCAAGCTGCTGCTCGAAGGTGAGGCCTTTGGGCAGGGTCCACAGCATAATGGAGAACTTATGGCCATCATTATCGGGTGGCGTTGCAGGCAGGGGCGAGGCGATGGCATTGCCACCCGGCAGGAAAGGGGTAAGCGATGCGGCCATCGATAATTTGTGGAACTCCCGACGATTCATTGGTCTCCTATGCTGGAAAGCAAAGTATAAAGTAAAAGAGTTATGTGGTATACGCCGGGCGGTCTGTGATTCATAATTGCATGGTGATTAATGGGCGCTGTTGGAAGCGCACGGAGTTGGATAGAAGTGAAGAAGCGTTTCCTAGAATTTGCTCATGCCACGTTTCTGCTATGCCTCATTGCTGTTCCGCTGCGTGCGCAGTTTCCCCATTCCACAGTAGATCCCGCCTCTGCCGAAAGAGGATCAAAAAGTTACGCCAGCAGCTGTGCGCGTTGCCACGGAGACGACGCGCGCGGCACCGCAACCGCACCCGACCTGCTACGCTCGCTGGCTGTGCTGCATGATCGCCGTCAAATGTTATACGGCAAGGAGCTTGGTCCCTTGCTTACGACTGGCCCAAACCATAACTTCAAATTCGATGAAAAGCAGCTCGCTGATCTGTCCCAGTTTCTAACCGCGTCCATTAACGGCATTCTGCGGAGCGGCTACAACGCTCAGCCGACGAATCTGCTAAGCGGCGATGCGAAAGCGGGAGAGGCGTATTTCAATGGAGCAGGTGGATGCAGCAAGTGCCACTCGACGACAGGCGACTTCGCCGGCCTCGCAAAGCGGTACTCCCCCTCCGCGCTGCAACAGAAGTTTCTTTTTCCCAACTATGGCCTGTTCATTCGCCGTAAAGTGCAGGTCACGGTAAAGCTTCCCTCTGGCAAGTCGTACAGTGGCGATCTTGTCCGCATCGACGACTTCACCGTTGCTCTTAATGAAAAGTCAGGAGAGTATCGCTCTTTCAATCGCACGGCAGGAACAATAGTGACGACGGTCGATCCCTTTGCCGCGCATGTTGCTCTCCTCGATAAATACACGGACGCAGACATCCACAACCTGACGACATATCTGGTAACGCTGAAATGAAACTGCTGATCGCCTCGCTCCTTGCCCTGTCTTTCTCTTCAGCTACGGCCCGCGCCCAATCGAAACCTGAGACATCGAAGCCTGATCTTGCGAAGCTGACTGACAGCTGGCCCACCTACAACGGTGACTACTCCGGCCGCCGCTATAGTCCACTGGCAAAGATTAATACGACTACGGTGAAGCAGCTGTCGCTCGCATGGACCTTCCGCGTCGAAACCAACACTGGCGGCGGCAAGCGCATCTCCGCAACACCGCTCGAAGTGAACGGAATTCTCTACTTCACCGTGCCCAGCCACATGTGGGCCGTAGATGCCCGCAGCGGGCGGAAGATGTGGCAATTCGACTGGCCCAGCAAGGGAGGCGAGACCATCGGCAATCGCGGCGCGGCCGTGTTGGGCGATACGGCCTACTTCGAAACCGAGGATTGCAATCTGGTCGCCGTTGACATCAACACCGGCCGCGAGAAGTGGCACGCCTCCATTGGCAACCCAGATCAGTTCTACTTTGGCAGCGTGGCGCCGGTCATCGTGAAAAATCACGTCATGGTAGGCATCAGCGGCGACGATTTCGACAACCCCGGTTACATCGAAGCGCACGACCCCGAGACGGGAGCTCTGCAGTGGCGTTGGTACGCGCATCCTAATCCCGGCGAGCCCGAAGCTAAAACCTGGCCCAACGACGAAGCGATGTTGCACGGTGGCGGCATGACCTGGGTCGCCGGCACCTATGATCCCGATCTCAATCTCTACTACTTTGGCACCGGCAACGCACAGCCCGTCATCAACGGCGCTGCGCGGCCCGGCGCAAACCTCTACACCTCCACCATATGCGCTCTCAACCCCGACACCGGCAAACTCGTCTGGTACTTTCAGCCGAATCCACACGACACCCACGATTGGGACGCCGTACAGACTCCGGTGTTGATCGATGGCGTCGTAGCTGGCCAAAAGCGCAAACTATTGGCGCAGGCCAGCCGTAACGGATGGTATTTCCTTGTGGACCGCACGAATGGCAAGGCACTCCTGAGCACGCCCTTCGCGAAGCAGAATTGGACGCTTGGCGTCGATCCGAAAGGCTCACCGATTCCGAATCCTGAGAAGATGGCACAGCTGAATGGAGCGCTTGTCGCGCCGAATCAGGCAGGCGCCGCGAACTGGTATCCTCCCAGTTTCAGCCCGCTCACCGGACTATTCTACGTTCCGGCCTACGATGCCTACAGCGTCTACTACATCTACGACAACAACAAGAAGCCTGAAGGTTGGGCTGGCAACGATCGCGGTGGATGGTCGCGCGCCTCGTTGCGAGCTTTTGATTACAGGACTGGCAAAGTTCGTTGGAATCACGAGTGGCCCAGCGCAGGTGGCCGCTCCGGAATTCTGACCACAGCAGGCAACCTGCTCTTCACCGGCGACACTACATCAAACCTGATCGCCTTCAACGCAACTACGGGCAACATTCTGTGGCACGCGGGACTGAGCAGTCTTGTAAGCAATGGGCCTATCACCTACGAGCTTGACGGCCTGCAATACGTCGTCGCAGCAGCCGGTGACACGTTGTACGCCTTTGTGCTCCATTAGTAGCAAGCTGCAGGATTCGAAGACCAATTGAGTACCCTGCAACCCAGCGTGTAGACGCCGCTGGAGTTGCGTCAATGAAGTGATCCTTTGATGCGGATACCTTCGCAGTGTTCATTCCTCTTAGCTGTTTAAGTTTTCTGTTTGGATAGGAAGACGTTGCTGACGCCAGCGTGCGCGAGTGCGACCGGGCAGCGAATCGCGTTGGAGGAATGAGGTTGCTAAAGGCGATACGGTGCGATGTGCGAACCTGCACATGCGCCGAACTCCCCCTCTGGTGAACCCTCATCGCTTTCCTATCGTTCATGATGCGAGACCCTTGAATTCAGGTCTCTACAACGGGAAGGCGAATCAGGCCCATCTGGAATTGTTGCGCCACATCACTTCGTGCGTAGAAACGCGATTAGATCGGTTATGTCTTTATCTGATAAACCGGGATGAGGTGGCATTGGCGGCTTGGCATCTGGAATGCCTGTTCTGGCCACGGTGCGGACTCTGGCCTCCCCAACGCGATCCACCACTCCGATCAGCGATGGAAACACCGGCGGCATACCCGCTCGCGTGGGCTGATGGCAAACGGAGCAATTGGCGGCATAAATCGTTTTGCCACTCCCGGCATTTCCAACAGCGCTCTTGGCTGGCCCTGCAGCCTCAACGCCTTTGCTATTCCCTTTTGCTGTGGCGGGCGTCTTCGCAGGGGAAGCGTCTCCTGTTGCCGGAACTTCAGTATGCGCGGAGGGCGATTGTGGAGCGGCGTCTACCGCGGGGTGCACATGCGCCGCCGTGCTATCACCCCAGGACCCAAGGAAATCTTTAGACAGACCCGCTTGTTCAGCCAGAACGCTTATCGGCAATACCCTCTTGCCGCTAGGCACTTCTTGCTCTGTAGCGCTCTGGCTAAGCTGAAGTGCCCGGATGTACGCCGCGATTGCCCAACGATCCTGAGCAGGAATCTGAGCGGCGTAATCGGGCATTGCGCCATAGCCGTTGGTCATGACAGAGAAAAAATGCCCTAAAGGTGCGCGCCGAAGCCGGTCCGAATGAAAACTCGTCGCCGGAAAATACCCACGCTGCACGATCATCCCTTTTCCATTGCCGACACGAGAATGGCACGGCGTACAGTAGATGTTGTAGCGCTCCTGGCCGCGCCGAAGCACTGCTTCCGTAGCCTTGAAAGGCAGCCCATCGCCCTCGGCTCCATCAACCATTCCCGTAGCAAAATAATCCGTTGCCCCCAGTTGCGATCGGCCGACCGTGCCTCTTGCCTGGGGCCGGACGGACCGCCCATCCGGAAAAAGACTTGTGGATCTTAGCGGGAACATCTTCGGCTGATCGTGCATATCCTGCCTGCAGCCTGCCAGAAAGACAGACATCAACAGAAGCCCGCTGAAGGATGGGACACGGCGGCTGAATTGCGGGCGAAAGCTGAGTGGCATAAACTCCGTCGACAGGCTGGGAAATGCGTTTAGAACGAACGGCAGGCGCCGTCCGTTCTATTATCTTCGCTGTTGTTCCATTATTTCAGGGTACGTAAGTATTGAACCATGCCCGTAATCTCTTCCTTCTTCAGGGCATCCTTGAATGGGGGCATGTTGTTCTTCCCGCCTGAGATCACGCGAGCCAGCTCATCGTCCGATGCGGATTGCACTTCCTTCGAAGTAAGATCCTTTACGTTCAACGACTTTCCCATCTCGGACCCATGGCCATCCGCCCCATGGCACATGGCGCACTTGGAGCTGAAGATGGTTTTCGAAGCAGATTCCGCCGCAGCGTGCTCCTGTCCAGATGCTTCACGCGTGGAGAATCCGCTGCAAAAAGCAGCCGTAATCAGCAACGTGCTGATTCCCACCCCCATATAGGCTTTTCTCATATCCCTAGATACCTCATTCGATTAGCAGCGCAATGACCAGATTCTTTGAACGTAGAAATAAGCGCGTGACTGAGACGCACCTTTTCAAAAATGTATATCATATCTTCCCTTCGGTCTGCTCAAGGCCACAGTTTCCGTATCTGTGATATGGAGTGCGTACGCCGTTTGACGCTGAGCTCCCGCGAAATATCAATCCTTTACAGCCGGAACGCTGCTCATCTCATACCGTAGCTCCCCACCGTTCATAATCTGCTTATAAGTCACCTTCCAGTCATTCACCCGATGACCATTGATCGATATGCGATTGACATATCGTTTTCCACTCTCGGCCCCGGTTGCGACAATATGAAGTACCCGGCCGTTTGGAAGATGAACGCGAATATCGTCGAAGCTCGGCGACCCTGTCCAATATTCCGGAACTCCCGGACATACCTGATACAACCCCAGGGCACTCAGGACGTACCAGGCGCTCATCTGCCCCGCATCATCATTTCCGGCAAGGCCCCCTGGAGCATCCTTGTACTCCGACTTCATCAGAGAACGCACCGTCTCCTGGGTCTTCCACGGAAACCCGGCAGCGTCGTACAAATACGCGATGTGATGACTCGGTTCGTTGCCGTGCTCGTAATACTTCTTCGCAAACAGCTCGTCCAGCCTGGCTGCAAACTTCGCCTTCCCTCCCTCGGCGTCGATAAGGCCTGACACATTCTGGGGAACGAAGAATGTGTATTGCCAGGGCAGGCCTTCCGTAATCCACGTGTACTTCCCTGCCGGATCGAAAGGCGTGACCCACGATCCATCCACATGCCTTCCGCGTACGAAACCGGTTTGCGGATCCAGCACCTTTCTCCAATTCTCTCCGCGCTCTTTGAAAAGCGTCGCATCCTTCCCTTTGCCAAGATCCGCGGCAATCTGTCCGAGCATCGCGTCATCGTAAGCGTATTCCAGGGTCCGCGAAACCTGTTCATTCTTATGGAAGGCGTCGTCTATGTGATCTTCCAAGGGAATGTATCCATACTTCAGATAGGAATCCAGACCGCGCCTGCCCTTGCCGTCAAGGTACTCTTCTCGATTAGCCGGGAGTTCCATCGCATTCTTGCGCATAAGCGCATAGGCCTTCTCGATATCGAATCCCTTGATTCCCTTCCGATACGCATCGATCATTGCCACCGAAGCATGATCCCCCACCATCTCCGACGTGTAACTGTTCCAGGCAGGAAAAATAGGAAGAAACCCGCCTTCCTCTCCCTTCAGGATCAGCGATCGCATCATCTCCGCATCCCTCGCTGGATCGAGAATCGTCAGCAGCGGAAGCTGTGCGCGAAAGATATCCCACAGCGAGAAGTCGTCATAGACGACTCCTTCCTTCGAGTGCTCCGTCTCTGCCTTGCTCGCAAAGCGCGGATAACTGCCATCCACATCGCTATAAGTTCTGGGATGCAGCAGGGCGTGATAGAAAGCGGTATAAAACACCGTTCGGTCTGGAGAGGCACCCTTGATTCCAATCAGGCCCAGCTCATGATGCCACTGCGAACGAGCCTGATCGCGAACAGCCTCATAATCCCACCCTGGAATCTCCGCGCGAAGATTCTTCCGCGCCTCCTCTTCGCTGACAAACGAGCTCCCAATTCGCACCTCTACGACTTCGCCCTTGCCGACCTTTCCAAACTCGACATACGTCCCGAAGCCTCCGCGCGGGTTCTCCGTTGGCACCGTTACAGAGGCCGCCGAGGCACCCCCTGTCGAAGTCATCACCTGCGGAATCTTTACGACGCCGGGAGATTTACCATCGCCAATCTGCTCTACCCCGCCCGCTACGATCTTTCGATTCACCCACGTCCCGGCAGAAGCAATGGGACGATCAAACTGGATGACAAAATAAGAGCTGAATCCAGCCAGCTTTCCACTCCCCGCGTACTCCCGCCTCACGGGGACTCTGGCTGTTACCTCTCCTTTCGCAGCATCGACGCGTACCCATCCATCGCCGCCGCGAGCATTGTTTTCGACAACAATCCAGCTCTGCTTCGCTTCTTTTTCAAAGCGAAAAAGCATCACGCCCGACCTCGTAGTTCCCGTCATCTGCGCGGTGACATCTGGATCCTTCAAATGAACCCGGTATTCATAGGGAGATGCTTTTTCTCGCTCTCTCTCAAAAGTCGAAGCACGGTCCACAGCGTTCGCCTTTACCTGATCAACGCCCGGCATCACCGTGATGCTCCCATAATCGGGCACACAGCTTCCGCTCAAAATATGTGTGCCCCGAAATCCCTGAATCTTCGTATCGACAAAATAGTAGGGAGCGACACATTTGATCTCGCCCGCACGGGTCTGAGGAGTCCAGTGCGTCATCGCGAACGGAACCCCAACCGCAGGATAGGTCTGCCCCTCGCTCTCTGTCCCTACAAGGGGATGCACCAGATCCTCAACATTCTGCGCGCACGAAACGCTCGAGAACGTTGCAATCGATAAGAACAACAAGATGACTTTCATCACGATCTTTCTGCGGAACAAGTCTTGTTTGCCGAACTGCAGGAAACGTCTCTATTCCCGAACGCGCGACGGACGACAGCGCCGTCATCCTCTTATCTCGGCTCAACCCAGGCGCGGCTCTTCGTGCTCTCCATCTCCGCATCCAGAAGTCTCATCTGGCGCAGACCATCCGCAATCTGCGGATATTCAACCGGAGCTGACGAATCGGCGATCGAGGCATAAAACCGCCGGAAGACCTGCTTGAAGGTATCGTCGTATCCTTCGCTATGCCCTCCAGGCAGGTCGGCATATTTAGCGGCGGGTGGCAGCAGCAGCGACGGATCTTTTACGATGATCTGGTTCGGCGTATTGCGATTTCCAATCCACAGCTCATCCGGCCGTTCCTGGTTCCATGTCACCGACGCCTTTGTTCCATAGATCTCTACGCTAAGGCCGTTCTTGCGACCTGCGGAGACCTGGCTCGCCGACATCACACCGCGAGCCGACTTTCCTAGACGGAAGATCACGGCGCCGAAATCTTCCGTAGTCACCTGGACCTCATCCACGTCCTCGGCAGTCGGAAGCTTCCCCGTAAAGCTCTCTACGCTGTGTTTCGGACGCTTACGGGTAGGATGAAAGATCTGCAGATCGGCACAGAGCGATGCCACGCGCTGGCCCGTGATGTGTTCCACCATATCGAACCAGTGCGACCCGATATCCGCCATCACGCGCGACGGCCCGGAAGCCTTCTCTTCCACTCTCCAGTTCCAGTCCGTGTCGTACAGCATCCAGTCCTGCGAGTAAGTTCCCTGGGCGACCAGAACCTCGCCCAGCTCGCCTGCCTCCCGCATCCGCCGCATCTGCTGCACCATGGGATAGAAACGCAGGTTGTGGCACACGCAATTCCGCAATCCCGTTTCAGCCGCCAGCGCCGCCAGCTCTTCCGCTTCCTGCGTCGAGACCGCCACCGGCTTCTCGCACAGAACGTTCTTCCCCGCCTGCAGCGCGGCTTTCACAATCGGATAGTGCGATGCATTGGGCGTGCACACGTGAACCGCATCGAGCTCCGGGTTCTTCAGCAGCTCATCGTAGCTGTCAAACGCCTCGGGAACGCCATACCCCTCCGCGAGTTTCTTCGCCGGCTCCATCTGTCGTCCAGCGACGGCGATCACGTCAACATGTTCCACCCTGCGCAGGGCTTCCAGATGCACCCGCCCCATAAACCCGGTTCCAATCACTGCAGTCTTCAGCCGCTTCACACTTCCCCCTCAGGCAATTTCTACGCTGTTATTTAAACCCACCACGCTGCGGAGGGCTGCTCGCGGATAACGATCTCCTTCAGAAACTGAGCAGCCTTGCTAAGGCCCTCTTCGGGAGACAGCAGGCTGTCTTCATGCTCGATCGAAAGCACATCGTCATAGCCGAACATACGCAGGGTGGAGACGAACTCCTTCCACCACTCAGCGCCATGGCCATAGCCGCAGGTACGGAAGATCCAGCTTCGGTTGCGCTCATCCGTGTAAGGCTTCGTATCCAGAACGCCGGTCTTCACCAGGTTGGCGCTGTAGATCTGCGTGTCTTTCGCATGCACATGGAAGATCGCGTCCCCAAGAACGCGAATCGCCCCGATCGGATCGATGTTCTGCCAGAACATGTGGCTGGGATCGTAGTTGCATCCCACGTTCGGGCCCGCGATGGAGCGCAGCTTCAACAGGCTCTCCGGGTTGTAGACGACAAAGCCGGGATGCATCTCGATCGCGATGCGAACCCCATGGTCCGCGGCAAACTTCGCGTGCTCAATCCAGAACGGGGCAACAACCTCATCCCACTGCCACTCCAGAACCTTCAGAAAGTCCGGCGGCCACGGGCAGGTAATCCAGTTCGGCAAAATCGCGTTCGGCGTATCCCCGGGACACCCCGAGAAATCCACCACCGTCTTGATGCCCAGCTTCTCTGCCAGCAGGATCGTGTCGCGGCTCACCTTCAGCATCGCCTCTCGCTGTGCCTTGTCTGGATGCAGAGAATTTCCATGGCTGCTCAAGGCGCTGATCGTCACGCCCTGATCGTTCAGCTTGCTCTTGAAATCCGCCAGCTCGCCCGCATTCTCCAGCATGGAGAGTTTGGCGTGCGCCCCTCCCGGATAGTTGCCGGTGCCCAGTTCGACCGTCGTAATGTCATACGACTTCAACTTTTTCAACACATCGTCAAGCGACAGTTGCGATAACAGCGGGGTAAATACGCCAACCTTCATTCGTCTTTTCCTCGAATCACAAGTATATAAAGGTCTTTCTTCACTCGAGAAGAATACCCTGTCTCTCCGGCCTAGGTCGGCGAAGAAGCCTCTTTTCAAAAGAAATTTTCCTGCAGTGATTGAGCAGGAAAACCTATACCGACAGAAAGTTCAAGAGAAACCAGAAGGTCGTCATTCCGAGCGGAGCGCAGCGGAGTCGAGGAATCCCTGTATTTTGCTTTTGCCTCTTCCTCACCCGCAATAATCCGCTCAAAAAAAACTATTTTATTCGAGAGGCAAAATTTATATACACTTACCCCGCAACAAATCCCGCTCTTTTCCAAAGAGGTAAGTCGATGAAGCGAGCTTTCCTGGTCCTGTTCTGCGTCCTTCTGTCAGCCTCGGCAGCCCTTGCAGCCGCTCCAATTCAGGTATTGCTCATCGACGGACAAGCCGCAGGGACCTATCACCAGTGGAAGCTCACCACCCCCGTCCTCCAAAAAGAGCTGGAAGAAACGGGTCTGTTTCACGTCACCGTGGCCACCTCGCCCGAGTCTCCCTCGGGAGATTTCAGCAGCTTCCACCCCGACTTCAGCAAATATCAGGTCATCGTCTCCAACATCGATTCACCGGATTGGCCGGCAGAGTTGAAGTCCAGTTTCGAGAAATTTATCAATGATGGTGGTGGCCTCGTAATCGTGCACGCCGCGGACAATTCTTTCCCGGACTGGCCAGCCTTCAACCAGATGGCCGGCATCGGCGGATGGCGCAAGAGAACCGAAAAAGCCGGGCCGAGGTGGTACTTTCAGAACGACAAGCTGGTCTCGGATCCATCTCCTGGCAACGCCGGATCGCATGGTCTTCGTCTTCCCTTCCGCGTCGATATCCGCGACTCACAGCACCCCATCACGAAGGGCCTGCCCTCCTCGTGGATGCACTATGCCGACGAGCTCTACTCCAAGATGCGCGGCCCCGGCCAGAACATGACCGTCCTCGCCACCGCCTACTCCGATCCCGCCAACAGAGGCACAGGCCACGACGAGCCGATGCTTCTTGTCCTGAAGTACGGCAAAGGACGCATCTTCCATACCCTCATGGGCCACGATCCCGCCGCCCTCAGCTGTGTAGGCTTCATGACCACCTTTCAGCGCGGCACCGAATGGGCAGCCACCGGAAAGGTCACCCAGAAGATCCCCGGCACCTTCCCCACGGCGAATACCGTAAGCTTCCGTACCGATCTAGCCGCCATGGACCCCGCCTACAAGAATGGAGTCAACGGCCCACTCCCCGTACCTCCGCCTGCCGCCCCCTCCAAATAAAGGAGAGGGATCTTGGGGGAGATAAAGAAGAGGATTTTGGAAATAACTACTCCTCTCTGAACCTCTTCACCATCATTCTGAGCGGAGCGAAGCGGAGTCGAAGCCTGCCCTGAGCGAAGTCGAATGGGAATCCCGGTATTCGCCTGTGCAGCCACAACGAATCAAGGACGGAGATACATCAGAAATCCGCCCTGTGCCTTGTCAACCTCTCCATCACGGCAAATCAAACAAAACGCAACACATCCACTGTGCCGATCAGTTCCCGCCGCTTTGCTAAAATTTAAGGGACACCCATCACAGTCATTCTGATCGAAGCCGAGGAATCCCCTGTATTCCGCCTGCACAGCCACAGGCTCCGAATGAACAAGAGTAGGACCGCCCAGTCTAAGGTCCGGGCCTAAGTTACATCGATCCAAAACTTTGCGCAAAAAGTATGGGGGGGTACCCCCGCTCACTTCGCGGCTGAACCCTCCGGAAGAGTCCAGGCGAACATGACGCCGCCGCTCCCGATCAGGACATACTGCCTGCCATCCAGCTCATAGGTCGTCGGCGAGGTCGCAATGATCGAGCCGGTTCCCGCATGCCACAGTGTCTTCCCGTCCGCGGTATTGAGTGCCAGTGCGTTGCCGTGGAAGTCGCCCGTGAAGGTCAGGCCGGAAGCGGTCGTCAGGACGCCTGCTGTGGCACTGTTGCCGATCTCATGCTCCCAGCGAATCTTGCCCGTCTGGTAATCGATCGCCTTGATGACGCCCTTCCCCCAGACCCCGTAATCGGCGCCCGACCAGCCATAGGTTCCATCGGCCGGTTTCGAGAAGTAAATGCTGTAAGCCTCGCGCGCGCTGACGATAAACAGCCCCGTCTTCGGATCGAAGCTCGGAGACCGATAGTTCGCCGCCCCATTCTCATCCGGCGCGATCAGCCTGCCGTCCGGAGCCGGCTCCTTCTCCGGATTCGGAATCGGCCGGCCATCCTTGTCCAGCCCGAGCGACCAGTTGACCGGGCTGTAAGGCACCGTCAAAAGGTTCTTGCCGTTGGTCCGATCGAGCACCACGAAATATCCGTTTCGAGACGCCTGCATCAGCATCTTGCGCGGCTGTCCCTTGAAAGGACCATCCACGAGCATAGGAGTCTCGGCGGCATCCCAGTCATGGGTGTCGTGCGGAGAGACCTGAAAGGCCCAGGCGAGTTTGCCGGTATCAGGATTGAGAGCAACAATGCTGCAGGTGTGTGGGCCATCGCCCGGCCGTGTCGCAGCCGTAAGCACAGGCGTAGGATTGCCCGTCCCCCAGTAGATCAGGTTGAGCTCCGGATCGTAGGTACCGGTCATCCAGGTCATGCCGCCTGTCCGGTCGGGCGGAGTGCTGTCCCACTGCCACTGCTGCTTGCCCGTCTCAGGATCGAGGGATCTCAGATAGCCGCGAAGATTATCGAAGTCGCCCGAAACACCGATCATGACGTGATTGCCCACCACAAAGGGAGACATCGTCGTCCAGTAACCCTTGGAGACATCAGCCACTTCGACGTTCCAGCGCACCGATCCCGTCTTCGCATCCAGCGAGACCAAATGCCCATCGGGCGATAAGAAGTAGATCCAACCTTTGTACGCTCCTACACCGCGCTGGCCAATATGCAGGCCCTTGTTCGCCGGATAAGTGTAGTGCCAGAGCTGATGGCCCGATCGAGCATCGACCGCCCAGACGTTATCCGGAACGGTGAAGTAAAGCACACCATCGATCAGCAGCGGCGACGATTTGAGCCCAGCCTGAGAGCCGGTCTGAAAGGCCCAGGCGAGGCTTAGGCTGCCTACATTCTGCGGTGTGATCTGCTTGAGTGCCGAGTGTCGCTGCCCTGTGTAATCGCCATGATAAAGCGGCCAGCTGTCACTGCCCGGTTTCAGCAGAGTTGCCTGATCGGGACCCTGTGCAACGGAGAAGCCGGCGGTTCCGGCCATCAGGGCCAGGACACAGCCTAGAAATCGTTCAGCATTCTTCCATCGATTCATATCGTCTCTCTAACCCTTCAAGCACCGCTAGCGCAAAGTCTGCAGATAGGCCATCAGATTGTGAATATCGGCATCCGTGTATTTGCTGAAGAGCTCGACATGAGCCTGCTGCGGAGCGTCGACCTTGTACTTGATCCTGCTCACTGGCCAGGACTGGTATGTTCCATCCGCCAGCTTGATGCCGAGCGTGAATTCATCGTGATATTCGACCGTTCCCTGCAGAACCTTGCCAGACGGCAGCGTAACCGTCGCCGTGCTCTTGGCATCGCGCGGATAAAGCATGTGCTCTTCCAGTTGAAGAGCCGGGTATTTCGTGGCGATGTGAGCCAGATCGCCTGTCGCCGAGTGGCATTTTGAGCAGGTTCCTGCTCCCTCGAAATATTGTTTTCCCGCGGCGAGATTGCCAGTCTGCAGATCCGCTACGTCAACGCCTTTTCTGTTGCCTGCCTTGGCAGCCTTCTTCTGCTGCGCGTGGATAAACGCCACAAGATCTGTCATCTCTGGATCAGCAACGTCGAAAGGAGGCATCTTGCCTGGGCGGCCGTTGTGGACTACCACAGAGATCTTGTCTCCATTCACATCGTCCAGCACCAGCTTCGATCGCGTCAGATCGGGACCTGATTCACCACCGCCAGCATCACGGCCATGGCAGAATGCACATTTCTGCTGGAAGGCTGTATTCCCGGCTTCGATGTGCGCGGTCATCTCAGGGGTCTGTGGAGCTGCAGCCGCCTGGCCTTCAGCCACATAAGGAGAGAAGCATCGCCCGAGCCAAAGTACGCCACCTAACGCGCCCCACAACACTATCGAACCACGCATCTTTGTCGTATCCATCTCCCGCTCGCGGCAGCACGAGAGTTCCTCTAAATTACCGAGAGTGCAACCTCACGTGCTTAAAGTTTTATTCACACTACCTCATTCAATAAGGATTCGTCGATCCATATGGGGGAAAATAGACGTTTTTTATTCGGGGGCACAAAAAAACCGCCTGCCGCCCTTCGGGAGGCGAGCGCCAGGGGAGAAATCCAGTGGGATGGGGCAGACGTTATGCTCAAACAGGCCTGGGCAGAACAGCCGAATCCGGAGCCTCGATATCGTGCGCGTCACGCCGGCAGGCGGCGTGGACGAATGCGGTTGCACGCTGTAATGCGGTTATCCGCGATGAGAATGTCGACATCCCTTCAGCGCCACTTCCCTTCCAAAATCGTCCAGCGTGAATCAACAGATTCTGTTGTGGCTTGATTTGGGTATAAGTGAGATCAACCGCAATCGGCGTGACCTTTCCTATAGCACGGTCAATAAGTCGAAGCCTGCCGTTAGAAAGATAGAGAATATAGGCTGAGTCACCTGACTCGGCCCATCAGCCCGAAGATCAATGCATCCCGTCCATGAAGATCTTTCGCGGGGTCGTCATGGATTGCGCGACTTCGACACTTAATCATTCGCGGGTGCCTCTCCCTATCCGAGCCGCCAGCCGGTCACGATGATGAACAGGCGAGAGGCAATCTGAGCCGGTATTGGCCGGCAACCCATTTTTTTACATTTGCTGCTAACTAATTTATTAGTTGCCCGTCTCTCATAGGTAGAGATAGGCACCCATGCCGCCGAAGAGATCCAACACGCTGACAGAGGCTGAGCTCCGGCTCATGAAACTTCTGTGGGAACGAGGCGAATCCGCAGTGTCCGATCTCGTATCGGGAATCTCGGATACGACACCGCTTGCCTACACATCAGTACTGACAACGATTCGCATCCTCGAAAAAAAGGGTTACGTCCGCCACCGCCAGGAGGGCCGCGCTTTTCTGTACAGCCCCTGCGTCGCAGAGCAGGACGCAGAGAAAAGTGAAGTACGCCAGCTTCTTCAGCGGTTCTTCGGAAACTCGCGCGAGCGTCTCCTTTTGTCGCTGCTCGGAGATGAAGAGATCAGCTCCGAGGAACTGAAGCGTCTCAAAGAAGCCATTGCACAAACTCCCGAAGAGGAGGCTCGCTGATCGATGGAACATCTGACCCATACGATGATGCTGTTCTCCGCCGGGGCTGCGAGCTCCCTTATCAAGGCCATTGCCGAAGGAATGATTCTGGCTGTTGCGGTGCATCTGTGTCTGCGCCTTCTGCCGGGAATCAAATCCACTGCGCGTTTCGCGATCTGGCTTGCAGTCTTTTTCGTCGTATTGCCCTTACACATTCTCCCTTCCGTAAAGGGCGACCTTGGCTCACCCATCCCTGGTGTCTCCACCTTTCACCTCGATTCCCGATGGAGCATCCTTATCGTCTGCTTATGGGGAGTTGTTTCGGTCACGCGCGCAATCCGGCTTATCCGCAGCGCCATTGAGCTACGACGGATTGCGGTAGCCGCAATCCCAATTTCGCCTGCCCCTTCACTCAACGGAATCCTGTCGAAGAGCGGTCGCCGCTCTGCAAACCTTTGTTCGTCGGAAGATGTCGATCGTCCGAGCGTTGCTGGCTTCTTTCGCCCTCGAATCCTTCTGCCCACCTCAATGCTCGAGAAGCTCTCCGAGCAGGAGCTCGAGCAGATCCTGCTGCATGAGATGGAACACCTTCACCGGCGTGATGACTGGACCAATCTCATTCAGAAGATCGCCTTGATTCTCTTCCCTCTCAATCCTGTTCTTTCCTGGGTGGAGAGACGCCTCTGTATCGAACGGGAACTTGCCTGTGACGATTGCGTTCTGAACTTGACGATGGCCCGCAAAGCCTATGCAACCTGCCTGACAAACCTTGCCGAGCATTCCATGCTCCGACGAGGCGCCTCCCTGGCTCTTGGAGCGTGGGAAAAGCAATCAGAACTTGCCCGACGTGTTCACCGCATCCTGCGCAAACCTGAAGAGAAGATGGGCCGTACCGCCACCAACGTCATAAGCGGGACCTTAATGGCTGGCCTCGTGGGGGGAGCTTTTATGCTGGCGCACAGCCCTGAACTTGTCAGCTTCTCTCCCCCAACTCCCTCAAGTGCGCCTGTTGCCGCTAGTCTGCATCCCATCGGCCAATCACGAGGCTTCTCTCCAACACTGGTAAAAGCTGTCATGCCAGAGCCTCAACAAGAGGCTAACTTTCATCGCCCGCGCACTCGGCTCCCAGAAACGGTAAAGACGGTTCATCATCGATCGCCGATGCAGCAACAGCAAAAGTGGGTTGTTCTGACAGGATGGCAGGCATCCACATCCTCCTCCACCGCCCGCCGTTCTGTGCTGGCCGTCTCGGAGACTACGGAATCTTCATATGCAGCCGTTTCTGTTGGAGATGGCTGGCTGATCTTTCAACTCTAACCCTTCATTCCCGTATAGGAGCTCTAAATTATGTCCGCATCAACTAATCAATTAGTAGCAAGAGCCAGAAACTTTGCTGTTCCCGCTGCCCTTGCCGGAAGCTTCGCCCTGGGAGCCGTAATTTTCGTTGGCAATGGAGGCGTACACGCTGCTGCCTTCAGCGCATCCCCCCTCGACGATCACAGTGTCTCCGCTCTCACGTCGCTCGATCAGGCCATGGAGTCGGTTGCCTCGCGCGTCACCCCGGCTGTCGTAAATATCGCCGTCACCAGCAAGGGTCAGCAACGTATTACCGCAGACTCTGACGATCAGCAGCAGGGTCTTCCCCCGGGCTTCGCGCAGTTCTTCGGCGGCCGCGGGATGCCGCAGCAGCCACAAATTGAGCACGGCATCGGCAGCGGAGTCATCATTTCTCCCGATGGATATATCGTCACGAACGGTCACGTCGTCGATGACGCCACGGACATCAAGGTAACCCTCAACGACCGTCGAGTTCTCTCCGGAAAGGTCATCGGCACTGACAAGCTGACCGACCTCGCCGTAGTAAAGGTCAATGCGAGTGATCTTCCCAGCATCGCCTGGGGCGACTCCAGCAAGTTGCAGCCTGGCCAGACAGTTCTCGCCTTTGGCAGCCCCTTCGGCTATTTCCAGTTCTCGGTAACTCGCGGCATTGTCAGTGCGGTCGATCGGCCTAACCCTTACTCCGACGATGCTCGCAAACCCGGTGGATTCATTCAAACTGACGCGGCCATTAATCCGGGCAACTCTGGTGGAGCACTCGTCAACTCCCACGGTGAGCTCGTCGGCATCAACACCTTCATCATCTCCAATAGCGGTTCGTTCGCCGGTGCAGGTTTCGCTATCCCCTCGCAGATCGTGCGCTCCACCGCTGAGCAGTTGATGAAGCATGGCAAGGTCGATCATGGCTACCTTGGTATCAGCCTCAACGATGTCACGCCTGCGAATGCTCACTTCTTCAACTTGCAGGAAGCATATGGGGCCATCGTCTCCCAGGTCGCGGCAGACTCACCCGCCGGTAAAGGTGGTCTGCACACAGGGGATGTCATCTCTCAAATCAATGGGCAGAAGATTTCCAACGGCAGCGCCCTCCAGGTTGCCGTGAGCCAGATCACCCCGGGAACGAACATCGCGCTCGGAGTCCTTCGCGACGGCAAACCGATGACGATCAATCTCACTGTCGGCCGGTTCCAGAAGAACACCGACGTCGCGGATAACGACAACGATGGAGCTTCGCCGCAGAGCGGAAAGCTGGGCCTTGCGGTCAGCGATCTTACTCCGGATGTGAAACAGCAGATCAATGCTCCTGATCAGCTTCATGGAGCCGTTGTTCAGAACGTGCGCCCAGCCAGCCCCGCAGAAGATGCAGGTCTGCAGCCGGGAGACGTCATCCTGGAGGTCGACCGCCATCCGACTTCATCGGCAAGCCAGTTCGTCAATCAGGTCCACCAGAACACCTCTGGCAAAGATCTGCTCCTGCTCGTCTGGTCCAAAGGCAATGCAAGCTACCGCACCATTCACCCGGAAAGCCAGAACGGTTAGTAGCGCATCCGAGCGGAAGCCACTCAAAACGATGGGTGGCTTCCGCTTATTTTTTCAGAGCGAGTGCGCGAATGATATTGATTCTCAGCTCGAAATGATTTCATTGACAAAGAACATATTCCACAGATAGAAATTTTGGATGCTCGTTCGATGGACTCGTACGCTCAGCACTCCTACACGCCTCCAAATGCAATCGGGATTTCTGTATTGTTGCGGCACCTTATCGCGTGTTGCAGGAATGGCTATCGCCGCAACCGTGATATCCAGTTCGCTTGTTGTTCCAGCGCATGCAAAAGACGCGGATGCCGGGCAGAGTCAATGGGTGTATTACAACCCTTCAGGCAGGCTCCAGTACCGGACTCTGGACACCGGCGATCGTATCCTGGATTTTTCCTACGCCGGTTATAGGGGAGGAGGCGTAGCAATTCCAAAGCTTGCTGTGAAGAATACCGTCGTTCCATCAGGCAAGGATGACAGCACCGCGATTCAGTTGGCGATTGATGAAGTTTCGCGGCTTCCTCTGAAAAATGGTCTGCGAGGGGCGGTCCTTCTTCGCGCCGGCCACTTCCATTGCCAGCAAACGTTGCACATCCGCACAAGCGGTGTCTCCCTTATTGGAAGCGGAACCGGCCAGGACGACACCGTCATCGAGATGACCGGCGATCCGCATGTTGCCATCGAGGTGCGGGGAGAGCGAACGATTCAATCATCCAACTTGACAACGACAGTCGCAGATTCTTACGTGCATTCAGGTTCTATGTCGCTTCATGTTCGAGATGTTTCAGGCTTTCATTCCGGAGATACGGTCGAACTAAAAAGACCGTCTACACCTGAATGGGTGCACTTCATGGGCATGGACACTCTGGTCCGGAATGGAAAGAAGGAGACCTGGGTAGGAGCCGACCTGACCACCGAACGCAGGATTATTGCGATAAAAGGCAAAGAGCTTCGGTGCGATGTCCCGCTGGCAGACTCGTATGATGCGAGATATCTCGGGGCGAATGGAACGACCGTCACGAAGATCGTGCATTCAGGGCAGGTGGAGCAAGTCGGTATTGAGGGTCTCAGGCTGGTTGCACCCGCTCGCAAAGTAACCTTGAACGACAAACACTTCAATGGAATCCAGATGAAAAGCGTGAAAGATGGCTGGATTCGTAATGTTCGCCTGCTCAATACGACGGCACCAGTAAACCTGGATAGCGACACGCGGCTCGTCACGGTTCAAAAAGTCGATATCACGCAGGATATTCCGCTGATAGGAGCAGCAAAAGCAGCAGATTTCTCTGTCGACGGGACACAGATCCTGATCGATCGTTGCAGCGCAACGGAAGACAATGTCTTCTATATCGCCACGGGAGCAAGGCAACAGGGGTTGAACGTAGTTCTTCACTGCGTCTTCCACGGAAACGGACATATACAGCCACACCAGCGCTGGTCCACAGGACTGCTAGTGGATAGTTGCCAAGTTCCCGAGGGAGGCATCGATCTGATGAATCGAGGCGAAATGGGCTCGGGCCATGGGTGGACAATGGGCTGGGCCGTCGCCTGGAACAATCTTGCCAGCTCTTATGTCATACAGACGCCACCGGGCTCAGCCAATTGGGGCATCGGCAATCGTGGAGAAGAAAAACTTGCGAAGATGCCTACCTTCGATCCCGGCCCTGAACTTCCACTGCTGCCGCAGGGAATCCTGGATTCGCAGGACGCGCCCGTGATGCCTGCAAGTCTCTACCTGGAGCAGCTTCGCGAGAGGCTTGGGCCCAAGGCGCTGAAGAACATCGGCTACTGAGTTGCCGGGAGCATCAGTTCTGAGGAAGCTGGGCCGAATTCCACCCTCCTCCAAGTGCGATCTGAAGCCGAGTACTGGCAAGTATCCGTAGTGCCACAAGAGAGGCAGCAGCTCGTTCGTCGGTTAATTCGATGGTCTGATTCGTCAGAACCTCGAGATACGGAGCGAGTCCCCGCTTGTAACGGAGGGTCGAAAGCTGCGTACTTCGCTTCGCTGCTTCAACGGCCCTGTTCTGCACCCCTGCCTCTTCTTCGAGTACGCGCAGAGCGGAGAGTTGGTCTTCTACATCGCGAAATGCGGATAGCACCTGGTCGCGATAAAGCGCCGTCGCCTGCTCCCGCTGAGCCACCGCAAAATCCAACTGCGCTTTTCGTCTTCCTGCATCGAACAAGACTTCACTGGCAGTAGCTCCAGCATTCCATCCCGCACTTCCTGCGTTGAAGAGCTGCGTGATCTGACTGCTCTCTACACTTCCGTTCGTGCCCAGGACGATCGTGGGATAGTAAGCCGCCTTGGCAACGCCAATTAGCGCATTTGAAGCGGCTACTCGTCGTTCCGCTGCCGCGATATCCGGCCTTCGTTGGAGAATCTCGGACGGAATTCCGGTTGGGATGCTTGGCGGATCCCCTCCAAGCGGCCGCTCTGCAATATGAAAACCAGTAGCTGGAGTTCCCACCAATACTGCAATCGCATGCTCCAGTTGGGCACGGCCAACCCCTAGATCAATCAACTGCGCGCGCGTTCCTTCCAGCTGGGCCTTCGCCTGCTCCACGTCGCTGTCCGAGCTCAGGCCACCGCGTTGCCGATCCTGCGTAAGCTTCAACGCCTGCGTATAGGCATCGAGTGTATTGCGCAGCAGTTGCGCCTGAAGATCGACACCACGCAACTGAAAGAAGCTCACCGCCAGCAAACCTTGCAGACTCAATCGTGTGTTCGCGAGTTCAGCTGCAGTGGCCTGTGCCGTAGCGGTAGACGACTCGATCTGGCGTCGAACACCGCCCCAGAAGTCCGGCTCCCAGGAGATATTCAAGGGAATCAGAAAGTCCCAGTAATCCTGAGCCGCGTTTGACGGACGTAACGGCCTGGTGCTGGAGATTCGATTCCGACTCGCCGCAGCACCAATCGAAACCGTAGGATAGAGAGACGATCTGCTCTCGCGTACAAGGTCATGAGCCTGCTCATAGGCATGAAGAGCCGCAGCGATGCTTTGATTTGCAGTCGCGCAACGCTGCTCAAGATCGTTCAGCTCTGCATCGTTATAGACGGTCCACCACGAACCTCGATCCGAGGTATCCGCAGGCTTTGCGGATGTCCACGCACCGTTGTGCCCGTCTTCGCTGTATGCAGGAGGCGCGGGCATCGCAGGGACTTTATAGTTCGGCCCAACCTTGCAGCCAGTTACCGCCAGAGCGCCTAGAACGGCAACCCACTTCGTGATGCGGCCGACCTTCATCGCTTAGCCTCCTCCTGCGGAGTTGGCTTGTGCTGAACCGGACCTACCACTCGCACCTCTTCTCCCTCCGTAAGGGAGTCTGGCGGATTGAAGATGACGGGTTGGCCTTCCTTCAGGCCGCTGAGAATCTCTACCGTCGATCCGAAGTCTCGCCCCGGGGTTACAAGCAGGATGTGTGCACGATGATTTTCATCAACCGTCGCGACATGGAGTCCATCCGGTGCCAGGATCACGGAGCTCACAGGAACAATCAAAGCCATGGCTGCTCTGGAGACATTCAGATGCACCTGCGTGTAGCTGCCAGGCAGCAACTCGCCTGATCTGTTGTCAACGTCCACCTCAGCCAGCAGCGTGCGCGTCGCAGGATCCACGGAATCCGACGTGCGCACTAACTTGCCTTTGAACTCGCGGCCAGGGTACTGCGGCAGAGTCAACGTTGCCGTCACGCCCTTCCGCGCATCCGGAGCATATATCTGTGGCACATTGACGAAAACGCGAAGGGTATCGATTGCGGAAATATCGAAGATCTCCCGGCTGCTGCGAACCGTCCCAGCGCCGGCAGTCGTCGTACTACCGTCCGCAGTGATGAGCTGACCGGTATCGATATTACGCGCGGTGATGACACCATCAAACGGAGCCACAACACGCTCGAACGAGACTAGTTGCTCCAGCCTTCTCACATTCGCCGCCGCAGAGGCGACTTCTGTGTTCCTCGCCTGCAACAGGCTCACTGCATTGTCCGTATCCTGCTGAGAGACGGCGCTACTGCCGATCAGGTCGTTATATCGATCAGCAGTCGTCTTGGCCAGACCGGCGTTACTTACGGCTGTCGCCAAATCTGCCTTCGCTGCGGCAAGCTGCTGGTCAAGTTCTGGGGTCTCAATCACCGCGAGCAGATCACCCTTGTGAACGCGCGTGCCGATATCGTGATACCAGACCTTCACATACCCCGTGGTACGCGCATAGATCGGCGCGAGCGTATACGCTTGCATGTTGCCGGGAAGCACGATCTCAGAGGCGTTCTGCTGTAGCTTCGGAGTCTCCAGAGTGACCGGCGGAGCAGACGTGGCGGTCGTGTAGTTCGCCAGCTCTTCACTGCTATGTTTGCGCCGAAGAATTCCAACCACTGCAATCACCGCCGCGAGCAGCAGGACAACGACCACGATGGTGACCAGGAAGCCGCGCGAGACCGGCGGAGGCTCATGCTGGACGTCCGGGCGATGGGCACTCTCCTTCTGCGGCTCGACACCTCCCCTGGCCCCTTGCTGCCTCTTTTGCTCTTCGCCGCTCATCGATTCTCTCCCTGTAAGTTCTTATTCCTGGAATTCCTGCAAGCGGTCTTTGGCGCGATGCTCATAGATAGTCCTCGTCCCCGGCCATTCGCTGGTCATGGATCAGCAGCGGGTCGTTGCGGTGCATGAAGGCAAAGAAGGTTGGCACAAAGGTGAGCGTGCCGAAGGTCGCCAGCAGCAACCCTCCAATCACCGCGCGTCCCAGCGGAGCATTCTGCTCTCCGCCATCGCCTAAGCCCAAAGCCATTGGGACCATGCCGATGATCATCGCCAACGCTGTCATAATGACGGGCCGGAATCGGGTGAAGCCGGCCGTCAACGCAGCTTCGGTCGAGTTCATCCCCTCCTCCATTTTCTCCTTGGCGAAGGAGACCACAAGAATGGAGTTTGCGGTTGCCACGCCGACACACATAATTGATCCCGTCAGCGCGGGCACGCTGATATGAGTTCCCGTCAGGAAGAGGAACCACACAATACCGGCGAGCGCACCTGGAAGGGCCGAAATGATGATGAAGGGATCGAGCCAGCTCTGGAAGTTCACTACAATCAACGCGTAGACCAGGACAATCGAGAACAGCAAACCGGAGACGAGGCCCACGAATGAGGTATGCATCGTTTCGATCTGACCGCGCACAAAGAATTCACTTCCCCGGGGAAGCTTTCCTTTGTTATCCGCGACGATTTTGTTGATCTTGCCGGCAACGGTCGCAAGGTCTGTTCCTTCCACGGCGCCATAGATATCGATCACAGGTCGCGCGTTGTAATGACTTACGGTTCCCTGTTCCGCGCCACGATCGATCGAGGCAAGATTGCCGAGGATCTGGGACTGTGCCGTATTGCCCGGCGACGAAATAGGAAAGTTTTGCAGCTCCTGCAGGTTCTTTACGTCGTACTGCGGGGTCTGCACCGCGACGTTGTAGCTGACGTTGTTCTGTGGATTCAGATAAAAAGTCGGTGACGTCTGGAAGCTTCCGCTCAAGGCAATCAACAGGTTGCCCGCCACATCTCGTTGACTGTAGCCGACCTGCTGCGCTCGTGTGCGATCTACATCGACCTTCCATATCGGAAGGTTGAACGGCTGCTGGATACGAAGATCGGTTGTACCCGGAATCTTACTGACCTGTTCCATCATCTTCGCCGCCAGCGCGCGGTTCTGAACCACTTGCTGGCCAACGACTTGAATATCAATTGCGGCAGGCAGACCAAAATTCAGAATCTGACTGACCATATCGGTCGGAAGATAGTAGAACTCTGTTCCCGGAAACGCACGCGTCAGTTTGTCGCGCAGAGCGTGCATGTATTCTCCGGTCGGTTTGTGATTCTCATTCAGGGATACCTGGATATCCGCGTCCGCCGTTCCGACCGTTGCCGAGTTTGAATAAGAGAGATTAATACCTGAGTAAGGGAGCCCGATGTTATCGATGATCGTTTCAAGCTCGGACGATGGGATCTCTTGCCGAATGACATTCTCAATTTGATCGCAGAGCGCAGCTGTGTCCTCGATTCGAGTTCCAGTATGTGCCCGAACGTGGAGTTTGAACTGGCCCCCATCGACCGAAGGGAAGAAGTCTTGCCCCAGCCATGGGTATAGGAGGGCGATCGAAACGACCCAGAATGCAACGATCGAGAAAAGAAATAAAACCCGATTTCCCAGACAGAAGTTTAGAATGCCGTGATACCCGTTGCGCAGCTTCTCGAAGTAATACTCAAAGATCCGCTGGAATTGCGTGAAGGGATTTCTGCTCTTTCCCGCCTTCTCCGTACCATCCGGATCATGTGGCTTCAATAAATATTTCGCCATGGTGGGAACGATCGTTCGAGACAGGAAGTACGAAGCGAGCATGGCGAAGACCACCGCTTCGGCTAGGGGAACAAACAGATAACGCGCTACGCCGCCCAGGAAAAACATCGGCACGAAGACAATGCAGATCGACAGCGTGGAAACGAACGCCGGGATAGCGATCTGCGCAGCTCCATCCAGAATCGCCTGTTCGACCTCCTTGCCCTCTTCTAAATTACGATTGATATTCTCGATCTCAACCGTCGCGTCGTCGACCAGAATTCCGACTGCAAGCGCCAGGCCACCCAGCGTCATGATGTTGATGGTCTCGCCGAGAGCAGCCAGCGTCAGCAGCGAACAGAGCACAGACAGTGGAATCGAGACCGCAATGATGATCGTCGAGCGCCAGCTCCCAAGGAAGAGGAGGATCATCGCTGCAGTCAGGCAGGCGGCGATCAACGCCTCGCGGACGACTCCGCTGATCGCCCCGCGCACAAAGACCGATTGGTCCGCGATCGGATTGATGCGAAGCACGGGTGGAAGCTGCGCCGCAATCGATGGCATCTGCGACCGAACGTTCTTGATGATGTCGAGTGTCGAGGCATTGCCGGTCTTCAGGATCGTCAACAGCGATGCGCGCTGTCCATCCACCCGCACGATATTTGTCTGGGGCGGAAATCCATCGCGCACGTTGCCGATGTCGTGAATGTAGATGGTGGCCCCATTCGCCGTCTTGATAGGCAGATCGTTCAGTGCCGCGATCGAGGTCGGGGCGCTGTTCGTCTCAACCTGATATTCCACCTGTCCCATCTTCACGGTACCGGCCGGCAGAATGATGTTTTGCGCGCTGACCGCGTTGACGACATCCGACGCCGACAGTCCGAACGCCTGCAGTTTCTGCGTATTGATATCGACCTGCACCTGCCGCTGCTTTCCGCCGTAGGGAAAAGGAATCGCAGCACCCTGGACTGTCGCCAGTTGTGTCCGGATGAAGTTCTGGCCAAAGTCGTTCAATTGCTGTTCATTCAGACCATTGCCGGAGAGACCCAGCTGCAATATGGGCACGCTCGAGGCGCTGTACTGGATCACCAGCGGCGGAGTCGTACCCTGCGGATACTGCCGCAAGGCCGTCTGCGCGATCGCCGTCACCTGCGCCACCGCTTGCGAGATATTTACCGTCGGTTGGAAGAAGATCTTCACGACCGAAACGCCGTTCACCGTCTGCGACTCTGTGTGGTCAATGTCATTGACGGTCGTCGTCAGATTTCGTTCGAACGGAAGTACAATGCGGGCGCTTAGTTGTTCCGGAGAGAGGCCGGCATAGTTCCACACCACCGATACAACAGGAATATCAATATTGGGAAAGATATCGACAGGAGTCCGCAACACCACCAGGGGACCAACGATAAAGAGAAGAAGAGACAACACCACGAAGGTATAAGGTCTTCTAAGTGCAAGTCGGACAATCCACATTGGAGCTCCATCCAAAAACACTTCCAGAGACCGACGGAAACAGTGTCGGTGGCCAGAAGGACATAACCTGAAAAAGCGTCTGTATTAATAACAAAGTAATACTAGACACGCAGTCTAGTATTTGACGTTTTTGACGGATCTTTAGACTCAGATCTTTGTTCTTGATGGCCGATTACCGCCGCGGAGCACCTTGCGCCGACTAATCGTCATTCGAGCATCGCAAACCCTTGAATATAGTCTTTACCATAGCAACAGCCTCCTCGTCGCTCATCGAGCCATGGCCGGCCAGCAGCCGAAAGACCATCGGGCCGTAAATCAGATCGAGGACCATCTCCGGATCGATCTCCTTGCGTATCTCCCCTCGATCGACGCCACGACGCCACATGATCCGTGCGGCGTCTCGTCTCGGGTAGAGAAAACGGTCCCGAAACAGGGTAAGAAAATTCGGATCGCTCTGTCCCTCCGCAATAAACTGACCAAAGAGCCGCCCCAGGGGAGAGGTATAAAACGCCATCACCGACTGAAGTTGCTGCATGAAGTCCTGTTCTGCTGAGCCCGTGTTGGGCATCGGCACTCGTTCCGTCATGCGGGCCAGAAAAGCATCAAGTGCTACGAGGTTCTTGTTCGGCCACCATTTATAGATGGTGGCCTTACTGACCCCCGCCTTCTGCGCAATCGCATCTGCGCTTACTTTGCGAAGAGGCTTATGCTCCAAAAGCTCAAGCGCAGCCCTGAGGATCGCCTCTTCCGCTTCGACACTCCGATGACGACCCCGTCCTTTGGGCTCACTCGTGGATAAGGATATCTGTGCCGGCACCTTGAGGCTGTCTTCGTGTATGTCTTCCAATCTTTACTCCGTCTGTAAAGAGCGACTTTATCATCGTGGCTCAGATCATAAGAAAGGCGGAACAGCCGACGGTCCGGCAGTTCGAGGTGGAACAATAGGCAGCAAGACCGAACGTCTCGTTCCGAGATTCTCTCACTTAGAAATGTACACTCATCCGAATCTCGCACTTTCGACAAGTTCTGCAAAGCTGAAAACCCGCCGGTCCAGAGCCAGGAATGCTTTTGTTCAGGCGAGCGATGTAAAGCATTGCCTGTATATCCTCTCAATATCCGCAAGGCTCATCTCGCGCGGATTGTTTCGAAGCAGGCGGGTCACCGTTGCAGCGCTGGCTGCCATTTGCGGAATTGCCGCGATCGGTAAGCCATAGTTGCCGAGGTCTGTCGAAACACCGCACTCGGAGACAAGTCTTTCCAGCCTATCGGCTCCAGCCAAAGCCGCCGCTGCCTGACTTCCGCCTGAGTTCTCTCCAAGGGCTACCGCCACGGCAGCATGACGTTCGGGATCGGCCTCTGCATTGAAGCGAAACACCGCGGGCAGCAAGATAGCGTTCGATACGCCGTGGGCTAAATGAAACTCTCCTCCAAGGGGATACGCCAAGGCATGAACAGCCGCGGTATTCACCGGCCCGAGGCACAAGCCCCCATAAAGACTCGCCCTGGACATGCCTTCTCGAGCTTCCAGATCTTCTCCACTATGAACCGCCCTTGGGAGATAGGTTGCGCAAAGCCGGATACCCTCAAGTGCATAAAGATCGATCAGCGGATGGGCAAATTTGTTCGTGTAGGCTTCAATGCAATGCGTAAGCGTATCTAATCCAGTCGCCGCCGTTACCGCAGGAGGAACGGTACACGTGAGTGTCGGGTCAACGAACGTGGCGTCAGGAACAAGATAGGGACTGATGACACCCTTCTTCAGTTTTGCGGTCTCGTCCAAAAGAATGGCATTCGGGGAGACTTCGCTCCCTGTACCGGCAGTCGTAGGAATACAGATTAAGTGGGCCGTTCGGCCATGTAAGAGTCCGATGCCGAACGTCTCTTCCACCTTTTGATGACTGTCGGAAAACGCCGCAAGCAGCTTTGCCACGTCAAGCACGCTGCCGCCCCCGATGCCTAAAACGCAGTCCGCCTCTACCGCCCGGGCCTTCGCCAGCGCGATCCCGAACATGTTCAGCGTGGGCTCGCGATCGATGCTTAAGTCGAGAGACACGGTGGATCCTCTCTCCCTAAGTTTTGCGCCTAGTTTTTCGGCGATCAACCGCAGCGATCTCGACGAGACGATGTGCACCCGCCGCTCTGGCAGCGAGGCAACATAATCGACACAGTCCTCAGAGCATCCTGAACCGAAGACAAGCCGTTTCGGCTGCAGGAAGGTGATCGTCCTCATCAAACCCTTGCGCCATTTCGGATTGAAACAAGCCTTTCCGATTCAGCCTGCTCGATGGCTTCCGCCGCGCTCTGAAGAGCAGACTGTGCGCCCACCTTAAGACACACCACATCGTTGGTGCAGAACAGCAGGTCAATACCCAGACGAGTCCAATGGATAAAGTCCGACGCGCCGCACGCAGTAACCACCTTTTTGCCATGCTTGCGCGCCACCTTCACGATTTTTTCTGTTGCCTCAAGCACCTTCGGATGACCTGTCTGTCCAGGAAATCCGAGGCTGGCAGCCAGATCAGCCGGACCGATAAAGATATCGACACCGGGAATAGAGGCTATCTCTTCAATCTGGCTTAGGGCCTCCGTCGTCTCGATCTGGGCAAGCAGGCTGAGTTCCTCATTCAGCTTCTGCTGCTCCTCGGGCACGCTCTCCACGATGCCATATTTTAGAGCTCTCGATACGCTGAAAAAACCCCTGGCGCCTAATGGAGCAAATCTCGCATATCGCACAAGCTCCGCGACTTGCTCGGGTGAATCTGCCATGGGGATGTCGATCATATCAGGGCCGCACTCCGCTGCCTTTAAAACACTCTCGCGGCGAGCATCCGGAATACGGATCATCGTTAACATACCTGTCCCGGCTGCCATCCTGCACAGGTCGGCAGCCTGCTCAAAAGAGATCGCCGCATGCTCCATCTCGATCCAGATCACCTTAAAGCCCATGTGGGCCGCGATCTCGAGAAAGATTGGATCGTGAAAATATAAGGCAGCTCCAAGCAGCGGTTTTCCGTCAGCGGCTTGGATGGCGCGGTGCAAGCGATTCATAAGAACTCCTGAAACAAGGTGAAAGATCCGTGAGGTTAACGACCGACTTCGGCAACCGTGAGCGCAAGGGCTTCCTTTCGTCTCCGCCAGCCCTGCAAGGTCAAGCTCGGAGCGAGGGGGGTTCCCGGAAGCAGATAACTGAAGAAGATACCGAAGACGAAAAGGATTACGTGACCGATCGCTCCAATCATGTAGTCATGCCATGTGAAGTTGAACCGACCAAGGTCAACCAGCTTCCCATCTTTGGTCAGGGTGGCCCAAATCGTAAAGATCAAGCTCGCGACGATACCTGTGATAGCCCCTTGCCGCGTAGCTCGCTGGACCAGAAATGCCAGAAGAAACAATCCAGCCAAACCACCAGCGACGATGGCCGTAATCGTGTAATAGAGTGAGAGCGCGCTTCCGTGACTATGCGCCAAACGAAGAGCCACACCCGCCGCTGCCAGTCCACTCGCTGCAACAATGATTCTTCCCACAAGCAATCGCTCGCGGTCGGGACTTTGGGGGCAGATCGCGGCATAAAAATCCTCCACTCCAATGACCGAAAGACAATTCATATCCGACGCCAGCATTGCCATCGCCGATCCTAAGAGGGCGGCAGTGAATAGCCCTGCCAATCCCGGAGGAATATGAGTCACCAGGAAATGGGGAAAGATCTGGTCGGCCTTGTGAATTGTCGTCGGAAGCTTCTCACCGGTAACGCGGTAGAAACTCCATAACAGACTGCCAATAAGCATGAATGCCGTCCATACTGGGACACATAGCACAGCTCCAAGAGTGATGCCCCTAAGAGCACTGCGGTCAGACTTCGCGATCAGGTAACGCTGCACGACTGTCTGATCGGCCGTGTACTTCTGCACATAGAAAAAAAAGCCGTAGATCACCAGAACGATCATCGTGGGCTTGTCGAATCTGAAAGAAGTACTTCCCAAACTCATCTTTCCGTGGGTCCAGGCATCCGACAGAACGGCACCTGGACCCTGTGGGGGAAGAAAAAGCAGAAACCCGATCGAAACGAGGATTCCCGCCCAAAGTACAAAGCCCTGCACAACATCGCTCCACACAACCGCTTCGACACCGCCCAGCAGGGTGTAAGCAATCGTGATCAACGCCGTCAGCGCGATCACGCGGTCGACCGGCCATCCCGTCATACTGCTCAGTGTCAGCGCCAGCAGATAAAAGACAAATCCCATCTTCGAGAAATGCCCGATGGCAAAGGCGAACGAAGAATACAGTCTCACTCCCTGGCCAAAGCGTTTGCCAAAATACTCGTAGGCGCTCATGCGCACCACGTGGCGGAAGAACGGGATGATCACAGCTCCCGCGATCATGAGCACCACCACGAACATGAAACCTGGAATCAACAACGACCAGTCCCCGGCATAAGCCGAGCCCGGGTAGGCGATAAATGTGACACTGGTGATGATGGTCGCCAGAAGCGACAATCCCATCGCCCATCCTGGAATCGAGCGATTCGCCAGGAAGTAATTGTCGGTAGTCGTCTGCCTGCGTGCGAAGCGTATACCGATCCCGATAAGGCCCGCTATATATGCTGCAATAACCGCGATATCCAAAACACGCATCGTCTCCGCCTATGCCTGCACTGCCTGGAGAATGCGATGACGAGCCATCGTGACTGCCATGCGGATTGCGGCCTTCATGTTTGCTTCGTTGGCAAGATTCTTACCCGCGATATCGAAGGCCGTGCCATGATCGACCGAAGTGCGAATGATCGGAATTCCCAGAGACGTATTGACCGTGGCTTCGAAATCCAACAGCTTCATCGGAATGTGCCCCTGATCGTGATACATCGCGACGACCAGGTCATGGGACCCTTTGGCAGCCTTGAAGAAAATTGTGTCCGGTGCCACAGGACCTTCGCAATCGATACCGCGAGCCCTGCAGGCCTCTACCGCCGGCTTGATGAACTCCTCGTCCTCCGTGCCAAACAGACCATGTTCCCCGGCATGCGGGTTAAGCCCGCAGACCGCGATCCGCGGCTTCGCTTTTCCGAGGAGCTTCATTGCATCATTGCCAAGCTCGATCGTTTGAATAATGCGCGCCGTATCAAGATTGCATGCATTTCTAAGACTCACATGCGTTGACACATGGACTACGCTCAATTTCGTTCCCGCCAGTAGCATCCGCGAGCCCTTGACTCCACAAAGCTCAGCGATATACTCCGTGTGCCCGGAGAACTCCATCCCATTCAAAGAGACCGCCTCCTTATTAAGAGGGGCGGTTACCATGGCGTCCACTTCGTTACTAAGGCACATCAGCGTGGCGTCATGAACATAACGCACTGCTGCCTTGCCATACTCCGCGCGTAACGCACCGTACTCCACCGGCTCGCCAGGATTCAGAACTCCGCAATCGTGAAACCTCACTCCAAGCCCATCGAACTGTACGCCCGTGCTCCGCTCAGCTGCATCGATTCCCGCCTGGTCGCCAATCACGAGAAACTCGGCAGACGAAGCTATCTCTCGATCTGCGAGAGCCTTTAATAGGACCTCTCCACCAACTCCGGCAGGATCACCCAAGCTTATGGCAATCTTTGGCAAACGCTCGCTCACGCCAACTCCTTTCTCACAGTAAATCGACTGGAAAGCTCGAAAAGCACATCATCATTACCGAACCCGCCTGATTTAAGAATCACGGGGACTTCATCAAGAAGCCCCCCCACCGCCACTCCTTGTGGCAGCCCCGGAGCAAATTCTTCATGCAGTCGCAGGGAACGCACTCCCAAGGCACGACATACCAAAGCAGCCGTATCGCCCCCGGTCAGCAGACAACAGGCGATCGCATGCGGAGCCAGTAAAGAGAAAGCCTGCCGTATCTGATCTGTGGTCGTAGAGTTTCGAGTGACGTTGAGAACCACCACCTGAGACTCGGAAGCCGGGCCTAAAAAATCTTCCATGGCAGACTCCAACACTGGCACTCTGTTTTTCAACGCCTCAATCTGTCTCCTGGTTACGGCATGGTCGCTACCTACAATCAGTACAACAGGACCATCTCTCAATCGCCGCCTCTGTTGCGTATCCAGTTTGGGTAGTTCCGATGCCAGAGCATGAGCCAACCCACCGGACCCTATCCACAAAATGTCTTCGGCGCAAAGGCGTGCTTCCGCTACAGTCGACCGCAGATCTTCTGAAGACTCTGCATCGCAGAGCACAAACTTCTTCCCTGCCTTCAGCACATTCCGTATACGTTCGCTCATTGGCCGTGCAGCGCAACCCGAGTGAAGAAGGGCTACTTCAGACATACCGGCACGCGCCAACCCGTCGCAAAGATCAACAATACGCTCCTCCCCGGCTTCAGCGATCCGCAGGATGCCGCCCTTTACGGTCCTGCCCATCAAGGGGTACGCCGGACTCATCACAGCAAGATCGCACGAAGAAAAATCAACCGCCGCACGAATCTCCGCGAACGAATTGCCCCTGAATACCGAATCTACCTTCTTGAAGATCTCGCGGGCTTGAGCTGCCCGCATCAGCGAATCCCGCACACGCTGGACAGCGATCTCTTCTGGAACATCTCGGCTCCCCGTACTGACCGCCCATGTTCCATCGGTTGAAGACTCCACATTGCCTTCCAGTAAAACTTCGACCGCCAGACCTCGTTGAGCGAATGCGATGGCGGAGTCGCAAGCACCGGTAAGGTCATCGGCGATAACAAAGAATCGCACCTTGCCTCCTTGATGTGCATCGACCGGCTTCATCGCATTCCTTTTCTGACCGGCCAGTAGCTTCCTATTCCAGTCAGTGGGATGGAAGGGCCGGTGTCCTCCGCTCAAGTTGACTCAAATCTGAGGCGACAACCGATTGCGTTCCGGCCGGGACTTCACCCACGCGCAACTATAACGAATAGGACAAGGCATTGAAAAGTAAAAAATGAAAATTGTACGAAAATATGAAAATTCAAGCTAAATAGTAACCGAAATCCCAAAGCCCTGATTACGAACGGAAACGCTGCAACTTCAGCCCTAGCTCGGGCCTTTACCGCAGCAACAGGAAAGCCCGCAAAAGCGGGCTTTCCTGTTGCATTCTCGCAAACTCTCGGCTTGCGCTTTACGAAGAAGATTTCAGTTTTTCTTTCACAGAGGCTACAACTTCGCGAGCCTGTAAGACGCTTCCCTCTTTCGTGAAATGCACATCGTCCCCATGCAGGTCCTGATGCTTGATCATCAGCGCATGCTGATCGTCGATCGATATATGTTCCCGCGCCATCACCACCGCTGCAAGACGGTTCCGTTCATCGATGCGGGCATTGGTACGCCCAACATCCTCGGCATCTTTGCGGACAGGTGTAGTCGTTGCCCACTCCAGGCCAGACTTAGAAGATCCCCTGCGGAGCGCGGCAACAAAAGCCGGCAGTCCGCCAGCATATTGCGCCTCACTGTAACCCCAGCCATGCATCCCGTTATTGAAGTGGATAACGGCGAACGAAACTCCCACCATTTCGAAGTAGTCCCGCAGCTGGCCAATAAGCCGGGGATCACCGGAAGAACAGGAAGTAGCGAACAGGTAGACATTCGCGATGCCGTCAAGCTCTTTCGCGGTCTCAGGATAATAGGCGCGAGTGATGGAATCTCCCAGCAATAAAACATTTGGAAGACTTTCATTCGGGTGCTCGGGCCGATCTGCCCAGGTCCACTCAATCTTTTCCGTGACGCCCCGCCCCTGCGGCTGCTTTACCTGCGCCATGAGACACGAACCGGCAATGAGCGTGAAAACCAGCCATCCAGAAGCAATTCTCATGTACTTCATCTTCTCCGCACTGAACTTCAAACCGTTGTCCGAAAGCTAGAACTGGATCTTCCCTCCAAACTGAATCTGGCGCATTGGAATTGTGGGAGAGGCAGTACGGATCTTACCAAAGGTCGCCGTATTTACTGTGCTGTCAGGATTGGCAAAGTTGACGACGTTGAATGCATTCGAAGCTTCGGCCCGGAACTGGAACTTCACGCGTTCCGTAATCCCGAATGTTCTTGCAAGATTGAGGTCGACCGTATGCGTCGCAGGTCCGGTAACGAAATTGCGCGGCGCATTCCCATCCACGGGGCGGCCGTTGACCACAGGATTCTGTGCAAAGGCCGCTGTATTGAACCATTGATTCAAGGAGTGGCTGCCTGAATTCGGATCGCCGATCACGCTCGCCCGGTCATTGGTATTCCCATCCAGGTTTGCATCCAACGCATTCGTTACCGTGAACGGTGCGCCGGTGTGTAATCGTGCGAGAGGTGAGATCTCCCACCCGTTCGTGATATTCCGCAACCATCGATTCTGTCCCTGGTAGTAATCCGGCTGCCACACAATGCCGATCGTTGCCGTATGGCGATAGTCATTGTCTGTGCGCCCGCGCTCTGCCTGCAGATTGTTTGCATTCTGCGCGGTCGAGCCACCTGGGCCCGAGCTCTCCAGCTGAACGCTCGAAAGCGACTTTGCCCACATATAGTATCCGCTGATAGAAAGATGCTTCTCCATCCGCTTGGTGATCGTGGTCTGCAGCGAATGGAACGACGAGTTCTGCGGACTGCCCAACTGAAGAATTGTTCCAAAGGGTTGATAGGGCCGACGGCATTGCACATTTGCTGTTGTAGCTGTAATCCCCCCCGCAGCACAACCTGAGGTTCCCGCACTACCGCCATAGTTGGTATTGAGTGAAGGATAGTTATTGTCTGGAGCAAAGGGCTGCTCCTTCGCAAGCGATCCTACATAAGACACCGACAACGACAGCGAATTTGTAAGCTGTTGCTGCACAGACATGTTCATCTGGACGGTATACGGCCAACGGGTATTTGGGCTCGTCGGCTGGATAGGACCAGCTACCGGGTAGAAGCCTCCACTATACGGAAAAATGTTTCCGGAGGGCTGGTCGCGATAGGGATTGCTCAAAGTAGGTCCAGTCGTCTTCGAGATGTTCACAAAGCTATACCGAACGGCAAATGGAATCGTGTTTCCGCTCGCCATCCAGCTCTCTTCTGAAACCGATCCCCAGAAGATGCCCGCACCGCCACGCAATGCCGTCTTCCCTGTGCCAAACGGGTCGAGCGCAAAGCCAACTCGTGGCGAAAAATGACGGTATGAGACCGGTGTAATGCCACGTGTAATTCCTTTATCTCCGGGGAAGACAAGTCCCGTAGGAGCATTGGGTCTTATGCTCGACTGCTGGCCCGGAACAAAGGCCGACTCACGATCGGCGGTGTCCACCGGCGGCGTCTGAACATCCCAACGTACTCCAAGATTCACCGTAAGCCTTCGGCTCATTCTCCAGTCATCCTGTAGAAACAGGGAGCTTGTCAACGTCACCGCAGAGACTGAGGCCGGAGCGTCCTGCTGCGCCGAACTCGGCTTGCCGATAAGAAAATCCGCAAATGGGTTCCCGGTAGCACCGCCATTGAAGGTGAATGATCCAAAGTTATTGAGATTCGCCACCTTCTGCGACTTGTCCAGGACCGCTTCCCCGCCCCACTGAATATTGTGACTTGCCTTCGTCCATGTAACCAGATCGCGTACGGCGTAGTTGTTGGTAAATCCCGGACCACCATTGGAATCGCCAAGATTGAAGTAGCCGGTAATCGAGATATTAGGCAGAGCATGAACACCCTGCGGTGTAAATGCAGAGCCGAAGTCCGCGAGCGAAACCTCTGGCGTATTCACACGATTGGAGAGAAAACGCGTGTTTGAAGCCCAGATATTGTTAACAACACTCGGGGAGATCGTCCACGTGTGATTGATAACTGCGTTCTGCTGCCGCCAGATCTGCTGCTGCGATGCATAGGGCACGTTGCTCGACCCGCCTCGTACCGACGTAAGTCCGCTTGAATTGAAGTAGGTTACGGCAAGCTGTTGGCTGGGACTTAAAGTGTGGTTGATCTTGATAAGAAAATCATCGGTGTTATAAGGAGCTGTGTAATAGCCCTGCCAACCGGGAAGTCCGTTGATCGTCGTATTCGTCGCGGGAAGATAACTCTTAAGCAGATTCCCTGCCACCGGATCCTGGTTTGCGCCACAGATCACATCCTGCACCCCCTGACAGGTATAAGGCGCATTTGTCAGGGGGTTTACTGGCTTCTTTGCCGAGCCGCGAAAATCACCCGAAGCTTCGGCAACCGTCGGTAAAACTGCGTTATTCAGAAACGTGCCACTGCTCTGGCGCAGGCCCGCATAAGAACCGAAGAAGAACGTCCGATCCTTGAAGATTGGGCCGCCCAGTGTTGCACCAAACTGATTGCGGTGAAGCGGCGCCTTTGGCAGCGCTGGAGACGATCCCCAGTCCCGCGCGCTGAAAGCCTGGTTCCGAATAAACTCAAACACAGCGCCATGCACGGTATTCGTACCCGACTTCACAAGAGCATTTACGATGCCTGAAGCAAACCGGCCATACGGTGCCCCGTAGTTGCTCGTCTGGACACGAAACTCCTGCAAGGCATCCGGGTTTGGCAGGATATTTCCAGTGTTCCGCAAGCCTGTTAGATTAGGCGCGCCATCCAGAAAGTAGTTCACTGAGCCTGCCCCATTATCGGAGCCGCCATTGATCAGCGTGATCTGGGCGGGCGCTCCAAAGGACTGCACGTTTGAGTTCGTCTGCACTCCAGGAGTCAGATCGAGCAGTTGATACGCGTTGCGGTTCACCAACGGCAACTCGATCATCTGCGTGGAGTCAATCGTCGTTCCAACTTCAGCGTTCACCGTATTGATCAGCGGCGCAGAACTCAGGACCTCTACCTTCTCCGTAACATCGCCCGCGCTCATCTGGACATCGATCGCGGCGGGCGCTCCGGCATTCAGTTGAATCCCTGTCTGGGTATAGGTCTTGAAGCCGCTCGCCTTTGCCGTAACCGTGTAGTTACCTGTCAGAAGAAAGTCGATCCGGTACTCTCCGGAGTTTCCCGTAATAGCGCTTTTGGATTGATTGCGATCGACATCGGTCGCCGTAACCGTAATCCCGGGAATCACTGCCCCTGTAGGGTCTGTCACTACTCCGACGATGGAGGTTGTTGTGACCTGTGCTATCAGACCCGCGGGAATGAAGAGAAACAAAACCGCATAAAAAAAACGCACCGCATTTTTCATAAAGAAACTCCAGCAAGGAGATTTTTATCGTAGAAAAATAATTTTTGTCAATGGAACTAACTTTTATTCCTGAAAAATGGTCAGCCCATCACAACATGAAATATTTTTTGCAGATCGCCGAAGTGGACAATGAGAGTGAGTTCAGTTCCAGTAGAGATGGGGCCCACGGAAAGCGACAGACAAGGAACACCGTTTTTCGCCGATGCTCCGGCCAAAACGAGTCGAACTTTATGTCGCAGCGCTTTCTATCGATGCGGGGCACGCAACTTTAGATCCGTCGACTGGCGAACGATCAGCCGACACTCCATAGTGGCCGCACAATCCTGGGAACGGCCTCGAATTCGCTCAAGCAGAAAGCGCGCCGCCTCCTGGCCCTGCTGGGCAATCGGCTGTTCCACCGTGGTAAGAGGAGGAGTCGTGAATGCCGCAAGCGGAATATTGTCAAAACCAGCTATAGCGATATCTCCCGGGATGCTCAGCCCCAGCGTATGCGCCGCATGCATTGCGCCAATTGCAGTGAAGTCGTTGCGCGCGAAGATAGCCGTCGGCGGACGATGCAGTTGCGCGAGCTGCAGCATCCCGCGATAACCATCCTCCTGCGTCGCGTATGCAGGTCCCTCCGCAGGCCCAACCGTATATTCCTTCCGAGGCTCGATTCCAGCCTCCTTCAGAGCCGTCAGATAGCCTTCATACCGGCGCAGGAACTTCCCATTCTCCGGAGCGATGCCTACAAATCCGATCCGTTTATGCCCCAGCTTGATAAGGTGCGTCACCGCATCGAACGCCCCTTGATAATGGTTTGCTGTCACTGAATCGATACCGCGAAAGCCAACCGGCCTCCCAATCGTGACCAGCGGAATTCTCTGCTGGGCAACGGAGTGTAGAACCTTGTCTCCCATCGCGGTTCCTCGAGTCGCCACAATGAGTCCATCCACTCGATGATCCAGAAAGGATTGCAGGCTGGCATTCTCCTGCTGAACGGAACGATTACTCGTCGCGATAAATACGGTGTAGCCTTCAGGATCAAAGACCTGCTTTATACCGTTTACCAGCTCACTTGAAAATGGATTTGCGATGTCTGGTAGAAGAATCCCGATCGCATCCAGCCTTCGGATCTTCAGCTGACGGGCAGGAATATTGGGCCGGTAGTTCAATTTTTCCACAGCTTGCAGCACGCTCTTGCGAGCCACTTCGCTCACATAGCCGGAATCATTGATGGCGCGGGAGGCTGTCATCACCGACACTCCCGCATGGCGTGCAATGTCAGCAAGCGTTGCGGGGCGGGCGACCGAAGCAGAGGTGCGTCTTGGCATAAGGGACTTGAACCTGTGTCCTGACAATCATACTCACGAAGAGTGTTGTGCTATCGCTACCTTAATTTCTCTCCGATGAGGGCGAAAATGGAATCTCGACTCAACCCCTCGATCTACTTGAACATGACAGCACATCTCTCGGATGGTCTCCTCCATCTCGAATATGCGACGCAAAGCATCTCTGTTTTCCCTTATTTATAGAGATTTGATTTTCATTCGTCATCGAATCTACTTGAATATTTCGTTCGCGATAGTATAGGGTGCTGCGCGTGGTAACGATAGCACAAAGACGCCGCCAATCTTCTTCTTGACTCGAAAACTTCACCACAACATTCTTCGCTGCCCGTGTTTATTCCATCAGCAGCATCCGGTAGCGTAGCGCTACCTAAGGAGCGAACGAACAAATGAAACGCTTTCTTCTTACTTCAGCCCTGGCACTTACGCTCACAGCTCCTGTGGCCTTCTCCCAACAGGCAGCTCAGCCACCGTCAAACGATGCCACCACCGCACAGCAGCCAGCAGACCAGTCAGGTCGCCGCCATCACCACAACTTCGATCCGCAGAAGGCGGCGCAGCACATCGGAAAGCGCCTCGGTCTCTCCGCCGATCAGACTGCGAAGCTCGAGCCCATTCTGGCCACCCAACAGCAGAAGGTCGCCTCGCTGCGCTCCGATACCAGCCTCACGCCAGACCAGCGCAGGGAACAGTTCCGCGCCATCCACAAAGACACGCAGACCGAGCTCGCTACCGTTCTCACCCCAGACCAGTTGCAGCAGCTCCAGTCCATGCGGCGCTCTCACGGAAGACGCCAGCAACAGCAGCAGCCCGACTCCACCACTCCTCCCCCCGCCAGCTAATTGCCTCGTTTCTCTATGTGTGAAGCCGCCGTTCATCGGCGGCTTCATTTTTTTCTGTACCAATCTCAGCACCCATTTCCTCGTGACTCTTTCGTAAACTGGAAAGATGGATAAGTTCGTTGTACGCGGCGGAAACCCCCTTCTCGGAACCATCAAAGTCTCCGGAGCCAAAAACTCCGCTCTTCCCTGCATGGCCGCCGCCATCCTCACCGAAGACGAGATCATCCTTGAAAACATCCCGCAGGTCCGCGACATCGAGACCGAGCGCAAGCTCCTCTCCTCCATGGGTGCCGAAGTTGAGCTCGGCTACGGTCGCGCCCAACACCGCACCCGCATCAAATGCGGCATCCTCTCCGATCCCGTCGCGAAGTACGAGATCGTCAAGACCATGCGAGCCAGCTCGCTCGTCCTTGGTCCACTTATCGCACGCACTGGCATGGCTCGTGTTGCTATGCCCGGAGGCTGCGCCATCGGGGGGCGCCCCATTGATCTCCACATCAACTTCGAGATAGCCATGGGTGCCACCGTCACTTACGATCACGGCTATCTCGAAGCCAAAACCAACCGCCTCAAAGGCGCCCACATTGTCTTCGACAAAATCACCGTCACCGGCACCGAAGACCTCCTCATGGCCGCCGTCCTCGCTGACGGCGAAACCCTCTTCGAGAACTGCGCGCGCGAGCCCGAGATCACCGACCTCGCCGCTCTGCTCATAGCCATGGGTGCAAAGATCGAAGGCGCTGGAACCTCTACCATCCGCGTTCAAGGCGTCACCAGTCTTCATGGAGCCCGTCATCGCATCAACCCCGACCGCATCGAAGCCGGGACCTTCCTCATCGCGGGAGCCATCACCGGCGGCGATCTCAACGTCGACTCCTGCGAACCCGCTCACCTCGGAGCCTTGGTCGCCAAACTTGAAGAATGCGGCGTCCGCCTCGACGTAGGCAAGGAGTCCATCCGCGTCCGCTCCGGAGACACTCCGCTCAAGGCCGCCGACGTCTCCACCGAGGAATATCCCGGCTTCCCCACCGACATGCAGGCCCAGTACATGGCCCTCGCCACCCAGACCGAAGGCACCTCCTCGATTACCGAGAACATCTTTGAAAATCGTTTCATGCACGTTGGCGAGCTCAACCGCATGGGGGCCAACATCACGGTGCAGGGCCGCAACGCTACCGTCCGCGGCAAGTCCCCTCTTCAGTCCGCCGCCGTCATGTGCTCGGACCTCCGCGCTTCCGCCTCTCTCGTTCTCGCCGCACTTGTGGCCGACGGAGAGACCATCTTGGACCGCGTCTATCACCTTGATCGTGGTTACGAGCGCTTCGAAGAAAAACTCCGTGGCGTTGGAGCCCAGATCCGCCGCATGGGCGACGTCTTCGGTAAAAAATAAATCTTCTCTACAACCCACAACGACCTCTCCTGTGGCTCGGATAGGCGTCTGAGTTTACCGGAACATGTGTTACGTTGTGGACCTGAGACATTCGTTACAAGCCCTAGCGGTGTTTGGGAACTCCAACCGGTCTGGTTGCTTCTACAACTATTTCAAAATATCGATCCGTCATCGACGTGGTGATCATGTGGGAATCCCGAAGGGATTTCTAAGAGGAGTGGGGAGGGTGGGAAGCCGGTTCCATGGCTTTCCACTCCTCGTTATTTCCACCGCGCGAGATTGGATTTGTAAGTTCGGTGAGGAATTACTGCCGCGAAGAACGCTTCCCGTTGGTAATCACTAGAAACGTTTTCGTCCACCTCATACCGATAATTCCTGCTAGAGCTAATTTCATAATTCAAAATAAATTTTTATCATTGACAGATCTTGTTGTGACTCTGTACAAAATGCTGCGTTACTTAAAAATTCAGCGGAATATCCATGGACCTTTCTAAATTCACCCGGCGCAATGCGATCTTTGGTGCAGGAGCGTCTTTTGCAACGTTTGCCGTAACAGGGAGGACTGAGGCTCAAACTGTGGAGCCTTCCTCTCCCGTGTCGTCTACATCAGACCAGGTCCGCCGTATGGCGTGGTGGCACGCAGCCAAATTTGGTATGTTTATCCACTTCGGTGCCTACAGTCAGTACGGGCGACATGAATGGGCTATGGAGACACAAGCTATTCCTCTCAAGGAATATCAGGAGTTTGCAAAACAATTTCATCCGAAGCCTGGCTTTGCAAAAGCCTGGGCGAGGCTGGCAAAGGACGCCGGCATGAAGTACATGGTGATGACCACAAAACACCATGAGGGCTTTTGCAATTGGGACACAAAGCTGACAGATTATTGCGCTACTAAACAGGGTCCGGGTCGCGACCTGGTTCGCGAGTATGTCGATGCGGCTCGAGAAGAGGGAATACGCGTCGGCTTTTACTACTCTTTGATGGACTGGCATCATCCGGATGGGGCACGCTGTGCGCACGATGAAGAAGCCCGCAAGCGCTTTGTCGCATATACGCACGGCCTAGTCCGAGAGTTGCTAACGAACTATGGAAAGATCGACGTTCTCTGGTATGACGTTTCGTGGCCACTAGATGCATCTGGCTGGGAATCAGAGCGAATGAACAGAATGGTTTTTGAACTGCAGCCGGATATTATCGTCAACAATCGCAATAAGCTGCCTGGGGATTTCTCGACGCCGGAACAAAAGATTGTGGCAGAGACTGGCGGGCGCGCATGGGAAAGCTGCATGACTCTGAACGATAGCTGGGGCTATCAGCGAGCAGATGACAATTGGAAGTCGTCCAAAACTATCATTCGCAATCTGATCTCGTGCGCTCACGACGGTGGCAATTACCTGTTAAATGTTGGACCTCGTGGTGATGGCTCTATTCCGGAAGAATCGGTGCGGGTGCTGACCGAGGTCGGCCGATGGATGGATACCAATGGAGAGACGGTCTATAAGTCAGAGCTCTGCGACCCACGACGTTCCAATTATGCAAGCTTCACGCGCACCGGCAACATCCTTTACATGCATGTGCATTTCTGGCCCGGCGGAGATGTAGCGATCTCTGGACTTACGGTAAAGGCCACATCTGCCCGTCTTCTCAAGACGAAGCAAGAGCTCAAATTCACTCAGGATCCCTACCGCCTTCACATCACAGGCCTGCCTGCGGCTGCTCCTGATTTCCCCATCACGACCATTGCGATTGAATGCGATGGCGTTCCGAAACAGGACGTACTGATTGTTCGAAACAACAAACCAAGAGCCGGCGTATAGACCGTAATCCACGCTCCGCTGTTTCTTTTTCTTCCCCAGGCAAATCCCCTGTTGGAGATGCTTCTTATGCGAGTTTGCGCACTGCAGTCTGCTTTTTCTAAGTCATCGTCAGTGGTTTTTTCGGGATTTATCAGTACCTTTCTCTTCGTAGGAACTTTTACGAGCGCTCAGACCGTTGGTCCTCATCGACCAGGTCTGTATGTTCCGCCCCCTGCAACTTATGTTGTCGACCCCACCGAAACTCCGATCGCACTGCAGTTCGATTCCGTGCCTGTTTCCATCATTCAAAAGCATTTGGACGCTATACGCGCGAACAACAGTGAAAGCCCCATCCTGTTGACTCTCACGGGAACGTACTGGGTCTTCGATAAGCCTCTTACGCTTCCGTCCAAAACGTCTCTCGTCCTCTATGGCACGATCGCTGCACTTCCAGGCGCAAAAGCGACGAGCCTCCTTTCTATCTCGGGGCAGAGTAAGGTTGCCATTGCAGGGGGCGCACTGGAGGGGAACTTTGCTCAGCTCGCTGGAATTGACGCGGAAGCTTCAACAAAGATCAATATCGATTCCGTGACTGTTCGCAACACCGGTCGAGATGGAATTGTACTTTCAGGCAACGGGAACACGGTCTTCGATAGTGGTTCAGCAATCACGCGGTGCGACGTCGCCGGGTCCGCAGGCAATGGAATTACCGTCCGCTCCATAACGCAAGCGCTGGTGCTCGATAACTTCCCTCATGACAACAAAGGAGCCGGTATCGAGATCAGCTCCGCACACAGCTCAGTCGTCAATAATTCGGCTCGCGGGAATGGCATAGGCATTCTTTCGGAGGGAGATAACAATCTCATTTCGGACAATGAAGCAAACAAAAATGAGAACGCAGGTATTCAGCTTTCAGGAAGCAGCTCTAACACTTCTTTATTACGGAATGCAGTGATGCAGAATCGCTCCACCGGAGTGGACTTCGACGGTACGAATAATCTGCTTTACAACAATCAACTTTCGAATAGCACGGACCTCACCGATCGTTCAACCACGAACTGGGTGGTAGCACATACAAGGTCTTTACAGGCGCATTCGAGCCAATACTTTTATCCGCCTACAATCGATAACCAACATAACGATCCAATCGTAAATGGTCTTGGGCGCGTCGATGTTACCGTTAACTCAAGCAATGTCACGGCAGTCCAAGCTATCTACAATGTGACCGTCCAGCAGAACCCCAACAGTTTTATCGTTCTGCATATGAACGGCGATTTTACCGTCGATACCGCGCCTTTAACTCTTGGGTCGAATACGGCGGTTCTGTTGAAAGGAACCATTCACGTTACACAAAACGTGACCAACGCTATAACCACAACAAATCCCGCCTCCTTTATCTCCATCTCCGGAGGCACTATCGATCTGGCGGGACATCCTGTCGAGGCCGTCTTTTTTCCTACCGCGATGATGACTTACATCGACCAGTTGACGGTTCTCAATGGAGGAGTGCGGGACACTCGTACCAGCAAGAGCATGATTCATCTTCAGCGCGGAGGAGGCTACAACATCCTTTATCGCAATATAGTGAATCAAGCTGGAGGACGATGCATCTGGACCCAGTATGCTAATTCTCGTTTCGTTGTGCTGGAGAATCAGCTATCGAACTGCAATATGGACGCAGTCGATTTCGATTCCTCGACCTCAAACAGCTTCGCGATTGACAACAAGGGAATCGACAATCTCCGCTATGGAGTTTTTATTGAGCAGTCCGATTCCTTCAACAAGGTATATGGGAACTTCACAACCACGCGCGATATCCCTAATCCTCCTGGGCACGGCGTAGGCGTCTACAACAATGCCACCTCGAGTGGCGCGCGCAGCATCACTAATGGCAATACTGTTTTCAGCAATGTGAGTGATGTTATCTCGAATGGTCTTCGCGTAGGCTCAATCGCCACCGCGAGCGGAGGAATCGCCGAAACTGCCCATACATTTCTTTTCAATAACGTTGTCAAAAATAGCCGTACGGATGGAACTCTTTTTGATACACAGTTTCCCAACAGCATCGAGAACTATTTTTCCCAGACCGCCTTTTCCAATAATGGAGACGATCTTCGCGCAATCCAATCCAATGGAGCCACGCCCCCGGATTTCTTCAATCCGCTGTCGTCAGTGAATCTTGCATACAATCATCCAACAACAGCTTCACATTCCGCTTCGGGTTTCGAGCCCGCCAATGCTGTGGATGGCCTAGCTTTTACGAGTTGGAAGAGTGAGGGCAGTTCTCAGGCTTCCTTTACAGTTGATCTTGGCTCCAACATCGAATTTCAACGCGTAACCCTTAAATCGGCAAATCCTTTATCGCTATTTCAGCTTGTCGAGCTTCAGGTATCGGATGACGGAGTGCACTTCAGCGCTCTTCAAAATGTCGCCAATTCCCCAGGTACTGTGCGAACGTTCCGTTTCCGTGCTACTTCATCGCGTTATGTGCGCCTCAACATACGAGACCTTGTCGGATCTGAAATTGATGTAACTGAATTTGGGGTGTATCCACAATGATCATGAAGACCCGACACTGAGGATTATTTAGCCGGCTGCTATCTCAAATCTGGAAGAGACCTGTCTACATGCATCCATCTTGAACTAAGTTACACAATTTCCCTTCGAATACGCTGGTCCGTTGCCAGGTTGACCATGGGTGTCGCTCGGACCATTCCGGGCAGCGGGCCGTTGATCACGGTCGGCTACCTGCAGCCGGTACTGAGGCTCCAATCGAAGGGATCTGCGCTTTCGCCTTGATCGACATCCCTGCCCCACAATGTAAATCATTTCAGAATTAGGGAGGACGAATTCCCCGCCGCTCATTGTCGGTACCGCCTGAAAGCCAGCCCGCGCTTGCGCAATCAGTTCACAGTCAACACAAGAAGAGTAGTATCGTCGAATTGTTCAGCACCCGCTGACCATTCCGCAACGCGTTGCGACAAGAACGTGCAGATTGACTCAGCCGATGTTCCCTTCGGCAACAGTTTGCAGCAACTCACGAGTCTTTCTTCGCCGAATTCCCTACCTTGCAAATTTAGCGCGTCAATCAATCCGTCGCTGTACACAATGATGACACTCCCGCATGAAAGCGTAATCCCCAACTCGTGATAAGTCAGTTGGGAGAATAATCCTATGGGCAAATCACCATCTCGAAGTACTGTCACCTCACCGGTGGCCGAAATCAGGATCGGCGGGCAATTCCCGGCATTGACGTACCGCAACAATCGAGTGCGAGCGTCGTATTCTCCATAAAACATCGTGGCGTATCGATTGTCACCGAAACGGCCGCAGAGATCGCGATTGAGCATCGCAGCAAGTCCCGACGGTGTAGGTCTTGCACTCGGCTCCTCCAAGGCCAGCATCCTGCCATGCGCAACCGCCTGAAGATGCGCCATCATCAGGGCGGCGGACACTCCCTTACCGCTCACATCCGCACAGAGAAGGCCCACAGTGTCATCGTCGAACGGGAAAAAGTCATACAAGTCGCCGCTCACGATCCGGGCAGGCGCAGTTATGCCGCACACCTCTGCGCCGCACAAAGCGGGTGCAAACCGCGGGTAAAGATACTGTTGCGCTTCATGAGCCAGGGCAATGTCACGTTCAAGAATAATCCGTTGATTCTCCTGTTCTCGCAGATCTCTCAGGCGGTTCGTCATCACATTGAACGAGGTTGCGAGCAGTCCTAGTTGATCTTGCTTGGCAATCGGAATGCTTACCGAAAGATCACCCAACCCCACATTCTGCGCCGCATAACTCAAGGTGTCGATTACCGAAACAATACGCCTGCTCAGCCGCAGAGAGAAAAACACTCCGCATGCATATGCCAGACACAGGCCAAATCCGATGCCGATCAGAGGAACGTACCATGACGCCCTGCGCAATCCCATCCGTGAAAGGTCTTCAATAGTCCGTGAGTAGCTGGGACGAATCTGGCAGATCACCCAACTGTCAATCGATCCTGATTCCCAGTCTCTTGCAACAACGACAACTGGAATCGGGCGCCACGATCCCGGGAGAAAGTTCGCCTCAATTTCACCGACCACCCCCTCGTCATGCCTGTAGCGACGCAGCATCACCGGTTGACCGTCAACAACTTCCAGCCCCGAAGCGGCTGCCGATTGGCCTAGATAAGCCCCGCCGAGAGGGACCTTGACCACGACTCTCACCAAACAGCCCGTCCGTTTCACCATTCGGAGGAAACGGATTTCAAGCTTACCGTGATCTTCAACGATACCAGTAAAGGTAGGAGCGTCAAGCCACGGTGGATTCCGGCCAGGTGACGCCTCTAAAGGCAGCATGCTTACGACAGTTTGACTCCCCGGCCACGATGCATTCATGTACTCCGTGAAGAGCAAAAAGAGGGTTGCATTGGAGGCATATTCACATCCGTCAATCCTATTCAGGACGGGATTGATGATGCCCTTGCGGCTCTCAACAATTACTTTAATCCGTTCCTCGATCAGAAAGGCGCTTTCTCGTCGGATCACGAGATTCAGCAGCGCAATAGAGAAACACGTGATCATCGCAACTGACACTATGCTGAAGAACGAGAAGATGATCATCATCTTCCATCGAAGGGCAGCCCATGCATTGCTCAACTTCAGAAAAATCTTCACTTCCCTACCGCTCTGTGCCCGACCCGAGCACGCAATACAAAATGTCGCTGTCACAGTACGGCACAAGGTCGCACGGCATCGCGGATATCACTCACAAACACGGCAATCAGATGATGCGAGCCAACGGGCTCGAGTGGTCTGCAATGCATGTGCGTTTTGCTTTGCTTGTTGGGCCGGGAAAAATCAGCAGTGCGGCCCTTCGTAAGCCCCTGTATCTCCCGATACTGCGCCTGACTGGCTGTTGTGTCTGGTGATCGTACTGAAAAATGGAATGCGCGCTGTATGGAGTCAGGTGCGAATTTGCGGGAAGAAGGTGTGCTTCTCTGACGCTTATGGAGGGGCAGCCTGCGGTAGCTTAGGAAGGAGTACTCCGAGTCTGGATCGTGCACCCTCAAGGCGCGCGATGATGGTCCCGATCGAACAGCTAAGAATATCTGCAATCTCCAGATAAGACAGTCTCTCATGTTCTCGTAAAAAGATGATTTCACGAAGATCGACTGAAAGTTGCTGGATTGCATGGCGTACCCGCTGACCTGCCACTGCCCGTATATGAGATGGGTCCTTTGAAGGTTCACTCCGTTCGTTCGCGGTGAGTTCATCGATTATGCCGATCTGAGATACAGCATGCCGTCTTTGGGTTTGATCCAGCCAAAGATTTCTTAATGTTGTGAGTAGCACACTCTTTAAACTCTTGCCGCTCCTAAGCCCATCCACTCCCCGTGCAATGCGGAGATATGTCTCGTACACCAGACACTCTGCCTCCGCATCATTACTTGTGAGGATCACGGCGTAACTGTATAGGGCATCAATCTGTTCGATACCCGCGACATTCTTATGGACCGAATGCACCGATATTGTGCCGGAAGGCATTTCAGCTGGGTTTCTCCGGAATACACTAAGCAAGCTAAGGTCTCCTTGAAACGGCATTCTTACGTCATATGTGCAAGGTTTGAGGTACGCGTTAGACTAGATAATGTTGATGGTGCCCCGAAGGCGTGAGCCATACGAGCCCATTTGCCAAAGGATGCTGAGCAGAAACGGATAACGAGTTACCGAGAAGAGATGTCGCGGTAGTCGAGAAGGAGCGTTGATCAATTCGAAAGCAAGGCGGAAATATTCTGCTGATCAATGGAGCTATTCTTAGCGAAACCGGACTGGTGTGGTTCTCGAACCATACCGTTGTATAGCTATCTACAATTTTGATTCTCTTGTTCACGCGTTGTTCTCTGTGGCCCTTGTAAACGACTGTTATCGCGAACCCAAGAGAAGGTCCGAATACCGGCGATGGCCTTCTTCCCTAAGGCAGATTCTTGCGTGCGAGAAACATGTCCACCCAGAGACGTTATCGCCAGAAGACAAAATCAGATGTTCCAGCCCTTATCGAGGTTGCGAAATCTGTCTTCTGGTTTCCTGGTTTCGTTGAACTCTAGTTGGTATGAATATTTTGCTCGTTTTGAAAGTTTCCCAAACCCGTCTTTATCTGGGCCGAGTTGAACTCTAACGAGCGACACGAGATCACGTCCTTAAGGAAGACTTAAAAGAATTCTTAAGAAAATATTTGGTAGCTATGTCGAATGTAATCAACCAGTTGTATGAATTTGGACCTTTTCGTTTAGTTCCTGCCGATCGACTCCTCCTTCACAATGGACAGTCCATATCTCTTCCTCCTAAGGCATTCGACATACTTGTTGTCCTAATACAGCGCAGTGGACATTTGGTAGACAAGCAACAACTAATCGAGTCAGTCTGGCCAGGGGTATTCGTGGAGGAAGGCAATGTCAGCGTCATGATCCACGCCCTGCGCAAGGCCCTTGGCACGAACCGGGGAGACCGCAAATACATCGAAACGGTTTCCAAACGAGGCTACCGTTTCGTTGCCGAAGTTCGACTGATTGAGGCTGAACCGCTCCCACCGATCAAACCGGTTCGTTCCGAACTCGCCACGGAAGAGATAACTCTATCCGCTGTATCGCACCCACATTCGGATGTGCGACTACATTCGGTAGATAGAGACGAATCACTGCCATCGGGGAGTCAATCTGCGTTGCGGTTTAAGAGAGGAGAAAGAACGAAGCTACGCTGGACGTGGATGGTCTTTCCCTTGGTCGCATTGGCCGCGATTCTGATGGTGAGGCGAGTGTCTCCACGAAAGGAATCGACTCCTTCTCCTGAAGTAACAATACCCGTTCATTCGCTGGCAGTACTTCCTTTCACTTCCATCGGCGGGAAGAACGACGATGTCTTGGGACTTGGCATATCGGACGCAATCATTACCAAGTTGAGCGGCATAGGGAAGCTCGTGATTCGGCCCACGAGCGCGTTGGAGAGGTATGCGGGTGCTTCGCACGATCCAGTCGCCGCCGGCCGTGAACAACAAGTCGATGCAGTCCTCGATGGTCACATTCAACGAGCTGGCAACCGTCTTCGTTTAACCGTCCAGTTGATTCGTGTAAGAGACGGAGCGCGGATATGGGGCGAAGTCTTCAACGAGAGGTACACCGACGTCTTTTCCGTAGAGGACGCTGTTGCTGAACGAGTGGCACGGTCCACCAGGCTGGAGCTGACTGGAGAAGAACAAAGGCATCTCACCCAGCGTCCCACCGAAAACGGCGAAGCCTATCAGGCATATATGAAGGGTCGCTATTTTTGGAATAAGCGAACTCCCGATGGTCTTCGGAAAGGGCTCAGTTATTTTCAAGAGGCGGTCGCGCTCGATCCATCTTACACACAAGCCTATGCCGGCATTGCGGATAGCTACGCGCTACTCGGCCAACTTGGTGTGCTACCGCCAGACATCTCTTTCCCCATGGCTAAGAAAGCTGCTGCCAGAGCTCTGGAGATCGATCCCGAACTGGCAGACGCCCATGCCACTCTGGGGTTTGTGAAGCTATTCTATGACTTCGACGGCATTGCTGCGGAGAACGAATTCAAGCGTGCCTTACAGAACAACCCGGACTATGCTCTTGCGCATATTTGGTACAGCGTAGATTTGGCAGCGATGGGAAGAAAAGATGAATCCCTCGTAGAAGCTAAGCGAGCCGCAGTGGAGGATCCGCTGTCGCTTACGATCAACACTGATATCGGACTAGCTTTTTATCTCGCAGGTTCGAACGACGATGCTATCGACGCAATCAAAAAGGCGATCGATATAGATCCGGATTTCGCTCGCGCTCATTTTCGCTTGGGGAATGCATACCTGCAGAAAGGGATGAGCCAGCAGGCTCTCGCCGAATATCAGAACGCTCTGCAACTGTCGAAGGACGCCGGCTTCGATGGAAATCAATATTATGAATGTGCCATAGGTGAAGCATATGCGGCATCGGGGAACACCAGGGAAGCTCGTAACGTGCTGGATCGCCTAATTCGGCGATCCAAAAGTCACTACGTTCCAGCCTATGGAATAGCACGGATCTACGCTCGATTGGGTGAAAGAGACGTCATGTTCGATTGGTTGAAACGAGCGTATGAGGAGCATTCCACCTCAATGGCCTACCTCAAGGTAGACCCAGCTTTCAATGTTTTTCACTCCGATCCAAGATTTGTGGCAACGGCGAAATTATTACACCTCTAGATGCAGTGTTGATCCGGTGTTCGATTCTATTGACCATCGATGGCAGCTTCGATTTTTGCTATCAATCGGTCCGTCCAAAGACGGATTAGACTGTTCGACGTCACAACCGGCACTGACAACGCAACGATGCGATATACATCTTCGCGTCGAATCTTTGAGGTTTTTGCTGGATCGAGCCAGCGATCGTTGCCCACAAGGAGCATCAGGGTCTCTAACCCAATGAGGACCGGCCAAAGACAGGCCAATCGTAGTCGTAGGGAGAACCTGGGAAGAGACAGCGTATATTCAATCCCTTGCCGGAAGTGATCAAGAGTCTTTCGGACCAGTTCGAACAAGATGGGTCGCGCGCGCGAAGATGTCTCGGGCGCCATAAGGTCCTGAGGAGTCAGGTCGAGTCTAAATAACATCGCGGCTGGGAGATAACACCGGCCAATGCGCAGATCCTTGCCGCAGTCCCGCAGAACATTAGTCATCTGCAGTGCTTTTCCTAACCGAATGCCACGGTCCAATACGACGTCGACAGGATCTTTGAAGCTCTCTGGCGAGTGCGTGTAGGTCATCTTTGTCCAGAATTCCCCTACACATCCCGCGACCATATACGTGTACAGATCAAGCTCGGCGAATTCCTGAAGCGCGACAATCCGCCCCGACGATTCGTCGGGAAAAGTACGCAGGTCGAACTCCATGCCTTCTGAAAGGGTCGTGACGATGTCGCGTACCGCTTCCTGATCTGACTTATTCAGCTGAGACAGAATAGTGAGAGCAGATCCGAGCGACTCCAGCAGAACCTTTTCACTTGAATCCTTCTGCACAATTGCCACTTCCGTCGTCATCCGTGTCAGTGCTTCGCTGTCGGCATGACCGTTCACCTGACTGCGAAAAGACAGCAGATGTTCCATCCGCGTGTCAGGCGGAAGCAGCGAGGTGTCTGCGATCGTGTCTACCGTACGCGCCAGCAGATACGCGAGGCCAATCGGCTCGCGCATTCCACCAGGCAACACGCGCAGCGTCAGGTAGAAAGAGCGGGAGACACTTCTCAGCAGAGGGCCGAGGAGGATGGCTCTGGTGGGTTTAGACATGAATTCTCATCATCAATCGCTCTATCAATTCTATCTGCGCTGACGGAAGCAATAAATCAGTCTGCAACAGGATGTGGGGCAGCCATACCATCTACCGCTAAAAAAGGGGAGGACTCTCAGCTTACCTGGAGCCGCTCAAGCAATTTATCTCCGGAACTTCAGCGATATGGAACTCATCCGATAGCGCAGCGCGCTTCGGCACGGGTCTATGACAATACGGCGGCTTTCGCAGCTAATGCTCCGATTCTGACCAACGCAATCACGCCTACGAGGATTCAGAAAAAGTAAGTCTGCGACGGGACTCGCGGCCGAAACCCGTCAGTGTCGAAGTGCCATCCTCTTTCCGTCTCGGCCAATGTAGCATCGGTTCTCCCAGCAACCGACACATCTCTCCATAGCAGAACACTTTAGCCATCCACTTCTTGCCCGATAGTAGTCGCTCTGCCTTTGGCAAGTCAGGTGCATTTCACGAGAGCATCTGATGAAGGAAAGAAGGAGAAGCAAACATGATCTCGTCGACACTTTCGTACCAAAAACACCGGCAGCAGGTCCTCGGGCGCGAGATGGCATACGTGGAAGTGGGACAGGGCGACCCCATCGTGCTGTTGCACGGCAATCCCACCTCGTCGTACCTCTGGCGCAACGTGTTGCCGCACCTGGAGCCGTTAGGCCGCTGCATCGCCCCCGACCTAATCGGGATGGGCGACTCCGACAAACTGCCTGACAGTGGCCCCGGCTCGTATCGCTTCGTCGAGCACCGTCGCTACCTCGACGCCCTGCTCGAGGCCCTGGGTGTGCGCGAGCGAGTCACCCTCGTCGTTCATGACTGGGGCTCGGCCCTCGGCTTCGATTGGGCAAATCGTCATCGCGAAGCTGTGAAAGGAATCGCGTTCATGGAGGCGATTGTGGCGCCGCAGGGCCGTGACCACTGGGACAAAATGGGAATGGGTCCAGCCTTGGAGGCTTTGCGTTCGGAAGCAGGTGAGACGATGGTCCTGCAGGACAACTATTTCATCGAGGAGATTCTGCCGAACGCCATCCTGCGCAAGCTCTCCGACGAGGAGATGGCGGAGTATCGACGGCCGTTCGTCACGCCTGGCGAGAGCCGACGGCCGACGTTGACGTGGCCCCGGCAAATACCCATCGCGGGCGAGCCCGCCGATGTGCATGCTATCGCAACTGAATACGCGGACTGGCTGGGGACGAGCAATGTGCCCAAGCTGTTCCTGAAGGCTGAGCCAGGTGCGATCCTCGCCAACGATAGGCTGGTCAACCTCGTTCGTGGGTGGCCAGCGTTGACCGAGAGGACAGTGGCCGGGATCCATTTCGTTCAGGAAGATTCGCCGGACGAAATCGGAAAAGCCGTCGCCGACTGGATGGCGGTGTCATGAAGACCCACCTCGATCGCATCGAGGCCGTCACCCCCGAAGGTGAACGCGATCGTTATGCTCTCCGATGATGCATTGCAGTCCGCCAAGAACGCGGAAGCTGCGGTACAGCAGGGAGACGAGTTGGGGCCTCTGCACGGTGTGCCATTCACAGCGAAGGATTCGATCGACAGTTGATACCTTGAAGTCGGCTTGTGGGAGGTTGGGGAAGAGCGTCGCAAAGCGCCTCTCGGAGGTCGGTGGGATAGAATGCCGTTCTTCTGGCCTTCCATCCCACCGATTTCTAGAAGAAGATGTCGGGTCAGCGAGGATCTCTGTCCCTAAGCATTGTCAGATCGATGGCTTTTGCCATGGCTTTGTAGCCGGCGTCCGTTGGGTGCCCGTGGTCACCGCTATCGTAGATAGGCAAAAGGCGAGACGGGTGGTCAGGATCGCGGAGGACCTTATCGAAATCAATCACCCCATCGTACTCGCCTGCGGTACGGATCCAATTGTTGACCATCTGCCGCTTCTGCTCATTCTCTGGCGAGAATAAAGGGAATGGGGTTCCCGGAACGACGGAACCTTCAAATGGATACAGAGTGGCGCCGTAGATTTTGACGCCTCTCGCGTGCGCACGCTCGATAAGCTGCCTATACCCCTGGATTATCTGATCAGCCGTGACTTCACCGGCAGGATCAATTCCTCCGGACCATCCTTCGCCAATGTCGGCGTTTCCCAAAAGCACGATCACTTGACTCAAGCCTGGTTGGCTTAACACATCGCGGTCAAACCGGGCTAGGCCGTTCGGACCGAGGGAATCATGAAGCAACCTGTTACCGGCGAGCCCCGCATTCAAGACGCCCATCTTGTGATGAGACTGCTGAAGCCGTCTTGCAAGTTCGTCCGGCCAGCGGTGATTTGCGTCCAGGGTGGAATGAGTACCATCGGTTGTCGAGTCGCCGAAGGTACCGATCGCGCCGACTTCGCCGGATGTTTTCACCTCAACACCGGAAAGCCAGAACCAAGCCTGCGCGGTTGATTCCAAGGGCATAACATCTCTTGCGGTGAAGTCTCCTGCCGGAGAGATGTACGAGGTTTGTCGGGCCTCGAAATGCCAAGTCGCCGGTCCAGTTATGCCGCGCACGAAGATAGTAACGGCGACGTCGGAGAGCGCCGGTACATCAAGTTCTATGGGGTCACTAACGACCGGGGCGCCAGGCGGAATCGTGATCGCAGGCTCTCCGCCGAAGGTCAGAACTCGGTCCGAACCGGGTACGACAGCCGGTCCTCCAGCAGCCAGAGCAATATGCGCCGCGCCGATGACAAGGCTACCTGCTCCGAAGGTGGAGAGTCGAATGCGTACCTGGTAGCCAGCGATGCTCGTATGCACAATCTGGCGCAGAGTCTGATTGGTGAAGCCATTGTTTGAGAGTCCGGGTGCGAGAAGATCTGGTTGGTGGAGTGAGGTTGCCCATGTTCCAACCCAGTGTTCGCCGTAGTTTTCTCCGAAAGCGTGGGAAACAGCCGCCGTACCAGCAGCCGCGACTACAAGGAACAACATAAGCAGGCTGGTAATCCAGCGATTGGGATAGCGGCAAATTGCTGCATGTATGCGTTTTTGCATTTCGACCTCCTTAAGGTCCGGGCCCTTTGCACCTCAAGCGACAGATCCGGTCGGCATGGTCCTGCCGAAGACCTGAAGCCTTCACTCGAAGGCCGTCGAAAGCACCGCAGCCGCTTCCGACCTTCTCCCCAATAAACGAAGGGTACGCGCATACGCCTTGACTGCAGTCACATAATGAGCATCGGACTTCGGAACTGTTCTGCCGAGTATGGACACCGCCTGTTCCAACTCCGGCAAAGCGTCCCTCTCTCTTCCTGCGTTGGCCAATGCATCTCCTATTAGGAGATGTCCCCAACCCGTGTAGGGGTGCTCGCTCCCATGAGCCGCGGTCCACAATGCGACAGCCTTTCGAAAGCCTGCGATCGCGGTCTCCTGGGCACCTGAGAGTTGCGCCTCCCATCCATTTAAAGAAGCCATCGCCGCACGGTCGTCGTCATCCATCGAAGTCGCATGTTGCGCCGCGATCCGCGCGATATCGACATACTGCGTTCCTGCCACCAGATTCTTCTGCCCGAAACATATCGTTGCGATCGCCATCGCGTTGCGGAGCGTGCTGTCCGCGTCGTCCATTTCCTGAAATCTCTTCAGCGCGGCCATCTTGCTTTCCAGAGCCTTCTTCGTCTCCCCTGAACTGAGATAAAGATCACCAAGTTCACTCGCGACACGCGACACATCAGCGCCCTTGCCATCCTGCGCATATGCTCTCTCAGCAATTCGATAGGCTCTCTCCGCCTCCGCAGTCTTCCCTTGAAGCACAAAACCTCTGGCGGACTGCTCTGAGGTTAATCCGTCAGAAGCTCCTCCCTGAGCTTCTAACGGTTTCGCTACCCATCCAAAAGAAAGGCTCAACCATGTGATCACTATGAAACAAAACTGTTTGGACATATCACACTCCTCCCAGTACCAGCCCTGGCGAAGGAGCCGGGCTGAAGACCTTTCACTCCTTTAGCGAGATTGGGTAGGAGGAACTACAATCGCTCAGAAAATTCTTTATCGAATCGATATAATCCACGCGCGGGTGCGCTATGTCTGCTTCGTCAGATGAAATAACATGCCTTCTACGGGCATGGAGTGGTGGCGATTCGATTGCTTTGGAGCAACTTGCGCCCCTCATCTACACCGAACTCCGCCGCATCGCACACGGCTACATGCGGCACGAGCGCCAAGATCACTCCTTACAGGCAACGGCGTTGGTGCATGAGGCTTACCTGCGTCTAATCGACGTACACAATGTGCGATGGCAAGATCGCGCTCACTTCTTCGCAGTCTCTGCACAGATGATGCGGCGAATCTTAATCGATCGCGCGCGCGCGTGTGCCGCAGTAAAGCGGGGAGGCGCCGGGATACGCCTTCACCTCGATGACATCCCGGAAGTAGGGGCCTGGCGTCCGTGGGAATTGATGGCTCTAGATGACGCATTGACCAGCATGGCCCAGATGGATCCGCGGAAAGCGAAAGTAATCGAGTTGCGATTTTTTGCGGGACTGAGCGTCGAAGAGACAGCGGAGGTGCTGAAGACTTCACCGCAGACCATCATGCGGGATTGGAAACTCGCTAGGGTATGGCTTGAACGGGAATTGAGCAGATCCGGCTGAAAATCGCTAAAGGGACACTTCTGCCCTTGCTATAATCTCTGCCACTATGCTGCCGGAGCGATGGCAAGACGTCGAGCGACTATACTTTTCGGCGCTCGAGTGCAATCCAGCGATTCGTGCACGATTTCTCACCGAGGCCACAGACGGAGATCGCGACCTTCTAGAGGAAGTGCAGTCTTTGCTGAATCAACCTGGCAGCGACTCACGCCTGGACCGGCCTATCTGGGGACAGGCTGAAGAAGTCAGACCAACCCATTTAATCGCCGGAACACTGGTGGGATCGTATGAGATCGAAGCTTTTCTGGGCGCTGGCGGCATGGGAAAGGTTTTCCGTGCACGCGATACGCGTTTGAATCGCACAGTCGCGATCAAGTTTTCCAAGCTGCACTTCACTGAGGCGTTCAGACGCGAGGCCCGGGCCGCAGCCGCACTGAATCATCCGAATGTCGTACAGATTTACGAATTGGGGTTTGCTGATGGTGACGAGTTTATCGTCATGGAGTTCATTCCTGGCCGCAGCCTTGCTGAGTTGATTCGCCAGAAACGTTTGAGCCTTGAAGAGGCGTTGGCCTGCTCGCATCAGATTGTTTCGGCATTGGCAGCCGCCCACGCAGCGGGGATCGTCCATGGCGACATTAAGCCCGGCAACATCATCGTCAACGACGAAACTGCTGTCGTGAAGATTCTCGACTTCGGCCTTGCCGAGCTTGAGCGTCGGAGTTTGTCGAGCGACGGTGGTACGCCAAGTATCCATGAGGGCATGGCCGAATCGGCGCTGGGCACCCCATCTTATATGTCTCCCGAGCAGGCCGAAGGCAGGCCGGTTGACGTACGCTCAGATGTTTTCTCTACAGGCGTGGTGTTGTATGAGATGTTCACCGGAGTTCGAGCCTTCCCAGGCGATTCGACTTACGGCATTCTGAGCCGTGTCATCCATGAATCTCCAACGGAACACCTTGAGTCGCACCGGGAAGTGCCGCCAGCGATCAGAAATGTCATTGCTCGATGTCTAGAAAAAGATCCGGGGCAGCGCTATTCCTCTGGTGGAGAACTCGCGAACGCTCTCATTAAATGCAGCCGGCCCGCGCAATTGGTTGCACTTTCCCCCCATGTCGTCGCTTTAATTGCTTCAGTTCTGATCGCGACGATCGGGACCGCCGCATGGTTTCACTATCAAAATCGAGGCGCGCGCTGGACGCGTGACGAAGCGCTGCCGAAGATCCAGGCTCTGATTCTGCAGGGCGATTACTTGGGCGCCTTCACTCTTACTCGAACCGCCTTGCGCTACGCTCCGGACGATCCCCAATTGAAACAGCACTGGTTAAATGTTTCCCAAGCTTTGAATATGACTACGGTGCCGCCCGGTGCGAAGGTCTCTATCCGACCGTTTGGGGATGCCAATATGGCATGGCAGCCTATTGGGAAAACCCCTCTCGAGGGCGTCCGCGTTCCCTTGGCAAACGTGCGGATAAGGATTGAGAAGGAGGGCATGGAGCCCCTGGAATTCGGTACGACCACCTTTTTTCTCCAGGATCAGAAAATAGCTTTGTACCGCGTAGGTACGATACCGGCTGGTATGGTGGCCGTGCCGCAGAAGGCGCCGCCGGTCGGGCCCCTGAAGATCATGCCCCTGCCTGATTACTTCCTGGACAGATTTGAAGTAACCAATAGCCAATTCCAGCAGTTCGTCAACGCCGGCGGTTATCGCAGGAGAGACTATTGGCGTTACCCATTCTTCAAAGATGGCCGCGAGATTTCATGGCACCAGGCGCTAGCGGGGTTCCAGGACAGGACCGGACACGAGGGCCCGGCTTTGTGGGAACTCGGAGCTTTTCCGAAAGGCCAGGCGGACTACCCGGTCGCTGGGGTCAGCTGGTTTGAGGCCGCCGCCTATTGCCAGTCTGTGGGCAAGTCATTGCCAACGATGCACCACTGGCAAAAAGCTGCTGGATTTGGCCTCTTCTCTGACATTTTGCTGTTCAGCAACTTCACACATAACGGTCCGATGCGCGTGGGAGCGAACCCTGGGATTACTCCTTTCGGTGCCTACGATATGGCCGGCAACGTCAAAGAGTGGGTGCAGAACGAAGCCGGCGGCCGACGCGTCATCCTCGGAGGATCGTTTAACGACTCCATGCATGCGTTTCATAATCTTGATGCGCAGGACCCTTTTTCGCGCCTTCCCACATTCGGCATTCGATGTGCCTCCTTTCCAACACCTGTCCCGGCTGCCGCACTTTTGCCACCCGCCCCTCCTGAGCGCGACTATGCAACAGAGAAGCCAGTTAAGAACGCTTTTTTTGAGTTCATTCGACGAATGTACAGCTACGAGAAGACACCGCTTCTCGCCAAAACGGAAAGTGTCGACGACTCGAACGAGATCTGGCGAAAAGAAACGGTGAGCTATGCCGCTGCGTATGGCGGCGAGCGAATACCCGCTTATCTGTTCTTGCCTAAGAACGTTGATCCTCCTTACCAGACTGTCCTCTGGGTCCCCGGGGGATACGCCCAGTTCCTGCGCAGCAGCGTGACCGGAGCAGGATCCAATGAATTCGACTTTCTAATACGAAGCGGACGCGCTGTACTTTATCCGATATACAAGGGGACATTCGAGCGGCATGTTGGCAACCTGGAGCGCCCTGATGTCTACCGCGAATGCATGATCCAATTCGCAAAGGACGCCTCACGCTCAGTAGACTATCTGGAAACACGTTCTGACATTCAAATTGCACGGCTGGGTTACTACGGATTCAGCTGGGGCGGAACGATGGGCCCGGTTCTCCTCGCCCTCGATCCCCGACTAAAAGCCGGCGTTCTGGTTGGCGGTGGCCTGTACCAGCAAAAGGTAGCTCCAGAGATTGACATCCTTAACTTTGCACCGCACGTCCGCGTACCGGTCCTGATGTTTGGGGGAAGATACGACTTTGTGAAGCCCCCCGCAACGGCCCAGCGACCAATGTTTCAATTGCTCGGCAGCCGCGACTCGAATAAGCGCTACGTGCAGTTCGAGTCGGGACATGTGCCCCCAGTGGGATTTTGGATGAACGAAACGCTTAACTGGCTGGATCGTTATCTCGGGCCAGTGAAAACAAAGGCAATTGCCAATCATTAGCATCTGAGTCATTCATGCGGACAAGCCCCTCAAACTCCCCTGAAATCAAGCTCCTTCCAATAGAGCGCTGCATCCAGCCCGGTGCCGTAAAAACCTTCCTGCAGCCCCACTCGCCCGTACTGCATGCGTTCGTAAAAACGCACCGCACCATCATTCTTCACGAACACATGCAGCATCATTCCAGCTCCCTTCCAGCTGCGAACCCATGCCTCCCCGCGTGACAGCATCTCTTCCCCAACACCACGTCCCCGCCACTGCTCATCCACATCGATGGTCACGACATAGCCGACCTCTGCGCCCTCAGCTTCCTCCTGATGCACAATGCAGAATCCCGCGAGCTGGCCGCCTTCTTCGGCAACAACCACCCACGCATTCTTCGCCTCGACAAACCTCCGCATAGCTCTTTCGCTGAACCGGAACGGTGTCGCAAAACACGCCTCGTCCAGCTCCACCATCGCCTCCAGATCACGTCGGTCGTAGCTTCGGTATCGAATATCCTCATGCCTCATCGTGGAAATCGCTCCCATAGGTCATCCGTCACATTTCCAGCAGCGCGGTCATCTCTTCGCAATCTGGATATTCCATTCACCAATCTCGACAGTGTAAAACTGTTCCATTCTAGAAACCGCACTACCGGAGTTTCATGGCAGCCAGAAAAAAGCAGGTTCCCGACGCGAGCAAACCCGTCACCCTCAAGATCCTCGCTGAGTATCTTGACCTCTCCCCTGCGACCGTCTCCATCGTCCTCAACAACTCCCCTGTGGCTAAATCCATCTCCCCGGTGACCCGCCAGCGCGTCCTCGATGCGGCCAAGAAGTTTGAGTATCGTCCCAACGTGCACGCCCGCATGCTTCGCACCCGGCTCACCAATACCGTTGGCGTCGTCGTTCCCGAGCTCAGCGAAGGCTACTTCACCGGCCTCATGCTGGGAGTCGAAGAATATCTTCTGCAGGCCGGCTACCTCTACTTCACTGTCAGTCATCTCTGCCGTCCAGATCTTCTCGAGGAATATCCTGACCTCCTCATCAGCCGCGCCGTCGACGGCCTCCTGCTCGTCAATACGGAGCTGTCCAAGCGCGTTCCCCTTCCGGTCGTCGGCGTCTCCTCCCACATCAGCACTCCCGGCGTTACAAACGTCGTGCTCGACCACGATCGCGCCACACGCCTCGCTCTTCGCCACCTCTACGAACTTGGTCACCGCCGCATCGCCTTCATGAAAGGCCAGGCTTTCTCTCTTGATTCCGAGTCCCGCTGGCAAGCCATCAACGCTATCGCCCAGGAGATCGGGATCACCATCCACCCCGAGCTCTGCATCTACCTCGAAAAAAATTCATGGTCCCCTGAACTCGGCTATCCGCCTGTCCGGGACCTCCTCGTCCGAACCCACGACTTCACCGCGATCTTTTGCTTTAACGACACCGCCGCGATCGGCGCCATACGGGCCATTGAAGACGCTGGCCTCTCCTGCCCCCGGGATATCTCCGTCATCGGCTTCGACGACATCCTCGTCGCCGAGTACACCAATCCTCGGCTGACCACCGTCCGCCAGCCACTGCACAAGATGGGAAGCACTGCCGCTGAGCTTCTCATCAAGCGCATCCAGACTCCCGACCAGCCGTTCGCCAACACCGTCTGGTTCACACCCGAACTCATCGTTCGCGAATCCACTGCCAGCGCCCAGGCCACAAAGCCGCATCGCAAAGGCACTGTAACCTAAAGGTAAGCCTTGGAGCGAAGGCTCGAACCAACCTGTTACCCTCGATTCCCGGATGCCCTCAGCCCCCGATCGCTCCTCTGATACACCCTCCGCTCTCGCCCTCTGGCGCAGGTTAGCGCCACTCTTCGTCTGCACAGCTGCGTGGGGACTCGTCACCGTCATGTTGGGCCCGCTCCTTCCTGCACTCATCGCGCGCTGGCATATTCAGGACTCGCAAGCCGGAACCCTCTTCACCGCATCCTTCCTTGGCCAGCTTGCTGGAGCATGGTTCGCGACCCGCAATCTCCGCTTAAGTCTGCTTGGCGGTGCTACTCTCAGCGCGGCCGGAACCGCCTCACTCGCCTGGACCGGCTTCCCTGCCGCTCACCTCGCGTTCTTTACCGCTGGCTTTGGAATCTCCGCCGGCCTCACCGCCGGAAATGTCGTTGCTGGAACCGCCACCAGTCACCGCGCACGCAGTCTGGCTCTCTTCAACGTTAGCTGGAGCATTGGAGCCATCGCCTGCCCCGCACTCGCCCACCTCTGCGGAGCTTCGAACAGCCGCCTCTTCTTTCTTGTAACCGCAGGGATCGGCATCATCGGCGGTCTCTTTGCCGCGACCCTGCCCCGCAGCCTCACCAGCAATTCAGAAAGTTCGGACAGGACCACAGACCTGCAACCTCCGAGGCCCCTCCTGCCTCTCCTTCTCTTTGCCGTATCCATGCTCCTCTACATCGGCAATGAGAACTCGCTCGGCGGCTGGCTCCCCAGCTTCGCCGTTCGCAACGACCCCACCACCGCTGCGTCTACAATTGCCTTTCTTTATTGGCTCTCTGAACTGCTCAGCCGCCTCGCCATGGCAACTCTTCTGTACCGCATCTCCGAGGCTATGCTCTACCGCGTCTCGCTTGCGATCCTTCTTTTTACCCAGGCCGGAATCATTCTCCTGCCGCATCCGTCATCCGCAGTCGTTCTCGCCACCACAGTTCTCAACGGAGCCGCAATCGGCCCTCTTTACCCTCTCATCATCGCCTTCCTGCTCGCGCGAACGCCAAACCATCCCCGTCTCGGTCGGCTCTTTGCCTCCGCCTCTCTCGGGGGAGCCACGCTTCCCTGGCTCACTGGAGTCGTCTCCACTCACTTCGGCGGCCTGCGCGCAGGTCTGCTCGTTCCTACAGTAGGAATTGTCTTGATGCTCTTGCTTTCCCCCGGTGTCGTTCCTCCGCCACCTTCGCGCGTCCGTCGGGAATGACAATCACTCCTGAAAGCCACGGAGAAGTCCTCTCAGGGGACGCGCAAAAAGCCATGTGCGCTTGGCCTTCTGCGCGTTCTGAAACGGCTATCGTACCCGGAACCGGAATTGGTCCTTCAGAGTGATGCCGCCAATAACAATGAGAGCAACCAAGGACGGGAGAAACAAAACGTACATAAAACCTCCTCAGCGAGGAAAAAATTTACAACGAATACATCACTTCCCTAGCAACCCGTTAGCCATTCATAAGATCTAAGAATTTCCCAGCAAAACCCCCATCTCATCTCTAAGGTCCCCAACAACACCTCTTTACGGGAAAAGAAATTACCTACTTGCCGTGCAATTTCCTTCACAGAGAATCTCGCCCCTGTGCCCTTTTGCATCGTGCAAAGAACGATGTCTCCATTTCGAATCAGACGAGGTCTCCTGGAAACGTCCTGCTATCCTTCCCCTCATGCGCCACTGGATTTTCGTTGCGTCCCTCTTCCTGACCACCGCCGCTCAGGGACAGTGGGAAGTTCTGGACTCCCACACCACTGCCAGCCTCCGTGGAATTCACTCCATCGGTAACGGCATCGCCTGGGCCAGCGGAACCGAAGGCACCGTCCTCCGCACCACCGACAACGGCACAACCTGGCAGCGCTGCGCCACGCCACCCGACGCCGAAAAACTAGACTTTCGCGGAATCCAGGCCTTCGACCGGAACACCGCCATCGCCATGTCCTCAGGCAAAGGAGACCTCTCCCGCCTCTACAAAACCACCGACGCCTGCAAATCCTGGAAACTCCTCTTCACCAACTCCGACAAAGATGGCTTTTGGGACGCAATCCAGTTCTCTGCAAAGGATCACAACTTCGGAGTACTTCTTGGCGATCCCGTTAAAAACATCTTTGTCATCATGCTGACATTAGATGGAGGAGATAGATGGGAACGGCAGACACTAAACGCCACAGAAGACATCAATGGCGAGAGTGTCTTTGCCGCCAGCAACTCTTCGCTTCTCATCTCCAATCCCGGTTATCGCAGATTCTGCACTGGAGGTTCGGGAGGTCCTCGCGTAATCCGTCTCGGCGCTGGTCCCTCCGATACAGGGGAACACACTCCGAGGAAGCTCAAGTGGGACGCGGCGCTCTCCGCAGAACGATTGAAAAGCTTGAAACAACGGCCTACAAGTGGTTGCTTCTCGATGGACGAAAATAGGGCTGGAACGACGGTAGCAGTAGGCGGTGACTATACCGAACCGAACGATAAAACTTATACAGCGTGGACCAGCGTAATAGACGATCTTTCTCCGGCGGATGAAACCTCTGAATTTCATCTTGCCCAAACCCCACCCCACGGCTACCGCAGCTCCGTAGCCTATGACCCCGCCACCCAAACCTGGATCACCGTAGGCCCCAACGGCACCGACATCTCCCTCGACGACGGCCGCAACTGGACCGCCCTCAAGCCCACCGTACAAAACCCGCCCGACGCCGACAGGAACTGGAACGCTCTCTCGCTTCCCTTCGTCGTAGGTCCCAAAGGTCGCATCGGTAAACTTCGCTCCAGCGCTCTGAAACCCTGACCTCATCCTTTTGAGCCGAACCGCAACACGCTTATTCGCCGAGTCGCTCACCGGAGTTGAGCTGATAGCCACGCAGCAGCTCGGCCGCAGTCATGCGCCTCTTTCCCTCAAGCTGAACCTCATCCAGCTCGAGAGCCGTTCCCTCTCCACAGCCAACAAACAGGCGTCCTTCGTGCAGATGGATGATCCCGGGCGCGATAAGCTCGGCATGTTCCACCGGGTGAAGTCGGTGCGCGATCAGTTTTTTGCTTTGAAGTGTGGTGAAGGCTCCAGGCCAGGGTTGGAAACCACGCCAGCGATCGTGGATCTGCTTCGCAGATCTGGAGAAGTCGATGCGGCCATCGTCGCGCGTAAGGATCGGAGCATGCGAGGCACGATCATGATCCTGATGCGTCGGAAACAAATCGCCGGCTTCCAGGCGGCGCAGGGTCTCCACCATCAACGGCGCCCCAACCTCCGCAAGATTTTCATACACATCCAGCGCCGTCTCCTCTTCGCCGATAGGCACGGCCTGGGCAAGCAACATGGGTCCCGTGTCCAGCCCGGCGTCGAGGCGCATCGTAGTAATGCCTGTAACCGTCTCGCCGTTCGCGACAGCCCACTGAATGGGAGCTGCTCCGCGATACTTCGGAAGCAGTGATCCATGAAGGTTGATATTGCCATATCGCGGCAGGTCGAGCATCCACTGCGGAATGATGCGGCCATAGGCGACGACGAGGATAGCGTCGGGCGCAATCGCTTCGAGCTGCCCGCGAAGCTCAGCGTTATTCTTGATCTTGTCGGGTTGGACGACAGGAATGGAATGCGTCAGCGCGGTCTGCTTTACGGGCGGAGCCTGCAGCTTCTGGTCCCGGCCGACCGGACGGTCCGGTTGTGTGACGGCCAACGCGACCTCGTGGCCTGCATCCAGCACAGCTTCAAGGGTGGGGACGGCGAATTGCGGAGTTCCACAGAAGACAAGTTTCATCTTCTCTCATGCTAACTGGAGTTTTGTAGTGGAAGCTCGAACCTGTAACTTTGCAACAAGACCTCAAATGAGCCAGGCGCAGGTGCACCTTCGCCTCAGCCTCGGTCAGCTGATCGATCCGGTTGCACGAAGCAACGCCTCAAACCCAGCGCACAAGCGCCAAACAGGCCGGTTGCAACCAATAAACGGGTGGAAGTCTCCGGCACAGCCTTTATGGCTTTCGTAACACCGAATTTGTTCGATACAGCGGGTTCCTGATTCGTTGTGTCGATCGTACCTTCCAACAACATAAACTCATTGAAGGTGATGGGAAGCGAGATGCCCTGAAACTCAGGTTCAGACAAATAAGCTTCACCTGAAAGATTGGAACCGGGGAGCAATGGGGTGGTCAGCTGGTCTCCGGAAGGGACGAGGAAACCCTTGAGCGTGTCGGCGCGAATGACCAGAGGATAGCCGAAGAGCAGAAGACCAGCAAAAAAGAGAGTTATACGCATACGGAGCTCCTGGGGATGGAGTGCCCGGCGTTCGATTGCCTACAACTCAAAGTTAGCCTAACGATATAAACGCTAAGTGAAAGGATCTAATGTAAAAACCTGCATACATGCAGATTTTTACCACTCGCCGTTCTTCTGTAGCTTCTTGATTTTGCGAACCACCAGTTCCCGTTTGAGGCGGCTCAGGCGATCGAGGAAGAGAATGCCATCGAGGTGATCGATCTCGTGCTGCAAGGCGCGCGCAAGGAGCTCTTCACCCTCAACCTCGAACCACTCGCCGGCGACATTCTGAGCGCGGACTTTAACTTTTGCGGCACGGGTCACCTTCTCGCGGATCTCCGGCAGCGAAAGGCAACCTTCTTCTTCGAACTGCTTCCCTTCGCGCTCTACGATCTCCGGATTGATGAGGACAAGCTTGTCGGCCGGGTCCTTCTTGAAGTTGACATCGATGACGGTGAGGCGCTTGGAGAGACCAATCTGCGGGGCAGCCAGACCGATGCCGTGAGCCGCGTACATGGACTCGAACATCTCTTCCACCAGGGTGTTGAGGTGTTCGTCGAATTCAGTGACCGGCTCGCCTGGCTTGGAAAGGACGCGGTCTGGGTACTTTACGATCTCATGGATCTTTGTCTTCTTGGCCATGTCAGTAAGCTCTTATCTGTTCAAGATAACCGTTGTAGTTGCGACGGAGTTCGAGGAGAGAGTCACCTCCAAACTTCTCGAGCGCCAGCCGGGCCACGGCGAGCGCGACCATCGCTTCAGAAGCGACTCCCGCGGCTGGAACCACACAGACATCGGAGCGCTCGTAGGCGGCTTTGACCGGCTCCCGCGTCTCGAAGCTGACGCTACCGAGCGGGCGGCGCAGGGTGGAGATCGGCTTGAGGTATCCACGCACAATCACATCCTCACCGTTTGAGATGCCGCCCTCTATGCCTCCGGCATTGTTGTGCTCGCGGGAGAACTTTGTGAAAGCTTCGTCCGGGGCATCATAGGCGATGGCGTCGTGCACCGTAGACCCGAGCGACTCCGCTGCCGTGACACCACGGCCGATCTCGACGGCTTTGACTGCCTGAAGGCTCATGACAGCCTGGGCCAGCAGACCATCGAGGCGCTCGTCCCAGTTGACGTGAGTACCGATACCAGGGGGCAGACCGTGAACGACCACCTCGAAGACACCGCCCACGGTGTCGCCGGTACGGAGGACCGCATCGACCTCAGCCTTCATGCGGGCCTCGTCTTCGGGGTCGACACAATTGAGCAGGATCTCTTCTTTTTGCGAAAGGGCGACGATCTCGTCCCATTGCGCGGGGCGCGAGAGCTCGGCTTTGCCGACGCGGATGACGTGCGAGAGGACCTCGACTCCCAGTTCGCGAAGCAGAAGCTTGGCAAGCGCTCCCGAGGCGACTCGCGCCGAGGACTCCCGGGCACTGGCGCGCTCAAGAACGTAACGCGCATCGGGAAAGTTGAACTTCAACGCTCCGGCAAGATCGGCATGGCCGGGACGTGGAGAGGCGACGGCCTTATGCTTGGCCGAGTCCCCTTCTTCGACGGGAAGGATCTCGGTCCAGTTCTTCCAGTCATTGTTCGCGATGGTCATCGCGACGGGCGAGCCGATGGTCTTGCCATGGCGGACGCCGGAGAGGATATGTGCGGAGTCGCGCTCGATGCGCATGCGCCCGCCGCGGCCGTAACCGCGCTGCCGACGCCAAAGTTCGCGACCGATGAACTCCTGGTCCACCGGCACACCGGCTGGAAGACCGCTGACCAGGGCGACGAGACTCTCGCCGTGGCTCTCACCTGCTGTGGAAAATCGAAGCATGTTACTGCGTAACCCTTACTTGTTCCGGCATAAGGCTGAAACCGTTATTGTAACAATGACATGCGGAGAGGACGCCTGAACCGATTTGCTGGTGACGGTCCCCTCCCTGTTTTGATGCAAAGTCTTCCATCCATTGGGCTTAGGCCCGGACCGACATCGTAAAGTATTTCAAATAAACGACTTGCTCGTAGTTGTTGGATATAAACCACTTGAGCCAGTGGAAAGCTCTCAACCCTCTCGAAGCTTTTCCTATTCCTTGACTTAAATTCTACCAAGTTGACAGTAATCCATCGGCAACCTTCATCTCTTTTATTTTGTGATGCTTAGACATAAATTCCGCTTGACAGGCCCTGACACTGCAGCTTTGAAGGATTTACGTCTTTTGCGTCGCGGCTAAAGAAATATTGGAGGTGGATTGACTCCGATGACCCGAGGTTTCTGCCTACCACGGCTCAAGGACGACAAAACGATCGGCATAGCTGATATAAACGCGGCGGAAGAGTGCTGTAGGCAGAATTCCGTCTCCTTCGACTTTGGGGATGTCTTTCCCCGTGGCTAAGGGAAAAAAAAAGGATATTTGATGAAGCGTTAGTGTGCCGATCCGCATGTCTTGCGGGGGCAGAACCGTAAAGATGCGTTTCACTCCATCAGGCCCGCGGTCGCGTATTGGCGCACTTACGGAGAATCCACCCACCTTGGCTTCGCCGGGGTCGTACAAGAGCGGGACATTCGCGCCGGAATCCAGTAACTGGAACAGTGGCCTGGAGGGGATGCCGGACAGATGGACCTGGATGATGAGTGGTTCAGTGGATATGACTCCGCCATCGGGATGAGGCAGGCTCACCAGCGCGATATGTTTTCCCTTTATCTCTGATCGCATGACCTTTGCGTCGTCGAGGCAGAGCATGCCGCGGGCGTAATCGATGAGCACATCGAATTTCCTTAGAAAGTCACCACCGAGGACTCCGCGAATGTGGGGATCGGCTGCCTGGAGCTCCATGTTTTGAATGACAACTGGAGGGTTTGCCATAGCGTGCGAGCCGACTTCGAGTGTATCGAGGTGTGCGAACGAAGGACGCGTGCGAAAACCGACGCCGACGAGCCCGGTCGTGCCCTCGATCCTCAATTGAAGTTCAGCGGCCAGCGCCGGATCGACGATGGTGATCTGGGCGCCTGTATCCACCAAAAAATCGTACGGGCCGGCGTGGTTGATCGTAACCGGCACAATTATCTGGGAGCGCAGGACGAGCCGGAAGCGTAAAATAGCGACGTTTCCCGGGCAATGTGGTTTTGCGTGAAGTGCAGGCGAGATTACTGTTGCGAGAGTTGCGGAAGCGAGCCATTTGAAGGAAGACATCGGAGATCTCCTCAGCCGGATTGGCTGGGAGAACTTTGTGGCTGTGGCTCCGCATGGTCATGATGGGTTCGTGATCATTCCCTGAATGGGGGTGATGAATTCGTGATTGAGCACAAGCCTTTTGTTTTCACCTTCGCGGATGTGGAGGTTCGAGAGCGCGAGTTTTGCATCGTCAAGGCTGGCGAGGTGTTGCCCGTCGAGCCGAAAGCCTTTCGAGTGCTAGTCTTTCTACTTCGAAGTCCGCATCGGCTGATTACCAAGGACGAGTTGCTGGATGCAGTTTGGAACGATTGCGCCGTCTCAGAAAACTCCCTCACGCGCAGCATTGCGCTTCTGCGACGTCTGCTGGGGGATGACACCCACGACCCTCGTTACATCGCCACGGTGCCTACCGTCGGCTATCGCTTCCTTTGCGATGTGGAGGCCAGGGAAGATGGCTTCGGAGGGCTGGATATAACTGATCCGCGTCATTCGGAGAACGGCAAGGGATTTGAGCCGCGAATGGGAACGAATGGTGTTCAAGGCAGGCCACAGAATCCACAGGTCCAAACTGCCGCCGCAGATGAAGTGGAGGAAAAACGGGAGCAGCCATCCAACGAAGGACGGAGACAGCCGAGGAGACTGCTTCTTCCCGGACTGATCGCAGCCGCGCTCGCGATCCTATCTACAGGATTGCTGGTTTACCGTGCGGTCGGCAACCGCAATGCATCCGGACGGGGGGTTCAACCCGCCAATGCGACCGCCGCATCGTCGCGGATGCGCACTGTCCCGCTTACCAGCCTTCCTGGCTGGGTTAAGGATCCGGCTTTCTCGCCGGATGGAGAGAAGATCGCATTTATCTGGAATGGGGAAAATCCGGTCAGGGGCGATTTATATGTACAACTGGTCGGCGGAGAAAGACCACTCCGGCTCACCTACACCGGCAGTGGTTTCATCTGCTGCGCGGACTGGTCGCCAGACGGACGCCAGATCGCCTTTGGCCGCTGCGATGACAACGGGGGAGGGGTCTTCATCGTTCCAGTGCTTGGTGGCCCGGAGCGTAGGCTCACCGAGGTCGTATGTCCTTTCGGAGACGCCGGATACCCAAAATGGATGGCTGACGGAAGATCGCTGGTGCTTGCGGACCGTTGCACGCCTGACGGTCCAAGAGGCCTCGTGATGTTTTCCTTGGAAACAGGCGAGAAGCGCTGCCTGACCGCCCCGCCTCTTTACAGTGATTATGGAGATTCTGTCTTGGCCCTGTCTCCAGATAGAAAAACCGTGGCTTTCCTCAGGCATACGACGGCGGGCGCGTCTGAGATCTATATCGTTGCACTCTCGGGAGGAAATCCACAGCAATTAACCCACGACGGCAGTGGGGTGTGGCCTCTAATGTGGTCGTCAGACGGACAACACCTCATCTTTCAATCAGGTCGAAGCGGACTTAACCGGGTCTGGCGAGTCCCCGCAGCCGGCGGGCCGATTGAGCTTGAAACCGTGTATCCAGCAGCAGGAACGCTGTCGCGTGACGGCCGACGCCTGGCTTATGTTGAACCCGACTGGTTTTGGCAAGCGCGTGCGGGGATCTCGCGTCTGGCACTCACCAGCGCCGGCGGACGGGTTGTTTCGCAAACGAGGATCCTCGCTTCCGACGGCGGAGATACCGCGCCGCAGCCGTCCCCCGATGGACGACAAATCATATTCGAATCCTGCCGCTTGGGATCATGCGAGATATGGAGAAGCGATGCTGATGGCAGTAACCCGCTGCAAATGACCTTCTTCGGCGAGGGACTTTCCGGCACTCCTCGCTGGTCGCCGAACGGCAAATGGATCGTCTTCGACCACCACCACGCGACGCACAGCCAGATATACCTGATCGACTCCGGGGGGCGCAATTTGCACGGGGTCACAACGGGCAATTACGAAAATGTTGTGCCTGGCTGGTCGCGCGACGGGACGGTCCTCTATTTCGCCTCCAACCGCAGCGGAAGCTGGCAGATATGGAGGCGGGAGCTCGCGACCGGTCGGGAAGCACAGGTGACCCAACACGGCGGCTTTGCAGCGTTTGAGTCGTATGACGCAAAGACGCTTTACTATTCCCGGTTTGAGTGCGGAGGACTCTGGAGCACGCCGGTAAGCGGAGGCGAAGAACAGCAAGTCACTGACGCGCTACATCTTGGCTACTGGGGACATTTTGCCGTGACCGACGCGGGAATCTACCTCCTCAATTCTGATGCGGCACCCAAGCCCACAATCATGTTTTACAACCTCCAGACGAAGCTGCTCACGCCGGTACTTCAGTTAGAGGAGAACCCTCTTCCGTGGACAGCAAATCTCGCCGCTTCGCGCGACGGACGGACAGTATTGTTTGCCCAGGGAGTCCGGCATAGCTCCATCACGATGGTGGAGAATTTTCAGTAGGAGCCATGGCAAACGGGGCTTCTCGCGAACTGTCCCGGACTGCCTGTTCCTAGTCGGAGAACGATTGCTGCCGGTTGTCGGCAATACAGAATCGTCCAACTTTGCGGCATCACTGGGTATCTTGGGCATGTCAGATGCGCCCATGAAACTTGATCTCCTGCGAAAGGCGGGAATAGTCCACTTGGGCCCGCCATCTTGAAAGACAAGCTCGAAGCTGGCGGAAATTCGGCTTTTGAACAAAGTCTTGGCCCAACTTCGGTTTGCCCGTGATCCAATCGCAATTGTTGAGTTCAGGAGTATCGACTCAGTTTCGCGCTACGAACAAGGCTACCTTGTTGTGCCGGCGGATTTGCACATTCTGGAACTGCCTTCTGAGCATCCCTTGCAAGCCGGCGAGGGTGTCTGACAGGTTATGCATGACCCCCTTCTCGTTATAGAGCTTAAGAGCGAATCGCCCTATCGGATTATGGGCCGCCTCATCTCCGAGAATCGTGGCGCCATAGAGAACGCCATCCTTCGAGAGGTAACGTTTGAGATTAGCGATCGCTGTCTCTTTATCCTCCATCGTGCCGGGCAGGCAGTGCAAAAGATAAAACAGCGAGATGGAGTCATATCCGGTGTCGGCTGGTTCAGCAAAGGGCTGCATTACGTCTCGCATGAAGGTGCGAACCTGAGCTTTCTTCACTTGAGCCGCGGCAATTCGCAGGCTATTTTCGTTGAGATCCAGCAGGCTGATCTGATGGGATTTCGTCAGGCCTGCGTGAGCAAGATAATAGCCCGTTCCCACTCCAACATCGAGGTGCTTCAACCCGAGGTGTTCTTTGTAGAAGGGTAGAAGGACGGTCCTGGTTGGACACTCCCAGGCGAAACGGTTGGATAGACCGAGGACCGTGAAGTCATAGAGCTTCAGAATGATCGGCGAATAAACTGACGCGCCAGGTTCGGTGTTCAGATGCTGTCGTGGGGAGGGTGCTTGCTGCGTCGTCATTCTTCCAGTTTATAAGCGCGGATTCGACGAGTGTCTGCTTGCCAATAAGGTTTGAGAGGCGACGCACTCCAGCTGCCTCGCCTCTCTGAGCCCTCATGCTGAGTAGCTTGGAGCCTCGGGATCAATACTTCACGACTGCCCGGCCGACGACCTCGTTGTTTCGCAGGAGGTCAAGATATTCGTTGATCTGTTCAAAGCTGATCGTCTTAATGGTGTGTCGGATCTTGCCGGCAGTAGCGAGAGCCATGACCTCACTAAGGTCCGCATTGTTACCCCAGAAGGAACCGTGAAAAGTCTGTTCGCCAGAAATCCTCGGGAAGAGAGGGATGTCGATACGATCGCCGATGAAACCAACATCGGCGTAATGACCGCTTATGGCGAGCAGCGCGAATCCGGTTTGCATCATCTCCGTTGCGCCTGCGCAATCGATGATCGCATCGAGCTTATTCTGTCCAGTTCCCTTCTCCAGTTCCTTTTTAAGGTCGTCGACAGACTTGTCCCTGGTGCTGATGATCTGGTCCGCGCCATACTCCTTTGCGACGGCAAGTTTTTCAGGATTGCGAGCGAATGCAATCACCTTGGCTCCCGCTCCCAGCAGCTTCGCATATTGAACTGCATAAGAGCCGAGACCGCCGACACCAAAAACGCCGATCACCCGATCTGGCCCGAGCCCACCGGCATCGCGGATCTTTTTGATGCCCCGATATGGGGTCAAGCCCGCATCGGTTAGTGGCGCCAGCTCCTCGAATTTCAGATGTTTTGCGACTTTGATCACATACCGTGCGGGAACCGGGATGTATTCCGCAAACCCTCCGTAAGTCCCAAATCCGGGCCAGCGCACGTTGGGGCAAATGTGGGTGTTGCCTACTTGACAGTGGCGACATACACCGTCGCCCCAGCCAGGCGATACCACCACATGGTCGCCTTCTTCCAGGCCAGCGGCTGGTGAAACGACACTGCCGATCTTCTCGATTGTTCCAGTAATCTCGTGCCCTGGGATGACCGGCGGCGGGATCTCGCCGTAGTTTTGGAAGAATCCGTCAACCAACAGGACGTCGGAGCGGCACATCCCGCATGCTGCCACCTTGACAAGGACCTCATCAGCCTTGATGTCGGGAACCGCTATGTCATCAAGAACTAGCGGCTTGTGATATTCGAGTATGCGTGCTGCTTTCATTTGTTCCTCCTTTGCGACCCTTTCGTATCGGTTCCGCCCAAGCTATTCGGTTCTTACTGCCCTCTGCGCTCCTTACGACAATACGTACGTACCTCGCTCCCTTCACGTCGGTGCGAAAGGCGGGAATAGTAATCAAGTAGTTGTTTTCGGATGGGCGGTCAAACGCTCAGTACCTCACTTCCGATTCTTGATACGACATCCTATTGGCTTTATCATTTTTTGCCGATAGCGCTTCATGAATTGCCGCCAGACCAGAAATTAGAGAGCGTATATTCGTTTTCGCGTACTGATCGCGTTCTCGAGAGATAGCGACAATGGCCACGGTCACGAAACTTCACACGATGGCAATCGTCCAACTCGTGGCATGGTATGAGCGATTGTCGATACTCACCCTTTGCCTTGTGGTGTCTTTCTCAACACAATTTGCGCTTTCTGCGACGGCAATTGCTCAAGTTAAAACCTCCGTACTTCGCGAAGCGCGCCAGCTCTCAAGCGGACCCGAACGAACATCTGAGATGTTTGGCGGATTGATGAGACTCGACGTAACCGTAACGGATAAAGACGGAAAGACAGTCTCAGGGTTAACGCGCTCAGATTTCACGCTGCTGGACAACGGACAGCCAGTCGATATTCTCTCCTTTAGCGGGTTCGATGAACTCACCGTCAAGCCGAGCCCTCCGGTTGAAGCTATTTTGTTGCTCGACACATTCGATCTTCCCGCCAGTGTGATATCAGATGAGCGCCATGCAATCGAGGCTTTTCTTCGGCTCGATGGCGGACATCTCAAAGTACCAATATCTATCCTCGAATTCTCTACAACGGGCCTATGGCTGGTTGCTCGATCTTCCACTGACGGTAATGCCATGGCATCGGACATTGCTCATTCAAGGGAGATCGCGCAGCTTCGATCTTTCCGAAGTGAACTCAGAGGGGACGCTTCCCCCAGCTTTAATCCAGACAATCCTCCATCGCTGGAGGCATTGAAGTCATTAGGGCAAATCGCTGCGGCTGAAAGACAAAAGGCGGGGAGGAAACTCCTGATTTGGGTGGGGCCTGGCTGGGGCTTAGGCAGCGGCAGATACTCGGACAGGCGAGTTTCGAAAGAGGAAGTCTTCTATGGGATTCGCTGGTTTTCAACTTTACTTCGCGAGGCGCGCATCGTTCTCTATAGCTTCTCAGTAGGAGAACTGGATCCCGCGCTGCTCTACCGAGGCTACTTACATGGAACCCAGTCGGCCGAAGATGCAAGTTTCATGAACCTGGCCAGAAAGGTGCTTGCGATACAGAGTGGCGGATTGGTATTGAACAGAAGTTAGGACATTGTCAGCCAAATCGAAGACTGCATGCGTGAGGCAAATATCTTCTACACACTCTCATTCAACCCCCGCGCTGCAAAGCATCCCGACGAATATCATGACCTTACGGTGCGAGTCGACAAACCGGGGTTGACCGCTCGTACCACTACCGGATACTACAACCAAGTATTCTTTTCCGATTTGCCCGATCCGAAACTAAACCCTGTCACCGTTGAGCAGTTGGAGCAATTGTTAGGCGCGATCCACGGTCAGTCTGACGCACAAGTAGCTCATGAACTCTCTGGTCTGGAGCTGACTGAACGATTGAGCTCCGCGAAGCTTTCGTCCTGGCTCTCGAGAGTGCACGGTGAAAAGGCGCGCCAGGCGCTGGTCGGCTTAGCCGATGTTTCAGCCTTTCTTGATCCGCCAGCAGCGGAAATTGTCCACGACCCAACCCCGAGCGCATCAGAGCAGCAGCACATCGTCACCATGGCGGCCGAGTACGTGCGAAACACTATTCCTCAATTGCCGAACTTTTTTGCGAAGCGCACTACAGTTCGCTACGAGGATACCCCGCAATTTCATGAGGGAAATACCGTAATGAACTATGCGCAGTTGCACAAAGCGCAGAGCTCTGAGGAAACCGTCCTCTACCGTAATGGCGCTGAACTCGTGGATTCAGGAAAAAGAGCAAATTCCAAGAGTCGGGAACTAACTACATATGGCACTTTTGGTCCTGTGTTGCGGCTAGTGCAGGGATTATTTGCTATCCCCGACAATTTGACCTGGAGTCGCTGGGAACGAGACGCATATGGAAGGCGAGCTGTTTTCAGCTACACAGTGCCTTTGACGAAGTCTACTTACGAGGCATTTGGATGCTGTCTTCCCGGTGGAGACGGGACGATCGCTTTCAACATCTTTGCTGGATATCACGGAGAGATTGCTATTGATCCCACGAGTGGTGCAATTGTTCGCTTGGAAGCGAAGGCAGACCTAAAAGATTTTGTACCACTTGCAAGATCGGATATCACGGTCGAATATGGTCCGGTTGAGATTGGAGGGAAGACCGACTTTTGCCCGGTGAAGAGCGTCTCCCTCATGCGATCCAGGGCTGTGGTTCTCTTGAAACAGTGGGATGAAGGCTTTAGGACCTACGGTCCGCACGCAACGACGATGAATGACATCACGTTCGACAACTACCACGTGTTCCGCGCGGAGTCTCGCGTGCTTACTGGTTTCAAACCGATCGAGTGAATACTGAATTGGCTATTTATTTCGTTCCCTCGAACGTCCGTACTTCAGTCGACATCGTAGCCTGCCCTGCTACGCATGGGGAGCACTTTTGGGCAAGGCAGCTTTTTATGCCTGGTCGGGTGTTCGTCGCTCTGGTCTTGGCATTTGCGGCCAACTTATCTCTCGCGCAGTCACCTGCGGCCGGATCCTCCGCACACGCAAAGGATGCAACGACCGGTCAGGCTGGTTATACCCTTAGGGCTCATTCCCGCATCGTGCTAACCGATGTCACCGTCACTGACGCCAAAGGCAACCCCGTTGAGGGTCTACCGCAGTCCGCTTTTCATATCTTCGACGACAAGGTGCCGCAGTCGATCAGTTCCTTTGAAGAACATCAGGCACCTGTCCCCGCCAACATTCTTCCCGTCACTCAATCCGGTGCCTATAGCAACGCCTACATCTCCCATTTGCCGTCTGTTCTGAATGTAATCGTTCTCGACATCACGAATTTGGATATTCCGGACCAGATGTGGCTCAATCACGAACTGACTCAATTCCTGAACGATGTGCCGAATCGCGAACCACTGGCCATCTATCTTCGTAGTGAGGACAATTGTTTTCTTCTGCAGAACTTTACGTCCGATCGGACGCTCCTGGTTGACGCCCTTCACAAGGCCATTCCGAGGTATCCCCCTCCTGGCCGCGATGCCTTAAACGATTTCGACACCATGCGCCAGATGGCCGTCTACCTCGGCCAAATCCCCGGCCGCAAGAACGTTATCTGGTTCTCTGGAGGATCCTCTTTATTTCTTCTCCCGGATGCCGACAGCATCGCGTTTGAGAACAACGCAGAGTGGCGCAATCTTTACGATGAGCTTGAGAGGGAGCGAATCGCCGTTTACCCGGTAGATGCGCGCGGATTGACCGTATCAGTCCCACCCGGGATGAACCAACAACACATGGTGATGGCGGATGTGGCACGTGCCACCGGAGGGCAGGCTTTTTACAACACGAATGGCATGATCGAATCGGTAAATCAAGTCCTCAACACTAGCGGCAGGTTCTACACCTTAACTTACTCACCCAAGAACTTCCAATTCGATAACAAGTGGCACAACGTCCGCGTGACCCTCGACGGTGAAAACTATAACCTGAGCTATCGCAGCGGATACTTCGCCGACGGTAGCGTAGGGAGTTCCGAGCAACCGCCGAAGTCCAGGACTCGCCTGATGCAGAATGGGCAGAAGGTGGAAGTCTTTCAGCCGCTGAGCAGCGCACCCATCCTCTTCGAGGCTAACGTAACAGCAATAGACGATCCTGCGTTGGCAACTTTGCCGCCCCCTTCCGCAGCCCTTCCGTCGCAACCGCTCCCACCCGCAGCGAAGGGGAGGACGCGTTATTTGATCCGCTACTCGCTCCCCGTCGACGCGCTTACCCTTCAAGACATCGACGGCAAGAAGATCGTTACTTTCGGCATCGCGGCCATTGCCTTCAATCGCGATGGCGAGGCAATTGTGCGAGATGGTCAGCGCGCAACCATGACGCTCAATCAGAATTCCTTGAGCAAACACCCTGATGGCAGCATTAGAATCGATAAACTGATCGATCTCCAGAGGGGCGATGATTATCTCTATCTCGCCGTATGGGACGTCACCAGCCACCGGCTGGGCACCTTGCAAATAGCACTGAATGTCCCCAAGGCGTCGCAGTAGCAATAGCGGTCTACTGATCCTAAGTAGACGTCCGATTCCGTTCCCGGAAAACGGGGTATCGGAAACTTCGCAAGCAACTTCCCCTAGGGGCAGGTCCGAGCGAACAGCGACGGAAGTCAAAAGCCCTTTGCGTTTCACCCGTCGCCGCTCACCCCGGCAGCCCTCCTAGGGGGTCCTACGGTTCCAATACCCGGACGGATTATTGCTGTGCCGGCCCAGTCGGAAGTTGCACCTGTGCGAGCGATGAAGATTTCCGCTGCCGCACTGTCTCCTGCTCGGTACGGCTACGTATGAGCTGTCGTCCCCCGCCCCGGCCCGGCATCCAGACTTGGTAGAGGTAGTAGTTGCTGTGTCCATACCGCCGAAAGATCAGGTGCCCCCGGTCCTTACTGTTTTGCTCCCAGGTCGGCTGGACCAACATCAGATACTGCTTCTTGGTGGACTGGGCGTCGACGAACAAGAGATACCGCGGTGCCTGCAGTGAGATGCGATATTTGCCCGCAGGCACATTCTGGTCGTTGGCGGAGAAGTCAAATGGAATCTTAATGGTTACCGACTGATCCTGTGCTGCCACCGGTCGAGACAGCGCCGCGCTGAGCGAGAGCACCAGAGCTGCGCAGGAAAGGATGGAAGATATACGGAACATGGCGAACCTCCTCGATGATCCTGCGGCTTTGTCCTGCTTCAACTACCGCTTGGATATTCGCAATGTGCGCCGGTGCGGCGATCGGTTCAATGCTTTGGAGATCATTCCGTCATCATCTGCTCATTGCACTCTTCGCCCTTGAAACAAAAGGATTTTAAGCATCGAATGGATTGCTGGTTCGAGTTCTGCTGGCCCTGCAGATCGGGAACGGTGTAGAGTTTGTCCAGCCCAGAGGAGCTTGCTCATGGGCATGGCGGTCAACACACCCCGGACCTGGCGCTTCGGCGTCTTCGAACTGGACGCCTTGAGTGGAGAACTGCGGCGTAATGGGGCTGTCATCAAACTGCGCGAACAGCCAGCGCTTATTCTCCTCTTGCTACTGGAGCACGCCGGGCAGATGGTCACGCGCGAGCAATTGCGCCAGCGTCTCTGGCCATCCGACACCTTCGTCGATTTCGACCACAGCCTGAATTCCGCTGTCATGAAGCTCCGCGAGGCCTTGGGCGACTCGGCCGACAAGCCTCTCTACATCGAAACCATCCCGAAGAAGGGTTATCGCTTTGTCGCGCCCGTCTCCCAACCGGGGGATACGCAGAATGACCTGGCTTCGTCTCGATTGACTGCGGGATCCGAGTTGGCTGGATCCAACACGCGGGAACAGAGCAATGGCAGCATTGAGGTTCCTGCCAACACGCCTGACGAGAAGCAAGACCGTCGAAGGCTGCTCTCCAGGAAGTTAGCCCTCGTAATCGCATGCGTCGTATCCGCAATTGGAATCGCCGCCCTCATTCGATCTGCGTCTCTTCGCTCCGCCCTTGTTCAGTTTAGGAGCCAGCCTAAGCCGCTCTCGGGCGAGCCGAACATGATGTCTTCGAATCTGAGTTCGTCGATTCTCACGAGCGCGCTCGGAGACGCGAGATTCCCGTCGTTTTCGCCGGACGGGCGTCAGATCGCGTTCGTTTGGAATGGTGTGGAGCGCACACACTATGACATCTATGTGCAGTTGGTAGGAGGCGACACGCCGCTACAAATCACACACCACAAGCGAGGCGACGGTGTTCCCGGCCCCCCGCAATGGTCGCCGGATGGGCGGGAGATTGCCTTTGCCCGCTGCAGTAGCGAACGCGATGGGGTCTACACGGTCCCCGCACTCGGCGGCCCCGGGCGTCGACTGACGGACTCGCCCTGCCGGGAATGGGTCGCGGGCCGGCCTATCTGGACTCCGGACAGCAAAGCCATGGTGATGCTCGACCAGTGCACCCCAGGTGGTCCGCGCGCGGTTGTGCTCTTCTCCTTCGCAACCGGTGAGAAGCGCTGTCTCGCGACCGGATCTCACGGAGACTTTGGCTCCGACGATGCGCTCTCCCCGGACGGACGAACCGTTGCATTTTTTCGTCAGACCGACGCAGGCTATTGCGAGCTCTATGCCGTGCCGCTTACCGGTGGCCCACCGAGGCGCCTTTTTTCAATCGGTACTCACTCCTGGAACCTGATGTGGACACCCGACGGCAAATACATCGTCTTCTACTCCAACCGGGGACACATGGAACGCGCCTGGAGGGTCCCGCTAACAGGTGGCCCCATTGAACCTGAGATGGTTTACCCGGGCGTGGGATCGATCTCCCAGGATGGGCGGAGGCTCGCCTATACCGAGAGCCAGACCGGGGAAGCCCCGGCAATCTGGCGAGGGGATCTTTCGAAGGCAGGCGGTCCAGTACTTCGTACCAGGAAGCTCATCTATTCACAGTTCATGGAAGACGCTGCCCAACCTTCTCCGGACGGAACGCGTCTTGTTCTGCAATCAGCACGTTCCGGCACAGCCCAGATCTGGCTGAACAGTATTGACGGCGATCATCCCGTGCAGCTTACGAATATAGGTTGGCACTCGGGCACTCCGCGCTGGTCTCCCGATGGACGATGGATCGCCTTCGATGCCCGCGAAGAGGATCACGTTCCTATCTACTCCCACATCTACGTCGTTGATGCAGAGGGTAGAAATCTTCATGCGATCACGCATGGCGACTCCGACAATGTAGTGCCAAGTTGGTCCCGCGACGGCAGGTTCATCTACTTCGCCTCGCCGCGTACGGGAAGCAGGCAGATCTGGAAGCACTCGGTTGAGGACGGGTCAGAGAGGCAGCTGACCGAGCATGGCGGCTTTGCTCCTTTTGAGTCTTACGACGGGCGAACGATCTACTACAGCAAATTTGACGAACCTGGGATATGGAGCATGCCCGCAAGCGGAGGCAGCGAGTCGCCTGTGGTGACCGGCAAACCGCAAGTAAGCTACTTCGGACACTGGGCCGTGACGGAGAGCGGACTCTACCTTCTCGATGCAGATGCCGAACCCCGGCCCGCGATCGAGTTCTACAGCTTCGCCACTGGTCGCATTACGCCTGTCCTAACACTTGAAAAAAGCCCCAGCGACTGGCAGCCCAGCCTGAGCGCGTCGCGAGACGGTCGCACCATCTTCTACACTCAGTCCGATCCCCAGAGCGTTATCAAGATGGTAGAGAACTTCCACTAGGAAGCCGACAGCGCTACACGTAGTCCGATGCCTAATGCAAGTCACCACATCTTCTTGTCGAATGAGGTTGATGTGTTGCGCGAAATGAATGCATTCCGGGCGAAGCCGCCATATCGACCACTATCGAATGCGTGACGACGAACGCTTTGGAATTCGCTGAGTCGTTCAACTCCCAGATCGTCTGCAACTCGGAAACAGTCCACCGATTCATAGTTCCCGTAAACGGGTTATCGGAAACCCGCAAGCTGGGCGTGGTTAAGCGTCAACCTACAATCAGTCGATCGACGGAGGTTCAGGATCGTCGCAGGGAGGCTGCTCGTACTCCGCGGCGTCCGATGAGGACGTCACAGCTTCAGGGGTCGAGACGATGGCTGTCCCTTCTGGGGACGATATTCCATCCTTCAGGAACGCCCGGGAGTTGAAGAGCGGGCGCTCCATGGAGCGGACCCAGTCGGTCACCTCGCCCGGGCCTTTCCCTTGCGTCTCGGCGTTGGCGAAGGCGTTGCGCAGTGTTTGCATCTTGGCTTCGAGGTCGTCGAGCGTGTTCAGCAGAAGCGCCTCGGGGGTCATCGGGAGCTTGGGGGAGCCAAACTCGTACTTGCCGTGATGCGAGAGGATCATGTGCTCGACCAGGATGCGGAGCTTCTCGGGGAATGGCTCGAGCTCGCGCACCTTTTCGGTCAGCATGCCCTGCGCGATGCTGATGTGGCCGATGAGCTGCCCTTCGAGGGTATAGCCGAAGCTGGACTTCCAATGGAGCTCACGAATCTTGCCGATGTCGTGCAGAATGGCGCCTGTTACGAGCAGGTCGGGGTCGACCTCAGGATAGAAGGGGGCAGTAGCCACGCAGACGCGGACGAGCGTAAGGACGTGTTCGAGCAGCCCTCCGATCCAGGCGTGATGCAACACCTTCGCCGCAGGAGCCATGCGATACGCGGCAGCAATAGACGGATCATCGAGGAAGGAGAAGACGAGGCGGCGCAGGTCGGCGTTGCTGAAGCGGGAGACAAAGTCGCGCAGCTCGTCCCACATCTCGTCGATGTTGAAGGAGGTGATGGGCAGATAGTCGGTGGGATCGATCTCGCTTTCGGCGGCGAAGCGGAGACGCTGCAGCGCCATCTGGAACTTGTTTTGATAGCGCGTGATCTGTCCCTGCGCCTTGACGTAGCAGCCCTCAGAACAGACCGCGATAGAGTCGGCGAAGTCCTCCCACATGACGGCGGGTATGGAACCTGTCTTGTCCGTGAGCGTGACGGTGAGAAACTGGCCGCCCTGGCGGCGTTCGCGAACCTGCAAAGAGGAAAGAACGAAGTAGGAGGTAATGACGGAGTTGTCGAACTGAGGCGCGTCCGCAATAAAAAAATCTTTCATCAGAACACCAGAATACCTTGCTGGGCAAAGACAGAGACGCGAGGCAAAAGCCTCGCGTCTGGTCACCGGTAAAGGAAATTACGGTGGTTACTGATTTGGCTGCGGCGCAGGCGCTGCCGGCTGGGCCGGTTCAGGAGTTGGTGCCTGGGGGACAGGAACCGGCGCAGGCGTAACTCCCTGAGGAGTGGAGCCAAGAGACGGGTTTACCGTCGGGTCAGGAGGAGGCGGCGGAGGAGGAGCTTCGGTCGGCTTGTTCTGCAGCCGCTCCTTGGCGGTGCCCTTTGCGCGCACAGCCTTCTTCTTGGTCGCGGTATCTCCGTTCAGGCCCAGCGGAGCGGCCTGCTCCTTTCGATCTTCCTGCTCCGGCGTGGTGGCGGCAACGGGTGTAAACGCCGCCTTTTGCTTGACCGCAGCCTGTTTCTTCGCGGCCTTATCGGCAGCCTCGGTCTTGGCGCGGTAGCTGTAACGGCTCTTGCCGGTATTTTCAGGCTTCGGGGCCAGAGGGTCTTCATTTGGCTGCTGCGCGTTCGCGCTTTCCAGAGGGGCAATCGCCGTTCCGGGAGCGACTGCAGCTCCTGCATCGGCCGCCTGGGTGGAAGAGGCTACGCCAGCACCGGCTCCTTCGGAGGCCACCTGCGGACCGGGAGGCAGCGAATTGCGCGGGGCCTGGCCGAATCGAACCTTCTCGCGCTTGATCTTCTTCGGCTTCGAAGGAGTAACGGATTTGCTGGCCGTCGTGGTGGGTGTTGCGGCAGCCGTGGCGGGTACGCCGTTTGGAACCGAGGCGTTCGCCGCCGGCGTGGAAGGGGTACCCGGCTCGGTGGGCGCAGCTGATGCAGCGGATGCCGCAGGAGTAGTGGATGCCACCGGTGCAGCTGGGGATCCAGCCACGGCAGGAGTCGAACCCGGAGCAGGAGTCGTTTTGCTTACCTCAGAGAAACGTCCGCCCCGGTCAAAGCGCTCCTTCTCCCTCTTCTTTTTGGGAGCCGGAGGAGCGTAGGCACTGAAGACGGGCTTGGTCTGGCGCGGGCTGGCTCCGGAGTCGATGAAGCCGGGCTTGATATCGATGTAGGCATCTTCCCGCAGCTTGGTGAGGTAGGTGCGCAGAGCAGGCTGCATCTGCTGCATGTACATCGCTTCCTGGATCTGGGGCTCGATGTCCTTGAGCGCGGGAACGCCGGCTTGCTGGTGGTCTGTGACCTTGAGGATGACAAATCCCTGGCGGGTACGAGTGGGGGCGGTTACCCCGCCTGCGGGAAGCGAGAAGGTCTGGTCTTCAAGAACTTTCGCGAGGGCTCCGCGCTTGAAGAGGCCGAGATCGCCTCCCTGCGAGGCCGTGGGGCCACCGGAGTTGGCTTTGGCCAGATCTTCAAAGGTATCGCCGGCCTTGATCTTCTCTGCGATTCCATCGGCCTTGGCCTTGGCCTGCTCGACAACAGCATCGGTGGCGTCGGCGGGAGTGGGTACGAGGATCTCGCTGAGACGCACCTGCTCCGGCTGAGCGAAGTCATTCTTGTGCGCGTCGTAGAAAGCCTGCTCCTGCCCCTGGGTCATCTGCAGGTGGCGGCCGACCTCGTCGCGAACGACCTGCTGAGTGAGGATCCCGTTCCGGATATTGGCCTTGAAATCCTCGAAGGAATACCCCTGCTGCCGAGCAGCCTTTTCCAGATCCTCCAGGGAGTCCATGTGGTTTTGCTTGCGGATCTCATCGAGACGGCGGATCACTTCGGCATCGGCATTCAGACCGAGTTCCTTGGCCCGGGAGAGGAGGAGCTGCTGGTCGATCATGTCGCGCAGCAGGTTCTTCTGACGATCGGCGGCCTCCTCCGGAGGTACCTGATTCTGCTGATTTTCGCCAGCGAGTTGCTGCTCGCTCCGCTCCATATCGCTGCGGTTGATGATCCTGTCATTGACCCTGGCAACGACGTCTTCCACGACGGTTCCGTTCGGCGTAATCGCGGTCGGCGTGGGCAGGGTTGTCTGCTGCTGCGGCTCATTGGGGACTGACAGAGGGCTCTGATACCGCGGCGTCTGGGCCAGCGCCGCAACCGGCAGTACCAGCAGGCTAAACCCGCATACCGCCCTGAACTGCGAAATTCTAAAGGTCATCGTCACTCGTTTATCTTTACCAAGGTCCTGTGGATAGGGCAGCTTACGCCCACGGTCCCGTCTTCGGATTGGACTTACCGGAGGCGGCGGACGATATCCGTCCCCCTCATTCTAACCGTCTCGAACGGAAGAGGCGAATCCCGTTTCCAACGGGAAAAAGCTTACCTGCCGATGCTATACTCCGTCCAATACAGGACGTTCTGTCTACGCAGTTCTGTAGGCCGTCTCGCGCAAGATTCCGCGCAGCTTTTGCTCTTTTTCGAGGTTACCGAACCGATGGCACCCCGCACACGCCGCGCCCTCTTCTCCGCAACTGTCTTTCTGGCCACCTGCGCGGTGGCCGGTACGCTGATCAACCAGAGAGTCGATGCCCAGTCCGCGACCGACGAATCGTCCCTTCGCGACAGCCTGCGCAACTTCACCAGCGTCTATTCCCTGGTCGAACAGAACTATGCCGATAAGATGACCACCGACAAGACGGACAAGGCCATCTACGACGGAGCGATTCCGGGCATGCTGCACGTGCTCGATCCGCACTCCAATTTCTACGATCCCAAGGCCTACGCACAGATGCGCGAGGACCAGCACGGAAGGTACTACGGCGTGGGCATGACGATTCAGCCGCAGCCGGATGCGAAGGCCAAGGGCGGCACCAAGATCGTGGTGCTCTATCCCTTTGAAGGAACGCCGTCGTTCAAGGCCGGCATTCGTCCGGGCGACACCATTCTTTCGGTCGACGGCAAGAGCACCGAGGGCATGGATACAGCCGCGGTAGCGGCCTTGCTGAAGGGACCGCGAGGCACCCACGTCACCGTCACTGTCAACCGTGAGGGAACGGCAAAGAACATGGACTTCGACCTGGTCCGGGACGAGGTCTCGCGCCCCTCGGTCGATCTGGCCTTCATGATCCGGCCGGGCGTCGGATATATGCACGTGACGAATTTCATGGAGACGACCAGCCGTGAAGTCGGCGACGCTCTCGATAAATTCGGAAACATTAATGGCCTGGTGATCGATCTGCGTGGAAATCCTGGCGGCCTGTTGAATGAAGCGGTCAACATGAGCGACAAGTTCCTGCAGAAGGGACAGATCGTCGTGTCGCAAAAGGGACGCGCCTTTCCGGATCAGGTTTATCGCGCTGCGCATGGATCGGACACGAAATATCCGATCGTAGTGCTGGTGAACCGCAATACGGCTTCGGCAGCCGAGATCGTCTCGGGCGCGTTGCAGGATCATGATCGCGCCTTGATCGTCGGTGAGACGACCTTTGGCAAGGGCCTGGTCCAGACCGTCTTTCAGGTCTCGGAGAATACGGGACTCGCCTTAACCACCTATCACTACTACACGCCATCCGGCCGCCTGATTCAGCGCAATTACAATCACGTTTCCCTGTACGACTACTACTATGTCCGCGATTCTGCGCAGCTCAAGGACAAGAGCAATCGCGAGGTGAAGCTGACAGATTCGGGACGTACGGTCTATGGCGGCGGTGGTATCACTCCGGATCAGTCGATTGACAATCTGAAGTCGAACCGTTTCCAGGAGTCGCTGCTGCAGCACTATGCCTTCTTCAACTTCAGCAAGCACTATCTGGCCACGCACAACTCGGTCGGCAAAGACTTCACGGTCGACGACGCCGTAATGCAGGAGTTCAAGAGCTTCCTGAAATCGGAGAATATCGACTACACCGACCAGGACATTGCAGGCGTGCAGGACTGGCTGAAGGAGAGCATCAAGAGCGATCTGTTCACCTCGCAATTCGGCCAGCTCGAAGGCTTGAAGGTTCGCGCGGAGTGGGATCCCCAGATCGCCAAGGCCATTACCTTCCTGCCGGAGGCACAGACCCTGCAAGATCACCTGAAGCTGGCGCTGAAGAACAATCCAGCTCACAACTAACGAAGGTAGATCGAAATGGAGCGCCTGCATTGCCTTTGCGATGCGGGCGCTTTTCTTTGCAAGGGCCGAGGCTATAGTGGTAACGACAAGGAGAGGTCCTCATGACGTCGATCCATGTTGCAGGCGCACTTGTCATGGCAGCTTCCCTTCTGCTTCCAGCAACTGAGATGAAGGGGCAGGGGATGCTTTCCCTCGATGGGACCGCAACCTACCGGGAGCGCATCCCGCTACCGCCAGATGCAGTCTTCGAGGCCACGCTGGAGGATGTGTCCAGAGCTGACGCTCCCGCATCTGTGCTAGGGCAGGCGCGAATCGAACAACCGGGGAACCCTCCCTTTCATTTCAGCATTCAGTACGATCCAGCGCAGGTCCTTCCAAACCATCTCTACGCGGTTCGCGCCCGGGTTACGGAGGCCGGCCGCCTGTTATTTACCACGGACCAGCGCTATCAGGTTCTCACCCAGGGCCATGGAAGCGAGATCGGAACGATGATGCTTCGTCATGTCTCAGGCGCCGCTGCCGGACCCAGAACCGCATCCGTGCCTCTTCGCGAGACGTACTGGAGATTGGTTCAGGTGGGGGAAAAGCAGATCACACCTGCCGATGAACAGCAGGAAGCCCATCTGATCTTTTCCACGGAGGATGGGAGAGTCGCTGGGTCGGGAGGGTGCAATCGGCTTGCAGGAAGCTACACTGCGAACAACGATGCCCTTCGTTTCGGCGGCGTGGCCAGCACCAGAATGGCCTGTACGCACGGAATGGAGACGGAGTCGAACTTTCTCGGGGCTCTCGAGCACGTGCGAACCTGGAAGATTTCGAACCGGCAACTCGAGCTTTTCGATGAAGGCGGAAAGGTACTACTCCGCTTTACGGCACAGGCCTCGAAGCCGAAGTAGAAAGATCAGCTGGATGGGCTATCGCGGTGAGAGGGATGTAGGCGTCTTGAAATCGATGGGGGGCCTGAGGTTCTGGAGCGGGAGACGGGGATCGAACCCGCAACCAACGGCTTGGGAAGCCGCTACTCTACCATTGAGCTACTCCCGCTTGTTCGCCTTATTATAGAGCTTCTTCCATCAAAATAGTCAGGCAGTGAATCAGGACATGGTCAAAAAGCGATCGATTGAGGATTGGATCTTCTCTTTGCCATTTTGCGATTCCAGACAAACGCAACTCAGCGTCGTCGCATCTTCCTTGAAGGCAGGTTTGGCATCAGACAAAGAGGGGGAGTCCGCTTGAAGGCTTCGGAGGGAAGAGCTCGCGTCGTTGTAGAAGACGTTCAACCGCAGATCGACTATGGTCGATTTTCTGTAAAAAGAATCATTGGGGATGAGATTCAGGTAACCGCGGCTGTTTACGGCGACGGGCATGATCACATTGCAGCCCGTGTGCTTTACCGTCGCGACACAGAGGGTGAATGGCATTCTGTAAAGATGGAAGCTCTGGGGAACGATATGTGGAGCGCCCGGTTTGCACTCGACACCCTAGGGGAATGGCAGTTTCGCGTCGAGGGATGGGTGGACCACTTCGATACCTGGGCCAGCGATCTCGCCAAGCGGATCGCCGCACAGCCGGATGGCGCCACTATTGAGGCCGGGCAGGAGAATACCGACAAAGACCTGCAGGCCGGCTCCAACGTCGTCCCGGAATTGGCGCGGGATATCCAATTGGCCTTCCGCACAGGAGCAGGGCTCCTGAATCACCTTGCCGCGAATGTCATTGGGCCGGATGCCAAAAAGCTAACGGATTTTGCTTCGTCGCTATGCCGGCTTGCCGATCAGGGGGCGACGCGCTACGACAACCCGCTGACAGACTCTCTGAAGGAGTTGACGGAACGCTATCCCGATCTCCGCTTCAGCACAAAGTCCGCGGACTACAGGGTGTGGGTGGATCGTGAGCGAGCCCGGTTTTCGACGTGGTACGAGTTCTTTCCTCGCTCTGTTGGAGAAAACGGCCGGCATGGAAGGCTGTGCGATGCAGCCAGGCACATCCCGCAGCTCGCGGCGATGGGGTTTGACGTCATCTACTTCCCCCCCATCCATCCCATCGGAAACGCCTTTCGCAAGGGCCGCAACAACAATGTGATTGCAGCTGCGGAAGATGTGGGTAGTCCATGGGCAATTGGCAGCGAGCAGGGCGGCCATACTGCGATCGCGCCGGAGCTTGGAACGCCTGCGGATTTCGATGAGATGGTACGGATAGCGCAAGACTCCGGAGTGGAGATCGCCCTGGATATCGCGTTCCAGTGCTCTCCCGATCATCCATGGGTCAAAACCCACCCCGAGTGGTTTTCGATCCGTCCGGACGGATCAATTCAATATGCGGAGAACCCGCCGAAGAAATATCAGGACATCTATCCGCTTAACTTCGAGTCCTCGGATTGGCAGGGATTGTGGGAAGAGCTATGTGACGTGTTTCTCTTCTGGGCGGAGCGCGGCGTGCGCATCTTCCGCGTCGACAACCCGCACACGAAAGCCCTGCCCTTTTGGGAGTGGTGTATCGATACGGTGAAGAAAAGATATCCGGACGCGCTGTTCCTTGCAGAGGCATTCACCCGTCCGCACGTTATGTATGGCCTGGCAAAACGCGGTTTTTCCCAAAGCTATACCTACTTCACCTGGCGCAATACCAAGACAGAGCTGACGAGCTATCTGACAGAGCTGACGACTCTGCCCGTACGCGATTTTTTTCGCCCGAACCTGTGGCCCAATACGCCGGATATCCTTCCCGAGTTGCTGCAAAAAGGAGGGCGAGCCGCTTTCGTACAACGTGCCGTTCTGGCCGCAACCCTCGGCTCGAGCTACGGCATCTATGGCCCGGCATTCGAGCTGATGGATCACGTTCCCGTGCGGGAAGGCAGCGAAGAGTATCTCGACAGCGAAAAATATCAGCTTCGTTTATGGGCGCGGGAACGGGAAGACTCGTTGATGCCGCTGCTTCAAATCCTGAATCGAGCGCGTCAGCAGCACCCGTCGCTTCAGCGGAATGAGACGCTCCGATTTCACGAAATCGGAAATCCCAATTTGCTTTGCTATAGCAAGCGCTGGGGTGGCGATGTGATTCTTACTGTTGTTAATCTGGATACCGTGTTCGCACAAAGCGGGTGGACCGACCTCAACATGGAAGAGCTTGGGCTAAAGCACGACGAAAGATATTTGGTTCGTGACCTTTTGCGCGATGGGCTCTATGAATGGAGTGGCCCCAGCAATTACGTTCTGCTTGATCCAGCCGTTATGCCGGCTCACGTTTTTCATTTAATCCCTCCGGGACATGCTGATGAGGAAGGCTTGTGATTAGAAAAAAAACAGGCAGTACCACCGATCCACTCTGGTACAAGGACGCGGTGATCTACGAGCTTCATGTGAAGGCCTTCGCTGACTCCAACGAGGACGGCATCGGCGATTTTCCCGGCTTGATGGGCAAACTGGATTATCTGCGGGACCTCGGGGTCACCTGCATCTGGCTGTTGCCTTTCTTCCCTTCTCCGCTGCGGGATGACGGCTATGACATCGCCAGCTATAACGACGTCAATCCCCACTACGGAACCCTGGACGACTTCAAATCCTTTCTCAATGCGGCGCACCAGCGCGGCATGCAGGTGATGATCGAGCTCGTCATCAATCACACCAGCGATCAGCATCCCTGGTTTCAGGCGGCACGCCGGGCTCCAGCGGGCTCTCCGGAACGCGACATGTATGTATGGAGCGATTCGGATCGCCTGTTCAGCGGTGTACGCATCATTTTTACCGACACGGAAAAGAGCAACTGGACATGGGATGACGAAGCAGGCGCGTACTACTGGCATCGCTTCTTCTCGCATCAGCCGGATTTAAACTTCGACCACCCGCGCGTTATGGAAGAGGTGCTGAGCGCAATGCGCTTCTGGCTGGACATGGGAGTAGATGGCCTGCGCCTTGATGCGATTCCCTATCTTGTAGAACGCGATGGAACCAGTTGCGAGAATCTGGACGAGACGCACGCGGTCATCCGCAAAGTCCGCGAGGCCATCGATGCAGAGTATGACAACCGGCTTATTCTTGCCGAAGCCAATATGTGGCCGGCCGATGTACGGCCTTATTTCGGCAATGGCGACGAGTGTCACATGGCCTTCCATTTTCCGTTGATGCCACGAATCTACATGGCGCTCCGGCAGGAAGACCGCCTGCCGATTACAGAGATCATGGCGCAGACGCCCGAGATCCCTGAAAACTGCCAATGGGGTCTTTTTCTGCGCAACCACGATGAGCTCACGCTCGAGATGGTGACGGACGATGAGCGCGATTACATGTATTTTGCCTATTCGGCGGATCCTCGCATGCGCATCAACGTAGGAATCCGGCGCAGGCTGGCTCCTCTTGTCGATAACAATCGACGGCGAATCGAGTTGTTGAACTCCATCCTTTTTTCTTTTCCGGGGACGCCGATTCTGTACTACGGCGACGAACTCGGCATGGGAGACAACATCTACCTGGGCGACCGCAATGGTGTGCGCACTCCCATGCAGTGGAACAGCGATCGGAATGCGGGCTTTTCCCGCGCAGTCCCGGCAAAGCTTTATTCGCCTGTCATCATGGATCCAATCTGGGGCTATCAGGCGATCAACGTGGAAGCACAGGAGAGCGACACGTCGAGTCTGCTGCACTGGACCCGTAACATGATTGCCTTGCGGAAGCTCTTCCAGGTATTCGGCCGCGGCACACTGGAGTTTTTGAAGCCGGAGAATCGCAAAGTACTGGCATACGTGCGCGAGTACGATGGAGAACGCGTGCTATGCGTAGCCAACCTTTCACGGTTTGCGCAACCGGTCGCGCTCGACCTGAGCCGATGGGACAGCATGATTCCAGTAGAGATGCTCGGTTATGTTCCCTTTCCTGCGATCCGAAAAGAGCTCTATACCGTGACCCTTGGGCCTTACGCTTTCCTGTGGCTCGAGCTGCAGGATGCGCCCAAGCATGAGCAGGCGGCTCCTGCTACAGCGGCGCCGGAAGTCATCATTCCCGCGGACGACATTGCCAGTGTCTTGAGCGGGCCTGGTCTTGAGTTGCTTCAGGAATCGGTGTTGCCCAAGTACATGGCAAAGCAGCGCTGGTTTGGATCAAAGGCGCGAACGATCCAGAGCGCGACCGTTGCCGATTGGATACCGCTGCCCGTAAAAGACGCGGCTCTTTTGCTGGTGGATGTCAGTTATACCGAAGGAGAGCCAGACAGGTACACACTCCCGGTCGCATTGCGTTTCGAGGAACTGACCGATTCCGTGGATCGTTATCTAATCGGAAATGTCCGCCGCTCCGGAGACGATGGAACACAGATCGGGGCGTTGCTTGACGCGCTCTCCCTGGAAGAGGTGCGCACTGCCCTGCTCGCACTTATTCAAAAGGAAGAGCACGTCTCGTCTACGAATGGCACGCTCTCCGGCCAGACTGGAACAGGGTTGAAGAACGCAGAGAAGGTATCTCCATCGCGACTCTCCTCGGCGGAGCAGAGCAACTCTTCCATTCTTTTTGGCGATTCCCTTATTTTGAAGCTATTCCGGCGTGTCGAAGAAGGCATCAATCCAGACGTGGAGATCGGGCGAGCTCTTACAGAAGAGGCTCACTTTGCACACACGCCGGCCTTTGCCGGAGAGATTGTTTACACCACGGATGTCCCGGACGAGCCTGCGCAACGAAGCTACGTTCTTGGACTGCTCCAGGAACAGGTGCGAAATCAAGGGGATGGTTGGAGCTGGACGCTGGGAGAACTGCAGACCGCCAAAGACTCTGCAGTTGCGGATCCGGCAGCTACTTACCGCGGTGCAGCCACGCTGCTGGCAAAACGAACCGCAGAGATGCATTCCTCGCTCGCAGCCGCTCAAGGCAAAGATATGATTCCTGAGCCTGCATCGGCTGAAAAACTGTTGGCAGATGCAAGCCGCCTGCGGGCACAGATCACTTCTACGCTCTCTCTTCTGCGTCAGAAATTTGCCGATCTTCCGGATGAATATGTTGCCGATGCGGCAGCACTGCTTGCGCGACGCAGCACCATGGAAGCTTTAGCGGACCACATGGCTTCCCTCTCTCCAACCGATGCTGGCCAATGGACCCGGATCCACGGCGATTACCACCTGGGACAGGTGCTGCGCACAGAGGATGATTTTGCCATCCTCGATTTCGAAGGAGAGCCCGTAAAGTCTCTGGAGGAGCGGCGCCGGCGACAGTGCCCCTTACGCGACGTAGCCGGGATGCTGCGGTCTTTCAGTTATGTCGCTGCGGCATTCGGCAACCAGCATCCGGAAGCAAACGAGTGGCTTCGGGATTGGGACCGGACCGTGCGCGCTACCTATCTAAATGCGTACGCGGCTGAACGCGGTCTGGAGGTAGCTGGTTCTCTGAAGGTGATATTGTCGGGATATCTTCTGGAGAAGGCTCTCTATGAGCTGCAGTATGAATTGAATCATCGGCCTGACTGGGTGGCCATACCTTTGCGAGGAATCCTACAGGTCCTTACGGAGTAAGCTACGTAATCAACGTTCCACCCCAGTCCGCGGGATCTACATCGGCAATGGATTGAGAGAACGTCCATCGGTGCCCTGCAAAATCTTCGGCTGTGTATTGCCTCTCCCCATAGGGATAGTCGGTGGGTGGCTGCAACACGCGTGCACTGCATTTGCGGGATTGCGCGAAATGCGAATGGACATCCTCTGCCCGTACCATCACCGAACAGAGACCATGCTCATCTCCTGATCCTTCCGTGATGACAATCGCGCCATCCCCCACATCCAATTGTGCGCGATGATTCCCTATACGCAGTCGCAGAGTAAAGCCGAAGGTCTCACAGAGCCATTTCACAGCGAAATCCACATCCGGATAGGCAAGTACTGGAATCACGGTGGATGCCGGCATAGAGCGGTTCGATAACATCGTTTACCTCGTCTACTCAGAGAATCAATGGATCGGCATCTGTCATGCAAGGCTGAGTTCATGAATAACCGCGCGAACATCTGCGGAATCAACGGTGAACTCTTGTAAAGATGCCACAACATCCCTTCGCTGCTGATCAGCAACAGTATCCCCAACCCGTCGCATACTTCCATGGAAGTGATGAATCCCGGTCGTGCGGGCGACCGACGCGGCATTGGCAATGCGAAGTCCTCCGCCTGCCGCGACATCGATCCTGCCCATCGCCCGATCCACCAGCCTCGCCAAGTTCGGGCTTCCGGCAACGACATCGCGTTCTCCGCCTGAGGTCAAAACTCTTTTGCAGCCTGCGGCAATGACATCTTCCAGTGCCTGGTCGAGCGAAGGGGTAAGGTCGAATGCGCGATGGAAGGTTACTTCCAGCGGCGACGCCAACTCCACCAGTTCCCTGGTGCGATCGAAATCCACTGTCCTGTCTGCATGGAGAACCCCAAGCGCAAAGCCCCTGGCTCCGAGTACGCGAGCGTGCTGGAGATCATCCCGCATCAGGGCGAACTCTTCAGGAGTGTAATGAAAGTTGCCGCCGCGAGGCCGCAACAGAACGTAGACAGGCAGTCCACTTTGTTCGATAGCGGCGCGAATCAGGCCATGGCTTGGCGTCAATCCATCTTCACTGAGTGCCGAGCATAGCTCGATGCGGTTTGCTCCACCCTCCCCTGCAGCGAGACATGCCTGCAGGGTTTCGGCGCAAAGCTCGAAGGTGATGGCACGCGTCACGACAGCTTGAGCGACGGCGGAGCCGCGGAGGGATCAGTTCCGAGGGAAGGATTCGGTTCCGCTCCCATGGTGAAGACGAGCTTTCCTCCCCCAGCGATTTCGGAGTGATGGAACCAGCACCTTTGCTGCTCTTTACCGTTCAGCGAAAACGCCTGAATGTACTGGTGCGCTGGGTCTTTCCGTTCAACAACCAGTTCCAGCTTCTTGCCGTGGCCAAGCTCAAGGGTTGCGCTTTCGAACAGCGGCGAGCCAAGGATGTAGTTCCCACTGACCGGATCCACCGGATAGAAGCCCAGGGAACTGAGGATGTACCAGGCCGACATCTGGCCCACATCTTCGTTGCCCTGCATTCCATCGGGTTTAGGCGCATACATCGTTTCGAGCAGGCTGCGAACGCGGGCCTGGGTCTTGTGCGGCGCACCCGCGTAGACGTAAAGATACGCAATGTGATGCGAGGGCTCGTTACCATGAGCATACTGACCAACCAACCCGGCGATATCGGGTGGAGCGTCCTCGGGCAGATCGCTCGGCGCGGTAAAGAGTCCATCGAGCTTGGTCACAAAGGCCTCGCGGCCGCCGCACAGCTCGATCAGGCCCGCCGCGTCATGTTGCACGCCGAAAGTGGTCTGCCAGGCGTTGGATTCTGTGTAATCGCGCCACTTCTTCATATGGCCCATATCGATTGGGCGGAAGGGTGAGGTCCAGCTACCATCTTCAAGCTTTGGACGCATGAAGCCGACGGACTTATCGTAGTAATTGCGATAGTTTGTCGACCGCTTGACCAGCATCGCCGCATCGTCGCTCTTGCCCAGCTTGCGGGCGACATGAGCGATCGACCAATCGTCATAGCAATATTCAAAGGTCTTCGAGACGGATTCGCCTTCTTTGTCGGCGGGGATGTAGTTGAGCTTGCGGTAGTAGCCGAGACCACGGAAGTCGTCGACCATGGCGCGCTTCATCATCAAGCCGTATGCCTTCTCGTAGTCGATGCCGGTGAAGCCCTTGTTGCATGCCTCGGAGATGACCGCTGCGGAATGATAGCCGGTCATCGTTCCCGTCTCGGTGGACATCAGGGGCCACACAGGCATTCCGGCAGGGCTCTGCTCGGCCATGCGAATCAACGTATTCATGAACAGCGGAACGCGCTCCTGCTCGATGAGCGTGTAGGTCGGATGCGCTGCGCGGAAGGTATCCCACAGAGAGAACGTGGAGAAATTGTGCTCGCCTTTGGCGAGCGTGTGGACCTGATTGTCCATGCCACGATATCGGCCGTCCACATCGTCGAAGAGCGTGGGGCCCAGCGAAAGGTGATAGAGCGCCGTGTAGAAGATTCGCTTGTGGTCCTCGTTGGTGCTCGTGACCTGAATCTTCGAAATCTGGCGTCGCCAGGTTTCTTTGGCGGTTGCGCGAATCTTGTCGAACTCCCAGGCCGGTGCCTCGGCCGCGAGATTTTTTGCGGCTCCTTCGGCATCAACACCCGATATTCCTGTCTTCACCAAGAGACGCTCATTCGCCTTTGTGGTGAAGTACAGAACGCACTTGAGATTCTTGCCCTTCAGGTCTTCTCCGCTGGCGGGAGCCGGAACTTCCTTGTCGTCCGAGTAGAAGACGATTCGATCAGGCCGCTTCGACAGCTTGAGCGTGAAGTATGCATGGCGATCCTTCCCCCATGCGGAGGTCCGTCTTCCGCCGGCCAGCGTATCCGGCGCAACCAGGCGCAGTTCAGCCGAATCGCAGGGTCCGGCTCCCGGGCCGTAACCATGCTGCAGATCGAGGATGAGATAAGACTTGTCGCTCGCCGGGAAGGTGTATCGATGCATTCCGGTGCGCTCGGTCGCGGTTAGCTCTGCGCGCACCTTGTAATCCTTCAGCAGAACGGAGTAATAACCGGGCTCCATCTGTTCGTCGGCATGATCAAAGCGCGAGCGGTAGCCCTCGTCCGGATTCTTTCGGTCTCCCGGCACGATGTGCGCCGTCCCGGTTCCTGCCATCACGAGAAAATCGAGAAGATCGCCGCAGCCGGTGCCACTCAGGTGAGTGTGGCTGAACCCCATAATGGAGCTATCCGAGACGTGATATCCCGAGCACCAGTCCCATTCATCATTGAAGGTATCGGGGCTGAGCTGCACCATTCCGAACGGAAGTGCCGCGCCTGGAAAACAGTGACCGTGACCACCGGTCCCAATCCGTGGATCCACCCAGCGCAATCCGTCCTCATTCGATTTGCCGGCAGCGGCGTAAACAAACTTGTCCAGGGGAAGTGCGCTCGTAGCGCAAACGGCAGCGCTGCGCTCCAGAAACTTTCTACGACTGATCATGCATTCTCCGAATTCGGCAGAGATTTAAGAATGGCTGCCACAATACAGCAACAGCCCCAAAAGGTGATTACCAACCTCGAGACCATTGTTACGTAAGCGATGACGCACCGGCAACTATGACAGAATGACACCAAGCGAAATCCATGAATATTTCAGATCCCATTTCTAGTAGACGAAGCTTTCTCCGTTCCGCCGCATCCGCCGCTCTCGTTCCCGCTTTCGGCCTCAACCAGCAGGCCCCCGGCGTAGAGCCTCAATCCTCTGTTGAGCTTCCGCCGGTCAAAGCTCCCTGGGATATGTCGCAGGGCAGGCCGAAACCCTCGGAACGCAGGTTCCACAGCGATGCCGTTGAAGCCTTTCTGAAGGAACGCAGCACACTTATCGGCGATCCGGTGCTTGTATCGCTCTTCGTCTCCTGCTTTCCCAATACGCTGGACACAACCGTTGAGCCGGGCACCTTTGAAGGCAAACCCGACACCGCGGTACTGACTGGAGATATCGCGGCCATGTGGCTGCGCGACTCCTCCGCGCAGGTATGGCCTTACCTTCCGCTTGCAAAGAACGACCGGAAGCTCCGCGATCTTCTCGAAGGCGTCATCCGCCGACAGGCACGCTGCATCCTCATCGATCCGTATGCGAATGCCTTCATGGCAGACCTCAATGCTCCCGCCTTGCCATGGAGCCTGAAAGACAAGACCGAACTACGTCGTGGTGTAGGCGAACGCAAGTGGGAGGTCGACTCTCTCTGCTACCCCATTCGACTGTCTTACGGATACTGGAAACAGACAGGCGACGTTGGCCCCTTCGACCAGCGATGGCACGACGCCATGCGGCTAATCGTCGATACCTTTCGCGTTCAGCAGCGCAAAAACGGGGATGGGCCGTATCGTTTTCAGCGCGAATCCACGGCTACGACAGAGACTCTTCCAGTCGCGGGCCTGGGCAATCCGGTGCACCCCATCGGGCTCATCGCCTCGGGATTCCGCCCCTCCGACGACGCGTGCGTCTTTCCCTTCCTCATTCCGTCGAATCTCTTCGCCGTTACCTCGATGCGCCAACTTGCTGAAATGGCACATTCCATTCTTCACGACGACACGCTCGCCAACAGCGCCAGCTCGCTCGCCGATGAGGTCAGTCGCACGCTGCGTGAGCATGCGATCGTCCCAACGCCAGAGGGAACGATCTGGGCCTACGAGATCGATGGCTATGGCAGCAGATTGTTGATGGATGATGCAAACGTTCCCAGCCTGCTGGGCCTTCCCTATCTCGGAAGTTCTCCCGATGCAGCTCTTTATGCCCGCACCCGCGCCTTCTGCTGGAGCGAGCGCAACCCATGGTTCTTCCGGGGCAGCGCGGGCGAAGGTATCGGTGGACCGCACGTGGGCCGCAACATGATCTGGCCGATGTCTCAGATCATCTATGCCCTTACCAGCACGCGCGAGGATGAGATTCGCCACTCGCTCGCCATGCTGAAAAATTCCGCGGACGGGTTCGGTTTTATGCACGAAAGCTACTTCAAAGACGATGCACGCCGCTTTACCCGGGCGTGGTTCGCGTGGGCAAACACCCTCTTCGGCGAGCTGTTAGGAGAGCTTGCGGCCACATGCCCGGCGCTTCTGCGCGCCTGATTAGCCGTGACGGGCCCGCCACAAAGCACCGAGTATTGGATCCACCATCCCTGGAACGACCTTCAGGCTGGGAAGATCGCGTCTCAGGATCTCGACGATTCCTTCGCGTATTGGCGCCACATGCTCCAGGATGCTTCCCGTAAATGCCAGGTCGGGAACCCAGTCAGGGCGGCTATCTATGCGCCGAAGGCGGTTGACAATCAGGCGCGCCAGGTGCGCCAGCTCTTCAGCCTCGCGGCGAAGCACGCCCTGCGCTACCGCATCGCCTGAGGCTGCGCACGAAACCACGACAGGCGCGAGCTTGGTAAAATCCGGTGCGGGGACCTGATTGGCGTACGCCACCAGTTCATCAAAATTGGCTAGATTCCATAGCTTCAGGATCGCGGGCAAAAGCGTGGTCTCACGCTCTTCATCTAGCGCCAAAGCAGCATCCCGCAGCGCCTGCTGCCCGATGCGAGAGCCTGATCCCTGATCGGAGAGCGCCGGCCCCCAGCCCCCAGCCGTCGTCAACTCGCCCCCAGCCGTGCGCCCAGCTACGTTGGAGCCCGTTCCAGCCATCACCAGAACGCCCGGTCCACCGAAGAAGGCTCCATCGAGGGCGATCTCCACATCTCCCACCAGGATCAGCGATCCGCCGACACGCTCTGCAAAGATCTTGCGAATCCAATCCGTGACCAGGGCTACGGTTACCCCGGCCGCCCCCACACAGCTTCGGCTGACGGCCCGAATGGAGACTCCGCTCTTCTCCTCAAGCTCGCGGATCGCCTGGGCGAAGTTTTCCTCCGCGGTCGTCGCATCGGTGCGCATGCGCTTGATCGTGCCGCCGCGAACGCGTGCAAGTTCCCGCGTCTCATCGGCCAATACATACTCTGTCTTGGTCCCGCCCAAATCTACTGCCAGGTAAAGCGCCAACGACTCATCCTCGTGCTGTGATCTCTACCCTCACCCACTCGTAAGGGGACGCCTCATCGTAAATGACAGAGCAGAAAATCGGAATTTTCCTTTTGCGTGGGGCCAATTCGCTCAAAACCCCTACGGCCAGTCGCGAGTCATCGGTAAAGCTTCGACGTCGTTCAGCGCGCCTTTTATTTATAAGAAACGGTAAGCTTTAGGTTTTTGGGGACGCTTCAGATGGATCGCCGCTCTTTTCTTGCCAGCTCGGTTCAGTACGCGCTCGCCAGCCGAGGGCTGAACTTCGTGCATCCGACCACCCTTATCGACTCTCATGTCCATGTCTGGAAACACAGCGCAGATTTTCCCTTTGCCGAGGGAGCGAAAGCTCCTGACTTCGATATCACCGCAGAAGATCTCCTGGAGCTGATGCAGGCAAATGGCGTAGCCCGCACCGTGCTGATCCAGGTGATTCACTACCGCTGGGACAATCGCTATCTCCTTGACGTACTCCACCGTTATCCTGGGAAATTTCACGGAGTCTGCAGGGTCAACCCGGAAGATCCTGCCTCGCCCGATCACCTGAGTCTGCTCACCGAAAAAGGATGCCGTGGAGTGAGGCTCAGTCCGGATGCGACTTCGAAGGGAGATTGGATTCGCGGGCCACTCATGGCTCCGCTTTGGAGGAGATGCGCACAGCTCCAGGTCCCGATGACATTGTTGCTGCCGGCATCGAGGCTGCCGGATGTGGCTCCGTGGATTGAGAAGAATCCGGAGCTGACCGTGGTCATCGATCACATGGCGGATGTTCCGGCAGACGATCCGAAGCAGCTGCAACTTCTCCTGGCGATGGCTCGTTATCCTCGTGTCTACGTGAAGATCTCGCACATGTGGTCTCTGTCCCATAAGGCGTATCCGTACCAGGATCTTACGGAGCAGATTCAGCGACTGCGCGATGCCTTCGGAGCAAACCGCCTGATGTGGGGGACGGATTGGCCGATTCTCGGCGATACGCTTTCCTATGACCGTAGAGTCGCTCTCTATCGCGACCATTTAGGATTTCTATCAAGTTCAGAACGGTCAGACGTCTTGTGTAAGACAGTCCAGCGAGTATGGCCGTTTGGCCTGTAACGAGAAGAGATAGGGTTCATCATGCAAAGCGACACCCAGCCACGCTATATCCAGGTCCCATCCTTAGACAACGTCGCTATTGTTGTGAACGAAGGCGGCCTGCCTGCTGAAACGGTATTTGAATCGGGCTTGATTCTGCGGGAATCTGTGCCTGAGGCGCATAAGGTCGCTCTCACGAGAATACCTGAAGGCGCTCCCGTGATTCGATATGGCGTAACCATCGGCCATGCGGCGAAGGAGATCGCTACAGGCAGCTGGGTGCATGAAGGCATTCTCACGCTTCCCCAGGCTCCTGAGCTGGATCATCTCCCCACTCCCCCTGCTCCTCTTCCTTCTCCAGAACCGCTCGATGGCTTTACCTTCGAGGGCTACGTCAATGACGATGGGACCGTCGGCACAAAGAATATTCTTGGCATCAGCACCACGGTCCAGTGCGTCTCGGCGACCGTGGAGTACGCGGTCAAGAAGATCAAGGCAGAGCTGCTTCCCAAATATCCTCACGTCGACGATGTGGTCGCGATTACGCACCTCTACGGGTGCGGTGTTGCCATCGACGCTCCAGGCGCGGAGATCCCGATTCGAACTCTGCGCAATCTCAGCCTCAATCCCAACCTCGGCGGCGCGCCTATGGTCGTCAGCCTCGGCTGCGAGAAGCTGCAGCCTGCCCGGATGCTGCCCAGCAGCACCCTGCCGGTCCTGTCTACCCAGCCCTATGTCATTCGCTTACAGGACGACGAACATCACAGCTTCGGAGACATGGTTCAGGCCATCATGAAGATGGCAGAAGAACGGCTGGTCCAACTCAATCACCGTCGCCGCGTCACGCGTCCCGCATCGGATCTGGTCGTCGGCCTGCAGTGCGGTGGAAGCGATGCTTTTTCAGGCGTGACGGCAAATCCCGCAGTTGGCTACGCTGCGGACTTGTTGGTACGGGCTGGGGCGACAGTGATGTTTTCAGAAGTCACTGAGGTTCGCGATGCCATCGATCTGCTTACAGCGCGCGCTGCCTCTCCTGAAGTTGCACAAGGCCTTATCCGTGAGATGGAGTGGTACGACAGATATCTCGAGCGTGGTTCGGTGGACCGTAGCGCAAATCCAACCCCAGGCAATAAGAGCGGAGGCCTCACCAACATTGTGGAGAAGGCCCTCGGCTCCATTGTGAAGTCCGGAACCAGCCCGATCAAGGGCGTCTTCGGACCCGGGGAGAGAGTCACGACCAAGGGCCTCGTCTTTGCCGCTACTCCCGCAAGCGACTTTGTCTGCGGAACGCTTCAGCTGGCCGCTTCGATGAACATGCACGTCTTCACTACCGGACGCGGAACGCCTTATGGGTTGGCCATGGCTCCAGTCATCAAGGTTGCTTCGAGAACGGCGCTAGCAGAGCGATGGTCCGATCTGATCGACATCGACGCGGGAACCATCGCCACCGGAAAGGCCAGCATTCAAGAGGTTGGAGAGCAGATCTTCCATCTGATTCTGGACGTAGCCAGCGGCCGCAGGGAGACCTGGGCAGATCATTGGGGACTTCACAATGAGTTTGCGCTCTTCAATCCCGCGCCCATCACCTAGACGAGTTCAGCTGAGACAGGGTCGCTTGGGATCGAACTTCCAGTTCGGCTTCAAAAACTGCATGGCAGCCGCATCATCTCGCGCTCCAAGCCCGACCTTCAGATAAAGCTGATGCGCCGCTTCGACCTGCTGCATATCGAGTTCGACCCCGAGTCCTGGCCTCTCGGGCACAACTATTTTGCCAGCTTCGATCTTCAGTGGATCCACCGTAAGCCTTTGGCCATCCTGCCAGATCCAGTGGGTATCGATTGCGGTCACTCTTCCCGGAGCCGCGGCTGCTACATGCGTAAACATGGCAAGCGAAACATCGAAGTGGTTATTGGAGTGCGATCCCCAGGTGAGCCCCCATTCGCGACAAAACTGGGCCACCTGCACGGAACCCTGCATCGTCCAGAAATGCGGGTCGGCTAGAGGAATATCCACCGCATGGAGTTCGGCGGCATACCTCAGCTGACGCCAATCGGTGGCGATCATATTCGTCGCCGTGGGCAGTCCGGTCGCTCGGCGAAACTCGGCCATGATCTCCCGTCCGGAAAATCCTCTCTCCGCGCCGCAGGGATCCTCCGCATACGCCAGGACGTCACGCTTGCCGCTGCAAAGCCGTATCGCCTCATCCAGAGACCAGGCTCCATTCGGATCGAGCGTAATGCGCGCCTCGGGGAAACGCTCAGCAAGGGCTGTGACTGCCTCCATCTCCTGTTCGCCCGGCAGAACTCCGCCCTTCAGCTTGAAGTCCCTGAATCCATATCGCATCTCGGCAGCTTCGGCCAGCTTCAGGACAGCATCCGTCGTCAGGGCCTCCTCATGCCGCAGGTCCATCCACGCATCGTGATCGTTCGTGCCGTTCTCATACGGCAGGTTGGTCTTCTGCCTGTCACCGATGTAGAAGAGATAGCCCAGAACCTCCACGCTGCTGCGCTGCTGCCCTTCTCCCAGAAGCTCGGCAACGGGAACTCCCAGAAACCTTCCCAGCAGATCCAGCAGCGCCGACTCAATCGCTGTCACCGCATGGACTGTGGTTCTCAGATCGAAGGTCTGCAGGCCGCGACCTTCTGTATCGCGATCCGCGAAACGGTCTCGCACGACATTCAGAATTCGTTTGTAGAAGGCAATCTTTTCGCCCTCTACCAGGGAGCGGCTCTCTTCCAATACTTCGCGGATCTTTTCACCGCCGGGAACCTCGCCTATACCGACCGCGCCGGTATCGTCCGTAATGACTACCAGGTTTCGCGTGAAGTAAGGAGCGTGCGCACCGCTTAGGTTCAGCAGCATCGAGTCCCGGCCCGCCACCGGGATCACGCGCATTGTCTTTATTCGAGGAGACTCTCGCCCAGTCGGCTCCATCATGCTCTTCCGCTCGCGGGTTCCGGCAGCTTCAAGTCGACGCGCTTGATCTCACCCACAATCGGCAGGTAGGCGACGATGGCCATCAGAGCCGTAGCCACCACGAAGATCAGGGCATCGTGGAACGAGCCCGTTCGCTTGACGATGTACCCAATGATGATCGGCGTTGTAATTCCAGCAAGATTGCCGATCAGGTTGAACAATCCGCCATTCACGCCGATCAGCGGCTTCGGGGAGGTATCCGCGATCACAGTCCATCCAAGGGCACCGAAACCTTTGCCGAAGAAGGCCAGGGACATCAAGACCATGACCACCCATTGAGCATTGGCATAGTTGCAGCCGATCATCGTAACCGAGAGCAGCATGCCCGCTACAATCGGCGTCTTGCGCGCAAACGATAAAGAATGCCCGGCCTGAAGGAGTTTGTCGGATACAACGCCACCCAGGATGCCACCGACGAAGCCACACAGCGCAGGGAGTGCTGCCATAATCCCCACCTTGGTGATGGACATGTGGCGCGCCTGGCTGAGGTAGACGGGAAACCATGTAAGGAAGAACCACGTCAGCGTGGTGATGCAATATTGGCCAAGGTAGATGCCGACGAGCATGCGATTGCTCAAAAGCATTCGGATCGCTGCCCACGTGAGCTTAGGCGCCCTCTGCGTCGAACCGGCCGCGGGATCGATGTTGACCAGGCCACCACCCTGTTCTATGAAATTGATCTCGCCTTGATTGATGCGAGGATGCGCCTTTACTCCATAGACGACCTTGTGCCAGACAAAGCTGAGCAGGATTCCCGCTGCACCCACGAACCAGAAACACTGTTTCCAGCCCCAGTTACTGGTAATCCACCCAAGAATTGGCGCGAACAGGACAAGCGAAAAATACTGCGACGCATTGAAGATGGCCGAAGCTCGTCCGCGTTCCGCCGTGGGAAACCAGCTCGCGACGATACGCCCATTGCCGGGAAACACCGGCGACTGCACAAGTCCTGACACCAGGCGCAGGCCAAAGATGACGAGGAAAGCGGCGGCGGCAGGCAGATAACCAGCGAATCCTGCGAGAAACGCGCAGATCGACCACAAGACAATACTTGCCCCATACACGCGCTTCGATCCGAAACGATCGAGCAGGCCGCCAGCCGGTAGCTGTCCCACAACGTATGCCCAGCTGAAGCCGGAGAACAGATACCCCAGCTTCACGGCATCCATATGCAGGTCTTTGGAAAAACTGATGCCTGCGATCGACAGCATCACCCGGTCGCCGTAGCTGAAGCAACTGGCGACAAACAGCATCAGCACGATGATGTAGCGGATGCGTGTTGGCCTTTGCTCTACTGCTATCGACGCGCCCGGGCCCGTCATTATTTGAGAGTCCCAATCAACCGGGTCAGCTCATCCAGTTCGGCCTGGCTCAGATCCACGAGCGGAGAGCGCACTGGCCCTGCCGGCCTGCCGATCGCATTCATCCCGGCCTTCACGATGGACACGGCATATCCCTTCCGCCGATTGCGGATTCCGATATAGGGCAGAACGAATTCCCGCAGCCCGGCGTAGACCTTCTCCCGATCTCGCGCTCGGACAGCAGCGTAGAACTCCTGAGCGAACTTCGGAAGAAAGTTGAAGATCGCAGACGAGTAGGTTGTAACTCCCATCTCCAGGTACGGCAGCGCAAAGGTCTCCGCAGTCGGCAGGCCGCCGATATAGGTCAGGCGATCTCCCATCCGCGCATAGATTCGCGTCATCAGTTCAATGTCGCCATAGCCATCCTTGAAGCCGATGAGGTTGGGGCACCGCTCGCAGAGCTTTGCCAGCGTTGCCTCATCCATGATCGCGTTGTCGCGGTTGTAGAAGATGACGCCAAGATTCGTCGAAGCGCATACGGCTTCGGCGTGGGCAGCCAGTCCTGCCGCCTCGGAGTTCACCAGGTACGGCGGAAGCAGCAAAATCCCGTCGGCTCCGGCGTTCTCGGCAGCCTTCGCGAACTCCTTCGCCATCGCGGTTCCGTAGCCGCATCCTGCGAGCACAGGAACACGACCGGCAGTCTCTTCAACCGCAGCACGTACCACTGCAGAAAATTCTCCGAGCGCCAGCGAGAAGAACTCACCCGTGCCGCCGGCCGCGAAGAGTCCTGCAGGCTGGTGCTCCAGCAGCCAGGAGATGTGCTGGCGATACGGCCCTTCTTCAAACTCAAAATCTTTTGTGAAATGCGTAACCGGAAAAGAGAGAAGACCCTCACCGATCTTCTTTGCCAACTCAGACGGACTCATCTTTGACATTCTTCATCCTGTACCCGAAACTCGAATATCCAATATACCGCACAGGGCATTCCTATCTCCTCACCAGACGAATGCAAGCTGTTTCACCTGCCTCGTCCATTTGTCCGGCGATACCACCATGTGGTCAATACCGGAGCCAGCAGGCTGGTAATCACAACGCTGGATGCTACCAGCACCGTAGCCGGCTTTGCCGCCGCTGCATATTGAGGGTTGGCTGCCGCCACCAGCATAGGGACCGCAGCCGCATTGCCGGCGGTTGTTGCGGCTGCAATCCCCGCCGTGCCGTTTCCACCAATCCATCGATCCAGGCAGACCATGACGATCGCCGACACCAGAAGGGTCGCGACCCCGAGGAAAACACCCACCAGTCCAGCCTTCCAAACGAGACGCAGGTCAAGCGTCGTGCCAAGCGCAAAGGCGAAGAAAGGAATCAGCACAGGAGCGCCGCTGCCCAGAAAATCGCGAAGCTCCAGGTCCAGGTTTCCAAGCACCATTCCCACGCACAATGGCAAAACCGCCCCAAGCATCGTCTGCCACGGAAAGGAGGATAGACCTGCCACACCGAGAGTCACCATGGTGACAAACGGACCCGATTCAAGAGCCATGACAGAGTAGGCCGCAACGTCTTCGACAGTGCCGTAGCGCCGCATTAATGCCATGTAAAGACCGCCGTTGGTGTCATTGACGGCCGATACGACGGCGAGCGTCGACAGGCCGGCAAACCAGCCCGATTGCACAGGCTGCGTGCCCAGATAGTGCCCCAGAACGACTCCGCACAAGACTCCAAGAGCGACCTTGGTTGCCATCAACGCGCCGCCGCGCCTCACAACCATCGGTAGAGAATGGATAGAGATCGTTGCTCCTATGCAGACATAGAAGACAGCCAGGATGGGCAACGCTCCCGTAAAAAGGGCGCCCGTGAACGAGCCGAAGAATCGTCCCATGTTGGGCGCCACTGTCGCCAGCAGCGCACCGCATGCGAGTGGCACCGTCATCAGACCGCCGGGCACTCGTTCAACCGTCGCTTTGATCCTCATGAGTTCGCGTTACAAATAATGCCCGATCCTGAGCTCAATCGTCACCTGGCAAACACAGGAATCGGATCAGACTACCTTCGTTGCAATCAATCCAGGAGACACCGCCCGTGTACTGGCCCAGCTTCTGTATCTATTCCCGCAAGGAAAGCGCGGTCTTCGTCTGTTGGTTCGATAGTGTCCGCATTTCGTCCAGATGGATTGGACAGATAACTTCCCACGACTACTCAGGTGTAATCTCAGGGCTGAACTCGAATCGTTCCTTGCTGCCGAGAGAGGAATCGTTGAAAGAACTTATCGTCAAATTGATGGGCAAAGCCAACTCCGCCGAAGCCTATCAGCTTCGAGATTTTCTACAGCGGAGTGGCTGTCTTTTTGAGTGGATTGAGATGGGAAGCAATCAGCCGGCACGCGACCCTCTGGGCCGGGAACTGAGCAATGATCAGCTACCAGTGTGTATCCTTCCACAAGGGACAGTTCTTCACCGCCCGACGTTCCAGGAGCTTGCGAGAGCTTTGGATTGGTTCGCGAGTCCGAAACTTCCGGAATATGACCTTGCAATCTATGGTGCAGGTCCTGCAGGTTTAAGCGCCGCTGTGTACGGAGCGTCAGAAGGACTTCGAACGATTCTCATAGAAAGGCTTGCAATCGGAGGCCAGGCTGCGAGTACCTCTCGCATTGAGAATTACCTGGGTTTCATAGATGGCATTAGCGGATGGGAGCTTGCACGAAGGGCTCGTCTGCAGGCTGAACGCTTCGGCGCAGAAATCATCATTACAGAAGAGTGTGTTGCCGGTGCGGTTCAAGATCGACTCGCGGTCGGAATACTGGCAAGCGGCGAGAGAGTACTCTCCAAGGCAGTTATTTGTGCCACAGGAGTGGAGTATCGAAGACTCGATCTACCGAATGAACGGGTATTCGTAAATAAAGGTTTGTACTATGGCGCAGGGGCTAGTGAAGCTGCGCTCCATACAGGACATATTTTTGTCGTGGGCGGTGGCAACTCAGCGGGACAGGCAGTCCTTCACTTCGCCCAGCATGCAAAGCAGGTGACTCTTCTTGTACGCGGAGCCTCTCTAAAGAACACACTGTCGGAATATCTATTGGAGAGGCTCCAAAAGTCGAGCAACGTACAGATTCTCACCGGTTGCGAACTAGTTGGGCTTGAGGGCGATGGAAAGCTGGAGGAGATTTCCTATCGCACGTCATCTGACAACCAAACTTACAAAGCGGTTACCAACGCTGTATTCCTTTGCATCGGCGGGAGCCCTAGAACCGACTGGGTTCCTCCTGGTGTACTACAACTGGATGCGGGTGGCTATATTCTTACTGGTCCGGACCTGTCGAAAGAGGGTGGCTCGCGGTGGAAGTTAGAGCGTCCGCCTTTTTTTCTGGAAACGAATCTCAGCGGCGTCTTTGCAGCCGGAGATGTTCGCCACAACTCTATCAAACGATGCGCCACGGCTGTAGGAGAGGGCGCGATGGCTGTTTCGATGGTTCACCAATATCTCGCTACCAGGTCGTAACCCGAGATGCGGGTTTTGCGAGACGCGCCAGCCTCAACGGTCGGCTAAGACAAAAAAGAAGCAGACCGCATACCCTCAATTAAATCGGGATCGAGGGTGATTGATCTCCCGCTGTCGAGCAGAATCATGAGGCGACCGGACGAGATGACACGGTTATCGGTATCTATATCGAGTGTGGGCCACTCCTGTTGAGAGGTGATGTGCCGCTAAAACGTCGTCATGCCACCTCGTCGCCGTAGTGCGGTGGCATGTGTGAAATCACCGCACTACTCTCAAGGAGCAACAGTGTCCAATGTTGTCTCAGCAGAATGAGTAGCCCTAATTACAGTGCTGATGGGGGGTGTTTCTTTCAGCTCCAAGGGATGGCCTTTGCGTATCTGCCGAATATTTGCCCAGGTGGATGACGGCAGAGGATCCCGTTTACGGCGGATCATGGAGGGGGCGGCGATTCCTTCGCTCACTGCGCGAAACCACAAATCAACCCACCCGTATCGAACCGACAACACGCCATCTTTCAAAATACGCGGTCCGACAAAGGTGATCGCACGCGGCAGCGTGCAATTCTTCCACGCTGTCCAAATCTTGTTCCGTAGGAAGTAGTAGTTGCGTTGGCTGCGGCTCTTGTTCTCGTGTCGACTTACCTGCAGTTCCACAGTTCCGATTGTAGGCACATAAAGCATGTCATAGCCGGCACGCAGAATGCGAAGCGAAAGATCTACGCTCTCGAAGCAGGCCCAAAAGTCGTCATCGTAACCGCCGGTGTCGCGGAGGGTTGAGGCTCTTACAAAGAGCGCGCCCTCACTGAAGTAGTCGGTCAAATGGAAGCGGTCTTTTCCGATCTCAAACGGTACCGGATGCCACCAGTGTTCACGAAGTGGGCTCCCGGGGTCCTCGACTCCCGCGATCCGCAACGTCAGAAGTCCCACCTTTGGAAACTGATCGAAGAGCGCCACGGCCTTGTGGATACACTCGGGATCCAGAACGATCATGTCGTTGTCGAGGGAAAGAATGAAATCTCCCTTCGCAGAACGAAAGCCCTCATTTCGGCCAGCAGTAGGAGAATCCACCGTCCGGCAAATCACGCGTACTCTCGAGCCGAACTCCTCCTGGATCATCTCCGGGGTTCCGTCAGTCGAGACGTTGTCAACAACTATCAATTCCAATTCGGGCCAATTCAATCCGAGGCAACTGCTTAATGATTGACGTAAAAGATCCTTGCGGTTGTGGGTCAGTATGACTACTGAAACTGCCGGCATCTTCATATTGGGCTACCTTCTATCGGAGAAATTAATCAAGGTACGACGCGGACGACATTGTCATTTTTTTAGACGACATTGCCATTTCGTTAATCGAGGACAGCTGCTCGAACGTGTCCACAGCAAACCAGCGCTTGGGATAGATTGACGAGCAATAGACCTGGCGTTTGGACATCAACTGCTGCCAAACCGCGTAAAAGTCCTCCTGCTGTGAAGTGATGCGGTTGATCATGGCAGGATTGAGAACTTGAATCCCGGAGCAATACCTGTCGGATGGCGTATTCCGATCTAGCCTCGTCACGACATCCTCCTCTTGAAAGATGTAGTCACCGTCCAGTCCCGGGACGGGAGCAACAGGAACGACCATGCACGCAGGGCTGTTATGCCGGGCGTATTCCCACTCCAGTTGTTCAAGATCGAGTTCCACCACGTTGTCGCAGGTCAGTACGAGCAGGGGTTCGTCCAAATACTTGAGCATCGTGTTGTAGATCCACCAGGAGTTTCCCTTGCCGCTGGTGTTGTGAACGCAATCAACTCCCAGATCGATCACGTGCTCAGCGAGTTTCGGTCCTTTGTACCCAACGGTGATATGAATCACGTCAATGTGCCCACGAATCTGACGGATCCCATCGGCGATGAGTGTGGATCCTAGAAACGGGGCCATCGGTTTAGGGATGACGGCCGTCAGCGGCATCATACGAACGCCACGTCCGGCAGCCATTATGAGTGCATGTCGGATTCGTGCCATACGCTACACCCCCTCGAGTGGCGGATTGCTAATTAAATTCAGGATTTCAGCATCGGTCAGCCGGTCGGTATTTGCCGACGATAGTCCATAGGACACTGGCTTTTCCGCCTTCTCGTTGAAAGAGAGTAGATAGTGCGTGACGCCATCCAACTCCAATTCAGAGGTATAGGGAATCTCGATATCGCCGATCAGGAATTCATCGTCGCGCTCGCCGGGACGTCCTGACACCTTCTCCCAGCTACCGCCTTTATGCCCGACCCAGACGCGCAAGATGTCTTCTATTTGCGCTGCCTTCATCTTGCGGGCTAGTACTTTGCCCTGGAACCGGTCGGCGTTTTTCAGCGCTGCCAAAACAAGTTGAACGGATTCGTCAACTGTGAAAAACATCCGTCGCATCTCAGGGCCGGTTGTGCCTATCACCCCAGTCCTCTCGTGCATGCTCCTCCAAAGCGGAAATACCGACCCCGTGGACCATACAACATTGCCGAATCGCACGCATACAAACCTGGTGTCCGTCATGCGATTACAAGAGCAGAAGATACGCTCCATAAGGGACTTGGACATGCCATAGGTATTGCGGACGGGAGGGGATGCCTTGTCCGTAGAGACACCAATCACAGTTTCCACGCCACGTTCCATGGCGACCCGCGCGACGTTTTGCGAGCCAAGAACGTTTACATCAATGCACTCCATGGGTTGGTGTTCCGCATTGTCCACGAATTTGGTCGCTGCGGCATGGATGATGATGTTAGGACGCGTTGCCACCACGATGTCACGAACCGACTCAATATTCGTTACGTCGAGTGGCACGGCTTCACAGCCCGTGCGATCCTGAGCTTGCTTTGCGAGGCTATTATTGCGGCCCGCGAGAATAATCCGATAGTCGGATTTCAACGCGAGTCCGAGCTTCTTACCGAGGAATCCAGTCCCGCCAGTGATCAGAATCGTTTTGTCGCTCAAAAGAAGCTCTCCCTGAGAAGCCTGCTGTAAAACCACTCGCAACCCCAACCGGTTCCTGTGACGACCAAGACTCCGGCTGGGAATTTGGTTCTACGGCTGTACCTACAATTAGGCACGTGCGTTACCAAATGGGATTACCAAACCGGCACATTGGACTGTCAGCTGGAGTCCACGACGTAAATGCTTGCCGTTCAAACCGTTAGCGGCAAATCTCGGAACGGGGAAGATGGATTCAACGACAGCTCATGGGAAGTAACGTCGTTTGCGAGTTCGGAGACTTTCTTGCACACATTTGCAATCTAATCGTCCGGCGAAATTTTGTTTGCGGATAAGTGGATCAGTTGGGTATAGATTTCACAGTTCCACGACCTTCCCACCACAGACCTTCCCACCACACCATCGCCGAACTAGCAGAATCGTAGGCAGGCCACGCGACGGGAATGTATCGCCGAAGATGCTTCAGCACTATTCTCGCCTTCGTCTTCAGGCGAAACGGAGCGCACTCGATTCGCTATCATTGAGCGGCTTTTCGCAGATGGGTTGGAGGGTAGAACAAGAGATTACGAATCAACGGCACAAAAATGCCGGACCTCAAAGTGTCCGGCCTGCAACTTACTGATCTTTGGTGGAGCTGAGCGGGATCGAACCGCTGACCTCCTCGTTGCGAACGAGGCGCTCTCCCAGCTGAGCTACAGCCCCCAAACGACGCGAAACACGCTGCTTTCGCAGTACTTCGATGCGTCCAAACGACTTCTTGAGTGTATCAGGAAGCAAACTTTCCCTCAAACCTTAAGCCATTAGGCTTTGGGAGCGACCCGGCCTGTTACCGCGGTCCCAGCCATCAGCGGCTTTTCCACCTGCAGCCACACCTCTCCACCGTCTTCGAGTGCACCTAATACCGGCACACAAAGCCGTGCACCGCTGCGAGCAACCGCCTCAAGCTCGCCTGTATCCCCTGCCGCGAACTCCGTTTTCTCAAGAAGAAGTTGCCAGCGTTGACGCCCTGAAACCCTGCGCTCTTCTCGAATATCCAGGACTACGCTCGAGAAACTCACGAAGCCAGAGCCCCCGCTAATGCGCTCTGAAGCGCCTCCATCTCCTTGCGCCCACCAACACAGAAAGGTGTCCGCTGATGGATTCCGGCAGGCTTTATATCCAGAATGCGTCCTACGCCATTGGTTGCGATACCGCCCGCCTGCTCCGCGATAAAGGCCAGCGGATTCGCCTCATACAACAGCCGCAGCTTGCCCTTCGGCTGCTTCTCCGTCGGAGGATAGAGGAAGACTCCCCCCTTCAACAGCGTTCGATGGAAGTCCGCAACCAGGCTTCCGATATAACGAGAGCTGTATGTCTTTCCCATGCCGCCTTCTCGCAGCATCGTCACATATGATCGGTATTCCTCCGGCCAGCTCGCCGCGTTCGCCTCGTTCACGGAGTAATAACTTCCCTGCTCAGGCATCTGCATCCGTTCATTGCTTAGAACGAACGCGCCGATCTTCGGATCAAGCGTGAAGCCGTGGACTCCATTTCCGGTCGTATAGACCAGTACCGTCGACGGTCCATACACCACGTAACCTGCCGCCACCTGCCGGAAGCCCTGCTGCAGGATCGACTCCTCCAGCGTTCCCAACTCCGCCGGCATTCTCCGGAGCACGCTGAAGATGGTACCGACATTCACGTTCACATCGATATTGCTCGACCCATCCAGCGGATCGAAGACAAGAATATATTTGCCCGTCTCGGCATCGCGGTTGAACGTAACCGGCTCTTCATCCTCTTCACTCACCAGGGCAGCAACGCTGTCTCGCAGCCCCAGGCAGTGCAGCATGGCCTGGTTGGCGTACACGTCCAGCTTCTGCTGCTGTTCGCCCTGAACGTTTTCGACGCCGACAGCGCCCAGCACGTCGCTCAAACCAGCGGAGCGGATCTTCGCCTCGATCATCTTGGTCGCCAGCGTAATGCCGCTCAGCAGCCAGCTAAACGTTCCAGTCGCCTCGCGTCCAGTCGACTTCAACAGCTCCTGCTGTTGCTGAAGAATGTGCTGTTGTACCGTCGTGATCATCGCCATCCTCGTCCTCGCCTCAATAGAAAGGTGCATGCCTGGCGCTTAAAACTGCCAGGCCCAGATTCGAAGGCTATCACCTGTGCAACCTTCAATCCAGTACAGAGGTCTGCCGAGAGTGCCCGCTACCAGATACGAACGCGTTTATCCGGAGCGAGATAGAGCTTCTCCGACGGCTTTACGTCGAAAGCTGCATACCATCCATCGATATTGCGAACCGTAGCGGCGCGGTACATGTCCGGCGCATGCGGATCGGTGAGGACCTCCTGGCGCAGCGCACTATCCCGCATCTTGGATTCCCAATTCTGCGCGAAGGCCAGGAAGAACTGCTGATCTCCGGTGAAGTGGTCTACAGTTGGCGCTACGGCCCCCTTCAGCGATGCATGAAAACCATCGAACGCAGCCGCCAGGCCGGCAACATCGGCGATATTCTCTCCCAGCGTCTGACGCCCATTCACCGCTAGATCCGGAAACGGTTTGTAGGTGTCGTACTGCGCAGCCAACGCGGCGGTCGCGGCATTGAAGTGCGCGAAATCCTCCGGCGTCCACCAGTTGCGGACGCGGCCCTTCGAATCAAACGCCGCCCCCTCCGAATCGAAGGTGTGCGAGATCTCATGGCCTATGATCGTCCCGATGGCTCCGTAGTTGGCTGCTGCGGGTGCCTTGGGGTCGAAAAATGGCGGTTCAAGAATTGCAGCCGGAAAATTCAGTGCATTGTGAAGCGGAAGGTTCACGGCATTGACCGTCTGCGGCTCCATCGTCCACTCCTTGCGGTCAACAGGCTGGCCAATGCGCGAGATCTCGTAGTGATACTGAAAGAAGTTGGCCCTCCAGACGTTGCCGAAGAGATCGTCGGGCTTCACTTCATACCCCGCGTACGATCTCCACTTATCGGGATAGCCGACCGAGACTTGCAACGTCGCCAGCTTCGTCAGAGCCTCTTTCTTCGTAGCCTCCGCCATCCACGCAATGTTCTCCAGACGCTGGTGGAAAGCGACAAGAAGATTGGCGACCAGAGCCTGTGCCTGAGCCTTCGCCTCGGGGCTGAAATACTGCTTCGCATAAAGCTCGCCAACCGCATCGCCGAGAATTCCATTCACCAGCATCACGCCGCGAATATCGCGGGGACGCTGCTGTGAAACCCCTGTAAGTACCGTTCCCGTGAAGGCAAAGCGCTCGCTTGCGATAGCGGAAGGGAGCGTCCCGCCATAGGCCTCGAGCAGGTGATAGGCCAGCAGGTCCTTCCATGCATCCACCGATTCGCTCTGAACCAGCGCGGCCTCGCCCGTAAACGCCGTTGGCTGCCAGACGATGAAGCTTGATTGCTTCTCCAGCCCCGCCGCCTGAAAGAACTCAGCCCAATCGAGCCCGGGAGCCTTCGCGGAGAAATCCGCGATCGTCCAGACGTTATTCGCCTTGTGAATATTCTGCGAGTCTGCAAGAGAGATCTGTCTCTCCGCAATGTCATGCTCCAGCGCCACCACGCGTGCAGCGCGAGCTTCTCCGTCGGATAAACCCGCGAGATCGAACATCTTCGCAATATGCGTCTTGTATTTGGCCCGGATATCGACCATATGCGGACTATCCAGGAGGTAGTAATCGCGATTCGGCAGCTGCAGGCCGCCTTGCAGCAGATACGGAGCATAGTGCTCGGAGTCGTTGAATCCCGGAGCAACCCACAAGCCGAAGATGTTCGCCGTATGGAAGTTCGTGTTGTTCAACGCGTCCACATCTGCTCGAATCGATAGCCCAAGGGCATGTGCGAGTTCCTGCGGCGTATGGATCGCGGCAATCGCATCGAGCTGCGGCTTGATCGGAGCAAGGCCATGCGCCTCGATTTCCTGCTCGTCCATATACGAGTGGTAAAGATCCGCGATGCGGCGTACATCGGAACCAACCGCGGCCTTCGATTGGGCTGCCTGTTCAATAATCTGGGCCACGCGATGGTTGCTGCGATCTACCAGCTGGTTGAAGGCCCCCAGCGAAGTGCGGTCTGCGGGCAGCTCCGTTCGCTTGATCCAGGCTCCATTGGCATACAGGTAAAAGTCATCGCCAGGACGAACTGCGCTGTCGATATTCGAGACGGCGATGCCATGCGAAGTTGCCGGGGCGTTGGAAGTTTTCTGTGCTTGTGCAGAAACCAGAGGAAGTGCGAGAACGCATGCGGCGAGAGTCTTGCGAGAAAAGAACATGAAGGCGTGAAACTCCGTTGCGTAGGATGCGGCTGCGCAATCCACGGTCATAGCGCAGAAAAAGAGACTATACCAAGAACTCCGTCAAAAACGAGAGCTTCCATGAAGCAATGGGCATCTCTGTGACGAGGCGCACAAGAAAGCGGGGGGCACGCTAACCTCGATGCGTGCCCCCCCGAACTGTACCCTTCCAGGCTTAAGCCTTCGCAAAAGGCTCTTCGAGTGAAGGGCTTTGCGGGGTGAACATATCGCCTCCGCTAGGAGTCACCACCCAATCGTCTTCCAGCCGAATCCCGAACTCGCCGACGATGTAGATACCCGGCTCATCGGAGAAGGTCATGCCCGCCTCAAGAGGCAGGTTGTTTCCCCTCACCAGGTACGGCCATTCGTGTCCGTCCATGCCGATCCCATGGCCCAGCCGATGGGTAAAGTGCTTGTAATCCGGACCAAAACCGGCGTCCGTAATCACCTTGCGCGCAGCATCGTCCACAGCATAGCAGGGAGCGCCGGCCTTTCCCGCCGCCAAAGCCGCAGCCTGTGCCTTGTGGACTACATCGAAGACTTGCTTCTGCTTGTCCGTCGCCTTGCCCAGAACGAATGAGCGCGAGATATCCGACTGGTATCCCTCCACCACGCATCCGTCATCCAGAAGAATCACCTGCCCCTCCCGAATCACCTGCGGTTGCAGCGAGCCATGCGGAAGCGCCGAATATTCGGCCACCTGGCACGAGGCATATCCGGGAAATCCCGTCTTCATATAAGCAGCCGAAATCAAGTCGGAGACCTGCCGGTTGGTCATGCCCGGCTCCAGAGACTTCCAGGCAGCCTCGTACACCTTGAGCGTGTTGTCATTAGCCAGGCGCATCAACGCCAGCTCGGCGGCTGACTTCACCGCTCGGCAGCCTGCGGTCACTGGGGTTCCGCTCACTGCCGTGAGAGTGGGGCTGGCATGGGCAATCCCATCCGAGAACGCGAACTGCGTGCGCTCCTCCACCCCGATCCTGCCCGTCGTGATTCCCGCATCCTTCAGAGCCTTCGCCAGCAACGTGTAGGGACTCTCATCTTCGTTCCATGTATAGACCTTCGTCGTCGACGCCTGCGGCAGCGTCGCGGGCTTGGCCTCCATACGCTCGCGCACACGCCCCTCCTCGAAGACCGGGCAGACGACAAAAGGACTTCCCTTCGCTGGAAGAACCCAGGCAAAGAAGCGTTCCGACTGTCCCCAGCGCAGTCCCGTGAAATAGGCGAGCGAGGTGCCCGTGCAGATCACCAGCGCATCGATCTTGTCTTTCCCCAGCAGTTCACGAGCGCGCTCGATGCGATGTTCCCGCTCCTCCAGGCTGATCGGCGTTGCCTCAGAGGTGCGATTGGTCAGAGCAGCAATCGCGGGAGGAAGCTGCTTCATGCTGGGAGAAGGACCGGAGGGACGCTGCGCCTGCAGCGACAAAGACGGCGCTGCGGCTGCTGCGGAGGCGGCGAGAAGAAAACTTCGTCTGGATGGCATGAGCGGATTGTAACCAATTCATGCACGCATTCCATCTGTCATTCTTAAGCTGAAGCGAAGAATCCCTGTATTTCGCTCACACCGTCTTAAAGGCAATTACTTTCCCAGCGGAACACCCTGCAGGCTCCCCAGCCTCCCCACCGGGTACAGCCCTACACGATTGGCTGCATACCATGGCGAGCGTTCGTAGAAGAACTCCAGCCGGGCCTCGGAGCTCGCCGCAAACGCCGGATCGCTTGAAACCTTTCTCTCGAACTCCGCCTTCAGCTTCGGGTCTTTCGCCATCATCTCCCGCGCCAGCTCCTCCAGCACGTAAGCCTCGCCATACTCCTTCTGCTCGAAGATCGGATCGAAGAATCCCCACTGCATTGCCGAATCCGGAGCAGCCGGCTCCAGCCATGCCATCGCCACGCGCGACAGACGCTGATTCAACCGCACCACCGCCGATCCCGCAGGAAAGCTCATCTTCTCCCGCACCAGCACACAGCTTCCAAACTTGCCCGGGTCGTGCTGCGCCTCCCCATTGAACGTCGGGTGTCTGCCCTCGAACGGCTGCCCCTGCCAACTCATCCCCGCGCAGCGATAGGTCTCTACTGTCCCACTCCACGCCGCCGTCGTGCGCGTCATCTCCACCTGGTGCGCAGCCAGCACATCGATCACCTGCGTCCACTGCGCCGGAATGATGTACGCGGCCGGAGGCGTCGTCTCAACCGCCACCTTGAATCCCGTCCTTGCCGGCAGGGAGACGTTCCACGGCTCGTGCGTATACCTCACCCACATCGCGCCGGAAACCCCGCTCAGCTCTCGCGTGTACTTGTAACCCCGAAACAGGAACGGCGTCGTCTGCCCTCCCCATTCCAGTGCCAGCGGGTACTTCACATTGCTCAGCGGGTGCGAGCCCATCGCTTCGGCTTCTTTATCCGCCGCCGCATTCAGTGCCAGCAGCTTGTCGGCGTCGCGATTCACCAGGTCCATCAGTCCAGCCAGAATCTCGTAGTTTCCTGTCACCCGCGTCCGGTAATCCTTCAGCATGTGCAGCTCCACCAGCATTCCCGGACGCCCTTCAAGGATCGTGTATCCGGTCGAAAACCGTGGCGGATTATCGTTGAACCCCAACCCCTCCGCGGGGTTGTTGTCATTCACCAGATTGATATAGGTAGGCGAAGCCAGATGTCCATGGGCATCGACATACTTTTCGAGCGTCGGCGTAGCCACCTCATCCACCCACTTCGCGGTTCCCGCGGGAAGGTTCGGCCCGTCGTCGATCGTAAACGTTACGTCATACTGATAGTCCGCTCCGTCGGTCACATGATCGTCGACAAAGAAGTCCGGCATCCATCGATGGAACATCGCCATGAATGCGCGCGTCTCCGGCGCGTCGGCTTTGAGGTAGTCGCGATTCAGATTCAGGTTCGTTCCATTGCCCCGCCATCCCATCTCCAGCGGGCCTTCCTGGTTGATGCGGCTGTATCGGCTCCGGCGTTCATGGCCATCGGCGTTGTACATCGGGATAAATACGAACACCGCCCGCTCCAGCAGCGCTGCCTTCGACTTCGCGATCACCATGTCGCGCAGCAGTGCCAGGCAGGCATCCTTGCCATCCATCTCTCCTGCGTGGATCGAGTTCTGCACCAGCACGATGGGACGCTTTGCCGCGTGAATCGTTGCCGG